>Ga0256841_1000862_pt1 | contig 28706 bp, 29 predicted proteins | sample 356308metaG_FD_185971 | JGI IMG/M metagenome (GOLD analysis project Ga0256841, IMG submission 185971) | Hydrothermal vent microbial communities from Mid Atlantic Ridge, Atlantic Ocean - 356-308 | ecosystem: Environmental > Aquatic > Marine > Hydrothermal vents | place: Atlantic Ocean: Mid...
TAAAAAAGAAATTTTAGAGAGTAGGATACTATCGGTTAAATTATTGTACAAAACCCTTTCTGAAAATAAGCATCAGGTAAAAAGTGCTGTAAGTGCTTCGGCAATAGGGATATATCCATCTTCATTTTCTGAAATGTACAACGAAACTTCAAAAGCTGTCAGTAATTCTTTTTTAGGGAGTGTTGTCAGTGCTTGGGAAACCGAAGTTGATACTTTTACCGATTTAGGATTATCAGTTTGTAAGTTAAGGATTGGCATAGTACTGACTAGAAAAGGAGGAGCCTTAGAAAAAATGGCACAGCCTATCCGGCTGCGATTCGGAGCTGCTTTAGCCAGTGGCAACCAATGGCAATCATGGGTTCATATTGACGATATAGCACGCTTATTTTTGTATGCTGTTGAAAATAACTTATCAGGCGTTTACAATGCCGTAGCTTCTGAAGTAGTGACTAATAAGGTATTAACAAAAGCAATTGCCAGCACCCTCAAAAAACCCTTGTGGTTGCCAAAAATACCGTCTTTTGTATTGAAATTAGTATTAGGTGAAATGGCGAGTTTGGTGTTGGAAAGCCAACAGGTTCAAAACATAAAAATTTTAGAAAACGGGTTTGTTTTTGAATATGATAAGTTGCAAGAGGCTTTGGAAGATTGTTTGTTGTAAAGGGTTACAAGAATTATTATTTTTATTGCAGAATATATTGAAAAGGAATTGACCATTTAGAAGTATTACTATTTCCATACTCTTTTTTGACCATCAATATATTTTTTCCTTCATTGGCATCGGTCAGGTTGATGTAGCAAATTATTCCAAACTGATGTGTTCTTGGATGATAAAACCTCATATAATCAGGCACTATTTTTTTATTGTTAAGAAATACTCGATGGTATTTTTTATAACAATCTAATAGCCAACCTCTTCTTTCTTTTCGCTGTTCTAACCTCGATTTATTAGGATTCTCATTATATGTGCCACAACTATTTTGTCGCATTTTTTCCTCATGGCTGAAAATAGGAATAAATAGTTTTAGGGTCTTAGACGTAACGATATCAGATGTTATTTCAGGAGCCAATAAAAATTTTTTATTTTGATTCTCAATACTATAATAACTAGCATAAATTTGGGTATTATCAAAATAAGATTCTCTAGTTATTAAATAAGGGATATTGGTATTTGAAATTTGAAATAGGGCAATAAAAATTCCTGAAAATAAAAAGATAACAATAAGAGCTATGAGTCCCTTCTTTTTTTTGAAATTTGAACCAAAAATCATAGAAATCTGCAAAATAGATTTATACAAAGGCCCGAGAATTAATAAAGATGCTATTTTTACAATTTTAAAATACAGTGTTTGAATGACTTTGTTTTGTTTGTAGGCTTTTATATTGGCTATGACACTAATTATCATTTGAAGAATGTAAGTGATAACAAAAATTGCCAGCGGAATTAATAAAAAATAGGAGGATATGTAGTCAGAAAGCAGATTGAACAAAAATAGATAAACGCTTGCCAATAAGGCCATATACAAATATAATAGTAAGATAGTAAAAGCAGCAGAAAAAATAACACTACACAATTCATCTACTTTCTGTATAGAATCTTTTAACTTCGGAAGTATTCTGGTCAATTTTTCCGTATAAATTTCAGAATATGCACTGTCTTTTAAGCTGTAATCAGGAAATACAGAATTTAACCCCACCAAGCCTATCCAATACGCCCGGAGAAAAAAATGAATGACAAACATAGAGACCAAAATACTGATTGCCAACAAGCCAATGAATACAATTAAATACCCAATCATATATTGGCTTGGTGCTAGAATATCTATAAATTTATTAGTTGACCAATCTATGACCTTGAATAATTGAAAAATACCAAAAATAGCTATTGCCGAAACTAACAATTCAGCTTCCCAACTTTCGTCTTTAAGTTTTTGCAACCACTTTTTAGGTTTTTCAATTTCCGGCTTACCTTGTATTTTTTGGCTTTCCATCCGCGTTTTATAGGTTTGGTTTTCTGCAAGATAAAAAATAAAATAAGGAGTGCAATATGGTGTTTTAAAAATAATGAGCATATTACTCTTTGAATTACTGTCTTAAGAGAAAATAATCATACAGCCTGACGGGTCATTTCTAGCAACTTTTGTACGGTACGCCAATTTCGTGATGTAGCTTTTACTTTTAATTTGTTTTCAAAGAAATTGTTGCCCATTTTAGATTTGTGGGCGCCATTTGTCGCATAAGAGTAAATAATTTTATGGCCGATAACAAATTCTTCAGGACGGCAATCAACTTCTGAGAGTTTTTCAATATGTGCTTGAAGAGGCTGTTCTTGTAAAAAAACAACATAAAACTTTTTTGGATCTTTAGTATCGTCTTTTTCAAACGGATTATTCGTTGATGTTTTTTTTAATTCTTGAGGCGTCAGAATGATAACCGGAATATCAAAGCCGTAATCATCTAATACCATTTGATGAATTATTTTTTGAAGCGCTTTAACACCATTTTTACTTGATTTAAAAACGATATTTCCACTTTGGATATAGGTTCTTATATTTTCAAAACCTAAGCCTTCAAACGAATTTTTTAGGGCAGCCATTTTTATTATTTTATGGCCGCTAACATTGATGCCACGTAATAAACAAATATAAGTTTTCATAGTGTTACATTAACGGTAATAGGCTTTCGGCAATCTCAATAATTTCATTGAGCAATGTGTCAATATGGCTTTCTTCAGTTAAGTTGTTCATAATGGTAAGGCGTAAATACCGAATACTGTTGAGTTCGGTAGAGGTAATATAAAAATTTCCCCTATGGATAAGTTCATTGCGGATGGCTAATTGAAAATCGTTATCCGTTTTGAATTTGGTGTATTGAAAACATAAAATATTGGTTTCAGGTTCACAGAGGCAAGTAAAATCAGAATGTTGCTGAATGAGTTGATAAAATTTATGAGTGTGATTGTAAGTACTGTCAATATAATTGGCAATTCCTTTTTCACCTTCGGCAGCCAATACCCAAAATAATTTGGTTCCTAAAGCAGCTTTGGTACATTCAACCGTATAGGGCAAGGTGTCAAAACCTATTTCTTCTTTTTCATGAAAAATATAGCTTCCTTTTTGTTGAAAGGCCCTTTCCATATTTTTACGGTTTTTAAATAAAACTGCCGCACAAAGCGAAGAAGCCCGCAACATTTTATGAGCATCCCAAATTAGTGAATCTGCCCGTTCTATGCCTTTTAACAGGTGTTTTTTTGTATTAGAGACCAAGGCACTGGCACCGTGGGCACCATCCACATGAAACCATAAATTGTTTTCTTCACAAAAATGGCCAATTTCATCAAGCGGGTCGTATAATCCGGTTGCCGTAGTACAGGCGTTAGCCACCACAGCCATGACTTTCTTACCTTCTGATGTAATTTTCTGATACAGTGGCAATAAGGCATCGGGCTTCATTACTTTTAATGCGTTTACCGCAACAGGAATAACCGCCTTTTGCCCCATACCCATAATAGAAATAGAACGGGCAATAGAATAATGTGCTTCTTCGGGGGCTAAAACCACCAAATCATCCGGAGTGCCATTTATCCAAGCCTCTGGTGCAATAGCCGCACGGGCAGCAGATAATGCCGTTAAATTTGCCAGTGAGCCGCCATGTGTTAATACTCCACCACCATTATTTTTTAAATTGCGAAAATCACTGAGATGAGTACCTTTAAACCAGCCTACTTTTTCAAGCATCCAATTGATTAAAAAACGTTCAATTACGGCTGCCGAAGGCCCCATTTCATAAATGGCCATCGGATTATTGATAACCCCGTGGATAAAATCGGCAATTCCCGAAGCTACATGTGGCACTGCCACCTGATGGCCCATATAATGAGGGTGATGCAGATGTTGCGAATTTGCTAAATAAGCATCCATAAAAAGATGAGTAGAAACAGGGTCAAGCCCACCTTCTTTCACCCATTTTTCCAGTTGAAGTAGCTCGGCAATTTCTTCGGCGGGTTTTTGAATGAGCGTTTTTTCGTTCCCTTGTTGGCTGATTTCCAAATAAGCACATAGTTTGTTTAAAACAATTGTTGAGATATTTTTTAGGCCGTGAGAATTGTTTTTCATAGTGATGTTTGCACTTGCTATTAGTAAGTAATTTTGAAAGGGAAAGATACTAAATTTGAATGATAATGATTTATGGCTATTGTTTAATTACTTAGTCGCCTCAAACTACCTTTTGAGAGTTGATTCGGCGTCATTCGCAGAAATAATTTAGCGGCTATCTGATTAATTTGTATTATTAATAACTGTAATTCAGCATACTATAAATTATTTCAATTTTAGAGAATCATGTTTAAAACGATTAAAAAGCAAAAATTTCAAAAAAACCCTTCATCCCATTATAGCCTATCTTTACTTGTTATTTTAATAGTATCACTATCGTGTTCATCTCAAAAAATTTCTCTTTTTAACGGAAAAAATTTAGACGGATGGAAAATTTACGGAACAGAAAAATGGTATGTAGAGAATAACGAACTCGTTTGTGAAAGCGGCCCGGATGCACATTACGGTTATTTAGGAACAGAAAAACAGTATAAGAATTTTATACTGACGCTTGAATTTAAACAAGAGGCCGATGGAAACAGCGGCGTATTTTTTAGGTCTACCGTAGAAGGTATAAAAGTTAACGGATGGCAAGTTGAAGTGGCTCCTCCCGAAAAGCATACCGGTGGAATTTACGAATCGTATGGCAGAGGATGGCTCATTAAACCCGATTCTGAAAAAGAGAAAGCCCTAAAAATGGGAGATTGGAACCAACTCAAAATAAAAGTTGAAGGCCCCACAGTTACTACTTGGCTGAACGGTGTTGAAATGGTACACATTACCGATGCTAAAATAGGCAAAGGCGAAGGCGCTGTAGTATTGCAAATACATGACGGAGGCGGCATAAAAGTACGATGGCGAAATATTTATTTAGAAGAATTATAACCTTACCATTATGAGCGATAAGAACAGAAGAACATTTATTAAAAAAGCCGGATTGGCCGGATTGGGGCTGTTGTCTATACCTGCCACCGCCTCAAAACCTTCAGTGCCATTTCAGATTCTAAAACGAAATCACCGACTGTCAGATAAAAAACAATTGAATTATGCCTTGATAGGTGCCGGCGGGATGGGCACACAAGATATAAAAACTGCCTTACGGCATGAAGGCGTTAATTTAGTGGCTGTTTGCGATTTGTATTCAGGAAGGATTCAACAAGCTGAAAAAACCTTTGGCACTACACTTTTTACCACTGATAATTATAAAGACATCCTACGTAGAAAAGATATTGATGTAGTCATTATCGGAACACCCGACCATTGGCACAAACAAATTTCTATCGATGCCCTAAATGCCGGAAAACACGTGTATTGCGAAAAACCAATGGTGCATAGTATTGACGAAGGCCATCAATTAATAAATGCTTGGAAAAAATCGGGAAAAATATTTATGGTGGGCAGTCAAGGACTATCTTCATTAGGAAATGAAAAAGCCAAAGAATTATTAGCTGCCGGAGCCATTGGCGATATTAATTATGCCGAAGGGTTTTGGGCACGGCATTCGCCTACCGGAGCTTGGCAATATGCTATCCCTAAAGATGCTTCAGAAAAAACGGTAAATTGGAAACGGTATATTTCAAATACCAAACAACGGCCTTTTGACCCACTTCGTTTCTTTAGGTGGCGCAATTATTTAGATTACGGAACCGGCATGTCAGGAGACCTTTTTGTACACCTCTTTTCCAGTTTACATTTTATTACCAATTCTAAAGGCCCTGATACTATTAGTGCTTTAGGAGGCCTTCGGTATTGGAAAGACGGAAGGGAAGTACCCGATGTTTTGTTAGGAACCTTTAATTATCCCAATGCAAAAGAACATCCCGGATTTAACCTTTCGCTACGCTGTAATTTTGTAGATGGTACTAGCGGAACCACCTATCTTAGAATTGTGGGCAGCAAAGGCTCTATGGATGTAAAATGGGAAGAAGTTGTTTTACGAACCAATAAAATTTCTGTTGACGACCCTTTTGAATTGGCAAAAATGAAAGAACAGGGCAAAAAAGTTTCCAAACGAAAAAAAATACTACCTCCCAACGAAGTAGTGTACAAAGTTGAAGACGGTTATAAAGGAGCCCATTATGACCACCATGGCAACCTGATAAATGCCATTAGAAATAACGGTAAAGTGATAGAAGACCCCGTTTTCGGATTCCGGGCGGCGGCTCCCGCTTTGTTGTGTAACGATAGTTATTTCCAAAAGAAATTCTTTCGTTGGGATCCGATAAACATGAAAGTTAAACAATAAATATATTTAGATGAAAAGGTTACCTTATTTTTTAACAGTATTACTTTTGACAGTATTGATATCCTGTAAAGAAAAACCAGCTAAAAAAACCGAAAATTCCGCAGCCGCAATCCCTCAGAAAGAATCTGAATGGATATACCTTTTTGACGGAAAAGACCTCAGCGGATGGAGAGGCTTTAATGCCACTACCTTACCCGATAATTGGGTGCTTGAAGAAGGAACCCTAAAATCGCAAGGTACCGGTGGCGATATTGGCGGTGATATTGTTTATGGAGAAAAGCCTTTTGAATATTTTGAGCTTTCATTAGAATGGAAAATATCAGAAGGTGGCAACAGCGGTATTTTTTATCACGTACACGAAGGCAAAAAATACAAAGCCCCTTATGAAAATGCCCCTGAATATCAGTTGATTGATGATATAGGATTTCCGCAGCCGTTAGAAGAATGGCAAAAATTAGGGTCTGATTATGCCATGTATCCTGCTGATACAACACAAAAAATCGTTAAAAAGGCCGGAGAATGGAATACGTCAAGGATTGTGTTTACCAAAGACAATGCCGAATATTGGCTCAATGGGAAAAAAGTTGTTTCGTTTGTGCCGTATTCAGATGATTGGCAAAAACGAAGAAATTCAGGAAAATGGGATACATACCCGGATTATGGAAAATATAAAAAAGGCTTGATAGGCTTACAAGACCACGGGAGCTTTATTTGGTTTAAAAATATTAAGATTAAAGAGCTTTAAAATCGAATGGCTAATTTTTTTAGCAAGCGCAATACTTCTATATAAAGCCAGATGAGGGTTACCAACAATCCCCAAGTGGCTACCCATTCATAATATTTAGGAGCTCTGTAAAGTTTTCTGTCAATAAAATCGAAATCTAACAATAATGAAAAAGAAGCAACGATAGCAGCAACGATATTAAATAAGATAGCAAACCATGAAGTACCCCAAACAAACGGCAAACTCAACCCGAAAATACGCAATACCCAATTGATAATATAGATAAAAAAGATAGTGATGGCAGCACTGATAATAACACTTCTAAATTGTTTGGTAACGACTACGATTTTCGCTTTGTAGAGAATAAGCATTACAAAAAAGGTTAGGATGGTAATGCTTACGGCTTTCATGGGCATTCCGGGAAACCGTATTTCGGCATAAGCAGAAATACCACCGAGAAAAAAACCTTTTGACAAGGCATAAAGAGGTGTTGTAACAGGAGCCCATTTTCGCTTAAAAGAAGTAAGTAAACTAAAAAAAATAGCCGCTAATAACCCGATAGAAGTATACCATTTTACATTTACTCCTTTTTCTACCAAATTCCAAACATACCATGTTGTTAATCCGACTAAAAAAATACTAAACAGCGATTTGAAGAAAATTCCGTTCAACGTCATTTTTGAATCAGAACGAGCACTTTTCCAAACATAATTGCTAAAAACCGGATTTGAAGTACGATAATATGACATATTGTATAAAACTGATTTAAAATTGCTCACTGCCTACTGAGTGAGACTGCTTACTTTCGGTACCTTCTCCCTTTCCATGAATATCCCGAGCCAAAAGAAGCTAAGGCAATAAATATAATAAAAATAGGATAAACAAAACTGCTCCATAAATAATGTTTTAAGATATGTTGCTGCTTAAAAAACAGAGCTGTTTTATATAATAAAATGCCATCGATAAAAAATTTAATTGTAAAAAATAGGATAAAGAATTGCCAAGAGATAAATCTAAAAATGCTTCCTAAGAATAATAGTAAGAATAATAGATTCATACCAAAAACAGCTAGACTTACTAATTTACTAAAGGCATTTTTATACGAGGTTGCTTTTGCTGCCCAACGTATACGCTGCGAAATAAGTTTTTTTAAGGTTGTCTCTGCATGTGTGGTAATAATGGCTTTGTCAATTTTTAAAAAATGTACCTTATCGGGATAATGCATGGCCATTTTTTCCAATAAAAAAATATCATCGCCGCTAGCAATATGTTCATTGCCTTCAAAGCCATGAATGGCTAAAAAAGATTGTTTTTTATAGCAGAGATTGGCACCATTGCACAAAAAGGGTTTTTTGATGCCAAAACCACCGATGGTTGCCCCTTGCAAACTCCACAAATCTATGAGCTGGAATTTTTCGAAAAGCGAAGATACTGATTTGAAGGTTACCGGAGCAGCAATCAATGCCGGTTTGTGTTGTTGGATAAAAGTATCAAAAGCAAGAAGCCAATTTTCAGCAACGGTACAATCGGCATCAGTAGTTAAAATCCAATCAAAATGAGCTTGATTGATGGCTGTTTCAACCGCATCTTTTTTTGGAGAATTTGTTTTTCGATTGTTTTTAACTACCTTAAATGGTATGCTTAGCTTGTCGAAGTACTTCTCAATAATCTTAATCGAATTATCTTCAGAACCATCATCTACAAACACTATTTCGAAAAGGCCTTTAGGATAATTGAGTTTAGAAAGGCTATCCAGCAATCCGGGCAGTTGTTCAGCTTCATCCCGAAAAGGAACCACCACCGAAAAAGTTGTTTTTGGCCTGATAGGTTTTAAATGAAGATGTTCAACCCTGTCAAAGCCAACGATAAATGCAACAATGAGAACACAATACAGTATCAATATGGCAACAGAAATAACACTCATTGGCGTTTGTAATAGTTAAAATTCAATACAAAATAGCTGCCGATTAATGCCGGTAAGCCAAAATTTAAAAGCCACATCAGCAAAGTTATCGTAACGATAATCAGTTCATTAACATGGATAAACCCAAAAACCCAAATCGCTACAGAACCTTTTATGAGCCAATCTAACAGCGCCAATCCGGGCACTATCGAAGCGATAAAATACATCGAAGTAATAAGGCTTAGCAAGGTAATATAATCGCCTTCAACACCAAATAACCGCAATAAAAAATAAAACTGATGTGAAAATATAAGGTATCTTACCATTGAATAAAATGCATTCTGAAAATGTATTTGTAAAGGCAAACTTCTCACAAACATAAGAATCTTATCAATATAAAAACCTCTAATTTTCTGATATCCTTTGATACTGCCGGTCATAACAAAAACAAAAAGTATAGCTAAAAAATAAGCTACTTTTTTAAAGCGATACCCATCAATAGCTACCTCAAAATGTGTAGTAAAATAGATGAGCCCTAAAGTACCAAACACAGCTGTAGTAGCCATCTGCATCATATTGCCAAGTAAATTTAGCAACATTGCCTTTTTGCGCGTCCCTTTTTGAAAATAAATAGCTTTGGCACCGTATTCGCCAATACGGTTAGGAGTAAATAATGAAGCTGTTAAAGAACCCAAACTCTGTTTAGCAGCTGCTACAAATGATATTTTTCTAAGAAAAGACACCAGTGCTTTCCATTTTAAAATTTCAAAAAACCAATTGGCAAGTGTAAAACAGAGCAAAAAAATAAGAGTTGTATAATTTTCAAAAATACTGTTTTCAAGTTGGGTGATGAATTGCTGAAAAGAGATATGCTCGTTGTGTACTGTTTTATTGTAGATAAAGTAAAAAGCACCAAATACAATAGCAATCTTAACCAGAAAAAATAAGAATTGTTTAGTTTTGTATTGTAGCGAATTGTACATTGCCGCAAAGTAATAAATATTCATCACTGCGAGAAACGCGTAGTAAAAAAGAATGATGCCAAAATGATGAAAAGAAAGTAGGTTTTTGTAAAAGTACTTTTACCTATTGCGCTTGAGGCGACTTTAGGGGCGTTTTATAATCAAAATAGTAGAATTTGAACACAGAAAAAATCATATTAGGCATTGACCCCGGAACCACCATCATGGGTTTCGGATTGATAAAGGTTGCCAATAAAAATATGCAGTTTATGCAATTAAACGAATTGCATTTAAAAAAATACAATGACCATTATGTCAAGTTAAAATTAATCTTTGAACGAACTATTGAACTAATTGATACTTACCATCCGGATGAAATTGCTATTGAAGCGCCATTTTTTGGTAAGAATGTACAATCTATGTTAAAGCTGGGAAGGGCTCAAGGTGTGGCAATGGCAGCAGGCTTATCACGCGAAGTACCTATTACAGAATATTCCCCAAAAAAAATAAAAATGGCCATTACCGGTAATGGTAATGCAAGTAAAGAGCAGGTTGCCAAGATGCTGCAAAATTTGCTGAGTTTAAAAGAATTGCCCAAAAATTTAGACGCTACCGATGGTCTGGCGGCGGCGGTATGCCATTTTTACAATGCAGGTAAAGTTATTTCAGGCAAAAATTACTCAGGGTGGAGCGCTTTTGTGAAACAAAATGAGAAGCGTATTAAGTAGGCAGTTCTCAGTATTATTAGAGAATAATCTTAAAGAGAATATGAGTTTTCAAAAATTTCTTGCATAAAAGAAATTAGTTACATCAGAGTGTAACTACATTCTGTTAGAATTCTTTACCCCAGCTTATGCAATAGAGTTACGTTATGAGTTAGGAAAGCGCAATAAAATAGGGTGTTTTACTAAATTAAGCGTAGCACCGCTACGGTTAATTTTGAAAACGCAGTGAAACGACCTATTTTGCAGTGATTTCTGAACGGAATAGGAAGTCTATTGCATAAGCTGGGTTTAATATACTGATTAAAGAAAGTAAAGAGATTAGAAAATTTGTAAATTATATGATTAATCCTAGTAAATTTGGAGTAAAGTAATAATGCTACTGCTTACTGCCACTGATGACTGAATACTAAATGAGCGCACTCTACATCCACATACCTTTTTGTAAACAAGCCTGTTACTATTGCGATTTTCATTTTTCTACTTCGTTGAAACGGAAAGATGAAATGATAGTGGCGTTGGTAAAAGAAATAATACTTCGAAAGGATGAGTTAAAAAATAAAACCATAGAAACTATTTACTTCGGTGGCGGAACACCAAGTTTATTAACAATTGAGGAGTTACAATTGTTGATTGATACAATCTATAAAAATTACACCGTTATAACAAACCCTGAAATTACCTTAGAAGCCAATCCTGACGATTTATCAGAAAAACAAATACACAACTTATCAACTACACAAATTAACAGACTAAGCATCGGTATCCAATCCTTTTTTGATGAAGATTTAGCGGCAATGAACAGAGCCCATAATTCAGAAGAAGCAAAAAAATGTTTATCTGCTACCATTGGCAGCTTTGATAATATTACGATAGATTTGATTTATGGCATTCCGAAGATGAGTAACCAGCGTTGGCAGCAAAATTTACAAATTGCTTTCGATTTTGACGTTAATCATATTTCGAGTTATGCGCTAACTGTAGAACCTAAAACAGCCTTGGCCAATTTTATAAAAAAAGGAAAGTATCCACCAGTTTCTGAAGAATTGGCAGCTCAACATTTTAAAACACTAGTTGCAGAAACAAAAAAACAAGGCTTTATACAATATGAGATTTCAAATTTCGGAAAGCCTGATTATTTTTCAAAACACAACACGAGCTATTGGCAAGGAAAACACTATGTCGGTATCGGCCCTTCGGCACATTCATATAAGGGTACACACCGAAGTTGGAATGTTTCAAATAACGCAAAATACCTAAAGGCTATTCAAGGGGGCAAGTTGCCTCAAGAAATAGAACGATTATCTCTTAATGACCGGTTTAATGAAACTATAATGACCGGTTTGCGTACCGTTTGGGGAGTTTCGTTAGCAGATATTGAGCGTGATTTTGGCCGAGATTATAAGAATGGCCTTTTAAAGAATTCAGAAAAATTCATAGTACAAAAACTACTAAAAAAAGAATATGATATCCATCAAGATAAAGACATCTTAAAAATTACAGAAAAAGGAAAATTTTTATGTGATGGAATCGCCAGTAGTTTGTTTAAGATTTGAAATCTTAGTGTAACTTTGTGATTCTCTGTGTATCTTTGTGAAATAACAAAAAACATGATTTGCACCATCCAACACAATTCCAAAAAACACCAAATAGACTTGTCAAAGCCCATAAATATTTCGATACCTATGCGTATGTCAAAAAAAAATGTAATAGCATGGTATCAAAAAGCGCCGACATTTAAAAAAATATTGAGTGTTAAAAAAAAAGATGCCGTAAATTTTAACTCTATTTATTTCAATCCACACGCACACGGTACACACACCGAATGTGTAGGGCATATCACAAAAGAATTCTATTCGATAAACACTTACTTAAAGCAGTTTTTCTTTTTTGCTGAGGTGGTAACTGTTGCTCCTGAGAAACAGGGAGGCGATTTTGTCATTTCAAAAAAACAACTGCAATTTTTATTAGGAAACAAAAAAAGGCAAGCCCTTGTTATACGAACGATACCCAATATCGGTGAAAAATTGTCAAAAAAATATTCACATACCAATCCGCCTTATTTGTTAGAAGAAGCAGCGGTTTACCTTAAAGAAAAAGGTATTGAGCATTTGTTAATTGACCTCCCGAGCATAGACAAGGAGAAAGACGATGGAAAATTATTAGCACATAATGCTTTTTGGAATACCAACGGAAGCATCAGGTATAATGCAACCATTACAGAGTTGATTTTTGTACCTAATTCAGTGGAAGACGGCACTTATTTTTTAAATATACAAATTGCCCCTTTTGAAAATGATGCTAGCCCCAGTAAACCTGTTTTGTATCAAATAGCCGATTAAAAATGATTGAAATTTCTACAAATAACAATAGATTGGATATAGATGTCATTCATTCTTTTTTAACCAATTCGTATTGGGCAAAGGGAAGAACCAAAGAGGCGGTAATAAAATCAATTAGAAATTCTTTTAATTTTGGAATGTTCCTAAACGGAAAACAAATAGGCTTTGCTAGAGTAGTAACAGATTTTACAATTTACGTATATTTAATGGATGTTTTTATCGTGCCTGAAGCTAGAGGAAAAGGATATTCAAAACAATTAATGAAAACAATTTTACAAGAACCTAAATTACAAGATTGTAGCGATTGGACGCTCAAAACTAAAGATGCCCATGGTTTATATGAGCAATTTGGTTTTAAAAGATCCCAAAATCCTAAAAAAATAATGGAAAGGCTTGTAAAATAACTTATAGAGAACCTATTAAATATATGACGACGTTAAGCAACTTTTTAGAAATTGTTTCATCTTTAAATATATAATCTAAACTTTTAAATTATGAAAAATTATTTTAACAGATTTGGTTTAATCTTGGTATTCGCTATATTTTTAGCCTGTACAGATTGTAGTAATAATCTTAAAAATACTACAATTAACCAACATTTATTAGGAAAATGGACATGGGTTAAATCTACCGGAGGTATTGCAAGTATTTCTGTCACTCCTGAAAGCTCTGAGAAAACGATGCAAATAGAATTTACAAGAAATGCCACCTTAAATAAGTATGTAGACGGGCAAGAAGTATATACATCTCCTTATATTATAGAAATTAAGGAAGATAAAATCAAAATTAAATATACAACCCTAGCTAATTTTAATAGCATAGGTTTGGGTTTTGACCATCAAGTTGAGCAAGAAATAAAATTTGTTGATAATAATAAATTGATGCTAATTGACCCCTGTTGTGATAATTTTTTATTTGAATTTATAAGAAACCCATAACATTGAATATAGAAGAATTTAGGACGTATTGTTTGCAAAAAAATGGGGTAACCGAAGAATTTCCGTTTGATGAACAAACATTGGTTTTTAAGGTACTAGGCAAAATGTTTGCCTTGTCGGGATTAGAACACCAACCCCCGAAAATAAATCTAAAATGCAATCCTGAACGCGCTATGGAGCTCCGTGAAAAATATGACGGACGCATCTATGAAGGGTATCATATGAGTAAAAAACATTGGAATACATTGAAAATAAACGAATTACCACACTCATTAATTTTTGAACTCATTGACCATTCGTATGATTTGGTAGTGCAAGGCTTGCCAAGAAAATTGAGAGAACAGTTATTGTAAAGTATATAATAATGATTACAGGGAAAAATTATATCGGAAACCGGTTATCCGCAAAAGGAAACAAAACATATAGCACTTTTAACCCGAAATTAAATTGTCAAAACACCCATCTTTTTACCGAAGCTACTACCGAAGAGATTAATGAAGCAGTTGCTTTAGCTGCAAAAGCATTTAAAATTTATAGAAATACATCAGGCAAAAAAAAAGCAATATTTCTAACAGCTATCGCAGATGAATTATTAACTTTAGGCGATACGCTTATCGAAATGTACTGTTCAGAATCAGGCTTGCCAAAAAACAGGGCATTGTCAGAACGCCAACGTACTATTTTTCAACTGCAAAGTTTTGCTGCCTTGGTAGCAGAAGGCTCTTGGGTAGAGGCAACAATTGATACAGCTATTCACGATAGAAAACCCGTACCAAAACCCGATTTACGAAAAATGTTAATTCCACTAGGCCCTATAGTGGTGTTTGGGGCGAGTAACTTTCCGCTGGCCTATTCAACCGCCGGTGGTGATACCGCATCAGCATTAGCAGCAGGGTGTCCGGTTATTGTAAAATCGCATCCTATGCATGCCGGAACCGGCGAATTGGTAGCGTCAGCAGTAATTAAAGCCGCTGAAAAAACCGCAATGCCCAAGGGTGTTTTTTCAAATTTAAACAGTAGCGGAATAGGAGTAGGTGTTCAATTAGTACAGCATCGCAATGTCAAAGCAGTGGGCTTTACAGGAAGTATCCAAGGTGGCAGAGCCTTATTCGATTTGGCTTCCAAACGGCTCGAACCCATTCCGGTATTTGCTGAAATGGGAAGTGTTAATCCTGTAATTTTATTGCCCAATGCCGTACAAAGCCGTTCTAAAGAATTAGCAGCGATGTATGCTGGTTCTATTACCTTAGGTACAGGCCAATTCTGTACCAATCCCGGATTATTAATGGGTATCAAAAGTGAGGCACTCACTGATTTTATCCAACAGTTATCAGACGAAATAGTTGTTATAGAACCCTCGTGTATGTTACATCCGAATATTATCGGTGCCTATGAAGCAAAAAAAGAAAGAGCTATTTCACAAAAAGGGCTAACTGTAGTTACCGGTAACGATAGTGCCCTTCAAGCCAATTTCGCAAGACAGACAGTGGTAACGGTAGAAGGACAAACATTTCTTGAAAACCCAACCCTGCATCAAGAAGTATTCGGCCCTTTTTCAATGGTAGTACAATGCGAAGATGTAAAACAGTTAGAAACTATAATCTCTAACTTAGAAGGGCAGCTCACAGGAACGCTAATAGCCGATGATAAGGAGACCCAAGAATATATATCGTTGATAGAAACATTGCAAAACCGCGTTGGGCGTATAATCTTTAACGGTGTACCTACTGGGGTAGAAGTATGCCCGTCAATGCAACATGGTGGCCCGTATCCGGCATCTACCGATAGTAGGTTTACGGCCGTAGGAATTCACGCTATCAAAAGATGGGTACGGCCTTTTACATTTCAAAATTGGCCCGATGCCTTGTTGCCCGACGCCTTGAAAAAAGAGAATCCGTTAAAAATAGCTAGATTCGTTGATGGAAAATGGATAAAGTGAAAACCCTTATAAAGTAATAGTAAAATGAGATAATCCCAATAGCTATCAAGACTTTAACAGGAAAATAAAATTAGTTTGTCGACCCTTTAATCATTAGGTATAATACCCATAAAAACACAAATGAATTATTTAAAAACAGTTGTACTCATTGTAGCATTTGGTTTCGTAGCATGCCGGCAAGACCACTCACAAAGCCCGGCAGAAGAATTGCATGAAATCATTGAGGCTTATCAGCAACACAAAGGGTATGATAAAGAAAAATATCCACTAGGCCTATTTACCAAAACCTATTATCAATCAGAAGCCGAATTTGCAGCTACTATCCTTAAAAAACTCTCAACAATCAATAAAGGCAACCTTGATGAAACCGATAAAATATCCCTAGAACTATTACAGTTTACCTTACAAGACAACATTGACTTTTACACCTTTGAAAGGTATTTGAACCCGTTACTTTCAGATACCGGCTTCCATACAAATTTAACGTATATAGTCAGGCCATTTACAAATTACAAACAAATAAAAACCTATCTCAATAAGTTACGTGCCATTCCGGTATTTGTAGGCCAGCACCTCGAAAATTTAAGGGAAGGCCTGCAAAAAGGGGTTTCACAACCCAAGGTAATTTTTAATGGATACGAAGCCACCTATAATACCCATATTGTCAATAATTACCAAGATTCTTATTATTATTCGCCCTTTAAAAAGTTGCCAAAAACTTTGACTTTGGCACAAAAAGATTCGGTATTGACAGCAGCAAAAATTGCCATTGAAACAGATGTGATTCCTCAATTCAAACGCATAAAAACGTTTTTTGAAACAGAATATTTGCCTAAGACAAGAACAACACTGGGAGTTTCTGAAATCCCCAACGGAAAAGCCTACTATCAGAATAGGATTAATTTTTATACAACAAGTACGCAGTATTCTGCCGAGGATATCCATCAAATAGGCCTATCGGAAGTTGCCCGTATAAAAACTGAAATGCAACAAATTATCGACACGTTAGGGTTCAAAGGAAGTTTTGCCGATTTCTTACAATTCTTACGTACAGATGAGCAGTTTTATGCCAAAACACCTAGAGAATTATTGATGTTGGCTAGAGATATTGCTAAAAGGGCAGATGCCCAATTGCCGCGTTTTTTTAAAATCTTGCCGAGAAAACCTTACGGAGTAGCACCCGTACCCGATGCCATTGCGCCTAAGTATACAACAGGACGTTATATCGGTACCACTAAAAATAGTACCGACCCGGGCTATTACTGGGTTAATACCTATAATTTAAAAAGCAGGACCTTGTATACTTTGCCGGCATTGACGGTTCATGAAGCCGTACCCGGCCATCATTTACAAGGAAGTTTAAACAATGAATTAGGCGATAGCATACCGCAATTTAGAAAAGATTTATACTTATCTGCCTATGGAGAAGGCTGGGGGCTGTACTGTGAGTTTCTAGCCGAAGAAATGGGAATGTACACCACTCCTTATGAACGTTTTGGTAAGCTAACGTATGAAATGTGGCGTGCCTGCCGGTTAGTGGTTGATACCGGAATTCATGCCAAAGGGTGGACAAGGCAACAAGCGATTGACTATATGGCTTCCAATACGGCACTTTCGTTACACGAAATCAATACCGAAACCGACCGGTATATCTCTTGGCCCGGACAAGCCTTATCCTATAAAATAGGAGAGTTAAAAATTAGGGAATTGCGAAAAAAAGCAGAAAAAGAACTAGGCGATAGCTTTAATATTAGAGAATTTCACGAAGTTATTCTCGAACAAGGCACCGTTACCTTAGCCATTTTAGAAGATAGAATCAATACATATATAAATAATACCCAATGAGTAAAGAAATTATAATTATTGGTGGCGGAATCATAGGGTTGAGTACCGCATATTACTTACAAAAAGAAGGATATAAAGTTATTGTTATCGACCAAACTAATATTTCTGAAGGTGCCTCTTTTGTCAATGCAGGATATATTTCGCCTAGCCATATCATTCCGTTGGCCGCTCCGGGCATGATTACTACCGGACTCAAAATGATGTTCAATTCGGCTAGTCCGTTTTATGTAAAACCCCGTTTTGATTCTGATTTTTTAAAATGGTCATTGGCCTTTAAAAAATCATCAACAGAATCTAAAGTAGCCAAAGCAATTCCGGTAATTAAAGAGATTAATTTGTTGAGTAAAGAATTGTATACTGATATTTATAACAATGACGAGTTTGATTTTCAATTTGAAAGAAAAGGACTGTTGATGTATTATCAAACCGAAAAAGCCGGCGAAAAAGAAATGAAAACCGCCAAACGTGCTGCCGAAATAGGATTAGAAACCGAACTATTGAGCTTAGAAGAAATCAAAAAAATCGAACCCAACGTAAATTTGAATGTCAAAGGTGCCATATATTATAAATGTGATGCGCACATGACCCCCGGAGAGTTTATGAATCAAATGACAGCATATCTAAAAGGGAAAAACGTTATTTTTTATACCAATGAACGCGTTGTAGATATGACAGTTCAAGCCGATAAAGTGGCCACAGTGCTTACCGATAAACGCGAAATTTCTGCCGATGAAGTGGTTATCGCCGCCGGAAGTTGGAGTCCGTTATTGGCAAAAAAAATAGGAATTACATTACTCGTTCAAGCCGGAAAAGGATACTGTATTAATGTAAAAAGGCCTACCGGAATTACCATTCCGTCACTTTTGATGGAAGCAAAAGTTGGCGTAACACCGATGAATGGATTTACACGTTTTGCCGGAACCATGGAGTTGGCCGGTATCAATCATAAGATAAACCCGGTACGCGTAAAAGCCATTGCCAATGCCGCAGAAAACTATTTTAACGGATTGAAAATTGAACCGTCAGAGATCAATGATGCCGCTTGTGGATTAAGACCCGTATCACCTGACGGATTGCCATATATAGGAAGGGTAGCAGCCTTTAGTAATCTCAGTATTGCGACCGGCCATGCTATGATGGGTTGGAGCCTTGGGCCGGCTACCGGAAAGCTGATTGCAGAAATTCTAACCGGCAGAAAAACTTCGATGGATACTATACCTTTCAATCCGAAAAGGAAATTCTAATAAAATTTCAAATCTTTAGATTTTCTTTAGATTCTATTCGTATGTTTATAATCGTATAAAAGGAGTTAGATATTTAATTATCTAAAAATCAGTGTTTTAATTGAATAATAATAAAACACTACCCAGAAACCATGAATTTTAAAATTACCTAGTTTCGCTATTGATTTTAAAATTATTGATTTCTAGTTTTGGAGATGATAGTTGAAAGTTTAAAAACCGATAGCTTATTTTATACACTTAAAGAAAAGTATAAATACAATTGTTCTTTGCGTATTGTATAACAATAAAAGAGGATTAAAAAGACGTTTTAATTCAGTATTTTCGAAATAGTCAACCTCAAAGTGATAAAATTTATTAAAATTAAATTACTTATAATTAACTGTTTAAAAATTATCAGATAAAAATAATTTTATAAACAGGGGGAGTTTTTACTAATAAGTTGTTTTTATAATGAATCGCTAATAAATTATAAATATAAGAATTATGGATAGCACATTTAAGATAGGAGAAATAGTAGTTTGCATTAATGATAAAAGAAGGTGGTTTCGATTAGGAGGCCTTAAAAAGAATGAAATGTATACTGTTGTTGGTTTTAATTCTTATGATGGTGGGTTGATATTAAAAGAAGTAAAGAGCCCTAGAAGCGGCCAACATGCATACAGGGCAGATAGGTTTAGAAAAGTAGACTATAATTTTGCTGAGAAAGTAGTAGCGAAAGTACAACAACCACAACCCGAAGAAGAATATGATTTGGTTGCTAAAGAAATAGAATTAAGCATGTTAAATTAAGGAATAAATATAGAAATAGTTATAAACGAGGCCTTGGATAACAGTATCCAAGGCCTCGTTTTTTTGTAAATTTAGCTAGCGTTTTATTGGTTTTACAGACAAAGAAACTATGGGTTTTTTTGAACCTGATTGAGTAGTAGAAATGTTAATCTTGTCATTTTTCTTGAGCAATTCGATGGCTCTGTCAGATGTTATTTTTTTATTTTCAAAATAAAAGACAGCACCTTTTTTGGCCATTTCAATAATATGGTCTAAAGGTGAAATGGGTGGTAGAGGTGGTTCAGGAGTTATGAACTTACCGTTTTTATCTACTTCATTACCGTAGTTATCATAATACGTAACAATACCTTTTTTAGTATTGTAATAATACGTTTTACCTTGAATGAGTAAACTTCCCGTTTTTTGGCTTGATACCTTCTTAGGGTTCTTTGTATGAGGTTCTTCACTTTCAGGCGTGTCTTTGGGCGCAGGAGGCTGAACTACATCAGCATTTTCAACAGTGGGTACCGTTGGAGTTGAAGGCGCAGCCGGTGCCAACGAAACCGGTGGCGGTGGCGGGAACTCAGGAAAAGGTTCTACTCTTTCTTTTTGTGCCGGAGACAGTAAACGGTACAAATACTCTAAACGGTTGAAATCTTTTAATTTTACAATTCTGCGTTCTTTAGGCTGTGCGTTGTATTTTTTGGCCAGTGTATTGTATTCTGCCAGTTGTTTAGGGGTTGCCTTTTGTTGCCTTGTCGGTACTGCTACGTATGAAATATGAATATTATGAACGCCATAATTTCGCAGTGCCATTTTTGTATCGATGACGAGCCCCATTGGGGTAGATGGCTCAACATATATTTTGGCAAAAACCTTTTTTTTGCGTTGCTCAAATGATAGTGTTGCATTTATCAGTTGCAAGCTGTTTTCTAAATCTTTTTGCTTAACAGGTTTATCGTTTAAGAGCATTTTTCCATTAGCATCAATATGTATAATGATATCTTCTGTTCTTGATAATTTTTCACCTGACAAAAATAGGATAGTACCCTTACTCAAGGGCTGAATGCCATTTTGATACAATTCACGGTATTTATTTTTTGAATATAAATCAACTTGAAAATAATGTTTTCCATAATTCTTAGCATTTTTGGCTAACGGACTTACATAAAACAAATCAAAGTCAGTAGGACTGTATTTTCTTAGTTGGCTATTTTTAATTCTTTTATCGTCTATCCAAATACCATATATTTTTGCATTTGCCCATTTGCGTAAAAGTTTTTGAGAAGGCGATTTCTTTTTGGGGACTTTAGGAACCCACAAACGCTGCTTTTCTGGTTTAGATAGTTCAGAAAAAGTTTTGGTAGTGACACTTTTGTTATTTTTATCAGTAAACTCAAAAGTTACATCCTGGTAATAACGAGCTTTTTCTGTGTTGAGGTAATCAGTGTTTACGTTGTTGACCTCTTCTAATGAAATGGTAATGTCACTTTTCTTATTTTGAATAGTATCTTTATTGTTGTTTTCTTTTTGAACAATATCCCTATTGCTAAACCCATAAATTAAAACAGCTAACAAAGGCAATAGAAGAAGGCTTCGTAACCAAATGGCATTTTTAGATGTTTGTGTTTTCATAAGTGTAAATCTTTTTTTTAAAGGAGCATAATTAATGGCATTAGACAATTGATGCGTCGGCAGCGAAGAAGAAAAAGTGAGCAATATTTGTTGATATCTGATGGGGTTAATTCCGTTTTTCAATACGGCCTTATCTGCTAAAAATTCATGGTTTAGTTTGATAGATTTTTTGATAAAGTAACACAACGGATGAAACCAAAAGACAATTTGTAATACTTCTATAAACAAGATATCTAAGGTATGTTTTTGCTGTGCGTGCGCTTGTTCGTGCAATAACACTTCGTTGGGTATTAATTGCGCTTCAAACTTTTGCCGGTTTAAAAAGATGTAGTTTAAAAAGGTATGTGGTATTACAAAATTTGGTACCAATACATGAAGATACTTCTCTGTTTTAACAATAGTGCATTGTTTAATTTTAAGGTAAATACCTCTTATATTTTTGACAAATCGGATACCAAATAAAAGTACCCCTAATCCGTAAATTATAGATAAAATGATAAGTATATAATTTAATTTTTTGGGGCTACCTACCGCAGTATTTTCAAAAGGTGTTTGGATGGCCTTTTGTGATATGGGCGAATTTATAAATGTGGTAAAATTTTCAGGTTCAATATATTGCGTAAAGGTAATCAACGGAATTATCAATGCGGCCACTATTGATAGCAAAAGATAAAACCGTTTTAATTGATGTATGTTTTCGCTTTCTAAGAAAAAGGCATAGAAAGAAAATAGAATCAACAAAATAGCCGTAAATTTTAGGAGGTAGGGTATCATGATTTTTTTTGTTGAATTTGTTCGTCAATAATGGTACGCAGTTCTTTTAACTCTTTTTCGGTCAAATGGGTCTCTTTGGTGAAAAAAGAGGCAAATTGCGCAGAACTGTTGTTGAAAAATTTTTTAATAAGCCTGTTTACATGATTAGAGAAGTAGTCGTTTTTAGAAATTAAAGGATAGTATTCTCGCGACTTTCCGATAAGGGTATAGCCTACAAAACCTTTGTCAGTCATACGCTTTAATAAGGTGGCGATGGTTGTTATGGCCGGTTTTGGGTTAGGGTATTGTTCTAATAAATCTTTTAAGAGTCCTTTTTTTAATTTCCAAATAAGGTTCATTAATTCTTCTTCTGCTTTTGATAATTTCATCTGTCACTATTTTATTCTACAAACATAGAACAAATATTTTACTTCTACAAATGTAGAATGTAAAAAATTTGTAATTGGCGGCGAAACACTTACTTTTGCCAACATAAATAATTATAGATAATGAGTGTCAAAAAAGAATTGTTAGCGCGTAGCGGGTCAACATGCGAATTGTGTGGTGCTACTGAAAATTTAAATGTGTATGAAGTACCACCTGTTTCTACCGGAGGGATAGACGGCAGCTTGTTAGCTTGTACTACCTGTATTTCGCAAATTGAAAATCCCGATACAACTGATGTTAATCATTGGCGCTGTCTTAACGATAGTATGTGGAGCGAGTTTAAGCCGGTGCAGGTAGTAGCTTGGCGTGTACTTTCTCGCTTACGCGCAGAGGGCTGGCCCCAAGATTTACTCGACATGATGTATTTGGATGATGAAACCTTACAATGGGCACAAGCTACCGGAGAAGGGCTTGACGAAAGTGAAAAAATAATCCATAGAGACGTCAATGGTGCGATATTAAAGGCCGGAGATAGTGTGGTTTTAATCAAAGATTTAAAAGTAAAAGGTTCTAGTATGGTGGCCAAACAAGGCTCGGCAGTACGCAGAATTACCTTAGACTCTGAAAATGCCGAATATATTGAAGGCAAGGTTGACGGACAACATATCGTCATTATTACCAAATACGTAAAGAAAATAAATTGATTTAAGTTTGCTGTTAGGTTAAAAGTTAGCAGCAATCAATGTTACACTAACCCAAGATGTCACTCTGTTTTTTAAAAAAAATATCAGATTGCAGTTTCAATAAATCTTTGGCCTTTTGTTTTTTATAGGTGTATACTTCTTCGTCTTCGGTAACGTCGTAATATACTTTTTCATTCAAAGCCATATCGGTAGTTAACATAGCGGCACGTTGGTTTTTTTGTTGGCTTACCCAAACCGCCAAGGCATCTTCTTGCGCTTCAAATTTTAAGTCGTATGCTCCTTTTGGAGCCATAATTTTCGCCAAAACCGGTGCGGTTTCAATAGCTACAAAAAGAAGGAAAATGAAAAATGACGGAAACCAAGAAAGTTTTCCTAAAGCATTCATTCTAGCCATCAATCCGTCAAATCCGTCAATGATAGGTTGGCTACTGCTAACTTGGGTTTCTTGTTGGTTGCGAAGTTGTGCTACTAAGGTTTCTTTTTCAGAAATTTTAACTTCGTTATTTTCTTTTAACTGCTGCAACTCTTGAAGTAAAGCATCGTGTTTTTGGCGTTTCTCTTTGTATACCGGGCCTTTGCCTATTAATAATGTCCCTTTTCTCCCTTCCGCTTCAGCGATATAGGTTTCATATAAATCATTGACTTCTTTTTCTTTGGCGGTAACATCATTTTTCAACGCTTGAATCTCAGATTGGATTCTATCGATTTCAGGAGTAAATTGCTGTGCAATTTGTTGTTGATTTTGAACCGTCATAGCATTTTTTTGTGTTAACAATACTTGATTGATTTCCTTTTCGAAAATTTTCATTTCCAGAGGTTTAGAAATTACTATGGCAATGATAATAGCCAATACTATTCTGGGGGATGCTTGTATGAGTTCTTTCCAAAAACTGTCACGTTTTTTAATGGTTGAAACAATAAATCGGTCTAAATTAAAAATGAGCAATCCCCATATTAATCCAAAAGCCATAGAAATATATATAGTATCAAATACGGTATACAAGGCATACGAGCTTGATATAAATGCCATTACAGCTGTAAAGAAAATTGTTCCGCCAATTCCGGCATATTTTATTTGTTCAGATTTCGGACTGTTATTTAATAGGTCGGGGTCTGCGCCTGAGCACATCCAAAAGAAGTTTTTAAGCATTGCACAAAGAGGTTAAACTTACATAACGGAGGTTATTAATTTTTTGTTGTAGCGTAAATGTGAATTAAGTGTTAAAGTTGTGCTACAGCAAGAAATAGAGGCCTTTTTGAAATTGGTTAATAACTGGTAATAACTCTATTAAATAAAGTGCAAAATGAAACGTTTAATGGATGATAATTGAGCGGAGACAATAATAATTTAAGGATTTGATGTAGGAGTTTTTATCCTTTAATTGTTTTATAATAAAATTACTTAATTTAAAATTGTAACGTCATGTTTAAAAAAGAAGAAGTAGCCTCAAAAATAAATAAATGTAATGCACACGTAGCCAATCAATTTAAAGTAATTACTTCTAATTTTAAGGAGAAGAATGTATCCAAAGCCTGGCCAAAAGCGTTCAGCCCATTTGTTTCAGACCGGAAAACTTTTCCTAAATCTTGGTCGCAATTTCCACTGACCCCATCTTATTAAATTGCTTTATAAAATTCATGGTTTTCAATGAGTAGTTAGTGGTTTCTAGGTATTTTTCAAATTCATAGTTTTCTTTAGTAAAAAAAAATCTTTTTTTTTTTTTAATTTTGAATCGATCGTTAAACAACTACTTATAAGCAGTTGTAATTAAGAATAATTTAATGAAAAATAAAAAAGGTTAAAATATGAAAAATATTTTGAAAATCGGTGCTATTTGCATGTTGCTAGTTGTGTCCTTTTCTTCCTGTACTCAAGAAGATTCAGTTGTAAGTGACTCGAAATTAGATTTATCTGATGTTAATATTAAATTAGCTAATAGATATGAGTTTCCACCCACTTCTTTAAAAGTTAAAAGTACTATTGCCCAAATTAATAAAGAAATTTTAAATTTCAAAGAAGAGGATGCAACAGATGAAATTATTACTGGGTTTACATTATCATTGACTTCTGAAAAATTAATTCTAAATATAGATGATATAAGTGTTAAATCTAATTTAAGGAAGTCAATACCTGTGAGTGCGGGTGTCTGTCCTAGTGGAATGGTAAAGGTAAAAAAATGTTATTCTCAATCATGTGCCCAAGGAGTTATAGTAGCTTTAGGAGGCCTTATGGAAAATGGGGATAGTTTTTCGGTTCATAGACAGTTTTCTGGTGTTACAATTTGTGCTAGTGTGAGGCTAGCAAATGAATATAAGAAACGGCATTTTGAGTGACGGTAATTAATTTTCAAGAGTATAATAATTTCCATTTGGAGTCATGGTAATAAAAAACTCGCCTATTATTATAAATAGGCGAGTTTTTATGTTATAAAGAAAGATTTATTATCCTAGAGCTACTCTTTTAAAATCAGTAACGGTTACGTCTCCCAATGTTTTTACATATTGGGCTACGTTTAGTTTACTATCTTTAATAAAAATTTGATTTACCAAGGTATTGTCTTTAAAGAAGCGTTTTAACTTACCTTTGGCAATATTGTCTAGCATAGCTTCGGGTTTTCCTTCTTGGCGCAATTGGTCTTTTGCAATTTCTATTTCTTTTTCAATAGTTGCTTGGTCTACACCATTTTCATCTAAAGCAATAGGGTTCATTGCTGCCACTTGCATGGCTACATCTTTTGCTACTACATCAGCACCTTCTACGGCATCTGAAAGCCCTACCAATGTAGCAATCTTATTACCGGCATGAATATAAGAACCTACAAACGGAGCTTCAATTTTTTCAAAGGCTTTGATTTCTAATTTTTCACCAATGACACCTGTTTGCTCAATTAATTTATCGGCAACGGGCATTCCGCCAAAATCAGCCGCTAAAAATTCTTCTTTTGAATGGTAATTTAACGCTGTTTCAGCAAATTGATTGGCAAGGTTTACAAAATTTTCGTTTTTACCGACAAAATCGGTTTCACAACCCAATACAATTGATACGCCAACTGTTTTAGCATCATTTACTTTAGCAATTGCCGCACCTTCGGTTGATTCGCGATCAGCCCTTTTGGCAGCAACTTTTTGGCCTTTTTTACGTAGGATTTCAATGGCTTTGTCAAAATCGCCATCGGCTTCTACCAAGGCTTTTTTACAATCCATCATTCCGGCACCGGTTGCTTTTCTTAATTTATTTACTTCTGCGGCTGTTATTTTTGCCATATTCTTTTTGTTTATTTGGTTATGTGTTTATTTGTGTAGTGCTGTTACTAGACAAATAAACACATAAACAGTTATACTATAATTTATTATTTCTCTTCTTTAACTTCGGTTGTTTTTTCAACCGCAGTTGCTTTTTCTGCTTTGGCTCTGACAGCTTCTTTTTCTGCCATGGCTTTATCTTTATCGGCTTTTCTTTCGTTCAATCCTTCTGCAATTGCTTCGGTAATATACGACAAGATTTTATCTATAGATTTTGAAGCATCGTCATTAGAAGGTATTACAAAATTTACCGGCCTAGGGTCAGAATTGGTATCTACCATAGCGAAAATAGGCATGTTCAATTTTTTAGCCTCAGCAATAGCAATGTGCTCACGTTTGATATCAACAACAAAAATAGCTCCCGGTAAACGAGTCATATCAGAAATAGAACCTAAGTTCTTTTCAAGTTTGGCTCTTTGGCGCGTAATCTGTAGTTTTTCTCTTTTTGATAAGGCCTTGAACGTACCATCTTGTTTCATCCTATCTATTTGTGCCATTTTTTTAACAGCTTTACGGATAGTTACGAAGTTAGTCAACATCCCTCCGGGCCACCTTTCGGTGATGTAAGGCATATTTACACTTTCGGCTTTTTCTGCAACAATATCTTTTGCTTGTTTTTTGGTAGCTACAAATAATATTTTTCTACCTGAAGCAGCAATTTTTTTCAAAGCTTTTGCAGCTTCTTCAATTTTTGCTACTGTTTTGTATAAGTCAATAATATGAACACTATTACGCTCGGTATAGATATACTGAGCCATATTAGGATTCCATTTTCTAGTCAAGTGCCCGAAATGAACACCTGCATCTAATAATTCTTTAATTTCAATGTTTGCCATTTTGTTTTTAGTTTACGTTCCGTTTGATTTAGCAATACATAAGTAGTCTTGTGTTACTAGAGTCTTAGGTATTTGGATGCTAAACTTAAGAGACAACAGTTTATGATTAATAAAATATGATTAACGTTTAGAGAATTGGTATTTTTTACGTGCTTTTTTCTGTCCGAATTTTTTACGTTCAACCATTCGCGGGTCTCTTGTCAATAACCCTTCAGGTTTTAGTATTTTTCTATAGTCTTCATTTATAGAAACCAATGCTCGGGTTATTGCCAAGCGGATTGCTTCTGCTTGTCCGGTAACACCGCCACCGTAAACATTTACTTTGATATCATATTCTTTAGCATTATCTGTCAATACTAAAGGTTGCATAACTTTATATTGCAACGTACCGGTTGTAAAATAGTTGGTTAATTCTCTATTATTGATAGAGATATTTCCTTTTCCCTTAGAAATATATGCACGGGCAACAGCCGTTTTTCTTCTACCTATTTTGTGTATTATTTCCATTATCTAAGATCGTTAAGGTTAATTGCTTTAGGATTTTGAGCTTCTTGTTGATGCTCACCGCCGACATATACATATAAATTTCTAAATAAAGCACTTCCTAATTTATTTTTAGGGAGCATTCCTTTTACTGCTTTTTCTACTAAGCGAGTTGGATTTTTATCAAACAACTCGGTTGCAGAAAGCGATCTTTGACCTCCCGGATAACCCGTATGGCGGATATAGGTTTTATCTGTCCATTTTTTACCGGTTAAATTGATCTTGTCGGCATTGATAATTACTACATTATCACCACAGTCAACATGGGGAGTGAAGTTAGGTTTGTACTTACCTCTGATAAGCATTGCTACTTTTGAAGCTAAACGACCCAATGTCTGTCCGTCCGCATCAACCAATAACCATTCTTTCGTAACGGTTTTTTTATTAGCTGATACTGTTTTGTAACTTAATGTGTTCACACGATTAGTTTTTGTCTATTAATAATTTTTTATTGCCCCTAAAAAGAGGAGTGCAAATGTACAAACTATTATTTATATAACAAACCCCGTTTTATGTATATTTTTTTGAGTGTAAACCTTGCTTAGAAATGGAGCTGCTAAGCGGATTATAGAAGGTGTTTTATTGCCGCTTTTCTTTTATATGTAACATTTTCAACATATTGAAGTCTTTAATAATATTGATGATTTTTTATCAAAAATGAATAGATACCGGCGATATCTGTCTCAATCTTTAACTTTAACAAGATTGTCAACAGAATTAACAAAACCTTAAGATGAGTTTATACTATCTTGTTGCCCACAAATCTGCCCCTAGAAAAGCTATAAATAGGCAGCAGAATACAATTATCAACTTGCTAAA
>Ga0256841_1000863_pt1 | contig 28698 bp, 22 predicted proteins | sample 356308metaG_FD_185971 | JGI IMG/M metagenome (GOLD analysis project Ga0256841, IMG submission 185971) | Hydrothermal vent microbial communities from Mid Atlantic Ridge, Atlantic Ocean - 356-308 | ecosystem: Environmental > Aquatic > Marine > Hydrothermal vents | place: Atlantic Ocean: Mid...
GCCGGCGGTATCATACGGACAGATGAAGGCGTTTCCCCTGTTGGCGGCGCTGCTGGTCAGCGCCGGAGCGTTCGGCGCTGACTGGAGCCGGTTCGTTTCCGGGCCCTTCGAGGTGCTGAGCAAAGCTGGACGAAAACCGGCCCGGGAGATTCTCACCGAGCTCGAGCAAGTGCGCTACGCCCTGGGCGCGGCCCTCGAGAAGCAGGATCTCGAGGCCGTCTGGCCGATGCAGGTGGTCCTGTTCGCCTCGGAGCGGGACTGCCGCGGGTGCGTGCTCGGCCGTTGGTTCGAGCGCCGGGACAGATGGATGCTCGGCGCCGTGCGCGGGCGGCCGCTGCCTCATGGGCAGCTCGCCGAAATTCTCATCGCCGCCAACACGCGGCGCATGCCGGAAAAGGTGGAGCGCGGTCTCACGGCCCTGTTTTCGACGATCGAGGTCGAGGGCGTGCGGGTCAGGCTGGGCAAGCCGGTTCCGGAGCCCGACATCGACTGGGCGCGGATGCACTTGTTCCTGGTGAACCCGGAGTATAGCGTCCGAGTTCCCGTCCTGTTCGCCAACCTGCAGCAGGGCGCCGACTGGCACGTCGCCTACAAGAACGCCTTCGGCAAGACGCCGGAGGAGATGGAGGCGATGGTGAAGGCCTACCTGGCCAGGGGCGAGTTCCCCGTCCGCGAGTTCTCGGGAGCGCCGATTTCGCCGAAGCGGTTTCATCCCCGGGACTTCCGGCCTGAATCCGTCGAAGTGGCCGTGGCCGATCTCAAGGAAGGCGAAGCCGCGCGGGCAGCCTACGAAGCGGTGCTGGCCAAGTACGGCGACTATCCCCCGGCGCTCGAAGGGCTGGGACGGTTCCAAGCGGCCGTAAAGGCCGGCTCCCGCAGCGCCCGCTGCCTGCTGGAATACGCCAAGCTCCTCAAAGAGCCGGCCCGCGCCCGCCAGGCGCTGGTGCGGGCCGCCGAGCTGAATCCCCGGTGGGCCGAGCCCTGGGCGCTGATGGCCGAGCTGGAGACCAACACCGCGTTGAAGATCCGGGACTTGAAAAAGGCGACGGAACTGGATTCGCGGGACCTGGCGTATTGGGAAGCCTTGTCCCAGGCCTATTTGGATGCCCATGACATCCGCCAGGCGAGCATCGCCCTGGGTGGGGCGATGCGGGCGGCCCGGACGGCTGAGGAGCGGGAGCAGTACTACCAGAAACGCCTGCGGCTCGAGGATCGCCTCGCCGAGCAACGGGTTCGGTCGCGGCAGTCAGAGCTGATCCGCCGGCGCCGCACCGAGGCCCGGCGGCTGCGTGAGGAGTGGGAAGAGATGCTCCGGCGCGCCCGGGAAGCCGAAAAGGGAGGCGGGAGTGAAGGGGGTACGGACGTCGTCGAGTGGTGGGACGATCCGCGGCCCAAACAAAAGATCTGGGGGCTGCTGAAGGAAGTGCAGTGCTCCCGCGGCCCGGCCCGCCTGGTGATCGAAGACAGCGAGGGCAAGGTCACCCGGCTGCTGGTGAAGGACCCCGGACAAGTGGTGATCCTGGGCCGCGGTCCGAACGCCACGCTCGGCTGCGGAAAGCAGAATCCGGCCCGGCCGGTGGCCGTGGAATACTACAAGCCTTCGCGTCCCGGGGGCAAGGAGGCAGGCGAAGTCGCCGTCATCGAATTCCGCTGAGATGGCCTTCCGGGCCCCACCTCGCTGGGCGGCGATCCTGGTGATCACCGCCTCCAGCTTCCTCAACTATCTGGACCGGCAGCTCCTGCCCGCGCTGGCGCCAACGTTGAAGTCCGAGTTCGGGCTCACGAACGCCGGCTACGGGTTGGTGCTCTCGGCGTTTTCCTTGGTCTACGCCGTGTGCGCACCGGCGGCCGGTTGGTTGGTGGACCGCCTGGGCCTCGTGCGCGGAGTCGTGCTCGTGGTGGCCTTGTGGTCGCTGGCGGGGGCAGGGACTGGGTTGACCGCGGGGTTCGCGGGTCTGTTGCTGGCGCGTGCCTTGCTGGGCTTGGGGCAGGCCGGGGGCGTGCCGGCGAGCGGGAAGGCCGTGGCCGTCTATCTTCCGCCGCAAGAACGCGCTCTGGGGACGGCAACCACCCAGATCGGCTTGAGCTTCGGGGCCATCGCCGCTCCGTTGGCGGCCGCCTGGTTCGCAGCCGGATGGGGGTGGCGGGCGGCATTCGTCGTCACCGGCCTTCTCGGGTTCGTCTGGATCCCGGCCTGGCTGGCGGTGGCGAAACGGGTCACTGCGCGGCCGGAGCCGGACCCTCGCCCGGGCAGCCCCCGCGAGGTGGCCGGGGACCGGCGATTGTGGGGCATCGTGATCGCGACGGTGCTCTACATGACGCTCTACAGCCTGTGGAGCAACTGGACCACCGTGTACCTGGTGGAGGCGCGGGGGATGACGGAACAGGCGGCGAACCGGGCCTTCGCGTGGATTCCCCCGCTGGCGGCCAACGCCGGCGGGCTTTTCGGGGGGTGGGTGGCGTTGAGGATGATGCGCCGGGGCGCCGGGGCGCTGGCCGCCCGAATGCGGATAAGCGCCTGGTGCGCGGTCCTGCTGCTCGGCACCGCGGCGGTGCCTTGGGCTCCCACGACGGCCGCGGCGGTGGCGCTGATCTGCGGGAGCTTCTTCCTCGTCACCGCGATGAGCGTCAACGTCTATGCGATGCCCCTGGATCTGTTCGGCGCTCACCGGGCGGCGCTGGCGACCGCCTTCCTGACTAGCGCTTACGGCCTCATGCAGACCTTCGCTTCCCCGTTGATCGGTGCGGGCGTGGACCGCTTCGGATTCGGCGCCGTCTGCGCTGCCGGCGCGGCGCTCCCGCTGGCCGCCTGGGCCGTGCTCCGGCAGATGACCGCCGGAAAGGCCAAGCCGGGCGGCGGCAATGGCCCGGGAGGGGACCGATGAGGGGCCGGAACGCAGAGGTGTTCGGCACGGCCGCCGTCCAAGTCCGCCCGGCCTCCTCCGCGGACCTGCGAGCCATCGCCCGCATCCAGCGCTCCTCACCTACGGCGGCGCAGTGGCCGCCGGAAGATTACCTGCGATACGTCTGTCTCGTAGCGGCGGTGGGGCGCGAAGTAGCTGGCTTTGCCGTCCTTCGCCGGACAGGGGGAGAGTATGAACTCTTGAACCTGGCTGTCGCCCCGGAGCGCCGCCGCCGGGGCATCGGGCGCCGGCTGGTCGCGGCGGCCCTCGAGAAGGCCGCCGGGCCGGTCTATCTCGAGGTGCGGGCCTCGAACGAGGCGGCCCGGAAGCTGTATGAAGCCTGCGGTTTTCGCCCGGTCGGAATACGGGAAAACTACTACCGGAACCCCACGGAATCGGCTATTGTAATGCGGTTTCAATCGTGCTAAGGTTCGAAGTGAAAGGGCGGTGTCTGGCGGCCGCTCTTCGGCCAACTTCACGATGATCGCCGTCGCGCAAAGCCTCAAGCGGCTGATGCTGAAATCCCCCCACCGCGCGACGGGTTTAAACCCCAAAGGGCACCAAGGGAGAAACTTCTATGGAGAGACTGAGCCAAGAGGAGCTGAAAGCGCATCTGATGGAGACCGATGAAGAATTCCGGCGGCTGGCGATGGCGCACTCCGAGTACGCGCGTAAAATCGAGGCCATCGAGTCGCTGCCGCACCCGTCGCCGGAACAGCAGTTGGAGGAAATCAAACTGAAGAAACTGAAGCTCCACGCCAAGGACCTGATGGCTCAGATCATGAGCCGGCACATGGCGGGGGCGCACTGAGATCCATTGGGTGCGCTGATTCTGTTGTCGATTCTGGGAGTGTTCCGGAGCCTGGGCCGGCTGGTCCAGGCTCAACTGTTTTTCGGCTGAGCCCGGCGGCGAGGGGCTTCAGCGTCCCCAGCCGGATCGGAGCGCCGTGGAGCCGGGTCCGGCTAGTGGGAGCGCAGAAAGTTGTCGATCCTCTCTACGGCTTCCATCAGATTCTCGTAGCTGTTGGCATAGCTCAGACGCAGGAAACCCTCCCCGTAGGCGCCGAAGGCGGCGCCCGAAAGCCCGGCCACTCCGGCGTCGTTCAGCAGCGCGTCGGCCAGCTCCTTGGATCCCATTCCGGTGCCGGTGATATTGGGGAATGCGTAGAAGGCGCCCCGTGGAAGGTTGCAACGAAAGCCGGGCAGCTCATTGAGTCCTTTGACGAACGCGTCACGGCGGCGCCGGAACTCCGCCACCATCCGCTCGGATTCTTCCTGTGGGCCGGTCAAGGCCGCCATGGCCGCCCGTTGCGTGAAACTGGCGGTGCAGGAGTTGGAGTTGACCATCAGCTTGTTCACCGCCTGCGCCAGCCATACGGGCATGACACCATAGCCGATGCGCCACCCCGTCATGGCGTAGATCTTGGAGAAGCCGTCGAGGATGATGGTCTTCTCTTGCATGCCCGGCAGCGAAGCGATGGAGAAGGGCCGCTCCTCATAATAGATGCGCGAGTAGATCTCGTCGGAGAGAACGATCAGGTCGCGATCCCGCACCAGGTCGGCAATGGCGGCGATCTCTTCCTTGGGGATGAGGCCCCCGGTGGGGTTCTGCGGCGAGTTCAGCACGATCATTTTCGTGCGGTCTGACAGTTTGTCCTCTAAGATGTTTAGATCGAAGGAGAAACCCCTCTCCTCCACCAGCGGCACGGGCACCGGCCGGGCCCCGCAGACCCCGATCATCGACTCGTAGATGGGGAAGCCCGGGTTGGGGTAGATCACTTCATCGCCCTCTTCGAGCAGCGCCAGCATCGGGAAGAATATGATGGGCTTCCCCCCCGGCGTCACGCAGACGTGCTCGGGGCCGACCTCGATGCCCCGGGTCTCGCAAACGTGCCGGGCAATGATCTCGCGGAGCTCCGGCAACCCTTGGGTGGGACCGTAGTGCGTCCAGCCTTCGTCCAACGCCTTCTTCGCCGCTTCCCGGATGTGAGCGGGGGTGTCGAAGTCCGGTTCGCCGAGCTCCAGATGGATCACGCGCCTGCCCTGGGCCTCGAGTTCCCGCGCTCTCACCAGGACCTCGAACGCCGTTTCCACCAGGATCTTGTCCATGCGCGCCGCCAGTTTCATGCTTCCGCATCCTTTCCGGGACCGCCCCAAACGTCAATGATAGCGCCGGCCGGTTCGGATTCCCGTTCAGAGAATGGCTGTACCTGGCCGGTACGAGGGCGTAATACTATGAGAGCAGGACAATTCGTCTTGCACGGACCGGCGGCGCCGCGCGTCAGGGTTAGTAGAAGCGATGAGTGCGCTGGCCGGAAGATTGACCGGGGGAAGCATGGGCGAAGCGCTCCCGCAGATTCTCGAGGAATCGGCCGAGGAGAGGAGCCGGTTCATCGCCCAGAACCTGCAGCGGATCTTCGTGCAGATCTATCGGATCGTCGGCAACATCGACGACGCCCAGGATCTCACCCAGGAGGCCTTCATCAAGGCTTTGCAGCGTTCCGGACAGCTCAAAGACGTGCGAAAAGCGGCCCATTGGCTTTCCCGGATCGCCACGAACACGGCCATTGACTTCCTGCGGCGCAACAGCCGGGTGAATTTCTGCGAAGTTGACGAGTTGCCGGAAGCCCTGCGGTCGCCGCAGGGGGAAGACCCTGAGCAGTTGGTCCTGCGTGACGAGCAGCGGGAGTATCTGGAGGCCGGGCTGGCCCAGCTCACGGTGAAGGAACGCACGGCGCTGGTGCTCCGGGACATCGAGGGACTGCCGGCGGCGGAAGTGGCCGCGCGTCTAGGATGTTCGAAGGCCACCGTGCGCTCGCACATCGCCAACGCCCGCATCAAGTTTCGCCGTTACCTCGAGAGGAGGAAGATATGAGGCATCCGGGGCAGTCGGAACTGGCTCTGGCCGCCGGGGGCGATCTTCCTGTCTGGCAGCGGTGGCGCCTCCACTGGCATTTGCGGGCCTGTAAACGCTGCCGGGCGGAGGTGGAGGCGTTTCGCGCCGTTGGGCGGCGGGTAGCCTCGGAGGGCGCCAAGCTGCCCGGGAAGCTCAACTGGGAACGCCTGGCGGCCGAGATGCGGGCCAACATCCGGGTGGGCCTGGAGGCGGGGCAATGCGTCTCGCCGGCGCGGACTCGGGGCCGGAATCTCGGCTGGCGGATCGCGGCGGCCCTGGCTTGCGTGACGCTGGTGATCGTCAGCGGCTGGCTCTTCCATTTCACGGGGTTCCGGCTGCGCACTGCCGACTCTCTCACCCCAGCGGTGGCCGCCACGACCGAGGGCATTGAGGTGCAGGATGCAAACGGCTCCCTGGTGCTGCGGCACCGCAGCGAGGAGCCGGTCTTGTTGTCGGTGACTACCGACGGCTCCATGGCCGCCTCTTATTTCGACGACGAGACCGGCATGGTGACGATCAACAATGTTTACGTCTACTAGGCTCGCGTCCTTCGCGGCGGTGATGCTCGCCTGGACCGGCGCCGCCCAGGTGGCCGGCACCGAGAAGCTCCGCATCGACTTCCCGCCGGAGTCGCCGGTGAGCGTGGTGTCGATGGACTGGGGGGCGTCGAAGGCCGAGGCCCGCGGCGGGGCCATGGTAGTGGAGCTGGACACCTCGCTCACCCTTCGCAACACCGGGCAGCGCGCGATCCGTGGAGTGACGCTGATGGTGCTGGCGCAAGAGGTGACGCCGGGTGGGAAGGCGAGCGTCACCGTGCCCAGCTTGAACGTGGCTCCCGGGGAAGTCTTTCCCGTCCGGATCAACCTGCGTTTGCTGCGCCCGCTGCAGCGCGGCAGCGGCGCGCTGGTCACGGTGAGCCTGGACGGGATCCTCTTCGATGATTTGAGCTTCTACGGTCCGAACCGCCTGGATTCCCGGCGGATCCTGACCGTTTTCGAGATGGAGGCCCGGCGGGACCGGGAGTACTTCAAGAGGGTGCTGGCCGAACGCGGCCCGGAAGGTTTGCAGCGAGAGGTACTGCTGAGCCTGGCCCGGCAGTCCGAGCGGCCGCGGGTCGGGATCCGGGTCGCCCGGCGGGTGACCAATCTCGAGGGCGCGCAGGAGTACCAGATAGCAGCTCTGGCGGTCCCCGGCGCCCCGGTCGAGGCGGTTTCCGGCTCCGCTCGCATGAACTTGCGGATGGCGGACGCGCCCCGCCTGGTGCTCAGGAACCTGTCGCGCAAGAAAGTGCGGCACGTGGCCCTGGGCTGGATCTTCAAGGACATGAACGGCCGGACGATCGAAGCGGGCACGGTGCCGGCGAAAGTCGATCTGGACCCGGGCGGCGTCGTCGAGGTGCGCGGCGACCGCGCTTTGCATTTCTCCCAGCCTCTGATGGTGGAGAGCATGTCCGGCTATATCGGGTATGTCGAGTTCGCCGACGGAGAGGTTTGGATCCCGTCCCGGGAAGACCTGGCCGCCCTGGGCCTGGACCGGGTCATCTCGCCTTCACCGGAAGAGCAGCGCCTGACCAACATCTATCGCCGGAAGGGGCTGAAGGCGCTGATCGAAGAACTCAACCGGTTCTGAGCCCTCCCGGCGTTCCGAAACGCCGCCGGCCGCCGACCGGGGCAGCCGGGTTCCGGTCCTTGCTTCACAAATGGTACTCTTGTCCGATCCCGGCGATGGCGATTCGTTCCGCTTCGGCCCCTGCCGCTTCGTAGAACCGCCGAATCGGTTCTTCGACGGGCTCGTTGCTCAGCCGGAACGTCTGGTGGTGTACCGGCACGAAGAGCTCCGCCCCGGCCTCGTTACCCATGCGCCAGGCCTGCTCGGGCGTGCAGTGGTAATGGATCCAGGGATTGTAGGCGCCGATGGGCATGATGGCGAGGTCGATGGAGCGGCGGGAACGGATTCGCCGGAACAGGTCGGTGTCGGCCGTGTCCCCTCCGAACATCACGCGGTAGCCCGCGGCCTCGATGAGGTAGCCGTTGTAGCCGCGGTAGGTGTCGGTGCGCATTCGCGCTCCCCAGTGGTTCACTTCGAAAGCCCGGATGGCGGCCGGCCCCACCTGGAAGCGATCACCCCACCGCATTTCGCGTACGAACCGGTACCGGCCGGGGCGCAGCAGATCGGAAGTCTCCCAGGCGGTGACCACCGGCGTGCCGCGGTTTTCAAGGCGCCGCAGGCTCGGGATGTCGAAGTGATCCATATGTGCGTGGGAGAGCAGGATCAGGTCGGGCTCGGGCAGTTCCCGCAGAGGGAGCGCCGGCGCCACCAGCCGCTTGATGCCCAGCGTCACCGGGCCCACGTTCAACCCGGCGCGCTCACTGAAGACCGGATCGGTAAGGATCGTGAAGCCTTCGATCTTGAGCAGGCACGTGGCGTGGCCGAGCCAGGCGACGTGGAGCCCGTGGTCCGGCCACGCCAGCGGGTCGGGCCGGTGCGGCGGATCTTCGATAGGCCGGTTCCATTCGCGAAAATACTGGTTCCAGAAACGCGGCGCCGCCCGGTAGAGCATGGCCCCGGTGGCCGTCAGGCCCGCCATGCTCAAACCTCCCAGAATCGCTCTTCGCGTCACGGCTCCTCCGTCCCCGCCTGCCAAAGTTTTCCCTGAGTGATATCTCTTATTGTTCCATATTGTTTCATTCCGGCTGGGAGCTCGAGGCGATCTGGACCAGCGCCGGCCGCCGCCTGGCCGCGGGTCCCGAAGAGAGCGTGTCCATCGGGCAGACGGTGACGCAGATCCCGCAGCCGATGCAGGAGCTGTTGGCGTTGTTGATCTCTTCCTGCTTCAGCGCGAAGTTCATCACATCGATGCCGACCTGGCAGTTGCGGCTGCACTCGCCGCAGGCGATGCACTTGTCATTGGCGTGGATGGCGAACCGGCTGAGGCCCAGCTTTACGTAAAGGGCGCTCATGAGGTTCATCATCTTGGCCAAGGGGCACCAGTAGCGGCACCAGACCTTGCCCCCGAAGAACGGGTACAGCGTCACCGGGAGAACGCCCACCAGCCAGACGTCGGCGATCAGGTGGTACCAATCCAGCCCCACGCCCGCCGGCCGGCGGAAGATCCCGACCGCGTCCCGGGTCACCATCATGAGGGTGATCACCACGGCGGCGCCGAGCACCACGGAGTTCATACGTTCCCACCGGATGCTCTGCCTGCCTTTGGGCGCCAGATGCCGCCAGCGGTCCCCCAAGGTCTCGGCCAGTCCGCCGCAGCCGCAGATCCAGGAACAGTACCGCTTGCCGTGGAACAGCACGAAGATCGGGATGACGACGAAGCTGAGCAGCACGCCCCAGACGACCCAGATCTGGTGCGGACTGCCGAAAAACGTGTAGAAGAACAGCGGCCACGCATAGACGATCCCGTAGGAGCGCCAGGCTTGTTCGGCGAAGACCGGGTCCGAGGCGAGCTTCTCGCCGACCCACCGGTATTGGACCGCCCACTGGAACAGGAACTCGGGAATCAGGAAAAAGAACAGCCACTGGAAGCCGAGCAGGCTGGCGTAGCGCCAGATCTGGAAGCGGTCCCGGCGGTCGAATCCCCAACGCTTCATTGCCTGGAGTCCGAAGACCGTCATCACCAGCGTGTAGAGCACCGTGTACCAGAACGACCAGGGCCGGTCCAGGAACGACAGCGTCCGGAAGCCCCAGCCGGTGTAGGGCCAGAATTCGTGTCCGGGCGTCTGCTTGGCTCCATAGATGGAGTAAGCGGTCAGAAAGGACACTCCCAGCCAGGACCAGCGGCTGCCCCGCACTCCGGTCACGATCAGGGCGAGGAAGGAGCCGGCCGCCGCCAAGGCGCCGATGGCGTGGAAGCTCTCGGAAGCGCCGACGCCGCCCTGGCCGGCGAAGATCCAGAGTCCGGTCAAACACAGCGCCACCAGCAGCGCGGTGAGCAATGGACTTCCGGTCCACTCGTTCTCGAGCCGGATGCCCAGCGAGTGAAGAAACGCCGCCGGAAGCTCAGCTCCAATCAAAACGAAGGCGTGCTGGTAAGGAACGCGCCGCTCCACCTTGCGGCCGCCTTCGTCCACCTCCAGAACGCACCGGCCTTCTTCGAACCGTTTGACGTGGGAGTTGAGAACCAGACGGATGCGCCTGGCGGCGACGGCCTCCCGGAGCTTCCGGGCGTTGTCCTGGAACAGGCGCCGGAATTCGCTGCCGCGGTAGGACAGCGTGACCCGGTTCTCTCCCGCCAGCGTGAGGGCGGCTTCCACCGCGCTGTTGCCGCCGCCCACCACGAGGATGTCCTCGCCGTGGTAAAGCTTAGGGCTGTAGAGGCGGTGGTAGACTTGCTCCCGGTCTTCACCCGGGACGCCGAGCTTGCGCGGGTTGCCCCGCTGGCCGGTCGCCAGGATCACGCGCCTGGCGGCGTATCGGCGCTTGGATGTCTTGACTTCGAGACAGCCGTCTCGCCGGCGGGTGATACCTTCCACGCCCTCTTCGGTGCGGACATCGAGCCGGTTGTCCCGGATGATGGCGTGCCAGCGGGCGAGCAGGTCCTCCTTGCGCGACCCGTCGAGCCAGAGCTTGCCCTTCGGGGGGATCGTGTCCGGTTCGGCATAGACCCATTTGCCCTCGGGAAAATTCTCGATCGTGTTGGCGATCTTGTTCTTTTCGAGCACGAGCACCCGCAGCCCCGCATCCTGCAGTCCGAGGGCGGCATTGAGCCCGGCCGCTCCTGCCCCGGCGACGATCACGTCCCAGCCGTCCGCCGGGCCTTCCCGCGCATCCGGTTGCGAGGCGATGTGCTGCGCCACCCGGTGTCCCTGTTCCATCGCCAGCTTCACCACCGGCGCCCCAGCGAGATCCCCGATGATATAGACGCCGGGGATGTTGCTCTCGAAGTTCCGGCCCACCATGGGCCGGCGCGTTTCCATGTTCGGACTCTCGAGGACGGCTTTCACCGCCCGGCGGATCCGCTCTAGAATGTGCGCTCTAGTGGGCATCGGACCTCGGTGTTTCCGGCTGGACTCGCGGCGAAAGCGTCGCGCCGCACCCGGAACAGCGGCGGGCCGCCGGGTGGTTGGCGTGGCCGCAGTGCGGACACGGCTCCGGCTCGCGCGTGGCGTGGAGCTTCCACTCGCCGGGTGACAGGCGCGGCGCGCCCTCTTGCACCGGTCTCGTAGCGCTGTAGAGATAGCCCGGCAGCGAGAAGACGAAGCCGGCCAGGAAATGGGCGGCCATGGAACGCCCTTTGCGCGCCGCCGCCTGGGCCGCCAGCGCCCCGAACAGCAGTCCGTTGAGGGCGAATAGCCCCATCCACAGCCAGAGGCGGCCGTCGCCGGTTGGTTCCGGATTCATGACGATGTTGTTCGGCCTCAGCGGGGCTAGATACGCCGCGGGATCGGCGAGGAAACGCGCCTCGTCGTTGGGGCAAACGGCCACGCGCTGGCCGCCGTAAAGATACGCCGGATCGCCGGCGCGGACCGGCTGATCGCAAACGATGCAGGTCTCTCCGGCGCGCGCCGCCAGCCGCTTCGACAGGGTGCTCTGCGCTCCCACGGTCCCAGCGAAAACGAGCGCCCACGCAAACAGCAGCACGGTCTCGTGTTTCACCTCAGTGCTCCCTCTGCTAGCGCTTCGCACCCGGCGGACCTCCACTTACCGGAATTCGCTCGCCGGTGCGATGCGGTTACTTCTCAGGTTGTGCCTCCCCCAGAGCCACGGGACGGCGCCCGGCTGCGGCGGTGGCCTCCCCGGACCTCGACCGCCAGGTCCCCGAGGCAACGGTGGCGGCTCCGCCGCGGTGTCAGCCGGCTATCTCTCGGAGATTGTGGAGGCAGGCCGCCACGCATTCGAGCGGCGGACAGGGACAGTTCTCCGCCTCGACGATGTACCACTCGGTACCCCCGGCTTCGCGGCAAGCCTCCAGCACCTCCTTCCAGTTCACCTTCCCTTCGCCCAGAAGGGCATGTTCGTCTTCTGGATCGTACTCCTTGAGGTGGACGGTCTGCGTCCGCCCCCGATAGCGGCGGATGTAGGCCGCCGGGTCCCGCCCTCCCCGCACCATGTGGCCCGTGTCGGGCTGGTGGCTGACCACGAACGGCGTATTGTCGAAGACAATCTCCCAGGGGATGGAGCCGTCGATGGGTTGCATCTCGTGGGCGTGGTTGTGATAGCCGACCTGCATGCCGTAGGCGGCCAGCCGGTCGCTGATCTCGGCGAGGTCGGCGGCGAAGTTCCTCCACCCCTCCACGGAAGTCTCTTCGTGGTAGGGAATCACCAGTAGTTTGACGCCGAGCTCCTGGTGGAACTCCACGGTCCTCTTCAATTCATCGTCGGTGAGCATGTTGAGCCCGACGTGAGAGCTGGCGATCCCGAGGCCGTGATCGGCCAGGATCTGCCGCAAGGCCTTTGCGCTCCAGCCGTGATAACCGGCGAACTCCACTCCTTCGTAACCCATGTCGGCGACGGCCTTCAGCGTGCCCGGCCAATCCCGTTCACACTCTTCGCGGACGGAATAGAGTCCGAGTGCGATACGGATGCCCCGGTTTCCGGTGTCGCTTGTCGGGGAGTCGAATGATTGACTGCTGTCGTCGTCGCTCGCGTGAGTGAGGTTTCCGCCGTCGTCCATAATCCGATTCTCCGCCCCTCCCATTGTTGAATCTACCGGCGCCCGCGTCCCAACGCAAGCGCCCTCGCATTGCCGGAGCCTGGCGCCGAGTTGCGCCGCACCGGCGGGAAGGCTTAGTTTGTTGCTTCATGCAGTGCCGTGTCGTCCTGCTTTGCCTCGCGTTGACGGCCGCTTGCGCGCCCCGCAAGGAAAGCAGCCCCCCGCAGCGTCCGGGTTTGCGGGCGGAGATGCGCCGCGTGCTGCTCGGCAACATCGCGGGGTTCTGGTACCCGCGGTGTCTGGACCGCGAACGCGGGGGCTATCATCTCTATTTCGACGAGCGTGGCGATCCCGGTCCGGCCGGGGAGAAGACGGTCGTCACCCAAGCGCAGATGGTCTGGTTCTTCTCCCGGATGGCCCGCGAGGGCTACGAGAAGGCGGGCGCGTTCACCCGCGCCGATCTGCTCGCCGCTGCCCGTCACGGCTTCCAATTCCTGCGGCGCAAGATGTGGGATTTCGAGAACAGGGGGTTCTACTGGGCCGTGGACGCCACCGGCAACGAGGTGCGGGCTCCCAACAAGCATCTCTACGGGCAGAGTTTCGCCCTTTCCGCACTTTCGGAGTACTACCTCGCCTCCCGCGACGAAGAGGCGATGGAGCTGGCAGTCGAGCTTTTCGATACGCTCGAGGCGAAAGCCCACGACAGGAAGTACAAGGGCTACCGCGAGTACTTTGCCGTAGACTGGTCGGAACCCGAGGCCACGGATCGCAATTACATGGATGCCCCCCATTTCGACACCAAGCTGATGAACACCCACTTGCACCTGCTGGAAGCCATGACCGCTTTCTATCGCGCCAGCCGGCGGCCGGAAGCCAAGGCACGCCTCATCGAGCTGATCGGAATCGAAACGGAAAAGGTCGTACGAAAGAATCCTGTGGCTTGCACGGACAAATATGAGCGTGACTGGACGCCGATCCTCGAAGACGGTTTCAACCGCGTCTGTTACGGGCGCGACCTCGAGAACGTGTGGCTGGTGGCGGAGGCCTGCAGGACGGCCGGCGTCGATGTTCGCCGCTACGTGCGGCTGTTCAAGAAACTTTGGGCGTATTCCCGCGCCTACGGCTTCGATGAGGAGCGGGGCGGGTTCTTTCACTGGGGGCCGCTGCGCCGGCCCGCCGAGGATCGGGACAAGGTCTGGTGGGTTCAGGCCGAAGCGCTCGTCAGCGCCCTTTACATGTACCGGCTCACCGGGGATAGCTCCTATCGCGACGCTTTCGACAAGACGTGGCGCTTCGTGCGCCAGCAGCAGATCGACTGGGATCGTGGCGAGTGGCGCCGGATCATCGGGTCCGACGGCCGGCCCCGGGGCGCGAAAGGCGACGCTTGGAAATGCGCCTACCACGACGGCCGGGCAATGATGGAATGCATCCGGCTGCTGGGAGAGCTGAAGATGTAGGCGGGAGCCGGCGCTCCGGACTCCGCCCGGTCGGGATATTGCGTCGCGGCCGTCCGCCAAGCTATCCTGTCAGCAGTCTTGGCGGCAGGCTTGGAGCTACGCGCCGGGGAGGGGCGTTCTGTTCGCCGGCCGGCAGGCTTTCCTGGACACGCAAGTGCTGACCCGCAGAGAGCGTTTGGAAAAGTTCTGGAAAAGAGTGCGACTTTTTCGCCGCCCCCCGGGCCGCGCGTTCCCCGTGTTCATCTGTGGGATGCAACGCTCGGGAACGAACATGCTCATCCGGGCGTTCCACCGTCACTCGGAAACAGAGTGCTACTACGAAAACGATCCTGAAGCTTTCGACAACTACGTCCTGAGAGACGTGGAGACGATTCAGCGGTTGATCCGGCGTTCCCGGGCGGCGGCCGTTTTCTTCAAGCCCATCGCCGATTCGCAGCACGTGCGCCGCATGCTCGATACCTTTGGCGGATTGCGGGTGATCTGGCTCTATCGCTGGTACGAGGATGCGGTGAACTCCGCCCTGCGGAACTGGAAGAATCACTTCCGGGAACTCCAGATCATGATCGACGAGCCCGAGGCCGCCGGCTGGCGCATCGAGGAGCTCGACGGTGAGATGTGGGCCTTGCTACGGCACTGGTATGAGAAGCCGATCTCCGACGCCTCGGTACGGGCGCTTCTCTGGTGCGTGCGGAACCAGCATTTCTTCCGCCAGCGTCTCGAGGACGATTCCCGCGTACACCTTGTCAATTACGAACGTCTGGTCCAGTCGCCGGTGGTGGAGGTGCAGTGGCTGTGCCGGGCGATCGGGTTGCGCTTTGAGCCGCGGTTGGTAGAAGGCATCCACCGCCGTTCGGTGCGAAAGAATCCACCCCCGGAGATCGATCCCGAAATCCGCGCTCTTTGCGACGCCATGTACCAGCGTCTCGAGGCCGTCTTCGAGCAGCGGCGGAAGAACCTCGCCACATCGGTGGAGCCGGCCTGAGAGCCACGGCCGGCAGGGTCGCTTTTCCGGGGCGGCCGGGCAACATCGTTCGCGTCCCCCCGGGGCTGTATGCGGCCGTTGGCTCGCGCCATGTTAGGATGCCGGGTTATGCTGACTGCGGCCGTGGCGGTGCTGCTGATGGCTGCCCTGGCGGCGCATGAGATGGCTCTCCGCCGCCGCGATGGGGCCCGGGGGTGGAACTTGCTCCGGTTCGGCGCGATCGTCGCGATCATCGCGTCCGCGGCGGAGCTGGGTTCCCTGGTGGAGTTGCATCCGCGCCTGACGGAACGGTTCACCACCCGTCTTCCCACTGTTCCAGAGGCATTTCTGAAACCCGCCGGCGATGCGGCCTTTTGCCGTCCGCCGGCCGCCGCCAGGCCGGAGTTTCCCTTCCCCGAAACCGCAAGTGTGGACGCTGTAGAGGCCTGGCAGACGCGGCTGCGGAAGCAGATCAGGCGGTTGTTCGCTTATCCGGCACGGCGCCCGCCGGCTCCCGCCTTCCATGTCGAAAGGGAAGAAGACTCTGGAGGGGTACGGCGGGCCTGGCTCCGTTACCAGTCCTTCGACGGCGTGTGGATCCCGGCGATCCTCCAGGTTCCGGCGTCTGCCGGGCCCCGGCCGGCGGTGCTGGTGATCCCGGGCCACGGGCTCGGTATGGTGGCGGCGGCAGGTCTGGTTTCCGACTATCAGCACCGGGCGGCTTTCGAGCTGGCCCGAGCCGGGTTCGTCACGTTGACGCCGGAGCTCAGGGGGTTCGGTCTGCTGGGCGGGCCCCAGCGCACCGAACATCGGCTCGTCGCTTACAACGCTTTGCTGTCCGGCGGCTTTTACAAGGCCGTCGTGGCTCGGGACCTCGGCCGCGCTCTGGATCTGCTGGCCAGCCTGCCCGAGGTTCGCTCCGGGCGGATCGGCGTCGCCGGAGCCTCATTCGGCGGGGAGATGGCCGCGGTCATGGGGGTGCTGGACGACCGGGTAAGAGTGGTGGCCGTCAATGCCTATGGAGGGCGGCTCGGGCCGGCGCCTTGCGTGGCTGCCGCCCCCGGCGGTCCGCTTCCCCGGCAGCCCCACGGCTGCCACCTTATTCCCGGGATCAACCGGCTCCTGGTCCGTCAGGACTGGTTCCGGCTCCTGGCTCCGCGTCCTCTGCTGCTCGCTCTCGGGCACTCGCCGGAGCCCGGGTTCGCGGGGGAGGTCCGGCGGGCTTGGAGCGGCCTTGCCGACCGCCTGGAGATCCACTCGACTCCGCGGGGCCACTTGTTTCACGTCGATTTGACTTTGCCGTTCCTCGAGCGCTGGCTGCGGCCGGAAAAGGCGCCGTGATGAGACGCCGGCGACCGGCTGCGAGCTCATGCGTTTCCCCCCTCAGCGATCCGGACCGCAACCGTGGCGTATCATGAACGGACGTGGGCGAACAGCGGAGCGCCGAGCAGCTTCGGCGCCATTACGAAATCGAGAAAGAGCTGGCGGACCGCTTGCGGAAGGCTCCGCCGGAGGAGCGGCGGCGGCTATACCCGGCTGTCTACACTGAGCTGTTCCGCTCGGTTCCCGACCACCCGGCGCACACCCGGAAGCTGGACGCCGCTGCGGCGGCCGCGAACGTCGAGCAGCAACGCCGGCTTCTCGACCGGTTCCTCAACCCCAGGAGCCGGTTTCTCGAGATCGGCGCCGGAGACGGCAGCCTGGCGGTCTCGGTCGCGAAGAACGTCGCCGAGGTCTGCGCCGTCGATGTGGCCGATCAGTTCCCACCCCTCGAGCGCCGCCCTTCCAACTGCCGGTTCCTGGTGATCGCCGACGGCTGCCGGATCCCGCTGCCTGAAGCTTCCGTGGACGTCGCTTACAGCAATCAGGTAATGGAGCACCTGCACCCGGAGGACGCGGCCGCACAGCTTCGCGAGATCTACCGGGTCCTCGCTCCGGGGGGAAGCTATCTCTGCATTACTCCGAACCGCGTGTGTGGTCCCCACGACGTTTCGAAGTTCTTCGACGACGTTGCCACCGGCTTCCACCTCAGGGAGTACCGGGTCGGCGAACTCGTCAAGCTGTTCCGGGAAACCGGTTTCGAACAAGTACGCGCCTTTGCCGGCTTGAAAGGCCGGTTCTTCGTCGTGCCGTGGCGGCTGCTCCACTGTCTGGAAACGCTCTTCTGGATGTTACCCGGCGGGATTCGCAAGAGTCTCGGCGCCGCGCCGGGCTTGCGCAACCTCCTGACCCTCACGGTGGCCGGACGCCGGCCCGCCTCCGCTGGCTGACCGGCGCTGCCCGCCCGGCGAGAGGCCCCGGCCGCTCTCGGAAAGGCAACCGGAATCTGGCTATTATCTCTTGTGTTTCCAGTAACTTAGAAACAATCGCTTTCTCTATGAGGGTGCTATCATAGCGACCGAAGATGTGTGCTGCCCGCCATTCAGGCCGCAGAACATCGATGCCGGAACCATGTTTCGGCGGAGGAGGAAGGAGTTCTTCGATGGGTAAGAGAGTCAGGTCAGCGTTGTGGCTCGCCTTTTCGGTGGGAGCCGGGATGCTTTCGGCGCAGACGGCGATAGATCTCAGCCGACAGGCCCGGCAGGTGGATTTCACCGCCGCAGCAGCCACCAAACCGTTTCAGGCCGGGACGACTTTGCCGGGGATCTGCGAGCCCGGCGCGATGTTTTTCAAGACCGACGCCCCGGCCGGGGAGAACGTCTACGGCTGCGTGGCGCAGGACACCTGGGTGCTGATGAGCACCGGCGGCGATGCCAAGAGCCTGGGGGGAAATCCCGTAGGGGCCGCCCCGGCGTCGGGTCTGGGCCAGTTCTACGCTTGGGACCCGGCTACGGGCCGCATGGAACTGTTCGGCTTCGGCAACTTGCTCGCCGTAGCCGGACGAGTGGTCAACGTGGCTACCGAGTCGGTGCCGCAGTACGGCGCCTCGGTCAGCTTGCCGGCCGGCTGCAGCAGTTGGGGGCTGTTCTACTTCGATACGGACGCGGCGACAGGCCAGAAACTGTACTACTGTAATGGAATGAACTGGGAACAGGTGGCCGGCGGCGGCTCGGATCCGCTGCACGGGGACCTTGTTCTGCGGGAGGATTTCCCCGGGGGCTCCAACGAGGACGGCGAGATCGGGCAGCTCGGCTGGGACGTTCAGGTTTTCGGCTCGGCCAGCGGCTGGAGCGTTCAGCATACCGACGGGGGCAATGGCCATCCGGGTGCGGTTCGGTTGACTTCCGGCACGGCCGCCAACACCGGCCCGCTGATTCGCCTGGCTGCCACTTCGTCGGCGCACCTGGTTTCGGACCTCAGCTCCGTGGGCAACTTGACGGCGATCTTCATCGTCCGGCCCGGCGCCGCCGCCGCCGCCGTATACCGGGCCGGCTTCGTCTGGGCCGGCAATTCCGGATTCCTCGACCCCGGCGAATACGTGGCTTTCGAATTCGACACGCGGGCCGGCCAAACGACCTGGAACTACGCCATGCAGCCCAACGGGGGAACCAAGGTGACCGTCGACAGCGGCGTCAGCGTGACGGCCGGAACCTGGTACGCTTTGCGGCTCCGCGTGACGACCGCCGGGACCTACCGGTTCTCGGTGAGCACGGACGGGGGCGCGTGGAGCGCCGAAAAAACGATCTGCGCTTCCGGCTGCGATGGCAACGGAACTCTGGGCACGCTCACCCAGGCGCCGTGGGTGCAGTGTGCGACCACCTCGTCCACCAGCGTGGATCTGGACGTGGATGCCTTCTTCATGAGTATTTCGGGGCTCGGGAGGTTGCCGTGAGCCGTGCATTCCTGATCTTGCTGATTCCCTTGGCCGCCGGCGCGCAGGTGGTCATCCAGGACTTCAAGTGTGCGGCGCCGGAGCTGACCCCGGGAAATCCCACCATAGTCTATTGCCCGAACGGGCATGGCTTTCAGCCCGGCACTTCTCCGGCCGTGAAGTTCTGGGGAGGCGCCGGCGACTGGGCGCAACTGACCGGTATGTTCCGGGAAAGACTGATGGTCGCGGTGGATGCGACGGCTACGACTCTGGTGCTCAACCGGACCGACCGCGTCGCTCCTCCTTCGCTGATCCGCATCGGCGACGAGAAGATTCTCTGCACCACGGTTCTCGACGCCACCACGGTCGGCGGTTGCACCCGCGGCTACGCTGGCACCGCCGCGGCGGCTCACGATTACTCTGCCCTGGCCCGGGTCAACGATGACCGGAGCTACTTTACGGCCACCGTGGTGGACGCCAATACGCTCACCATCCCCGTAGACTCGTCCGGGTGGGGGAATCCGGCGGGGACGATCTATATGGCGTGGACCGCTCCGGCCACCGGCCGGGAAATGACGTTCGTCGCTACCGGAGGAGAGGGCTTCGGGTCCACCGGCGAACCTGTCGAGGGCGGGTTCCTGATCCACGTTCCCACCTGTACCGACCCTTCAGACCGCTTTCAGTGCATGAAAGGATGGCTCCCGTACAAGACCGGCCGTGGCAAGAAGAATATCGCCATCACGAGCTACACGGTTTCCGGCGGCACCGCCACCTTGCAACTGGCTTCTTACAACGAAGATCCGGCCAAGAAGTTGACCGCCGGCCGGGTCGTCTGGATCAGCGGGATGGACGACCAGCAATTGAACGGTCCCTTCGTCGTCACCCGTGTGGGGGCAGGCAACCCACCCACTGAAGTGGACCTGGACGTCTCGGACACCGGAGCCGTGGACGGCGCCAAGACGGGCGCTTCCATGAACTTGCGGCTCACCGACGGCAACTACCCCTTTGTGTGGGTCTTCCACCCCGGCAGCGGTTCCGGAGACACCAGCAACCCCTGGCGGGCGCATGCTCTGAAAGCCGCTTCCTGGAACCCCAACGCCAATCGCCTCCATTTCACTGTCACGTATGGCAAGGACCTTCAGCGGCGGACCGATGGAGCCTACATCGGACAGTTCGGAACGTATGTCCCCGGCCACTACTACCACAAGACCGATCCGAACGTGTACGCCGGCCGCCCCATGCAGGTCATCGTGACGATGAAGCCCAATCACCTGGTCGGGCAGGACTCGAATGCCATCCACCCGTACGATCCCGGCCACTACGGAGACCTTACCAACTCCGCCGTACCCAGCCCGCGGCATTACTGGGACGACATGACCGCGGCTTATTTCAAGCTCTCGCTGTATCAGGAAGTGAACGATTACTCGGGGCAGACCGTGCGGCTGGGCCCTTTGGAACTGAGAGAGGTCACCGGGGAACCGGACGCTTTCATCGGTATTCTGACGGCTGTCTGGAGCAACGACCTGCGCGGGGCGGCGGGCCAGGGCTATGAACTGACCTGGTGGGGGCCCCTCAAGCAGGTGTGCAAGTACGAAGTCCGCTACTCGACGTCGCAGAGCATCAAGACGCTCGGCTGGTCCAGCGCCACCGTCGCCGAGACGGGGATCGTGTCCAACGGCGGCGTCTGGGGAGGCCGGGTCACCCAGGTGCCGATGGCCGAACAGCCGCAGATCTGGTTCGGCATCCGGCCCTACGATATCCAGGTCTACGGCGTGAGCGGCAGCGGCCAGTCACCGATCTGGCTGATCACGCGGGCCATGCTGGGCCTCGCGGCCGGAGACACCGTCACCGTAAGCGGGGTCGGGGGCAACAGTGCGGCCAATCAGACCAATGTCGCCGTAACCGACACCCGCCCCTGGCAGTTGTGGCGTTTCGACGACGGCAAACTCACCAGTATCACGGCCAGCTCCGGCGTTTGCACCGTCAACCTGTCGGTTCCTCACAACATCGTCCCGGGTTGGGAGGTGCAGGTTCGCGGTTCGACCGATCCGACGCTCGGAACCACCCAGGTGGACAAGTTCTACCGGGTCTCGGCCACGCCCACGCCGAACTCGTTTCAGTTCCCCTGTGCCGGAGTTCCGGACGGCCTCTATGACACGAACTATTCCAAGTGGGTGCGGCTTGGCGTTATGGCCATGCCAGGGATAGCGATTGCCGGCGCCGGCGACGGCGATTGGACCGGGGGTGGGAGCATCACCCCAACCGGAGAGTCAGACGGTTTCTTCGAGGTCATGCTTACGCAGACCCAGAGCGCCGCGCCGCCGGCGGCGCCCGGAATGCTCAGCGCCTCCACCGTGACAACCACCAGCGTCGTACTCGAGTGGAGTGACCAGGCAACCAACGAGGACAACTACGAAGTGGAGCGCAAGGCGGGCGCGCAGGGGACCTATGCCCGGGTGGCTGTCTTGTCCGCCAACACTTCGAGTTATACCGATAGCGGATTGAGCCCCGACACCACATATTTCTACCGGGTGCGCGCGGTCAACGTATATGGCGCGTCCGCGTACTCGAACGAAGTGCAGGCGACCACGCTTCCCGCCGGCGGCGTCACCGCACCATCCGGGCCTTCCGCCGATGTCGTTCTGAACGACGAGGTGCGGCTGAGCTGGACGGACAACTCCACGGGGGAAACGGCGTACGTCGTCGAGGTGGATTCCGGAGGTGGCTTCCAGGACTGGGCGAGCCTGCCGCCGGACAGCACTTCCTACACCGTCACCGGGCTGTCGCCGGCCACCGCCTACACCTTCCGGGTTCGTGTGACCGACGGCCTCTCGACGGCTTACTCGCCCGGCCTGCCGGTGACCACGCGCGAGACCCTGCCCCTGCGTCTCCTCGCCCTGCCGGGGGCGGCGGCGGTGCACTGGGCGGTCACCTCCCCAGACGACGGCGCGTGCGACCTGACGCTGCGCACCCCGGGCCAGCCGGACCTGACCCTCTCGCGGCAGGACGTCGTCCGTTCCCGCCACGTGCTGGTCACCGGCCTCAATGCAGACACCGCTTACACCTACGAGATCATCTGTGGCGGCAGCGCCGTGCACGGCTCATTCCGGACCCGCGCCGTCTCCGCGGACACGGTCACGATGACCTTCTCGGCCGAAGTTCCTGCGCTGGCGTCCGCGGCCGACAACCTGGTGGTGGATTGGGGCGCCGATGCCAGTGCGCTGACGAACACCATTTCCGTCCCATGTCCGGCGGGGCGTTGCTCTCTAACGGCCGACTTCACTTCGGGGACGGTGGTCTGGGCCCGCCGCCGCTGGTGTGCCAACCGCGCTGCCGATCCAGATTGCCAGCAGCCGGCCAACGAGCTGGCGCGGTCACCCGCCGAGCCCTTTGTGGTGCCGTGACCGGCGCTTCCGCGATCCCGGGCCGGAGGCGCCCCGGCTCAACGGCTTGGCACTGCCCGTCCCCGCAGCTCTCTGACTGCTCCGCGCAGCGCCTCGATTTCGTGAGGCCGGAAAAACCTCACGGCGACCAACAACAGCAGCCACGTGGCCATGCCTCCGGCCCCCAGCAGCATCTGGTTCAGAAACCCGGCCGGCTCGGCGAAACCGAATCCCGCCGCCACCGCCACCGCCAAGACCGCCATTTTCATCAGCCTGGCGGTCTCGAACCGATAGCGGTGCACGCGCTGGGCAAACAGGTAGGCGATCCCGGCGAAGGCGGCGAATCCGAGCATCGTCGAAGCGACCGCCCCGGCCACTCCGAACTGAGGGATGAGGGTCGCGTAAGCGGCGGCGACGACCGCGACCGCACCGGCCGCCACCGGCAGATGGAGTTTCGTGCGCCGGCGGATATTGAACACGGACTTGACGTGGTCCCCGAACCCTCGGACTACGTAGGCGAGACTCAGCCACGGAACGAGAGCCGCCGCCCCGCGATAGCCCGCGGGCGCCATGATGGTGACGAGCGGCCGGGCGAACAACGACAAACCCAGCGCCACGAGCGTCAGTACGAACAGCAGATAAGTGGTCACTCGAACATAGATCTCATCTCCGTCCGGCCGGGCCACGATACTGTACATCTGCGCGCTCCAGTGGCGCTGGAACGGCCCATGCGCGAAACTCACGATCATGGCCATCTTGTAAGCGAGCGCATACACGCCGATCTCCGCCAGGCTGACGGAACGCTCCAGGAAGTACCGGTCGCCGTAGTGCAGGAACAGCATTCCGAGGCCCGCCACGCCGATGGGAGCGGAAAAGGCGATCTGGGCCATTAGCAGCCGGCGGTCGAACCGCGGTCGCATCCGCCACAGGATCAGACTCGCCATGTAGATTGCCGTGGCGGCGGCCCCGGCGAGGTTGCCCCACAACAACGCCCAGACGCCGAGGTGCCAGACGACGAGGCTGCTCACCGCGACCCCCGCCGATACCGCCAGGCGAAATGCGGTCATCACTGTGAAATGACCGGCCGATTCGATGGCCCGCAAGTAAGCGAAGCCGGTCTCGGCGACCAGGTTGAGCGCCAGGCTGAGCAGAGCCACCGCGAACATGCCGCCGTAGTCGGGCGTTTCGAAGATGAGGTTGCTGAGCCAGTTGCCTCCAGCGAATCCCAGTGACGCCACCAGGACGGCAAGAAGGGTCGTGCCCGCCAGCGCGGTGGTGACCGTCCGTTGCCGCGACGCCGCGTCCTCCGCCTTCGAGTAAAAGTAGAAAAGGCCTTCCTGAAGCCGCAATCCCACCAGCAGTTGCACCACGCTGATCGTCGTGGCCAGCAGCTCGAGGATCCCGTATTCGGCCGGACTCAGATAGCGGGTGTAGACGGGCAGCAAGAAGATCGAGGCCGCGCGCTCGACGGCCGACGCTACCCCGTAGGTCGCGCTCTGCTTCGCGATCACCCGAAACACAGACATGCTGGTACTTTCCGAAACGAGCCGAACCTGAACCGGTTGAGGCTCCCCCGTCTCAGGCGCCCATCATTTTGGCGCCCGTACTTTCCTCGCCGCCCCTCCGGGGTCGTATCCGAGAGCCCGGCATACTTCGCCCGTCTGGAGCTTGCAGAGCAGCCGCCACCAAAGTCTTGCCGCCGCCTTGTTCTTGCTCGCCCCCACCCTGGCTTGCAGAACGGACGGGTCGAGCCGGAGCCCCAGGCGCCCGGCAATCTGATCGATCACCTCGCCCGAGTCCACCAGATCCTCGTAGCGGACCAGCAGCGCCCCGAGTCCCTCTCGTTCCTTCACAAAGGAGCCCGCCGTGATCTTCCAGTGGCGGAAGAACTTTCCGGGCCCGGCCACGGTTTCTGAGGGCCGCATCAGATACCATCGTCTTCCGTGATAGGAAGCATAAGCTTCCAGCGGATGCCGTACCAGGAAGACGAACCGCGCTTCAGGATAGAGCCACCGCAAGTAATAGCCGTGCCACGCCGTCAGCCGCGTCCACTTGCACCCCCACCGCGGATAGCCCCGTTGCTGTGCCGCGGCGGCGAAGAGCTCCTCGAAGAAAGCGCGATGGGCGAGCCGCAGCCGGTGGAAACCGGGGTTGAGGTTCGCGATCCAACTACTCCGGAGTTCCCCTTCGTGCTGTTCGATCGCGTATTTCGCGTGGGGATCGTCCGGACGGAAGAACGCCACGCTTTGCGCCAGCCGATGCACCGGCAACAGGTCGCCGAACGGCTCTCCCCAGACGAGGATTCGCTCGTCGGAACAGATCAACCGCTGGAGCAGGGTCGATCCGCACCGCCAACCGGCGCTGAACAGGAAAACCGGCGTCTCGCAGCGGGGTGGAGGCAAGTCCTGCCCGCCCGTGTAACGTTCCAGCGCCCGAATGCCATCCCGCAGGCTCTCACCCCATAGCTCGTGATCGTGGTTGCGTCTCATCGCCAAGGCTCCGGCTTCATCTCCGACAGTTCGTGCGGTCCAGGCATACGCGCTTGCCGGTGGCGGCGGCCGTGGCGGCGGAGGATTTCTGCGAGCCTGCCGGCCAGGTGCTGGACGGTATAGCGGCTCCTGCCGTCCCAGAAGCACGCTTCGCCAATTCGTCCTTCGCGATGAGATCGGTAGAGGCTGATCAACTTCTCTTGGATCGCTGCCAGGTCCTCGTTTGGGACCGCTTCACCCCATCTTTCCCGCCGCAGCAGGCGGTCGATCGCGCTGGCCGGGTCGGCCAACGCCAGGACCGGCTTTTTCAGTCCTGCATACTCGTACAGTTTGGCAGGGATCGCCAAGCCGTGGCGAGGCTGGATCACCAGGGCCATGTCGGATTCGGCGACGATGCGCAAGGCGTCCGGTTGCGGCAGCCAGGGGAGCCAGTGCACCATCCCGGAGAGCGGGGGGCTCGCCCGCAACCGTTCCAGTTCCGGATCCTGAATCTCGAGCCGGCCGACGAAGTTCACGCGTATCCCCGAAGGCGGGATCGCGCCCCGGGCCACGGCTGCCTGGAGCGCCGCCAACAGATTCCGGGGGTTCCGCTCCCCGTACAGCGTGCCGATATGGGAGAGGGTGAAAACCTCATCGCGTCCCCTCTCGGCCGGCTGCGGAAGCTCGGAAGGGTCGAAGCCGCAGGTCAGGACGCTCAGTTTGCCTTGTGGCACGCCGAGCCGGATGTGAAAATCCTCGGCCACTTCCTCAGTGTTTGCAATCACATGGTCAGCCCGCCGCACGAAGAAGGCTTCCATTCTTTCGTCCAGGCGGCGGAAGAACGGCGGGCGGTCGCTCCACTCGGCGCGGGCCCACGGGTCCATGAAGTCGATGACCAGCGGTCGCCTGAGGAGAACTTTAAGCAAGTACCCGGCTACGAAGCTGGTCCACGGGAGTCCGACGGCATAAATCACGTCAGGGGGATCTTCGATCACCTCTTGCACGCATGCATGAAGGGCATAAGGAAGCCACCCGCAGTAGAAGTCGGGGACGGCCAATGAGTAACTCACTACGTCCTTGATCCGCTGCCAGCGTCCGCGGGCGGCCCGGTTGCGTTCGCTTGCAGCGACCCCCGCCGCTTTCGCGCGGCCGCTGCCCGGCGCCGTGGTTCGCACTTTGGCGGCAACTCGTCCAAGCGCCGCAAAAGGGTAAACGCACCGGGTACGGATCAATTGCGCCTGCGGAGGCACCGTCTCGAGCAGGTCCCTGCCGAGGTTCCGGTCCACGCACAGCTCCTCGGCGATGGTGGCCACCGTCAGGGTGATCCCGTGTTCGGGCAAGTGACGGAGGATCTTGGTGTTCCGCAGCGAGGCGGTGCGGGCGTCCGGAGCGAAGAAATAGGCGAGCGCCAGAACCTTTGTGGTGGACGGGGAGTCTTGCCGAGCCGGTCTCTGGAGGGATTGCCCATTAGCCGGATCCCCCCCGGAAGGGCGTGCGTCGGTGGCCATCTGAGAGTCGGGACGGCGAACACGCGGCCCGAAGGGGAAGAATAACAAACGGGTGCGCGAAGCCGCAATTGCCGGCCGCCCGGCCGGTGGGCTTCGCCGCCGCCCGGCGTGTTAGGATACAACCCGAAACACGGGAGGAATCCAGTGCGCGCAACCAAGATCGAGTCCGTCATCGCTAATCTGAGTGTCTTGATGCTGTCGGCGTGGATGGTCGCCTGCCAACCGGCTCCGGCGCCGGCTCCATCCACCGAAACAGGTTCGAAGCCGTCTCTCGTGCAGCCGCTCTCGCCCGACCCGCTCATCGCCGGTTTCCAGCAGACCACGGTGGCCAGCGTCAGCGACGCCGTGGACCAGATCGTCGGCCAGCGCGGCTACATGGCTCACGACATGCGGCCCTTCGTCGGCAAGGGCTTCGTCGGCCGGGCTGTCACCGCCCTGGTAAAACCGTCTTCGCCGGAAGAGTCCACCCCGGCCACCGCCGTCAAGCACCCGGTGGAGATGATCGACGAGGCCAAGCCCGGAGAAGTCGGCGTCATCGTCTTCAAAGACGGTCTCGAGATCGCCGCCCTCGGCGGCTTGATGGCCACGGCGGCCAAGGCCCGGGGCATGGCCGGGATGGTGCTCGACGGCGCTCTGCGGGACATCGAGGAGGTCGAGCGCATCGGGCTGCCGGTCTTCGCCCGGGCGGCGTCGCCGGCCAACGCCGTCGGCCGCTACAAGAGCGTCGCGAAGAATGTTCCGGTCGAGTGCGCCGGAGTCACGGTCCGGCCGGGCGATATCATAGTGGCTGGAGTCGATGGCGTGGTCGTCGTCCCCCGGGAGAAGGCCGAACAGGTCCTCCAGCGCGCTCGGGAGATCGACGAGCGCGAAAGCAAGATGGTCCCGTTCATCCAACAGGAAAAGTCGCTTCAGAAGGCGGTCGAGAAGTTCAACCGGATCTGACGCCGCGCGGAGCGCGCATCCCGCACGCCCGCCCGATCATCAGAAGCGGAGAAAGGAACCGCGATATGGACAAACAGAAAAGCATCGAGTTGCTCAACAAGGCCGTTGCCGACGAACTGCAGGCCGTGCACCAGTACATGTACTTCCACTTCCACCTCGACGACATGGGCTACCAGCCCCTCTCCATGCTCTTCAAACGGATCGCCATCGAGGAGATGGGCCACGTCGAGCGCATCGCCGAACGCATCCTGTTCCTCAAGGGCGACGTCGAGATGGCTCCGGCCGGGCCGGTCGAGAAGATCCAGGAGGCCGAGCAGATGGTGGCCAAGGCCGCCGCCATGGAAGAGGGCAGCGCCGCCGACTACAACCGCGCGGCGCGCCTGTGCGGCGAAAACGAGGATTCGGCCTCCAAACAGCTCTTCGAATCGCTGGTCGCCGACGAGGAACGCCACTTCGACGAGTACGACAAACAGCTCGACCACATCAAGCGCTACGGCCCGAGCTACCTGGCGTTGCAATCGTTCGGCTCCTCGCCGGAACAGGCCGGGGGCGAGTGAGCTGCAGCGAACCGTATCCCGCAGACGGCGGCCCGATCTTTGCTCCTTCGGCCTGCCGGGCGCGGGCCGGAAGCAAGCCCGGTGGTTGGCGCGGCCGCGACGGTTACGCCAGAATGAAGTTCGACCATGCGTCTGCTAGCCGGGTTACTCTTGCTCTCGGCCGCCTTCGCGGGCAACCCTGACCTGCTCGATCGCCTCTGGCCGGCCAGGTGGTGCTGGCCGGCGGGGGCGGACCCGTACAACTACGGCGTCTACCACTTCCGCAAGACGTTCGAGCTGGAGAGCGTTCCCGAGAAGTTCCTGATTCACGTCACCGCCGACAACCGCTACCAGCTCTACGTCAACGGCGAGCGGGTGGTGTGGGGGCCGGCCCGCGGCGATCTGTTCCACTGGCGCTATGAGTCCGTCGATATCGCGCCGCACTTGAGAACGGGCAGGAACGTGCTGGCCGCCGTGGTCTGGAACGACGGCCGGTACCGGGCGGTGGCGCAGATCTCGAACCGTACGGGCTTTCTGGTGCAGGGCGACGGGGAGGCCGAGCAGGTGGTGAACACGCCGGAGGGCTGGGTGGCGGTGGAGGACGAGGCCTACCGGCCGCTGCCGATCAGCTACGAGATGGTGCGGGGCTACGTGGCGATTCCGCCGGGCGAGGAGGTGGACGGGGCGAAGTACCCGTGGGGCTGGGAGCAGCCGGACTACGACGATTCGGTTTGGCAGCCGGTGGAAGCGGGCCGGAACGGGGCGCCGCGGGACACGGTGGACGCGCCGAACCGCTGGTTTCTGGTGCCGCGGCCGATTCCGTTGATGGAAGAGACGCCGCTGCGGCTGGCGCGGGTGAGGCGGGCCGAGGGGGCCGAGCCGCCGGAGGGGTGGCTGGCGGGCAAGGCGCCGTTCACGATACCCGCCGGCACGAAGGCGGTGCTGCTGCTGGACCAGGACCACGAGACGACGGGGTATCCGGAGCTGGAGGTGAGCGGGGGCGCGGGGGCGCGGATTCGGTTACGGTATGCGGAGGCATTGTGGATCAAGGGCGAGTATGCGAAGGGGAACCGGGACGAGATCGAGGGCAAGGAGTTCTACGGGTATGAGGACGTGTTTCTGCCGGACGGGGGCCGGCGCATCTGGCGGCCGCTCTATTGGCGGACGTGGCGCTACATGGAGCTGACGGTGGAGACGAAGGACGAGCCGCTGGTGATCGAGGATCTGCGGGCGACGCACACCGGCTATCCGTTCCGGCGGCGGGCGAAGTTCGACGCCGGCGACGAGGA
>Ga0256841_1000864_pt1 | contig 28662 bp, 26 predicted proteins | sample 356308metaG_FD_185971 | JGI IMG/M metagenome (GOLD analysis project Ga0256841, IMG submission 185971) | Hydrothermal vent microbial communities from Mid Atlantic Ridge, Atlantic Ocean - 356-308 | ecosystem: Environmental > Aquatic > Marine > Hydrothermal vents | place: Atlantic Ocean: Mid...
AATCGGGCAGCGGAAAAGGAAGAGCGTCCCAGGCTCAAGAAAAGAAATCCTCCCACTCCAATGAAGACGAATGCACCTAGCAGGAAAAAAAGAAGGAGAGCCATTCGGTTACTCCCCGAAGCCAAAGCAGAGGATTCTTTCCCTGTTTGGGGCAAGCTCCGCCTCTTAGCATTCCTCCTGTGTATCAGGTAGGAAACCGTCAGGCCGATGCCGAACAAGAGGGCAGGACCAAGAAACCTCTTCATCACGGGTCTCTCCATAAAGAGAATGAATCCTGCAACGATGAGGCCAATCATAAAGAGAGCCATGGGTTTCCCCTTGATGCATTTCCTGGGAGGGAAAGAGGGGGGCTCTTGACCTTGGAACCAAGGAATGGGAATGGAGGGAGGGTGAGGGGGAAATCCTTGGGTTGTGGAATTAGGAAGAGGAGGGACGGTAGTTCCTTCCTTTGCCCTAGAATCGGCCCCCCCCTCAAGACTCTCCAAGACCTCTCCCAGATCCTGGACCCGCAGCTCCGGATCCTTGATCAACATGCGCCGAAGGATGTCCCGCAAGGACTTGGGGACTTCAGCGGGGAAGACAACGGGACGCTCCTCGTGAGCCTTTAAAACCTCCCATTCATTTTCTCCCTCGAAAGGGACCTTACCCGTCAAACATTCAAAAAAGATCACTCCAAGGCTGTAGATATCGGAGCGTTGGTCCCCCTTTCTCCGCAACATCTCGGGGGCCATGTAGTAGGGTGTCCCTCGGCCAAAGGAGAGGCTTGAGCAGGACTCGCGGATGAGTTTACTGAGTCCATAATCCCCCACACGAACGATGTCCCCATGGATAAAGAGGTTTGCAGGCTTAAGGTCAAAGTGGGCAAGACCATGGTCATGAAGGGCCTTCACCCCCAGCAAAACCTGTTTCATCACCCTCATGGCCTCTGCCTGATCCATCGAGCCTTCTTGCAAACGGCTCTTGAGGGTTTCATCCCCTGCATAACCCATAATGATGTAAGGGATCCCATCCACAACCCCCTTGTCCTCGATGGTCACCAGGTTTGGATGATCCACCTGGGCAAAGAGGGAAACGGTCTCCAGCTCATTCAAAACCTGGGTCCGGACGGCGGGATCTTCCACCCGAAGAAATTTAATTGCGTAGGCCTTGCCGATGGATTCCTTTTTGGCCTTAAAAACGATTCCGAAGACTCCCCCACCAAGCCTTTGCTGGATCTCATACCCAGGGAGATACCCGGGCTTACGAAACTCCCGGTAAAACCGCTCCCAATTGGTTTCCCCAATCAGGTTCATTGGTTCTTCAGATGAGTGGGTGGGGATGGCCATTTTTTTTGGTTCTATCATACGAGGGTCCCCATCCCCTGGAAGGCATAGCCCCAAAAGAAGAACCCCAGAAGGGTGAAACTTAGCAGATAGAGGCGTTTTGTAAGATACCCTCTGGTCATCCGATCCACGCGGCCCGTCAAGAAAAGGAACAGGAGAGAGAGTAAAGCTGCGGCAAGAAGGCGGGTTCGAACTTGCTTCCCGATGTTCGATGCAGCCTCTCTGGTCCATCCCAGGAAAAGGCGCTCCGCTTCCCCGCCAACCAAAACCCGGACTTCCCCCTGGAAAGCCTTTCCTGCCGTTGTTTCAAAGACATGAATCTTTCGTGTTTTCAGGATCGGAAGCCGTTTCCAGTGCTGATGAATCCGTTTCCAAAGCCCTTTTTCCACCAGGACAGGAGGGACCAAAAAACCGGCATCTTTGTTCCATATCTCCCGATAGCGCTCCCTGACAAAGGCGTCGACCTTTCGTTCAAGGGTTTTGAGGGCTTCCAAGCGATCCACCTCGATGCTGCCCTTAAGAAGGAACTCGGATGCAAGCCCCCGCTCCGAAATCCCTGCACATGGCATTTCGCCTCCTGAAAAAAGGAGGGTGGGGAGTAGGCATAGCGAGAGAAGAGCATTCCAAGGCATAAGCTCCGCTACGGAGCCCAAAAGGGAATATTCTGAAGGATTCCACGACTTTTAGGAGCTTGTCGACCCATGGCATCATCCAAGGGAAAGCATTCTCTCAGACGAAGAGCCCCCCTGTACGATTCCTTTGGGAAAGGCCTAGGCCTTCGTGCAGGATCCCTCCAATGCCTATTTGTAAGGTGTTTTCCTGGCTAGAATGGATCCCCCCCCCTACCAAAATCATGGAATGAAGGCCAAGAAAACTTGTCAAGGGGCCTAGGCAAGCCTAGAGCGGAAGCACCCGAAAGGCGACCTGCCCACAACGAACCCGCATCCCAGGTCCCAGGTCAGCTTCAGACCGAAAGGGCTTCCCATCCACTTCTCCCCCCCCAGCCGAGAAGACCCGCAGCTGCCCCGGCCTTGGAGCAAACAGATAGACCTCAGGCTCCATGCAAGGGACACGGATATGCATTCCCTCCCCTCGTCCCATGAAAACCCTCCCTTCTTTCCCCCCTTGGCGCAACCATAGAATCCTTCCCGCCCCCCGGGCCTCAAATCCCCGCTCGATTTTGAGCAGAGCAGACACGGAACGTGGATTCGGTCTCAGATATCTCATCGGAAGAACCCCTCCAAGCAGAATCTCGTCCCCATGGCTTAACGGGATGGAGCTGGAGATTTCCTTGCCATTCAGCTGAATCTTCGCTCCCTCCACGGGAATGAGACGATCCTGCACCCCCCCGTGAAAACTCATTTTGCGTTCCAAGAGAACATGACGGGACCGAATTCTTGCCAAAACGGGGATGTGGGGAGGAACAGAAGCCTTCGCATGCCCGACCACTAAACGATCATCGGTCAGGAGAAGGTATTCGCCACCCTCTTCCACCTGCAAAAGACAACCCCCTTCGAGCCCTCCTAGACGCTCGAGTTCATTCTTGGCATCAAAGACCATGGTCCGAAGAGGAGCCGGTGTTGGTCCCAGGCCGTCCAAATGGGCACGGGCACCTTCTGGATCCGAGCGAGCCAATTGGAGGGCTTCCGTCACCCGGGCTCGATCTCTTTGGAGCCCTTCCAGACGATGGGCCAGGCGTAAAACTTGAGGGGAATCCAAGGCTTCCCTTCGAGCATTTTCCAAGGATTTTCGCGCCCCAGCCTCGTCTTTTTCTTCCAGGGACACCATGCCCCGGCGAGCATGAAGGTCTGCCGCCTCCTTTCTCCTTCGGGCCTTAGCAAGAAGCCCACCCAAATCAACCCCCAGCACTCCCTCAAAGGGGAGGAGCCCCTCCAAGAAAAACAATTGGGCTTCCACACGACCGGTTTCGATGTCTTTGCGCAACTCCTTTTGGATCTTTTGACCCAACTCACGGATTTGAATTCGGTCCTCCTGAAAGAGTCCCCCCTCCCCGCGGTCCCCCATCCAGTCTCGAAACCGCCCCAAAAAGGCTTCCAAATCCCTCCCTTCAAGGGAAGCCTCTAACTCCTGGATCCTCTTTCGCAGGTTTTTGGCCACCAAAATACGGGCTTCGAGGTCTTCCACTCCATCCGAATCACTCTGAAGCCTCTTGATCGCAGCCAACCCATCTTCCAATCCTGAAGAGGGTTCTCCATTCTCAAATCGAGCCTGCAAAACCAACAATTCTCGGGAGACCTTGGCTTTGATCCGCTCCAGATCTCGGAGCAAACCCCGAGCTTCCTTGGCCCCTTCACCCCCGGGGACAAGAGTGATGAGCTTTCGCTCGGCTGCAACAAGTCGCCCCTCTCGTAGGTCCTTCCGGGCGGCTTTGAGGGTTTCGATCCGCTGCCGTTCGTCATAACGAAAACTTTCCAGATGGGTGTTCACATCTCTGCAGTAAGGCCATTTCTCACTCAAGCCCAACAAGATCTCCTTGGCCTCTTCCAATTTTCCTTCCCCCAAAGCCGCCCTTACCTGCTTAAGGCCCTTCTCCAAAAGTTGGACATCCCTCCTGGCCTCGGAAACAGGAAGCTTGTCCCAACCTGTCTCCCGTGCAATTCTCTCCATTTCTCGCAGGCGAATTCTGGGATCCTCGGCGACCCCAGAATTCAGACCATCCACCCGGATCAAAGTCTCACGAAGCCTGCGGACAGAGGGGAAATGGACAAGAGGTTCGGGGGTTTTTCGCAGTAGAGCCAAGGCCTGATCAAAGGCACCCTTTTGGGCCAACTGACCTGCATCCCCTGTCAGACCGTTCGCAATCTGAAGCTCCAAGTTCTTTGCTTCTTCCAATCGCGAAGTTGCAGGATCCTTCACGCAGATCCTGGAAAACGCCAAGGCAGCTTCCTGATAGGCCCCTTTTTCCAGAAACTTCCGAACCCCAACCCACAGCTCCCGAGCCCAGGAACTTCCAATCTTTTGAAGCTCTTCTTCAAACGCGGGATCATCGTTCCAGAGCTCCCGCGCCGTCTCCCAGGCCTCCTTGGCCTCCATGGCTTTACCGGATTTCAATTTTTCTTTTGCCAACTGCAGAGCCTCTTTGGCTTGAGTTCGCCGTTCACAAACCTTGCCTTGAAGAGCCTTTTCCTCCTTCTCATCCAAAAGCAATGAGAGATCTTCCAGTTTCTCCCATGCTTCATTAAGACGCCCCAACTGCAGGTTCTGCGTAAAAGCGGCCATCACGCGTTCTCGCTTTTGGCTCCGTTCCTTCTCATGGTCTTTTTGGCGTCGGACATTGGTAAGAAACTCTTGGAGCCTTGGCAATTCCGCATCGATCTTGGTCAAAGCCTCCGCATCTTGGATGGCCAAATCCAACAAACCTTCATCCCGCCGCTTTCGAGCCCGGTCAAACCAAAGATTCAAAGCCTTTTCCCTCAGCTCTTTTGCACGCCGATCCCGACAAACAAGAGGATCCTGGAGAAGGGAGATTACGGTTCCGTATTTACCCGCTTTCAGAGCGCGCTTTGCACGCAGAATATGGATCGTGAATCCAAACATAAGAAGTTTCCGAAGGAACCCCTTGCCGAAGTTGGGCTCAATTATTTCCAGGGAAAGCTGTCAGGCCTCAAAATTCTTGAGCCCGGAAACCAGAATCATCCTAACTGAACACGCATTTCCCCGGATCCACTCCAAGCTCTCATCAGGGTAAGCCTGGCGAGATCAAGCAAGTCATCCTTTTTGTTGACACCTGTCCTTGGAACGGAAACGATGGCGACCGCCGGGTTCAACCCATGGTCTTGGCCAAGTTCTTGGTCAATGGTCTCCAGGATACGCGAAACAAGAATCCTAGCCCCCGAAGCCCCTGTCTGAGGGAGAAGCAGCAGGAATGAATCGCGATCGTATTGGCCCACAACATCGATATCCCGGCACTCATTGAGGAAAATCCCCGCAACACGCCCAAGGATGGAAGCTCGCCTTTCACCCAGATCCCGGGCTCCGGGGAGATCCAAAAGAACCACCGAGAGTGGAGAACGGAACCGAAGGGTCCTTTTGAACTCTTCCTCGAGTTTGAAGGCCATATAGGGACCAGAAAATAAGCCTGTATCCGTGTCCGTCACCTTTTGGAGAAAGCTCATCTCCTTCTCCGAAGAAAGGGCTTCTTTGATGCGCTCTGCAAGGGTCCAAACATCCCCATCCATGCGCCCTTCCATTTCAGCAAGAAGCTCTTCGGTCCCCTTTCGCCCCGAAGGTCCGCGGACCTTTCGCAACATAGCTGCCAGCCTGGGCAAAACCTCTTCGTCCTCCTCCTTGAGGCCTAAGGAAAAGTCCACCATGCAGAACCGAGCAATTTGTTCTACGAAGGAAAAATCCTCGTGGGAGCAAAGCAACACACAAAAGACTCCCCCGAAAAAACGGCTTTTAAGGCGACTCGCCAGGAGAAAAGCATTGCCATCCTTCCAATCAGGAGAAAGCAGGATGAGATCGCCCTCCTCAAAGGATCTGAGGTTTCTCTCACCGGAAAGCTCTCTTGCATTTAAACCCGAAGCAAGGAGTTCCTTTTCCAAGGTCAGTGCAGATGGACCCAACCCCAACCAGATTCGACCGAAACGAGCAAAACTGTTTTTTCCCGCACTTGTGGAAGACAACTTAGCTCCCACCCCCCATATGTTCTTCCAGGATCTCATCGGGAATATCATAGTTGGCGGAAACTGCCGTCACGTCATCCAGGTCTTCCAGAGCATCGATTAACTTCAAGACCTGCAAGGCTTTCTCTTTATCGTCAATCTTAACGGTGTTTTTAGGAATCCAAGCAAGTTTAGCTTCCTCACATTTCAACCCCTTTGCCTCAAGTTCCTGAAGGATGCTCCCAAACTCTGAAGCCTCCCCAAGGATCTCATAGGATTCCTTTTCGGTCACCAGGTCCTCTCCCCCCACCTCGAGGACCACCTCAAGCATTTCCTCTTCGTCGGGGCACCCATCGCGGGACAGAATAAACACTGATTTCCGTTCGAACATCCAGGCCACAGCGCCGCTGGCCCCCATGTTTCCGCCACGCTTTTCAAAGACCTTCCGGACTTCTGGAGCGGTCCTGTTTCGGTTGTCCGTCATGGCTTCAACCAGGAGCGCAACCCCAGCAGGTCCATATCCCTCGTAAAGAAGATCTTCCAGGGCAGTCCCAGTGAGCTCACCCGTTCCCCGCTTGACAGCACGTTCAATGTTGTCACGGGGAACCGAGGCGGCCTTCGCCCGATCGATCGCGATCCGAAGCCTCAGATTGGCAACAGGATCCCCACCCCCTTCCCGGGCAGCGGAAATAATCTCCTTAGCAAGTTTCGAAAAGAGCTTCCCCCGAGCACTGTCAACCCTGTCTTTTCGAAATCGGATGTTCGCTGAATGTGAATGGCCTGCCATATACCCTCCAGGGCGGGGATTCTAACATGAGATCGAATGAAGAGAATGCAAAGTCCACAGGAGACCTCGGTTTCTTCGCGGGAAGACCGGGACCAGGAGCCCGTACATGCAAACGAGGCCCCACCAGGAAGATCAGATCCCTACTCCCAGGAGTCGAGAAAGGGGACCTTCCCGGCGCAAAGCCCCGCCAACAAGGAACAAGAAGAACCTCTCTTCTTGATAAGACCCAAATCGATTAACGCTTCGAGTATTGGGTCGCCTTCCGGGCTTTATGGAGCCCATATTTTTTACGTTCGACCATGCGGCTATCTCGGGTCAAGCATCCATTCGCCCTAAGAGCTGCTTCAAGGCCGGGGTTGTCCTTGAAAAGGGCCCGGGCCAAACCGAGCTTGACAGAATCGGCCTGACCTGTCTTCCCTCCCCCACTGACATTGACCCAAATATCATAACGATCCAGGGTATCGGTCGCGGTGAGTGGCGAGGTTGCGGAGATCTGCATGTTCAGAACCGGAAGGTATTCCTTCATCGGTTTGCCGTTGATCGTAAAGTTGCCCGATCCAGGTTTAATCCGGACCCGAGCCACCGACGTCTTTCTCCGTCCCGTTCCCCAAACATAAGGTTGTTTCACTTGAACCATGGAAGCTCCTGCTTCTTCTGTTTGGCTTTAATGGGCGCTTTCAGCAGTCCCAGCCTTTTTTTACCAATCGAATCCAATACTTCACTCAGGCTTCCAGCGAGGAAGCTTGACCACCAATTCCTTGGGGTTTTGCGCGGCATGGGGATGCTCGGCACCCTCATAGACTTTAAGACGTCGCAGCATATCGCGAGCAATCCTATTTTTGGGGAGCATCCTACGAACAGCCAACTTGATCAGCTTCCTAGGATTCTCATCCCGAAGAACACCCAAGGGGACCTCCTTTAACCCTCCGACAAAACCGGAGTAGAAGGTATAGACCCGCCCCTCATCTTTTTTGCCTGAAGTCTGGACTTTGCCAGCATTTATAACAATCACTCCATCTCCGGAAAGAAGGTGAGGAGTGTAGTCAACCTTTCGTTTTCCCATCAGGGTCTCGGCGATCGCAACCGCCATCCTCCCAAGTCGGAATTGGGAGGCATCGACGACATACCAGTCGAAATCAGCATCTGCTTTTGCCAGGGTGGTCTTGGACATTCTGTTCTCCGTTCCACAAAGTAGCGGAGCATATTAGCCAAGAGCGCTTTTGGATCAAGTCCAGGCTTGTAGAATTTGGTCAAGGCTGAACCTATTGGCCCCCTACACTTAGGTTTGTCGAGAAAGAAGCCTAAGCCTCCCGCTCCTATGGGTTTCCTGTATATCGTTCAGCGCGAGGATGGGGACGGCCGTTTCAGGTGTTTTTTCCAATAGCGGCGAAAGCGGAGGTCGGCCGCCAGGACCCCACGGAGTCCGGGGTGATCTCGGAGGATTTTTCCCAAAACCAGGGCTTTTTCTTCCCAAGGGATCATGGAAAGAGGGCTTCCAGGGGGATGCCCATAAGCGAGCCAAACGGTTCGACCTTGGCTGGAACGCATGAGAAGATAATAATCAGAGGTCTCAAAAGCTCCTTCCCCTTCGATCGGTGGAGGTGGCCCCCCCGAGAGGGCCAGGAGCCTGGGGATCCCACCAGGAACTTGAAAAGCAGATGCAATTTGACGCGCCCGGGGCAAGAAATGTTCCGAAACCTCCTCGGCGAGAAGGCCCATTTTATGGAGCGCATTCAAATGCCCGGGATCTTTGGATGCACCCATACCATGGGGAGCTTGTGCCCGAACACCCTCGGGATAAAAAACAGGAAGGGTTCGAATCCGGACAGGATCGACCCAAGGCGCACCGGGAAGGGGTGGAGAAAAGAAGGAATGCGGAGTCGCTGGAGAAGGGGATGGAGTCATCCCCTTGGTCAGGAGTTCCTGGTCTGCGGGGAGGGTCCGGCCCTCTTTGGTCACAAAAGCCCAACCCGCTTCTCCATCAAACACAAGCCCGAGAGGTCTACGGAAGCCGATCTGGAGACGAACTCGATTGGGGACAAGGCGCCGGGCAGAGACCTGGGCAACCCAAGGAAGCTCCCTCAAACGCTGCAACCAACTTTTGTAGGCAGTGCTGTCTAAAAGGGGAAAACTCTCAGCGCTGACACCAAGATAGGACCTAAAAAAGGATCGGGCCATGGAAGGACGGAGCCAATTGGGCCTGTGTCCCTCGAGGGAAATCCTACGAGGATCAAACCGATAGACCGAAGCTTGTGGCGTAGCCTCAGTCAGCCTCCTTCCCAAGAGATATATACCGACCAAGATGGCCAGAGAAGGGAGAAGGAAGGGGGAAAACCAAAAGCCTTCCTTCTGCTGTTCCACTTTGAACCTGCTCCTTCGGTTTCAAGAAAAAGAGCCAGGGACCGCCGCTTTCACACCCGGCACCAAGGACCGGACCAAAGATACTGAATGATACCGGGTAGGAAACTGGGTAGGGCCAGGCCCGGACAACCTACAGGCGAGTCACTTGAGGTTTTTCCCCGGGATTGAGGACCTTACGGTCCCCCTTACCTGCTGCTTGCCTGTTGGCGGTTCCACCCTCGACGTCTTCGATAAAGATCTCGAGAACATCCAGAAGGCTGTCAGCAAGGTCTCGGTCCAAGGTGAGATCGCCCCCCTTGGCCAACTCCATTTCATGCTCCAAAAGGCGGGAGAGCACCTTCATCTGAGAAAGGTGACGGCGGATGTATTGCGTTTGGCTGGGAATGGTCTTTTCCATGATTTCCCCTCGGAAGAATCGGTTTTCTAAGATAGTTGATGAAGCCAGGAGTCTACCCAAAAAAGTGGCCAATCCAAAAGGTCGCTCGAAAAACCGAGATCTCCCTTTTTCTCCAAGGACTCAAGCGATCAGTTCCCAAGGAAGCCATGGGATCGAGGACCCGGAGAAAAACGCCTGGTAGATGAAAGGAGGTCATGAATAATGCGGCCTTGGATCCATCCTGGACCCGCCATCCAACAACGAGAAAACATGCAATTCAAAGGTTTCACCCTCAACAACTTTCAGGTCCAAGCTGCAAAAGCCCTGGAAAAGGACCACTCCGTCCTCATCTCTGCCCCCACTGGAGCCGGAAAAACTCTGATAGCTGAATACGCGATCCACCGGGCTTTAAAGCGGGGAAGAAGGGCAATTTACACGGCACCGATCAAGGCTCTGAGCAATCAAAAATTCCGAGATTTCCGGGACGATCCCGAGGTGGACGTCGGCCTGATGACAGGGGACGTCACCCTCAATCCCAACGCCCCCCTCCTCATAATGACGACTGAGATTTTCCGGAATACCGTCTTTGAAGCCCCCGAACGCTTTAACATGGTGGATTATTTGATCTTTGACGAGGTTCATTACCTGGACGATCGGGACAGAGGGACCGTTTGGGAGGAGTCCATGATCTTCGCTCCTGAAGAGATCAAGCTGGTTTGCCTCTCTGCGACCATCGCCAACCTCGACCTTTTCGGAAAATGGATCGGAAGTGTCCGCAAACAGCCCATCGACATCATCCGCGAAGACCGCCGCCCTGTTCCGCTCAAAAACCTCCTCTATCACGAAGCCGTCGGGGAATTCCCGTTAAACCGCTGGGAACCCACCAAGCGCAAAGTCGCAGCCCTTCTCAAAGAACTGCGACCTCAAACCCAAAACCGTCGCCCCAAACAAAGGGGGCGATCCCGCAACCGCAACCCCCACTTTTCCCATCATCTCGCCTCCCGCCACCTCCTCGACCAGCTCACAAAAGACGGCAACATGCCTATTCTCTATTTCTGCTTCTCTCGAAGAGAATGCGAAATCAAAGCCGAACGGAATTCTTCCCGCAAGTTACTCAAGCCCCATGAACGGAAGAAAATCGCCAAGCTCTTTGATGAAATCTGTGATCTTTTCCAACTGGACCCCGAGGCTGACCCCGAACTCCGCTACATTGAGGAACGAGCTCTTCTAGGCATCGGTTTCCACCACGCAGGAATGTTGCCGATCCACAAAGAGGTGGTCGAACGCCTCTTCACATCGGGGATCCTGAAACTCCTCTTCACCACCGAAACCTTCGCCCTTGGCATCAACATGCCTGCCAAGGTGGTTGTGTTTAACAGCCTTCGCAAATTCGATGGGGTTGACTTTGATTACATGCGCACACGTGACTATCTCCAAATGGCAGGTCGAGCCGGTCGACAGGGGATGGACAGGGTGGGCCTTGTATACAGCGTCCTCGACAATGAAGACCTCAAAGATGCCCCTCTCCGCAGGATTCTGGAAGGCGACCCTGAGCCGGTCGGTTCTCATTTTGACCTCTCCTACTCTTCGCTGATGAACCTCTTCGACAGCCTGAAGAGATCCCTGGTGAACGCTTATGAAAAATCCTTCCATTATTTCATGCTCAGCAAGGGAGCGGGAAAGAAGAAGCGTGCGGCCATCAAAGTGCGAGAGACCACAAAAATCTTACGCAAACTCAACCTGCTCGAAGAAGCCGGTTACATCGACGACGAGGAGGGACTCCTCCCCAGAGCGAAAATTGCACGCCAAATCAATGGTTACGAAATCCAAATCACAGAGCTCCTCTTTCAGGGAGTTCTCGATCCACTGACTCCCGAAGAACTCGCGGGGGTCTTTACTTCCCTAGTTTTCGAGGAACGAAGGGGAACTGAATGCCTGGCGCATTTCACCAAACAACAGAAAACAATCATCCGCGATGTCGATCATGCCGTCCGGCGCTTTGTCTCCATCGAATTGGCCAATGGGTTTGAGAAACATATCAAACTGCCCGATTTCGGGCTCTTCCCTGCGACAGTTGCCTGGTGCCAGGGCTACCCCTTTGAGGACCTTTCCCATTATACGACAGCCCCCGCGGGAGACTTGGTCCGAACCTTCCGCATGGCCATTCAAATGCTTCGACAATTGCAACATGCTCTGACGAAGGATTACCCCTTACATCAAAACCTGGAGTACGCACGAATCATGATGAACCGGGATGTCGTCGATGCAAAGCGGCAGCTGGAGTTGGGGTAGGAGAGCTCGGCAAACCATCGAGAGGATGGAAGGGCAAAGCGTTTTACCCGAGCGCATCGATGATGCGGGAAAAAGCTTCGCGATAAGCTCCCTCACCTCGGCCATAGGGATCGGGAATATCCCAAACAAGAATCCTGCTGGGCTCCAAGCCGAGGGGAAGAACCATCGGTTCTACAACAGCAGCATGATAAGATTCCATGCACACAATTGTGGCCGAGTCCTCCAATTCCTCCAAGGATATAGGCCGGGCCCGATGTCCACTAAGCTCCACTCCGAACTGCCGTGCGACGACTAAACCCTCTTCGGGGACTCGGTTCCCCAAAACAGCATGGGTCCCCGCAGAGCAGACTTCTGCAAAGCCCAACACCTGCCGGAGATACCCTTCGGCAAAGGGGGATCGACAAAGATTGCCGGTGCACACGACCAAGATCTGTCCATCTCGGGGAAGGGATGTGGGGGCGCTCATCGTTTTTTTCTGGCATAGCGAGGAGAGCCGGCCCAACCGAACTTGCGGCGGAGGATTTTATAGAAGTCCTCCTCTTCCAGGGTCAAGAGGCGAAAGCGTACCGGAGAGATGTCCAGCACAATCCGGTCTCCCCCCCTGGCCTTGACTCCCACTTGCCCATCGATCGAAAGCTCCCCGACTTCTTTTCCAAGACGACCTTCGACCTCGAGAGTCACGCGACCCGAAGACGGAACGACTAGGGGCCTCACGGGAAGAGCATGAGGAGCAATCGGTGAGAGGACAAGAGCATCGACTTCGGGAGAAAGGATTGGACCACCTGCAGCAAGGCTGTAGGCAGTGGAGCCAACAGGAGTCGCTACAATCAGACCATCCCCGACATAGGTGGTCACATAGCGGTCATCGATCCGGACGCTGACCTCCACCAAGGAAGAGTATCCCCCCCGGTGAATCACTGCGTCATTGAGAACCAGGATCGCCTCCTCGGCTCCCGGAGGATGACATTCCAACATCAGGCGCTGCTCCTCTGGAAGTTGCCCCCGAAGGGCCTTTTCCAGGACAGGCCTCAGAGATTCCTGTGTCGCCTCGGCGAGGAACCCAAGTTTCCCCATGTTAATCCCCAGGGTCGGGATCTGATGCCGCTTGAGCCGCCTTGCAGCTGACAGAATGGTCCCATCCCCACCAAAGGCAAAAAGAAGATCTGCCTCGTACTGAGTGAGGTCCTCTTCGTGATCCAAGCAGACTCCGACGACCTCCGATCGCTCTTCGATCCAGGGAAGAAAGCCATCCAGGAGACGGCGCACCTGCCCTTTCTTTGGATCTCCAAGGAGTAAAACTCGCGGGAGGCCACCCCTGCGCATGCAAGCTCCCCGCCCTAGGCGCGGGGCCTCCGTAAGCGGGAAATGTAGTGTCTCTCGGTGGCCAAATCCTGGAACTCGCGTTTGGCCGTCCTTGCGATCCCTACTGCATCCAAGCCGAGATCCTGTAAAAGCTCTGACCGCGATGCATGCTCTTGAAAAGCATCGGGGATTTCAAGAATCCGAACCCTTGGAATGGGTCCAGGCTCCAAGTCGTGGAGACTTTGCAAAAACTTGGTCCCGAAACCTCCGCAGCGCGAATGATCAGCGACAGTGAGAACAAGAGGAAAGCGCTTTCTGAGGTCATCCACCATCTTTTGGTCAAAAGGTTTGGCAAAACGGGCGTTGACAACTTCCGCGGAGATCCCATCCTTCGCTAGGAGTTCAGCTGCATCCAAGGCATACTCCACCTCGCTTCCATAGGCCACAAGAGCAAGGTCCTCTCCCTTCCGCAAGGTCTCGGATTTACCAAGAGCGATGGCAGGCCGATTTTCCCTTGCGATTCCTTCGGGGGCAGCTCCTCTGGCAAAACGCATCGCTGCGGGCTTTCCAAGCTTTAAGGCAAATTCGAGCATCATCCCCACCTCGACTCCATCCATAGGAGCCATCAGAACAATCCCGGGGATGGTTCCCAAGAAAGCGAGATCAAAAATCCCATTGTGCGTCGCCCCATCCTCACCAACCACTCCCGCCCGATCTAGGGCGAAAACAACGGGCAGCCCTTGCAGGAGAACCTCTTGGAAAACCTGGTCATACCCGCGCTGTAAAAAAGTCGAATAGATGGCACAAACAGGTTTGAGCCCCGCATCAGCCAATCCCGAAGAGAATGCAATCGCATGCTGCTCCGCAATCCCTGCGTCAAAACAACGCTTGGGAAAAACATCCTGGAAGGCTGCCACTCCTGTTCCCTCCGGCATTGCGGCAGTAATCGCGACCACACGTTCGTCCTTTTTGCCCTCCTCGATCAAAGCATCGGAAAACCATTTGGTCCAAGCAATCCGATGGGTGCTGCGAGGCTTGGAAGGGATAACGATCACCGGCTCGGTCGCAGCGGTGCGAGGGCCACCCTTTTTTGCAGGATCTGGCTTGGCGGCGTGCGCTCGATCAGGGCGATCTTGAGAACCAGGAACCCCCTTCCCCTTTTGGGTTTTCACATGACAGAGAACAACACCTGGAATCTCATTGACTTGTTGAAAAGTGTCCAGCAGTGCGTTGATGTCATGCCCATCGATGGGACCAAAGTATTCCGAACCAAGCGCTTCAAAGATGTGCCCGGGAGCAATGGTGGTTTTCAGCAATTCCAAACTGTCGATCAGCCCCCGGTCAATTTTTTCCCCGACCAGAGGAACAGATTGAAGCATTTGATGAACCGCTTTTTTGGCCTTTTGGTAAAGAGCCCCCGCACGGACTTTGCTCAGATAACTCGAAAGGGCCCCTACGGTTTTTGAGATGGACCAGTTGTTATCATTCAGGATGACCAAGAGATTGGCATTGTCTGCTCCACCATGGTTCATGGCCTCAAAGGCTACCCCACAACCAAAGGCAGCATCTCCGACGACCGCAACAACCTTGCGTTTGCGGCCACGGATCTGATCACCCTTAGCAATCCCGAGGGCCGTGCTGATCGCTGTCCCGGCATGCCCCATTGTGTAAACGTCGTAGGGGGACTCAAAGCGGTTGGTGAACCCGGAAAGCCCACCCTTTTGCCGCAGAGTCCACATCTGCTCTTTGCGACCCGTCAAGATTTTGTGAGGGTAGCATTGATGCCCCACATCGAAGACCAAACGGTCCTCTTGAAAATCGAAGAGGTAATGAAGGGCAAGGGTCAACTCCACCGCCCCCATTCCGGAGCCCAGATGCCCTCCTGTTGTTGCCACGACTTCCAGAATGTATTCCCGGATTTCTTCCGCAAGCTTTGGGAGTTCAGCCCGGTTCACCTTCTTCAGGTCTTCTGGCCAAGAAATCGAATCTAAGATTCCAACCACGTATGCTCTCCTGGGGGCCATAGCCCCTTGAACGCCAGAATGTTGGGACATAGAGCCGAGTAATTCCAGGGAGATCCCGAGGGAATCCCAAAGGAACTCCGCTTCAAAAGCCTTGGAAGGACAGGTTTCCGAGACATCAATGGCTCCGCGAAAGGACAAAAAAGGCCAATTCCTTCAAAAAACCTACATGAGGATTGGGAAGTGGAATCGGTCCAAGCGCCGAGATTGCCTCGGAAACAAGGGACCGAGCCTGCTTCAAGCTCTCCTCCACCCCGAGACAAGCCACCCAGGTGACCTTGCCGGCTTCGAGGTCCTTACCTGCCGTTTTCCCAAGCTCGGAAGCAGTTTGGGTCTGGTCCAAACAATCATCTACAATTTGAAAAGCAAGCCCAAGCGCTCTGCCATAGGAACGGAGGGCTTCTACGAGAGGGGGTGCTCCTCCCCCGAGAAGGGCGCCCACACCCAAAGCGGCCTCGATCAATGCCCCCGTCTTGCGGCGATGAATCTCTTCAACCTCCTCCAATTTCGGCTCTTTACCCTCAGCCAAAAGATCGAGCGCCTGCCCCCCCACCATCCCAACAGCTCCGCCTGCTTCAGAAAGAAGTCGAAGAGCTCGCATCTTGCGATCCGCAGCTGCGGGGCCACGAGTCAAACTTTCGAAAGCCAAGGTCAGCAAAGCATCGCCGGCCAAAACCGCCATGGCCTCCCCAAAGGCCTTGTGAACCGTCGGCCGCCCCCGCCTGAGATCATCATCATCCATACATGGAAGGTCATCGTGAACGAGCGAGTAAGAATGAAGGCACTCCAGGGCAATCGCCCCCGGGAGCCCTTCTGCGCGCGTCCCCCCTACCGCCTCGCATGCGGCCAGAACCAGAGCGGGGCGAAGTCGTTTTCCACCATCCAGCAGCGCGTGCGCCATAGCGGCCCGAAGAGCTTGGGGAACTCCAGACAAACCCTCAAGAGCTTCAACCAAGACGGGCTCGAGTTCTCGTGCCTCTTTCTGCAAACGATCGGTCACCATCATCCTACCAAGACTCTACTCACCTCGCAGGAAGAAAGCGAGCTAGCCTCCAGACCGATACCTTCTGCAAAACCCTGCCAGGAAACGCTCCGCCTTCTTCCGTCCAAGGGCAGGGCTTACACGCTGAAACCCCGCTTTTGGAAACACCAGCTTCCCCCCCGAGTCCTGGAAAAAGCCTTCAAAAAACCGAAGTTCCACCCGATTAGAATCCAGATCCGTCCAGATCTCCAAGCGCTTGGCATGGTAGCGACTCTTCAAAACTCCCTTTTCGGAATATCCCAAGAGGTCAAGCCCATAAAAGCTCAAATCCTCCGCCCGGTCCAAATGGTGAACCCTAAGCCCCTCCTTGGGAAAAGCACGCCGAAGAAAAGAATTGAGCCGCTTGGTCCAGAGGATTCGATTCTCCAGGTCTTCCGGTTTTTTTCTACGGATCTTTGGTGGAACAGGCCATGACCCTTCCAAGCGGCAAAGCTCCCCAAGTTCCAGGCTCATGATCTTGGGTTCCCGAGGCTCCAGAGAAACTTCCCAAGGATCTTCCAGAGCCTCCACCCCTTGGCGACCAAATCGCTGCGCCTGGTGAAAAAGCATTTTGAGGCTTCCTTTTGACCGATCCAGGACCAGCTCTAACCTTTCCGCACGCACCATTCCCCTTGTGATTCCACCATCCCCCAAAAGAGCTAGGTCCACTCCTTCCAAGCCCTTCCCTTTTTCCAAGATTCCGGAAATCTCAAAAAAACGAAAATCTGCCAAACCCTGCCGACGAAAAGAGGCATTCAAGAGACGGACCGCTTCCTGGCATTTTCGGCTCCGAGGAGGGACGGGAGCCTGTAAAGATTCTTCCTTTGTCCGCTTCTTCAGGACTTCTTTCACCAGCTTGTTTTGAGTTCTTGCCAACAAGCGAGTCTTAGCAAGCTGCTTTTCCAACCATTCGATCCTTTCGAATCGAGCCTCGCCTTCAGCTTCCTCTTTCCGCAGCTCCTGATTCAAATGAAAGAGGCGGGTTTCTGCTTGATCGCGGGCACGCCGCTCCGCGATCCAAGACACAATCAAGAAAGCAACAAGGAGCCCAAGCAAAAGACCCCAAGCTCCTCCAAGCAACCCCGAGCGCCCGTCCTTATCCCCCAAGGATCCCTCTCCCCGGAATCATGCCCTCCGTCCCTCTTGGGAAGCCTCTCTGAGAGAAAGACTCTCCGAAAGAACCTTCCAACAAAAGCCCGAAAGGAATTGACCTTCGCTGGGAACAATCTCACAAATCATGAGGGAAACGCTCACCCTCCCTTGGATTTTTTATGCTTTGAAACCTTGGGTCCGAAACCCAACTTATCCCAGTTTTTCCGCTTGTTCTTATTCCACCACTTCTCCCACTCCAGAGGAGTCCGGAAATTCAGAGTGGTCAGCTTGGTCAGAGCTTTCATCCAGGGATCCTGAATGGCTTTGAAGCGGTCTTCATAGAGCTTCCGAACAGGGTCCACAGGATCGAGGCTGCTCTTGGAACCATTGTATGTGGCATTCAACTCCTTGATGAGCTTCCCCACAATCAGCTTCCGAACCTTTTGATCCTTTTTCGCATAATACCCCAGCGCTTCCCCCGCGGCCCCCCGGATTTGATCCTCTGAATCTCTTAGAGCCAGGTCCAAGAGCTGCTTAATAAAAGAAAGGCCTGCGGCTTTTCCCAGCTGCTTGATCAAGTGAACCCGAAGAGGAGTCCAATCCCGATGCCGGAATTGCTTCTGGTTGACGAGCTTGGACAGCTCCTTCGCCCCTGCTTCTCCGAAATGGCCCAGAGCTTCACTCCCCGAGAAAAAGAGAAGGGGGTTCTGCGGTTTCCGACGTGCTTTGAAGACATGAGCCGCAGCCTTGAGAATGGTTTTCTGCTGCTTTTTATTGAGTTTAGGGTAGAGCTTGGTGAACTTGTCCAAGATTTTGACACCCTCATCATCCTTTCTCCCCTTTCGATCTCCGACGATTTCTTTTAGAGATTTCGTGAGGACAGCCACTTGGGGATTGTCTTTAGGGGGTGGGGTTTTGACCTTCTGAGAGGACAGGGGGGCTGGCAAGGCAGCTCCCAAAACGAGGGCGAGGAGAAGTGGTTGCATCCCTTGAATCGGTCTCATGTGTGACTCCCGTTTGCGTCCGAAGCTGCAATGGCGTGGGGCATCAACGCCACCTGGATCATAACCTTCCCTCTTCCCTTTGGGGGTCGAAGAAAGCATGGTTCCTCATGTTGCAAACCCAGGGCCAAACACCCAAGAATCTGGCCTGCCCTCTGTTCTTTCGGTTAATCATCAAGAATTCTTTGCAAATGAAGAGCCTTCGGCCCAAGGGGAAAGTCCCTGGAGCCAATCTTCCGGACCGGAGCGACCCCCATGACGGCATTGGTAACAAATGCTTCCCGAGCCGTCCAAAGATCCTCCCTTTGGATCCAGTTGCTTCCCAAGTCCCAACCAAGACCCTGCGCTAGGCGGAGGACTCGATTACGGGTGATTCCGGGTAGAAAAGCATCACAAAGGGTCGTTGTGGAGAGGCGACCAAGAGAATCAACGAGGAAAAAGTTCGCTGTGGTTGTTTCAAGCACCTGGAAGTCTTCTCCCAGGAGGAGAGCGTCATCGGCCCCCTCGGACTTCGCCAAAGCCTTGGCTCGGTCTAAGAAACCGCGAGAAACAAGCTTGATTGCCACCGTTGGATCCTTTGCGGAGCGCAGGAAGGGCGAAATCTCCAGGCTGACACCCTCTCGACGCATTCGCTCCGTCTCGGAGCCCAGAGGAAGCACTTGAAGGAGAAGCCGAGGATTCACCCCGGGAGGACGGAGGGTAATCCGGGCCCGGGCTTCTTTGAGCCCGGATTTTTGCAGGAGATCCTGGAGGATCTGTTCAAAGGGAATCTGTGGGACCGGTGCACAATTCTGCCTGAGAGCAGCCCAACCAAGCCGTGCAAGATGCTGGGAAAAAGCGGAAACCCCTTGAGACTTTAGGCGGAAAGTCTCAAAAACGCCCTGTCCCAACAAGGCTCCAGGATCACCCACCTGGAGAACCCTCTCCCCAGGAGAAACCCATTCTCCATCCGCCCAACCAAAAGCCATCATAAGACTTTGTTCCATCCCAGCATTCTTGCAAAGCCCTGGGCCTTATTCACAGTTTCATCCCATTCTGCTTGTGGATCACTGAGGGCGGTTATTCCCCCCCCGACTCCAAAACAAAGCTCCCCTTGATCAAAGGTCAGGGTCCTGATTGCAACATTCCAGCGCCCTTGAAGAGAGGCATCCATCCAACCTATGCTGCCGGTATAGACTCCCCGGCGGCTTTGCTCCAGACCTTCGAGAACCTCGAGAGCCTTGGGTTTTGGAGCACCAACGATGGAGCCAGGAGGAAACGCTCCCAAGAGAACCTCCCAGGGAGAAACGTCCACCTCTCTTTCTGCCCGGACCTCGGCAAACAAATGGAAGACATGGGAGAGTTCCATGAGGCTGGGAAAGCCCCTCACCTCGACGGACCCCGCCATGGCATATCGCCCAAGATCATTTCGCATCAAATCCACAATCATCCCCAGCTCGGCAAGATCCTTTTCGCTTTGAAGCAACCTGGAGCGAAGCCGGGCATCCGCCAAAGGATCTCTGCCACGAGGCTCTGTTCCTTTGATAGGGGAGCTAAAAACCTCCTTGCCTTGGAAGCGAAGGTACTCCTCGGGGGAGGCGGAGAGGACCGCCTGCTGGGGTCCCACAGAAAGAAAAGCAGAAAAGGGAGCGGGACTCGCGCCCGCCAGCCGGGAGAAAAGCTGCGCGGGACGGCCATCGACTTTGCACTGGATCCTCCGTGACAGGTCGGCCTGAAACAGGTCCCCCTCAAGACAGTGACGCCGAATGCGGGCGACGGCTTGAAGATAGGAGTCCTGGCTGAAATCCGACTGTGGTGTCGAGAGAAGTTTTGGAGCCTGCCTTGGGAGAGCCTCTTGCCCCGCAAAAGCACAGAACTCATGACAGGCCTCAGGAGAGCCATAGAGGACAGCCTCTTTTCGATCCAGGATGAGGACTTCGTCATAGCAAGCGAGGTGGATCTCGGGGATGGCACTGCCCCCCCTTGGGATCCTTCGAGGGAGTCCGTATTCGTTGGCCCAGGCATAGTCATATCCGATCCACCCGAAAAAACAGGGAGGCTGGGGAAGAAGTCCAAGGCCCTGCGCCCCATCCCATTGCTTCAGAAGTGAGGGGAGGCCCTCCACGGAGATTTCCTCCTGTAATGCTCCGTCAGCATCCAGGACTTCAATCGAGGACCTGGATCCCAGGAGTTCTCCCCGGGAGCGAAGGCGCATCTGCGGTTTCCGGGCCAGGAGATGAAAGCGAGCATCTTTGCTTATTTCCCCCCCTGAAAGGAACAGGACAGGGTAGTCCTCCTCCTTCTGGGCTTCCAACCAACGCAAGCAGGCGGCTTGCATCAAGTCGGGATCAAAGGATTGAGAGAGAGGGCTGCGTTTCATTTTTGCTAAAAATCTTCCAAAGAAACTGCCGCATCATCTCCCTCCTGGCAATCCTCTGTTGACAGGAAGCATAAAGAAAACGAAGCTGCTCCCATGGTGGAGAGACAAGGGGAGGTCAAGGACGAGGCCCAAGTTGATCTCGTTGAAGCCTTTGGGACATGGCTCTCCGAGATCCGCGGGGCTTCTCCGCATACTTTGCGGGCTTATCTTCGAGAAGCAAAACAGTTCTGCAGGTGGATCCTTGAACGCAACAAAACTCCCCTCCATGCCCGTCCTTCCGACTTAAGGGCTTTTCTGGCAATGCGCCGACGCAGCGGGCTGGGAGAACGTTCCCTCCAACGCAGTCTCTCCTGCATCAAAGCTTTTTTTCACTTTCTTGAAGACCATGAATACATAGAAGAAGACCCTTCCTCCTCACTTCGAGGACCAAAAGCAAGACACAAGCTCCCTTTCGTTCTCACCCAAAAAGAAGTCGAGCTTTTGCTCTCCCTGGATTACGGGGAAGGTTTTCGCGGCCTTAGGGATCGGGCACTGATGGAGGCGCTCTATTCAACAGGTTGCAGAATCTCCGAACTTCTCTCTCTCAAGGTCCAAGGCTTGGATCTGTGGTCGGGGCAGGTCCGAGTCCTGGGCAAGGGCCGAAAGGAGCGCATCTGTCTACTGGGTCCCCCCGCAAGGCAGGCTTTGGAGGCCTATCTCCCCGCAAGAACTGCGCTTCTGAAAAAATTGGGAGAGGAGCGTAACACCCTTTTTTTGGGTGAACGAGGGACAACCTTGACGGATCGAAGAGCCCGCCAGATCCTCAAGGATCTTGGGCTTCGGGCGGGCCTGGCACGCGTTCCCACTCCTCACACGCTTCGGCACTCCTTTGCAACCCACCTCGTGGATCACGGGGCAGATCTTAGAACCGTCCAGGAGTTACTCGGACATTCGCAGCTTGTGACCACCCAGATTTACACGCAGCTGTCTCTGGAGCGCTTGCGAGAGGTCTACCAAAAGGCCCACCCCCTGTGCCAAGAAAGCCCTCCTTCCAGAGAGGGAGACTCCTGTGCATAACCCCCAGCCAAAAAAAAAAGCCGGGAGCCCGAAGGCTCCCGGCGCTGGCGTCCCCAGGGGGATTTGAACCCCCGTTACCAGGATGAAAACCTGACGTCCTGGGCCTGGCTAGACGATGGGGACATAAAATGAAGCGCAAGGTGATAGCAGGGAGAACTCCATGCTGCAAGCATCCGTTCCCTAGAGGGGGATCCCTTCTTCAATAATCAGAATGGGGATCCCCTTCTGGACCCGATAGAGAAGATCATCGCCCTCGCGGACTAAGCCCTCCTCCACCGGCTCTTCTACTTTGGAACCACCGACATCGAAGACCTCACCCTTTGCAATCCTTGCGTTGAGAGCCTTGATCTCCTCCGAGCTAGCGACTCGGAGAGGAACGAGTTTCTCAGGACACCTCAGACTTTCCAGAAGCTCTTCGACCATCTTGTCCATGGTTCTACCACTTCGATTCAAAATTGGTGAGGGCGGAAGGACTTGAACCTTCGACCCACGGCTTAAAAGGCCGTTGCTCTACCGACTGAGCTACGCCCCCCAATCACAAAGGCGAGAGACTTTATTCCGGGCGAGGCTTCTCTGCAACGCCCTTGTCTGCAAAACAGGGAAAAGCCTCAAAAGATTCCGCTAAACCGTCATGATCTCCTTGGTCTTGTCGGCCAAGATCTTGTCCACTTCACCCTCATGATCTTTGAGGTGGTCCTGGACCTTCTCAATCAGATCGTGAGCCACATCTTCGCTGAGTTCTCCGTCTTTTTGACTCTGCTCGATTTGCTTCCGCCCATCCCTACGGATATTCCGAAGACTCACCCTCGTCTTTTCCGCCAACTCCTTCACTCGCCCCGCCAGCTTCTTCCGCTGTTCTTCGGATAAAGCCGGAAGAGCCAACCGCAAAACTTTGCCGTCGTTATTCGGTGTCATCCCCAAATTGGCCTTGAGGAGAGCTTTTTCAATAGCAGGAAGGGCTCCATTGTCAAAGGGTTTAACGGCCAACATCCTCGCTTCGGGAACACTGATCTGCGCAAGCTGCATCAAGGGGGTCGGCGAACCATAGTAATCCACTCGGACGTTCTCCACGAGAGCAGGGGAAGCACGTCCAGTCCGGATTCCACGCAACTCTTCCTTGAGGTGCTCTACCGTCTTGTCCATCTTTTCTTTGATCTCATCGATCACCATTTTGGCAAACTCGGTCATCTGTTTTCTCCTGCCTCCCTCGAGGCAACAACCTTTGTGAAACTCTACCCTTTCAGCTCTCTCACCATGGATCCGGCCCCCCATCCATCCGGGCTTATCCCTCGAAATCCTTCCGGACCCAGGTCCCCAGATCCTCTCCCGTAACGACCCGAAGGAGGTTCCCCTCTTGGAAAGAATCAAAAACGCAAATCGGCATGTTGTTTTCCTCGCAGAGCGTAATGGCGGTCGCGTCCATCACCGCAAGCTGACGATCCAGGACCTCTCGGAACGTCAGCCTTGGGATTCGTAGGGCGGAAGGGTCCTTTTTGGGATCCTTATCATACACTCCATCCACCTTGGTCGCCTTGAGCAAAGCATCCGCCCCAATCTCCATGGCTCGAAGAGCAGCAGCCGTATCGGTCGTAAAATAGGGATTTCCAGTTCCCCCGGCCAGGAGGACAATCCTCCCTTTTTCCAAGTGCCGCAGGACGCGCCTTCGAATGAAGGGTTCAGCCACGGTATTCATCTCAACGGCCGAGGTCACTCGCGTCTCAATCCCAATGCGCTCGAGTGCATCCCCTAAGGCAAGAGCATTGATCACCGTTGCCAACATCCCCATCTGGTCCGCCGTGGCCCGATTCGTCCCTGCACGCGAAAAGAGGGCCCCCCGGAGGATATTGCCTCCCCCCACGACAATTCCGATTTCGACTCCCAGGCGATGGATTCGCTCAACCTCGCGAGCCAGGGCCGTAGCCGCTCCGGGGTCCACAGCCGTTTCTCCGGGTTGCCCCAGTGCTTCACCGCTCAGTTTCAGGAGGATTCGGTTCAACTTCATGCTTCTGCTCGCAATTTCCAGAAGGTGGGAAAGCGGGTCGGCCCCTCCCCACGGAAGAGGGTTCAGGAATCATGCCTCTTGAGGAGAAGGATGCAACGGCAAGGGTACAAGGAAAAGACCCCGCCGAGTACACCCGCCGGAGCCTTTTTCTAGGGAGCCTCGCTCTCAGGGGTGCGGCTCCGGTCAACATGCGGCTCTAACTATCCATCCACATTGAAGACGGCGAAGCGCCGAATCACCAGATTCTCACCGATTTTTGCGACCATGTCCTTACGGTAAGTCTCAATCGTCTTTTTATCATCTTTGATGAATTTCTGCTCAAGAAAGCAGCTCTCCTCGAAGAACTTGCTCATGCGGCCATCCACCGCTTTTTGCTGCACCTCTTCGGGCTTCCCCGCCATCTGCTCTTGCACCTGTGTCAAAAGGAAAGCCCGTTCCTTTTCTACAGCCTCGGGGGAAACCTCATCGCGAGACAGATAGGTTGGCTTGGCAAAAGCCAAATGAAGACAGAGGTCGTGTCCAAACTGTTGGAATTCCTCATTTCGAGCCACAAAATCTGTCTCGCAGTCGATCTCAAGAAGAACCCCGATTTTTCCGCCGGCATGGATATAACTAAAAACCATCCCTTCGGCGGTGTCCCGTGAAGCTTTCTTGTCAGCCGACTGAAGACCTTTGAGCCGCAGAGCATCCTTGGCCTTGTCCCAGTCCCCTCCAGCTTCAACGAGGGCTCGTTTGCAATCCATCATTGGAGCTCCGGTCTCTTTCCGGAGCTTCTTCACCATACTTGCATCAACTTGTGCCATTGCCATTCTCTAAGGTTTAAGTTTTTGCCCAATCCCCTGGCAGGCTGCACTGACCAGCTTATGGGCTCGGTTTGTTTTTTCGTCGATCTTGCCTTCCCGCCATGATCCTTGGGCCACCTTGAACACAAAGGTGGAACCAATAGGTGGGTCAGCTTTCCTTGTTTTCTTCTCCTTCGGAAGCATTGTTTGTCTCCGAGGGGTTCGGTTCAGGAGGAGTTTCGGGGGCCTTGGCCTCGGGCGGAATCGCCTCAGCAGTTTCTGGGGTCACAGTTTCTGGCTTGACAGCCTCGGGCTTGGAAGCACCCTCTTTGGGTGCTTCTTCTTTGGAGGTTTCTTTGGCAGCTTTGGCCTTGGCTTCCTCATCGTCGGTCGGGCGACCAAAAGAAACGGTATCTGCGCGCCCACCAGTAGGCCGACTGGGATAGCGTCCTCCACCCGGTCCACTGCGACCACCACGACGCGGGCTTCTCCCACTGAGTTCGGGGATCTCCGAACGAAAGCGCGGAGCGTTCTCGTCCATGTTGGCCTTTCCGGTGATGACCGCATCCATTAACTTACTCAACAAAACTTGAACACTCCGAAGGGCGTCATCGTTCGCAGGAATGGGAATGTCAATCATCTTCGGATCGCAATCGGTATCCAAGATTGCCACCACGGGGACGTTCATTTTGGCGGCTTCCTTGACTGCAATCTCCTCGCGCTTGGGATCAATCACAAGAACACAGCCGGGAAGGCCCTTCAGGTTACGGATGCCATCGAGATTACGACGGATCTTGCGCATTTCGCGGCGCAAGCGCGACTGCTGCTTCTTACTGAAGCGCTCCATCTGACCGTTCTCCTCGAGTTCTTCGAGGTGGATCAAGTGGTCAAGCCTTTTTCGAATCGTGTTGTAGTTGGTCAAGGTTCCCCCGATCCAACGCTCAATCACATAGGGTTGATCCGCACGCTTGGCCTCCGAAGACACCAGTTCACGCAACTGCTTTTTGGTTCCAACCACCATGATCTGGGCTCCCGAAGAAGCCAAACGCCCTAAAAAGTGGCGCGCCCTCAAGAACCCTCGGACGGTCTGCTTCAGGTCGATAATATGGATCAGGTTCTTTTTCGCGAAAATGAAAGGTTTCATCTTCGGGTTCCAAAGCCTCGACTGGTGGCCGAAATGGACTCCTGCCTCGACCAATTCCTCAATGGATATAATCGCCACGATTGTTCCTTTTGTGTGAATACTCCCGGTCACCGAGGGGGCACATCCCCCTGAGCACCCATCCCTTTCCCCGCTCCAAACGAAGAATCAAAGGGATAGGCTCCGGCCCGGGTCCATGAAAAGGGCATAGACTGCCCGGAAATGAAGGCCGAAGATTCTAGGTTCGGCCCCTCCAGCTTCAAGCAGGGAATTAAAAAGTAAGCAAAGAAAGGTCTGATTCGTCCTTTCCCTGGGAAAGAAAAAAGCTAGAATCTATGCATTGCTGCGGTAAATCGACCTTTTTTTCCGGGTTGGATCGTTTTTCATGAAACATTAGCCCCCTTGGTCGTCTATTTGCGGTTGCTTCCATCGATGTTTGAAGCTGGAAGGTTTTCATTTGGGTTCGTTTTTTCTTTGAAGGCAAGTCATCGAGACGTTTCACCTTGGCCTTTCGCAGCCTTGAAGGGGACGAGCCCATTCCCATTTTTTCTACCTCGACTTTTATTTTACCTCGACCAAAACACGGAGCATCATGAAGGAACAGGGAGGGGAACATCCCAAACGCCCTGGTGCTGGGGGGCCTTCTGCGTATGAGATCACACAAGTGAATTCCGCCGAAGCGGCTAAAAATGCTGCTTTTCAGGCAACACAACAAAGTGCAGTCGCCCCTAAGCCCAAAAATCCTAAAAAAGAAACAGAGCCTCTCGTGGATGGCACTCCCTTTGAAACCTCAATGAACCCTTACGGCTTACCTCCAGGTTCAGCCCGAAACATCCACCACATCCTCCTGATGGGCCATGGAACCGCGCTTCGCTCCAAGGTTCGAGGAGCCACGGGAGCCCACAGCCCTCGCACATCCACCACTGAAATTCCGCAAGAGATAATTCCGCAAGAAATTCCACCAGAACCCCCTATGACTCGAGTGGCTGACCTTGCCCGGATGCTCCGCGATTCCGGCTACCAGGTTACCACCAGCACCAGCCCCCTTGATTCGCAACGGCTCTTAGAGAAGATTCGTCCCTCGGCCATTGTTTTGGATCCCCTGATCCCCACCGCTGAGGGAGTGGAGTTCGAAATGATCGCTGAACTCCAAAAGCAGGGAGATCCCGTTCCACTTCTTCTTTTAGTGGGAAACCTCCGCGAACTTCAGGAGATCCGAAGGATCCCGATCCTATTTAAAGATTTCCTCGTGCACCCCTTTCGGGCCGCCGAACTCCTACAACGCATCGAGCTGCTCCTGGTCTCCAAGGAACGATATCTTGAGCTGCAGACACGTACCCGAACCCTCGAAGGGCAGGTCATCCGAGACTTTAAAACAGGGCTCTATACGGAGCGGCACTTCCGGCACCTCCTGCGTCAAGAATTCCAGAGGGCAGAGCGACACCACTTGCCGCTGTCCTTCCTTCTGATGGACGTAGATAACTTCAAGCAGATCAACGATCATTATGAATACAGCTTTGGGGACTTTGTCCTGAAGCAATTCGCCCACATCCTGCAAAACAGCATCCGCGACATCGACCACGCAGCGCGTTTTGGTGGAGATGAATTTATGGCCCTCCTGCCCAACACGACCCCTGCAGAGGCGGTGCAGGTCGCAGCCCGTATCCGGCAACAGCTCCACAAACGCGAGTTCGACAATGGAACGTATCAAACGAGACTTACGATCTCCATTGGCGCTGATACCTATGACGGCCGTGGCCTTTCGTCTCCAGAGGATCTCCGCCGCCGTGCCAATCTTGCCCTAAAGGAGGCCAAGGCCAGGGGAAAGAATCGAATCTGGCTTTACTCAGGAGTGGAAATCAAGCAAACTCCCGGCCCTCACAAGGCTTCCCCTCCCTCAGCTCCGGAACAAGAAAGCCAACAATAAAAACCCCAGTGCGCAGCCAAGGAGCCAAGGCCACCAAGGCGCTTGGCGTGCACGGCGAAGGCTCTGGATCGCCGGAGAAAACTGTTCCACAACCTTCCCTCCCGTACGGCGAGCGATTCTGTCCAAGAGGGTTCGGGGAAGCCCCTCCCCTTCGAGTATGCGGCTCTCCGAGGGTACGATCCGTCCTCGCAAACGAGAGGGAGGATCGGGATTGAGCAACCAGGAGGCGCTCCGGGCCATCCATTTGCGAAACCAGGACTGCCGGGGAAGGCTGTCCTGGGCATCCAAGCCGCCCGCGATGAGTAGAACACGCCCTAGGCCATAGGGCCCGGCAGCTTCGAAGGCCCCGCCACCCGGTTGGAGGAGGAGAGGGACCATGGCATAGGGGCGGGGACGGAAGGGGAGGACACGCTTGGGGTTGGGCCAGCGGACATTTTCTAGGCCGGCGAGGAGGGGGAGGGGATCCTGAATCTCAAGACGGAACCCTTTTTTCACGGTCTTGGGGGGGGACTTCTTCGGCGGCCTTTCCTTGGGCTTAGGAGGCTTTTTGGTGAAGCGAGGTTGTTTGAGAACGAGTTTCTTTTTCCCTCTACGGAGGGTCTCGACCTCGCCGAGGACCAACCTGGGGATCCGGCGGGCGTTATTGGTCAGAAGGAAGGTCCAGCCCATGGCTTCAACCGCAGTCTTTAACGGGAGGAAAGTCCTCACATCAAGATCGCTGACAGCATCATTCTGGCTCGCGTGGATGGCAATCACCGTGAGTCCGATGCCTTCCCGCTTCATGGCTCGAAAGATTTTAGAAAAATCACGGCCGATGTCGGTAAAGATCCCATCCGTCACGAGCACCACGTGGCGGATGGAGGCAGGGCTGCGTTTGAGCTGCTTCCAGGCAGCGATCACTGCCGGGTACCCATTTGTTAAGCCGCCGGAAGCATCCAAACCCCTGAGAGCACGGCGCAGGGAAACAGTCCGGAAGGCGGGACCGATGGGCAACAGGATTCGGGGGCGCTGACCAAAAGAGATGAGAGAGAAGGAATCCCCTCGGCCAAGGCGAAGGGCGGATTCGAGGGCGGCCTTGCCGGCAAGAAGGTTGCGCCCCTCATATTTCATAGAAGAGGAGTTGTCCACGAGGAGAACCATTCCAACACTGTGGGCTTTTTTCTTGGGACCCTTCCCAGGTCCTGGCTCCTCTAGA
>Ga0256841_1000865_pt1 | contig 28647 bp, 26 predicted proteins | sample 356308metaG_FD_185971 | JGI IMG/M metagenome (GOLD analysis project Ga0256841, IMG submission 185971) | Hydrothermal vent microbial communities from Mid Atlantic Ridge, Atlantic Ocean - 356-308 | ecosystem: Environmental > Aquatic > Marine > Hydrothermal vents | place: Atlantic Ocean: Mid...
ATTCGTTCGGTTCAGTATGCGCCGGAGGCAGATACGGGCACCTATCCTGTGCGCATTCGTGTGGACGGGAAGGGTTTGATGCCTGGTATGCTGGCCAGCGTGGCGTTGCCGCTGCCGGTTCGGCATGATGCGCTGGTCGTGCCGTCCAGTGCGGTGTTACAGGACGATGGCCGACAGTATCTGTTCGTGTTCGCTGCGGATGATGACGGGAATGGTGCGATGGGTCATCTGCGGCGACAGCCGGTACGTGTCGGTATTCGGCTTGATGGCCGGGTGCGGATTCTCTCTGGCGTTCGGGTCGGAGAGCGCGTGGTCGCGCGCGATGTGGCCTTTCTCGGCGATGCCCAGCGGGTCGAGGCGGGTGACGCGGAATGATCGATTTCTCGATACGCAACCCGCTGATCGTCAACCTGTTTCTCGGGCTGATTCTGCTTGCCGGCGTGCAGGCCTGGCAAGGCATGCCGCGGGAGATGTTCCCGACGGTCGAGCAGGACAAGGTGCGTATCACGACAATCTTCGAGGGCGCCTCGCCGGAGGAGATCGAGCGTCAGGTGACGTTGCCGATCGAGGAGGCGCTGGATGGTCTGCCGGATATCGATGTGTTGAGCTCGACGAGTACAGAGGGCAGTTCGGCCGTCCTGATCTCGTTGCGCGGCGGGGCGGATGTCGACGGCTTCATGCGCGATGCGCAAAACAGTCTGGACCAGATCACCGATTTGCCGGAGGAGGCCGAAGAGCCGCAACTGGTGCGTTTGACGACGCGCTTTCCGGTGATCTCGGTGAGTCTCTACGGCGATGTCTCGCAGGCCTATCTGTACGCGCGCGCCGACAAGGTGCGCCGCGAGCTGGCGCAGTTGCCGGGGGTCGCGTCGGTCGGGGTCGCCGGGCAGCGGGAATGGGAGCTGTGGGTCACTGTTGATCCCGAGGTGTTGGCGGCCAAGGGCGTGTCGCTCGCCCAGGTCCGGCGGGCGCTGAGCGAGAACCTGCGTGACCTCCCGGGCGGCTCGCTGAAATCGCCGGAGGGCGATATCCGCCTGCGCGGCCTCGGCGTGCCGCCGGCGCCGGAGCGGGTTGGTGAGATTGCGGTGCGCAGCGGCGCCGATGGCGGGGTGTTGCGTCTGAGCGATATCGCCGAGGTCCGCTTGCGCTTCGAGGAGGCGCGCACCCTTGGCCGCTTCAATGGGCGTCCATCGGTGAACCTGACCATCAACAAAACCTCGGCGGCGTCGACGATCAGCGTTGCCGAGGAGGCGCGCGCCTATGTCGCTAAGCTGAGCGAGCAACTGCCTCCGGGTCTACGAGTCGGGCTGTTCAGCGATCTGTCGGTGTATGTGAAGCATCGCCTGGAGACGGTGAAGTCCTCCGGCCTGGTGGGCCTTGCGTTGGTATTGTTGTCGCTGTATCTGTTGCTCAACTTCCGCGTTGCGTTGATCACCGCGTTGGGTATTCCGGTGTCGTTCCTGCTCGCGGTGATCTTCATTCAGATGGCTGGCTACAGCATCAACATGGTATCGCTGTTCGCCTTTCTGATTGCGCTCGGGCTGATCGTCGATGACGCAATCATCGTCACCGAGAACATCTATCGACATATTGAGGACGGAATGGAGCCGCGCAAGGCCGCCAGCCTCGGCGCGAAGGAGGTGCTCTGGCCGGTGGTGGCCTCCACCGCGACGACGATCGCCGCATTCATGCCGATGTTCTCGATCAGTGGCACCATGGGTGCGTTCATCGCGGTCATTCCGGCGGTGGTCAGCGCGGCGCTGCTCGGGTCGTTGTTCGAGGCCTTTGGCGTATTACCGTCACATGCCGCCGAATGGCTGCATGGCGGCCAGCGGACGCACAGCACGCGACGCTGGAAGCGGCTACTGGATGGTTACGCCGGTTTTCTGCGGCGCTCGCTGAATCACCGTTATCTGGTGGCGGTGTTATCGATCGGGCTGCTAGTGCTGGTCATCACCTGGGCGGCGACGCGCGTGCCTTTCGTGTTGTTTGGTAATGTCGCGGTTGGCCAGTTCTTCGTCAATGTCGAGGCGCCGAATACCTATTCGCTGGAGGACTCGGAAGTCTTGGCCGGCCGCCTTGAGAGCCTGGTCTATGAAGCCATCGGCAAGGATGAGCTGGCGACGCTGTTGACCAACGTTGGCGTGACCTTCATCGATTTCCATCGCGTGCGGTTGGGGAGTCAGTACATCCAATTGATCATCGATCTGAAGAAAAAGAAGCCGGAAGGCTTTATCGAGCGCTTTATCTCGCCGCTCGTCAGCCTGCGCTTCGACAACCCGGGCGAGCGTGAACGCGATACCGACGTGATCATCGACGTGTTGCGCGAGCGACTCGATAGGGTGGCGGGTATTCATCGCTACTCGATACTGCGGCCGCAGGGTGGTCCGGCCGGCGCGGATCTGGAGATCGGTATTGTCGGCCAGGATGTGAACCTGTTGCGCCACGAGGCGGACAAGGTGCGTGATTTTCTGCGTCGCTTGCCGGCGACTTCTGACGTACGTCATGACATGGACCCCGGCAAGCTGGAGTTCCGCTACGCGTTGAACGAGCGTGGCCGCCAGCTCGGCCTGACCCAGCGGCAGCTCGCCAGTGCGGTGCGCACCGGCTTTCTCGGCATCGAGGCGGTGTACATCAATTGGAAGAACAAGCGTATTCCGGTGCGTCTGATCTATCCTGACGACTGGCGTCACGACGTCGACGCGCTGGAACGCCTGCCAGTGACGCTGGACAGCGGCAAGGTGGTGCGGTTGCGCGATGTTGCCGACATCAGTCGCGGGCGCGGTTTCAATACCATCAGTCGGCGTGACATGCGGCGCTTGGTGACGATCACCGGCGAGGTGGACGATGACATCATGACCGCCGACGAGGTGGGCGCGCGGGTGCGGCGGCAATTCGGCGACATTGGCAAACGCCATCCCGGCTATGAACTGTTGTTTCTCGGCGAGAAGAAGCAGGCGTCCGAATCGATGCGTGATATTCAGCGCGCCACCTGGATCGCGCTCGGGGTGATCTTCTTCATCCTGGCCAGTTTGTTTCGCTCTTTGCTCGATCCGCTAGTAGTGATGTTCTCCATCCCGTTCGGCGCGATCGGCGTGGTCGTCGGCCATGTGTTGTTCGGTTTTCATTTGCAGTTTCTGTCGATGATCGGCTTTCTCGCGCTGACCGGCATCGTGGTCAACGATTCGTTGATCCTGGTCGATTTCGCTAACCAGCGCCGCGTCGCGGGGCAGGAGCGCATCGCGGCGATGGTGGCGGCGGGTCGCGCGCGTATCCGGCCGATCCTGTTGACCAGCATCACCACCTTTCTCGGTATCTCGCCGCTGATCTTCTTCGCTACCGGTCAGACTGCCTTTCTGTCGCCGATGGCGGTTAGTCTGGGCTTCGGCCTGCTGTTCTCGACCTTGCTGATCCTGCTGGCATTACCGAGTTTCTGGCTGATCGCCGACGATCTCCGATACCTCGCGGGCAGGCTGTGGCACTGGCTGTTTGGTGGCCAGGCCGATTCATCATCGACTTCCGTTTCATCGACTGAGGCTATCCATGATTCAACGCAGTAACGAACTGAATGCCTGGCTGGACGAACGTTTCAATCAGTATGACATCGCTCCGGTTTCCGACGATGCCAGCTTCCGGCGCTACTTCCGCGTCACGCCCGTCGGTAACGCGCAACGCTTCATCGTTATGGATGCGCCGCCCGACAAGGAAGATGTTGCGCCGTTCATCGACATCGCCAAGCGTCTCCGCGCCGCCGGCCTGAATGCGCCCCAGGTACATGCCCGGGACGAGGCGCGCGGCTTTCTGCTGCTGGACGACTTCGCGGACAGGCAGTATCTTGGTGAGCTGAACGACGACAGTGTCGAACGTCTGTACGGCGATGCGCTCGGCGCGCTGGCGGTGATGCAGGCCTGTGTACCCAGCGACGGCCTGCCGGATTATGACGAGACCCTGCTGCGCGCCGAGATGCAGCTGTTTCCCGATTGGCTGTTGGACAGGCAGCTCGGACTGAAGCTGGACGACGGCGATCGACGGCGGCTGGACTCGGTCTTTGACCTACTGGTCGAGAACGCGCTGGCACAACCTCGGGTCTTCGTTCACCGTGACTATCATTCGCGCAACCTGATGCGTCTGGAGAAGGCAAATCCTGGCATCCTGGATTTTCAGGACGCGGTGAACGGGCCACTGACCTATGACCTGGTGTCGCTGTTGCGCGACTGTTACGTGTGCTGGCCGCGTGAACGGGTGGTCGATTGGGCCTGGGGTTATTTCGACCTCGCGGTGCAGTCCGGCATCCTGCGGGAGGAGAACGAGAAGGACTTTCTCCGCTGGTTCGACCTGATGGGCATTCAGCGCCAACTCAAGGCAGCAGGCATCTTCGCGCGCCTCAACTTGCGTGATGGCAAGCCGGGCTATCTTGGAGACATCCCACGTACCCTGGGGTATATCGTCGAGGTCGCGCCGGATTACCCCGAACTGGAAGCGTTTGGCGAATGGCTGCGGGGACGCGTGCTGCCCCGATTGTAGCGTATTCTTGATTTACCCTCGCCTTGGCCTTTTCGACGACCTAATCGAGAGCAAGCGCTTCAAATGGCGAGCCATTCCGGTCAGTCAGGCGTTTGGCGGATTCGTCGCCAGTTCGTCGAGCACTCCGACGGCCTCGTCGAGAGTGCGGAAAGGTAGGTACCAGGTCGAACATTCGCGGATGATGCGATTCACCGCATGGAAACCCCGGCGGCCCTGTAAGGGGTAGTTGAAGGCGTTGCCGGATAGTTTCAGGAAGGCGCGACCCTTGGCGAAGTCGTGCAGCCGGGTCGTCGCATCGGGATCGAACTGTGGAAACACCACCCAGGCGGGTCGCGCGGCTTCCCGCCATCGGCGCAGCGCTTCCTTGCCGGGATGCACATGCGCGACATCGCCCTTGCGCGTGCCGGGGTAGGTTGGCCCGACGATGGCCGCCGGTTCGAAGGCCTTGAATACGTCGATCGACCTGTTCTTCAGTGGGATCGGGCGCGGCAGCGGTTCGATCTCGCCGCTGTCCGGTCGCAACAGGCCAAACTCGTCCGACAGCAGCCGCCAGCCCCGGTAGCTCAGCGCGGCGCACAAGGTGCTCTTGCCCGAGCCGGGTGGCGCGGGCAAGAGCAGCACCTTGCCGTTCTTCTCCAGCACGGCGGAGTGCAGCATCAGGTATTGATGCGATTGCATCGCGATACAGTAGTTCAATCCCCATTCGAACAACGGGTAGGCCTGGTCCAGTGGAAATGGATAGAAAGGCGTATCCATGTCGGTGGAAAACACTGCTTGCGGCCGCAGGCGTCCGCGCAGGCCGGGTCTGCGTCGCACCTGGATATGGAAGTCGATCAGTTGATCGTTCGGCTCGAGTGGTCGCCCCCCATACAGCAGGTCGAGTGTATCGGTCAGTTGCGGCAACGAGGATTCGAGGCGGGTTAGAAAAGGTCCGGTTCGGAACAGCAAGGGAGACTCCCGGAGCGGATTAGCGTGAAAGTATGTGGTGGGTAGCCTGCGATTCGTCCGCGGAAATGCCGTGAATTGGCCCCGACACAACCCGCGGGGAACTGGGGAATGCCGGGAGCATTTCCAGCGCCTTGCCTCGGATATCTTGCGGCCGAACCACGGGCGGCTCCCATGATGGCAGGGGTATCGTTCTCATCATGTGAGTGAATCAGGGATCAGTAAGGTATCGTCGAATGTGCCATCCGAGATCAGACCGAGATAGTTCAGCTGATGCAGATGTTCCTCGATGCGTTGCGCGAACCCGGTCCGTTCGTCGGCCTCGACCCGCCAGGTTTCGATCATGTGGGACAGGATGTCAGGCGTGCCGCATGGGCTTTCGCCGAGCAGATCGATGATATCGATGGACAGTTGATTGAGTACATGGGTGTAGCCGCTCGCCGGGTTGAAGAGGAAATACTCGTCGTTCCAGCAGGTGCGGGAAAAGTGTTCGATCAGTGGGGCGTGCCAGTGGGTTGCCATTCAGCCTGAGCGATCACGGCATCGCGCGAGGATCGCGCAGGGAATCGATCTCAAGGCGAATTTGTCGTGGGCGTCCCGGGGTCGTGACCCGCGATGACGATCCGACGCAGGGCCGGCAGGCGAGCGGGAGAAGGCGCGCGTGGTGCATGAATCTCCGGGGCGGCACGGGGTAAAGCACGAGTCGGAAAGGCCGCGCCACCCCAGGCCCTGGCGGTGGCGCGGAGCGCAGACAGAGGTGATCAAGCGGAGCGCTTGCTCAGGCGAAAGACGCGAGGCAGGATGCCGAAAGCGGATTGCCCGCAAGGGCTGCCCCGCCATCCTGGTCGATATAGTTTCCACCCGCTTGGCGGTAGCCGGTGATCTGCAGGATGTCCGGAGTTGGCTCATCACCGCTCGGTACGCACATCTGATCGGCACCACTGACCAGATTGTTGTTCAATCCAGTGAGGTCGATGCCGGTGTTGGTGTTGTTATCGGTATTCACGGGACCCGCTGCCCAGAACTGATTGTTCAGCGTTGCCTGGGCGGCATTCGCGCTGGCTTGGTCGGTGAACGGGATGCAGGGCGGTTCTGTGCCTTGAATGGCGTTGGTCACGCATTGGTGGCTGCTGGCGTTTGCCATCGCGGCGTTGCTGACGGTCAAGACGACCGGCGCGCTTGCCAAGCCAAGCATGATCTTGCGCCTGCGCGCGAAATCAGCGCCGCCTCGGGCGTTATCGGATGAAGGTTGAGTGGGTTCGTTTGTATTCCGCATGATGTTGTCCTGTTTCGTTGCCCGTTGATATCCGGGGCGGGCATGAATATTTCAAGCTAGCTGTTTATTATTTCAAAGTACCCAACGCCGACACGTGGCCAAGGTGCTCCGCCCGCGTGGCGCTATTATTCATAATCATAAGTACTTAAGCAAAAACCATGCCTTTTATGTAACCCAATGAAATTATGTGTAATTTCGAGAGAGGTCGACAACCCTTTGGCGCAAATTGTAAATAAACCTGACGGTTGATGCATGGCTTATCATCACCAATGAAAGCTGCTAAGGTTCGCGATGCCTCGCCAGGCCATACGGGTAGTCTAGCATCGCCTCGGCGGGTTTTGTCAATCAATTGCACAGCGGGAATCGATACGTGCCAACTTCTGCCGACCCATTGAGCGTGCTGTTTCACGCAGTCATGCGCGATCCCACGCTTTTGCTGAAGCAGGAGGTTGGCCTGCAAAACCGCTTGTTGCGCATGCTGCGACGCCATCTGCTGTTGGGTTCCGTGGCGGTCCGTCTCGACGCCCCTGCTCTGCGAGATGCTCCGCCCAAGCTTTGTGATCTACTAGACGCGGCGCGTACCTATGTCGTCGAATATCGCCGTCAACTGCGCTGGGAGGTGCGTCAGATCGCGAATGCGCTGCATACACTGGATGTGCCTGTGGTGTTGCTGAAGGGTGCCGCCTACGAGTTTCTGGATCTGCCGAACGCGCGTGGCCGCCTGGTTTCAGACGTTGACATCCTGGTGGCGAAAGACGATCTGGCGCGTGTCGAACAGGCATTGCTGGCGAACGGTTGGCGTGGCATGAAGCTCGATGAGTATGATCAGGGCTACTATCGGGAATGGATGCATGAGCTGCCGCCGTTACAGCATCGGGAGCGCGGCACCATCGTCGATGTGCACCATGCGATCCTGCCAGTGACCAGTCGCTTGAAGCCGGATGTCGGGAAGCTGCTGGCCGCTGCCAGGCCCTTGCCGGAGACGCCGTTCCGGGTGCTTTCGCCGGAAGATATGCTGCTGCATGCCTGCGTCCACTTGTTCCACGATGGAGACCTTGGCAACGGCCTGCGTGAACTCTACGATCTACGGGCGATGCTCGATCATTTTGGCGCCGAGGAAGCATTCTGGCCGGGGCTGCTGGCGCGCGCGGCCGAGCAGGGGTTGGAGCGCCCGTTGTATTACGCCTTGTATCACCTGTCCTCGCGGTTGGCGGTGGATCTGCCCACGGGCGCGGCCCGCGCGTTACACGAGTTCTCGCCGCCACGGGGGCTACGCGGACTGGCGAACGCGGCGATGGGTGAGATGTTGCGGCCGGTCACCGCTGACGAGCCTGGGTGGAAACGTCAGGCGGCCGGGGAGCTGTTGTATATTCGTTCCCATTGGCTGCGCATGCCTCCGTTGCTGCTTGCCCGCCATCTATTGACCAAGGCGCGCAAGCGGCGCAAGGCGATCCAGCCGGGCCAGGATCTGGCGCGTGAACGGGATGCGCCGGAGTAATGACTGGGCATGACCCGGCCGGTGTGTCATCAGATGCGGCAACCGCTGGCGCAGGCATAGCGCAGCAGCATCGCGCCTATGCCGATGCCTGCCAAGTCGGCGACGATGTCGGAGAGTGAGGCGCTGCGCGTGGGGATATAGTATTGCGCGACCTCGATCGATGCGCCGTAGCCGAGCAACAGCGCGGCCTTGTAACGCAGGCGTATCATCGGAAAGCTGCAATGGGCGAGAAAGGTCAGCCAGACGAAAGCTGCGACGTGTTGTAGTTTGTCGTCCACCAACTCGCCGATGACCGGTGGGCCGTTCGGTGTCAATGCCAGCCAGGTGATGATTGCCAGCGAGGCGAGGAAGATTGTGCCATAGCCGTGTTTATTCATGTCTCTTCTGTTTCCCTTGCGATCGCCCGATAACCGATGTCGGTACGGTAATAGACGCCTTTCCAGTGGATCCCGGCGGCTAACTCGTAGGCCGCGCGGCGTGCCTCGGCGACATTGTCGCCGAGCGCCGTGGCGCACAAGACGCGTCCGCCGGCGGTGACGATCTGGCCATTCTTTTCGGTGGTGCCGGCATGGAATACCTTGCGGTCCGCTGTTTCCTCCGTGGGCAGCCCCTGTATCGGCAGACCGCTCTGGTAGCCGCCCGGGTAGCCGCTAGCCGCCAGCACTACGCCAAGGGCCGGGCGCTGATCCCAGTCCGCTCGCGCCTGGTCCAGCTTTCCGTCCAATGCCAAGCCGCACAATTCCACCAGATCGGAACGCAGTCGCATCATAATCGGTTGGGTCTCCGGGTCGCCGAAGCGGCAGTTGTATTCCAGTACCCTTGGCACGCCGTCGGCATCGATCATCACCCCGGCGTAGAGGAAGCCGGTGTAGGGCAAGCCCTCGGCCTCCATCCCGGCGATGGTCGGCCGGATGACCTGATCCATGATGCGCTCGTGTATCTCCGGCGTGACCACGGGCGCTGGTGAATAGGCGCCCATGCCGCCGGTGTTCGGTCCTTGGTCGCCGTTGTCGCGCGCCTTGTGATCCTGCGAGGTCGCCATTGGCAGGATGTGTTCGCCGTCGGCCATGACGATGAAGCTTGCCTCCTCGCCTTGCAGAAACTCCTCGATGACGACGCGATGGCCGGCCTTGCCGAAGGCGTTGCCGGCGAGCATGTCGCGCACCGCAGCCTCGGCGGTATCCAGGTCATGGGCCAGGATCACGCCCTTGCCGGCGGCCAGGCCATCGGCCTTCACGACAATCGGCGCGCCGACCTCGCGCAGATAGGCGAGCGCCGCGTCGATATCGGTGAAGGTGCCATGGGCGGCGGTCGGGATGGCATGACGCGCGAGAAAGTTCTTGGCGAATGCCTTGGAGCCTTCCAGTCGCGCGGCGTCTCGGCTGGGACCGAAGCAGCGCAGCCCGGCGGCCTGGAAGGCGTCGACGATGCCCAGCACCAAGGGTATCTCGGGACCGACGAGGGTCAGGCCGACTGCGTTGTTCTTGGCGAACTGGACCAGCGCGGGCAGATCCTCGACACCGATCGGGACGTTCTTCACACGGGCTTCGAGCGCGGTGCCGGCATTGCCCGGCGCGACGAATACCGTGTCGGCAAGGGGCGACTGGGCGGCCTTCCAGGCCAGGGCGTGCTCGCGACCGCCGCCGCCGATGACGAGAATGTTCATAGGGCTACCTGTGGGCAATGATACCGCGCCGGCTGGCGCGGACGAAATCGATCAGATGCTGGACCTCCGGTGTCGGCTTGGCGCGTTGCAGCGCGTCCAGCGCCTCTTGCTGGCGCAGGCCGGAGCGGTAGAGCAGGCGATAGGCGCGCTTGATCGCGCGCCGCGCGTCCGGGTCGAGGCCGGCGCGCCGCAGGCCGATGACGTTCAGTCCGACGACTTCGGCGCGATGTCCATCGGCCATCGCATAGGGTGGCACATCTTTCGATGCGCCAGACAGGCCGGACAGCAGCGCATAAGAGCCGATTCGGCAGAACTGGTGGACCGCGATCAGGCCGGAGAGAAAGATATGGTGCTCCAGCTCGCAATGGCCGCCTAGGGTCGCGCCGTTAGCGAATATGTTGTGGTCGCCGAGGATGCAGTCGTGCGCCACATGGCTCATCGCCATCAGGTAGTTGTGATTACCGATGCGCGTGCCGTGCTCGCTCTTCACGCCCCGGCTGAGGTTGACTCCCTCGCGGAAATGGTTGTCGTCGCCGATCACCAGCGGCTTGCCCTTGTCCGGCGCATAGCTCAGGTCCTGTGGATCGCCGCCGACCACCGCGCCGTGGTCGAAGCGGTTGCGCGCGCCGATTGTGGTGCCGGCGTAGATGCGCACGTTCGAGCCGATACGGCAGTCCGCGCCGATGACCACCCCGGTGTCGACCACGCTGTATGGACCGATCTCGACCGACGGATGCACGTCGGCGCCGGGATCGACGATAGCGCTCGGGTGGATGCCCATCGCTGAACTCAGTGACGAAAGTGGCGCATGCCGGTGAACAGCATTGCAATGCCGTGTTCGTTGGCGGCGGCGATGACTTCCTCGTCACGCATCGAGCCGCCGGGCTGGATGACCGCGCGGATGCCAACCTCGGCGGCGTTGTCCAGGCCGTCGCGGAAGGGGAAGAAGGCATCCGATGCCATCACCGAGCCAGGCACGTCGAGGCCGGCGTGCTCGGCCTTGATGGCGGCGATGCGCGCCGAGTTCACGCGGCTCATCTGGCCGGCGCCGACGCCGATGGTCATAGCGTCCCTGGCGTAGACGATGGCATTGGACTTGACGAACTTCGCAACCTTCCAGGCGAACAGTAGATCAGCCATCTCGGCCTCGCTCGGGGCGCGCTCGGTGACGCTCTTCAGCTCGCTGTACAGCGCCAAGTCCGCATCCTGTACCAGCAGGCCGCCGACGACGCGTTTGAAATCCAGGCGCGCGCCGGATGCCGCGCGCCACGGGCCGCATTCGAGCAGGCGTACATTCTTCTTTGTCGCGATCACCTCGGCGGCCTCGGCGCTGACGCTGGGCGCGATGATCACCTCGACGAACTGACGCTCGACGATGGCTGCGGCGGTGGCGCCATCCAGCGCCTGGTTGACCGCGATGATACCGCCGAAGGCGGATTCCGGGTCGGTCTGGAAGGCGCGGTCGTAGGCCGCCAGCAGGCTGTCGCCGGTCGCCACGCCGCACGGATTGGCGTGCTTGACGATCACGCAGGCCGGGCCGTCGTCGAATTGCTTGACGCATTCCAGCGCGGCATCGGTGTCGCCGATGTTGTTGTATGAGAGTGCCTTGCCTTGCAACTGGCGGGCGGTCGCGACACAAGGCTCGGTGACATCTTCGGCGACATAGAAGGCCGCGTTCTGATGCGGGTTCTCGCCATAGCGCATCGTCTGCGTCTTGCGGAATTGACTGTTGAAGGTACGCGGGAAGCCTTCTGGCTTGCCGTTGTCCACCACCTTGCCGAGGTAGTTGGCGATGGCGCCATCGTAATGCGCGGTATGCTCGAAGGTCTTCACTGCCAAGTCGAAGCGCAATGCCTCGCTGGTCGCGCCGTCGTTGCCTGCCATGTCGTCGAGCACGCGTTGGTAGTCGGCGCTGTCGACCACTACGGTCACGTCGCGATGGTTCTTCGCCGCCGCGCGCAGCATCGTCGGACCGCCGATATCGATGTTCTCGATTGCGTCGGCCAGTTCGCAGTCGGGTTTCGCGACGGTGGCCTCGAATGGGTACAGGTTTACGACGATCAGGTCGATCGGCGCGATGTCGTGTTCGGCCATCACCGCGTCGTCGGTGCCACGCCGGCCGAGGATGCCGCCATGGATCCTCGGGTGCAGGGTCTTCACGCGGCCATCCATCATCTCCGGAAAGCCGGTATGCTCGCCGACTTCGGTGACACCAATGCCTGCCTCGGCGAGCAGCCGGGCGGTACCGCCGGTGGAGAGGAGTTCCACGCCTTGCGCGACGAGCGCCTTGGCGAAGGCGACGATGCCGTTCTTGTCAGACACGCTGAGCAGCGCGCGGGAAATCTTCGTCATGTTGAAAGCTCGAAAGGATCTAATGGGGATCTATGGGAGCGCCTCGCGGCGCGGTCATTCGATAGAATATAAACTTAGCTTCTTGCGTAGCGTGCTGCGGCTGATGCCGAGCAGCGCTGCGGCGCGTGTCTGATTGCCGCCGGTGTATTCCATGACGGTCTCGAACAAGGGTTGTTCGACCTCGCGGATGACAAGCTGGTACAGCGGCGAGGCGCTGTGTCCGTTGAGTTGGTCAAGATAGCCGAGCAACGCGCCGCGCACGCATTCACGTAATGGCTCGGTGTCTTTCTGCTTGATCACGCGTAGCAGGCGCTCGGGCTGGTCGGATGCCGTTATTGTGCTGGTTATCATGCTGCCGCCTCCTGGCTTTTCTGTTTCTGGAAAAACGTCGTTATTGCCGCGATCTGCTCGGCGGCCGTCTCTAGGCTGTTGATCTGTCGCCGGAACACCGCGCTGCTGGGCTGTGTTCGGCTGTACCAGGCGATGTGCTTGCGCGCGATGCGCACCCCATGCCGTTCCCCATAAAAGGCATGTAGCGCCTCGATATGGCGCAGCAGCAGATCCCGGATCCAGGGTGGAGAGGGTTCCGGCGGGCGCTCGCCGGTGGCGAGGAAATGCCGGATCTCGCGGAAGATCCAGGGTCGTCCTTGAGCCGCGCGGCCGATCATCAGCGCATCGGCGCCGGTATCGGCGAGCACCCGGGCGGCCTTCTCCACAGAGTCGATGTCGCCGTTGGCGATGACCGGAATGTCGATGGCTTGCTTGATGTCGCGTATCGTCTGGTATTCGGCATTGCCGGAATAACCGCAGTCGCGGGTTCTGCCATGAACGGCCAACGCCTGTATACCGGCGTTTTCGGCGATTCTGGCAATCTCCACGCCATTCCGGTGTTGCCTGTCCCATCCCGTGCGGATCTTTAACGTTACCGGAACCGGCACCGCTTTGACAACGCTTTCGAGGATTTTTTTCACTCGATCCGGCTCCCTGAGTAACGCCGATCCCGCCGCGACCCGGCAGACCTTCTTCGCCGGGCAGCCCATGTTGATGTCGATGATGCGCGCGCCATTGGCGACATTCAAGCGCGCCGCCTCGGCCATCCTGGCCGGGTCGGTGCCGAGTATCTGCACCGCGATCGGGCCGGGTTCGTCATCGTGATTCAGGCGTTGCAACGATTTGCGGCTGCCCCAGAGACTGGTGTCGGCGTGGAGCATCTCGGATACCGCCAGATCGGCACCGAGCCGACGACACAGCTTGCGGAAAGGCAGATCGGTGACGCTGGCCATTGGCGCGAGAATCAGGTTTCCCGAAAGCGGAATGGGTCCGATATGCATGCTGTCATCGTTAGGCGTGGCGGTGGGTGGGCGATTCTACGCCTTTGCCTGGAAGCTGTCAGCCGGTTTGGATCAATGAAACTCGAAACGATAACCGACGGCGCGCGGTCCCGGGTCGACCAGCAGGACGCTGGCGTCACGTATCGAATGGGCGCGGAACAGGCTGTCGGGCGAGATTCCGGGTAGCAGGTATTCGCGGGGTTCGAAGGTGCGTTTCCCGACGATGTGCTCCTCGGTATCCAGCAGGGCCACGTCGATTTTCGGATAGGGCTGGTCGAAGTCGGCGGCGTTGCCGAGAGTCAGTGAGATCAGTAGGCTCTTCACTGGTTTGTCGATGTTCTTTACATCGCTGAGCAATACGCGGATCAGGCTGGCGTCCTGTCGGGCGGGCGCCTTGCAGCCGAGCGGCGCGCACATCTGGTCCAGCAGCCAGCGTGTTTTCGGGTGTTCGATCGCCTTTTCTCGGTTGAACCACAGCAATTGAAACACCAGTACATATAACAGCAGCAGGCCGAGCATGCCCAGGCCGAGTGTCTTCAGCCAGGCGGGGATATGCACGGCCAGCGCGTCGTCGATGCTGATCGCCTCGGGGCGAGACGCATCGATGTCTGGCAGGCTGGTGAACAGGCTGTCCCCGGGGAGGCTCTGTTCCGCTTGCCGGCTTGTATCCCCGCCGCGCGGTTCGGAGAGATGGCTGGAATGCAGGCTGCTCCGGTCATCGAGAATCGATGAGTCGATGGGCTCGGTCAGGCAGCTGTCCAGCCAGCTGAACTCGTCGTCCGGGCCGTGGTCCTCCAGCGGGTTGAACGTGTTGCCGCAGTGCGAGCAGTGAGCCGTGCCCTGATGCTTTTCCAGCGAGGCGTCGGAAATCTCGGTGTCTTCATGACACTTGGGGCAGCGGGCGAGCACGGTTCAGCTGCCTCTGACAGGGCGCATGGATCGCTTGCCGCCTGTTGGGCGCGGTCGGGTTGTGGTCGGGCGATAGAGCGTCACGATGCGAGTGGATTCCTGCTAGGGCCTGTTAATACCAAATCAATGTACTTTGCTGAGACGCTTTTTTGTCCAGCAAGGCAGAATGAGCGATGTGTCGCGAGGCGACATGAGCGAATGATAACGCCGCTGGGCGGAAAAAGCGCCTCAGCCGTTGGGCAACAAAGCCCATTACTTTCGTGTTAACAGGCCGTTGAAAAATGACATTTTTCAACGGCCTGGGTGCGGTACAGGGATGTACCGCCATTTTCGATGACTGCAAGTCATGGAAAATGAAGGAACCGGAAAATGCGATTTTCCAACACCCCGCTAAGTCCGACAGACTTCTAGCCCGGATTTCTCTCAGGCCTTCTACTGCGGCGGCCCAATGGCACGCCCTGACTGGCGTTCGCTCGGTCGCGAATGCCAGCCATGCCGCACCTTTGAACCACCTCGCAACGAACGCCGGTGAGAAATCCGGGTTAGTGCCGGCGGATGGCGTGTAGCATCACCCAATCGGACTCGCCGGCTGGCGGCATGAAAACAAAGTCTTGCGCATACGCCGATGTCACCGCATCGACCTGCGTGTCGAGTATTCCGGACAGTAGCAGATTGCCGCCCGGCTCCACAAGCGAGCCGATACGCTCGCGCAGCTCGGTCAGCGTGCTCGCGAGGATGTTCGCGATGACGAGGTCGGCCGATGGTGGTGGCGCATCGGAGCCGTGGCGGATATCCAGTAGCGCGCGGCACTGGTTGCGCTCGGCGTTGTCGGCGCTGGCTTGCAGCGCCTGCGGATCGTGGTCGATGGCGACCACCGAGCGCGCGCCGAGCTTCAGCGCGGCGATGCCGAGGATGCCGGAACCACAGCCGAAGTCGATAACGCGCTGATCGCGAATATCGTGTTGGTCCAGCCATCGCAGGCACAGCGAGGTGGTGGGATGGGTGCCCGTGCCAAAGGCCAGGCCGGGGTCCAGGTCGACGATGGTTGCCTCAGGCTCGTCCACCTGGAAGCCGCTCGGACGAACCCAGAGGCGATCGCCAAAGCGCATCGGTTCGAAACGATCCAGCCAGGCGCGCTCCCAATCCTGGTCGGCCAGCGCTTCCAGCGCGAGGCGCTCACCGACATCCCGCCCGAGCGCCTGGCTGATGGTGCTGTAGAGTTTTTCGCGGTCGATGGTGGCGTCGAAAAGGCCGGTGACGCGGGTCTCCCGCCACAAGTGGGTATCGCCCGGAGGCGGCTCCAGGATGGGTTCGTCGCCGGCGTCGGTGATGGTCACCGACAAGGCGCCGAGGCTTTCCAGCAGCAGTTCGATCAGTGCGGCTTCACCGCTGTCGCCGAGGATGTGGGCCTGTAGCCAGGACATGTGAACGAACTCAGAGTCCCAGCTTCTTTTCGAGATAATGGATATTGACTCCACCCTCGGCGAAGGCGGCATCGCGCAGGATGTCCTGCTGCAACGGGATATTCGTCTTGATGCCATCGATGACCATCTCGCTGAGCGCGGTGCGCATGCGCGCCAGCGCCGAGTCGCGTGTGTCGCCGTGCGCGATCAGCTTGCCGATCATCGAATCATAGTGCGGTGGCACCTTGTAGCCGCTGTAGATGTGGCTGTCGATGCGGATCCCTGGGCCGCCGGTGAAATGTACCGATTTCAGCGTGCCGGGGCAGGGCATGAAGTTTTCCGGATTCTCGGCATTGATGCGGCACTCGATGGCATGGCCGTTGATGCCGATGTCCCGCTGCGCGTGACCCAGTGGTTCGCCTCCGGCGATGCGGATCTGCTCGCGCACGATGTCCACGCCAGTGATCATCTCGGTGACTGGGTGTTCGACCTGTACGCGGGTGTTCATCTCAATGAAATAGAACTCGCCGTTTTCGTACAGAAACTCGAAGGTGCCGGCGCCACGATAGCCGATGCGGCGGCATGCGGCGGCGCATATCTCGCCCATGCGCGCGCGCGTCTCGGCATCGATGCCAGGGGCCGGCGCCTCCTCGACGACCTTCTGGTGGCGACGTTGCATGGAGCAGTCTCGCTCGCCCAGATGGATCGCGTTGCCGTGCGTGTCGGCGAGCACCTGAAACTCGACATGACGCGGGTTTTCGAGAAATTTTTCCATGTACACCGTATCGTTGCCGAATGCGTTCTTCGCTTCCGCCTTGGTCAGCGCGATTGCGCTGAGCAGGGTGGCCTCGGAATACACCACGCGCATGCCACGTCCGCCTCCACCACCGGATGCCTTGATGATCACCGGGTAGCCGACCTCTTGACCAAGTCGCAGGGTGCGCTCGGTGTCCTCGGTAAGCGGTCCGTCGGAGCCGGGCACGCAGGGCACGCCAGCGACCTTCATCGCCTCGATCGCGGTGATCTTGTCACCCATCTGGCGGATGGTCTCCGGGCGCGGGCCGATGAAGATGAAGCCGCTGTTCTCGACGCGTTCGGCAAAGTCGGCGTTTTCCGACAGGAAGCCATAGCCCGGGTGGATGGCCTCGGCGCTGGTGACCTCGGCGGCCGAGATCAACGCGGGGACGTTCAGATAGCTGTCGGCCGATGGCGCCGGGCCGATGCACACCGATTCGTCGGCCAGGCGGACGTGTTTCAGCTCGCGGTCGGCATCGGAATGCACCGCCACGGTATGGATGCCGAGTTCCTTGCAGGCGCGCAGGATGCGCAGCGCGATTTCGCCCCGGTTGGCGATAACGATTTTGTTGATCATGGCGGACTCAGGCAATGACGAAGAGCGGCTGATCGTATTCCACCGGCTGGCCGTTCTCGACCAGGATCTTCTTTACCACGCCAGCGATATCGGATTCGATCTGGTTGAGGATCTTCATGGCTTCGATGATACATAGTGTATCGCCGGTGGCAATGCTGTCGCCTTCCTCAACGAAGGCGTTGGCGCCCGGAGAGGGCGCGCGGTAGAAGGTGCCGACCATCGGTGAGCGGATGATGTGCCCCTCGATCGCCTCGTCGGTCTCGCAAACATCTTCCGCCGCCGCTGGCGGAGGGGGCGGCGCGACGGGTGGCGGAGGCGGCGCGGCGGCATAGGACTGTGGCGCCGCGGCGATCACCGGCGCGACGGCGCTGGCGCGGCTGATGCGCACCGATTCCTCGCCCTCGTGAATCTCGATCTCGGCGACGTCGGATTCCTCCAGTAGCTCGATCAGTTTCTTGATTTTGCGGATGTCCATTGAATGACCTCGTTCAGGTGTTTCGGTGGCTCGACAAGGTGTGCGCGGCGGCCCGCAGGGCGAGTGAATAGCCCAGGGTGCCCAGTCCGGCGATGACGCCGACGGCGACATCCGACAGATAGGAATGCTGGCGGAAGGGTTCGCGCGCATGCACATTGGAGATATGGATCTCGATAAACGGAATGCCAACCCCGAGCAGCGCATCGCGTAGCGCGACGCTGGTATGCGTGAAGGCCGCTGGATTGATCAGAATGAAATCGATATGCTGGCCAGCGGCGGCATGCACGCGCTCGACCAGTTCATGTTCGGCATTGCTCTGGAAGCTGTGCAACTCGATGTCCATGGCATCGGCCTGCTCGCCGAGACGTTGCTCGATGGCGTGCAGCGTGTCATTGCCATAGATGCTGGGTTCGCGGCTGCCGAGCAGATTGAGATTTGGGCCATTCAGCAGAAGGATTTGATGTCTGGACACGGTTCGAGAGGCCGATGATGTCTGGAATAGCGGTTAATTGTCGCGAAATTACCCGCAATTGTCCATAAATTGCGCATATTTTTCGCGGTTCATCGACCCCATGCGATACATCCGCGCATGCGGGCCGTCCCCGGCGTCCGCCATCGCGCTGAAATCCCGATGCAAATCAATGGCCTGTGAGATATGGCCAGGGTCAGTCGAATGGCGGATCAGGATGAAAGTCGCCTGTTGGTTGCCAGTCATCCTTCCGCGGGAGCGCTATGAACAGGTGTTTGCTGGTTTGGTCTCGGTCAAACTGCGGGTAGCCTTTCAGGATCCAGGATGTTTCCGGTCTCGACAGGGAAGTTGACACGTGCGCCATCTCGTTCCTGGCGGGGAGCGAAAAGGCGGTGGGGCTATTTCCGACAACGATCGTGCTAGCCGTTTTTCAATAGGCCAGTGATCAGCTTTTCCAGGTCATCGCGCGACCAGGCGCCCTCGCGGGTTGCGACCAGTCTCCCGACCTTGTCGAACACGGCCGTGAACGGCAGCGCCCGCAAGCGGTTGCCGAGCCGGCGCGACAATTCCGCGCCATCCATCTCGGCGACCAGCAGCGGGAAATCGATATCCATGTCCTGGGCGAACACCTCGACCGCGACCGGTGTGTCGATGGCAATGCCGACGAAGCGCACGCCCGCGTTGAAATAGCGTTCCTGAAGCGCTTGAAAGCCGGGCATCTCCTGTTTGCACGGCGCGCACCAGGTTGCCCAGAAGTTCAATATGACGATGTTGCCGGCCCATTCCGCGTTGTTGTGCGCTTTCCCCCAAGGATCCTTGAGGCGAAAGTCTGGCAGCGAGTTGAGATAGGCTGTGCCGGTGTGCTGTTGTTGCTGTCGCAACCATTTGGCCAGGTAGGCGCCGCTGCCACCGAGGATGAAGACGATGACCGCGAGCAGGCCGAGGGTGCGTGGATGCATCAGCGTACCTTGTGGATCTGACTGCTGAATTCATCGGCATCCATGAAGCCGACCACGCGCAGACTCTTGCGTTCTGCGCCATCCAGTCCGAAGAACAGGATCGCCGGTGGACCCGGGATGTCGAAGCGTTTCATCAATGCCTTGTCGGTATCATCGTTGGTGGTGACATTGGCCTGTAGCACGACGAAGCGGGACAATGCCTGGACCACCTTGGGGTCGGAGAAGGTGTAGCGTTCCATCTCCTTGCAGGAGACGCACCAGTCGGCATAGAAATCGAGCATCACCGGCTTGCCCTGGGCATTCGCCTCGGCGATCGCGCGGTTCAGGTCGGTAGAGGATTTGATCGCGCCCATCTCCAGGTGCGTCGCGGCCGAGCCGGCGGCGCTGCCGCCGAAGCGGATGCCGCGCAGCGGCTGCACCGTATCCTTGCCGCCGAGCGCGACGCCGATCAGCATCAGCACGCCGTAGACCAGCACCGCGAAGCCCAGCCCCTTCCATAACTTGCGCCAACCTCCGCCGTTCGCCGGCAGCGGCTCCAGCGCGCCCATGTAGACCGACGAGGCGATCAACAGCAGGCCCCACAAGGCCATCGCGATGGTCGGGCTGATGATGCGCTCCAGTAGCACGATGGCGACGCCGAGCAGGGTGACACCGAAGAATGCCTTGATCGCATCCATCCAGGGTCCGGCCTTCGGCAACAGTTTGCCGGCCGAGGTGCCGAGCAGGATAAGCGGTGCGCCCATGCCCAGCCCCATCATGAACAACGCCAGTCCGCCGAGCAGCGGATCCTGGGACTGACCGATATAGATCAGCGCGCCAGCCAGTGGCGGCGCGACACAGGGTCCGACGATCAGCGCCGACAGCATGCCCATGATCGCGACACCGGCGAGATGCCCGCCCTGCTGCTTATTGCTCAGTGCGGTCAGCTTGCTTTGCAGGCTGCTCGGCAGTTGCAATTCATAGAAGCCGAACATCGACAGCGCCAGCAGCACGAAGATCAGCGCGAACACGCTGAGTATCCATGGGTTCTGGAACGCGGCTTGCAGATTGGCGCCGAACAGCCCGGCGATGACACCGGCGATGGCGTAGGTCAGGGCCATCGCGATGACGTACACCAGCGACAGGATCAACCCTTTGCGCACCGTGATCGCGGCACTGTGGCCGGCGATGATGCCGGAAAGGATCGGGATCATCGGGAATACGCAGGGTGTCAGCGACAGTAGCAGGCCGAAACCGAAGAACGACAGCAGGATCAGCCACGGATTGCCACCACCGAGCAGCGCGGTGATCTGGTCCTGTTCCGACATCTCGGTCGCGGCCGTGGCTGGCGTCGTGGCGGCCGGCGTGTTTGTCGGCGGCGTGGTATTCAGGGCCTCTGCTTGGGCGACTGCTGGCAGCAGCAGTTGCCGCTTCTGACGTTGCGGCGGATAGCAGATCCCGCGCTCGGCGCAGCCCTGATAGCTGACGTTCAGCTCGGCGGGAATCTCGGCCGTCGCGCCGCGTTGCAAGGGGACATCGATGTCCAGACTGTTGTGATACACCGCGACATCGCCGATCTCGCCGTTCGGCAGGATGGAATTCTTCTTGATCTGCGGTTTCGGCAGCCGATATTCCCCGATGCGGACATTCGCCGCCGCCAGGTCGAACTTGATCTGATCCTGATACAGATAGGTGCCATCGGCGATGTCCCAGTGCAGATGCAGTGTGCGACCGTCTTTCACCTCGGCATCGAAGACATAGGCCTTCTCCACCGGCAGAATGTCGTCTTTACCCAGCCCCATGCTGTCGCCCAACGCGCTCAGGCCGCCCAGCGGGCTGGTCTCCGGCGTGTTCGTCAAGGCCGACGCCACCGGTGTCAACGCGGTGGTCTTCGCTGGCTTGGCTTGTGGTAGATCAACCTTGAAGCGGCGATGCTGTGGCGGATAACAGAGTCCGGCATCCGCGCAGCCCTGGTAGATGGCTTCGATCTCGACCTCGCCCGAAGCGTTGCCCGTGATCGGCACCAGGACGCTGGCCCGGTGGTGATAGACCTCCAGCTTGCCAAAGAATGGATCGTTCTTCGCTTCCGCTGGTGGCAACTTCGCCTCGCCGAGGCTGACGCCGGGCGTCTTGCTGTTGAAGCGGAACTTACTCTTATACAGGTAATAGCCATCGGCGATGGCCCATTCCAGGCGCGCGCCATTCGCGTCGACGGACTTGATTTCCGGCTTGAAGGCCTCATCTACCAGCAGGAAGTCGTCCTCGGCGAGTGCGTTTGCGGACAGCGCGAACAGCAGGCAGGTGACGAACAGGGAACTCAGTCGGTGGTACATTGATTCACCCATTGAAGATAGGGGGGCAAGCCGTCGACGACGGGCAACGCGATCAATTCCGGTACATCATGGGGATGCAATGCGGAAAGCCGTTCGCGTAACGCGGGAAGGCGGACATTGGTGGTTTTTATCATCATAAGGACTTCGTTGTCGTCGCACAGTTCCCCTTGCCAAGCGTAGACCGAGCGGATGCCCGGTAGGATGTTGACGCAAGCCGCCAGGCGCTCCTCTACCAGGGTCTTCGCCAGGGCGGTTGCCAGGGTCTCGTCCGGTAGTGTCGACAGGGCAAGCAATACCTCGGCCATGATGCTAGGGTCTGTCAACGCGAAAGCAACGCACGCTGCTGAGACGCTTTTTTTGTCCAGCAAGGCAGAATGAGCGATGTGTCGTGAGGCGACATGAGCGCATGATAACGCCGCTGGGCGGAAAAAGCGTCTCAACCCTCTGGATTGCGCCTGAAAACGCGCCACTCGGCGTTGCTCGTCGTTTATCTGGAATGACCAAACGTCGCTCCTCGCGCCTTGATTGGCGCTTTTTCAGGCGCAACAAAACCCATTGGTTTCGTGCTAACAGGCCTTAGCAGGTCATTGAAAATGAGGGAGCCGGGAAATCGCATTTTCCGGTTCCGTCGTTGAAAAAGTCCATGGAAGGACTTTTTCAACATCCTGTTAGGCTCCGTGGCGGCGGAAAAGCCGAAAGTGTATCCCTCTGATGACCGCTTGTGTACCCTTTTTCTTGCCACAGATACTTTCATGGTAACCTTGCCACTATGTTGAATCCTGGACTCCTGCTGTTGATCCTGTTCGTCGGGGTGCCGCTGGTCGAACTCTATGCGATGATCCAGATCGGTGGCGAGATCGGCGCCTTTCCGACCGTATTCCTGGTGGTGTTCACCGTCTTGCTCGGTGGTCTGTTGGTGCGCATGCAGGGACTTTCGACGCTGATGCGCGTGCGCGCCACGATGGCGCGTGGCGAGGTGCCGGCGATCGAGATGTTCGAAGGCGTGGCATTGATACTCGCGGGCGTATTGTTGCTATTGCCCGGTTTCATCACCGATGCTGTCGGCTTCCTGCTGCTGATTCCCCCGCTGCGTCGCTGGCTGGTGAGGCATTGGTTGAATGCCTCCGGACGCGCCGATGTGCATGCCACCATCGTCGGCGAGGCACGCCGGGTGGAGCGGTCGCGCATCATCGACGTCGAGTGCCGACGCGACGATTGAAGCGTCCCGGTCCGGGCTTTGCCCGGGCATCCCCCCCGCGTGGCCCCTCCCGTCGTCCCCGAATCAGAAATTTTTCTCTCGGACCCTCTTGACTCTGCGCTTTTTGCCCCTATTATTAGCACTCGCTTTGATCGAGTGCTACTAGTAGCGCTCGCTATGAAAACTCATGAACTCACCACAGTTGGAGATAGGTTCCTATGAAGATTCGTCCATTGCACGACCGCGTTGTCGTTCGTCGTCAGGAAGAAGAGCGCACCACGGCCGGCGGTATCGTACTGCCGGATAGCGCCACCGAGAAACCGGCGGAAGGCGAGATCGTCGCCGTTGGGAATGGCAAGATCACCGACAGCGGCGACGTGCGTCCGCTGGATGTCAAGGTTGGCGACAAGGTGCTGTTCGGCAAGTACTCCGGCACCGAGGTGAAGGTCGACGACGAAGACCTGCTGGTGATGCGCGAGGAAGACATCATGGCGGTCATCGAAGGCTGATCGCGCGGATACCGGACAACCCAGACAATCATTATTTAGGAAAAGGTAGCAAGACATGACTGCAAAAGAAGTGAAATTCTCCGATGACGCCCGCGCGCGCATGCTCAACGGCGTCAACATCCTGGCCAATGCGGTAAAGGTCACCCTTGGCCCGAAAGGCCGCAACGTTGTGCTCGAAAAGAGCTTCGGCGCGCCGACCATCACCAAGGATGGCGTGTCCGTGGCGAAAGAGATCGAGCTGACCGACAAGTTCGAGAACATGGGCGCGCAGATGGTCAAGGAGGTCGCCTCGCAGACCTCCGATATCGCCGGTGACGGCACCACCACCGCGACCGTGCTCGCGCAGGCCATGGTTCGCGAAGGCCTGAAGGCGGTGGCCGCCGGCATGAATCCGATGGATCTGAAGCGTGGCATGGACAAGGCCGTGAGCGCGGCGGTCGATTCGTTGCGCGACCTGTCCGAGCCTTGCGCCGACGACAAGGCGATTGCTCAGGTCGGCACCATCTCAGCGAACTCCGACGAGAACATCGGTAGCATCATCGCCAACGCGATGGAAAAGGTCGGCAAGGAAGGCGTCATCACCGTCGAGGAAGGCTCCGCACTGGACAACGAGCTGGATGTCGTCGAAGGCATGCAGTTCGACCGTGGTTATCTGTCGCCCTACTTCGTCAACAACCAGCAGAGCATGGCTTGTGATCTGGAAGATCCGATGATCCTGCTGCACGACAAGAAGATCTCCAACATCCGCGACCTGCTGCCGGTACTGGAAGCTGTCGCAAAGGCTGGTCGTCCACTGCTGATCATCGCCGAGGATGTCGAGGGCGAGGCATTGGCCACGTTGGTGGTCAACACCATTCGCGGCATCGTCAAGGTATGCGCGGTGAAGGCGCCGGGCTTCGGGGATCGGCGCAAGGCCATGTTGCAGGATATCGCCATCCTGACCGGTGGCACCGTGATCTCCGAGGAAGTCGGCCTGACATTGGAGAAAGCCACCCTGAACGAGCTGGGTTCGGCGAAGAAGGTCCAGGTCACCAAGGAAGAGACCACCATCATCGACGGCGCTGGTGTCGAGGCCGACATCAAGGCGCGCGTCGAGCAGATCCGCGCGCAGATCGAGGAAGCCACCTCCGATTACGACAAGGAGAAGCTCCAGGAGCGTGTCGCCAAGCTGGCGGGTGGTGTCGCGGTGATCAAGGTTGGCGCCGCCACCGAGGTTGAGATGAAGGAAAAGAAGGCGCGTGTCGAGGATGCCTTGCACGCTACCCGCGCCGCCGTCGAAGAGGGCGTCGTGCCCGGTGGCGGCGTCGCACTGGTGCGCGCGCTGGCCAAGGCCAAGTCCGTCAGCGGCGACAACCACGATCAGGATGTCGGCGTTGGCATCGCCTGCCGCGCGATGGAAGAACCGCTGCGCCAGATCGTCGCGAATGCCGCCGGAGAACCCTCGGTCGTGTTGAACGCGGTTACCGATGGCAGTGGCAACCACGGCTACAACGCCGCCACAGGCGAATACGGCGACATGGTCGCGATGGGCATCCTCGATCCGACCAAGGTGACCCGTTCCGCATTGCAGAACGCCGCTTCCGTGGCCGCTTTGATGATCACCACCGAGTGCATGATCGCCGAAGAGCCGAAGGAAGAGGCTGCGCCGATGCCAGACATGGGCGGCGGTATGGGCGGTATGGGTGGCATGGGCGGCATGATGTAAGCTGGCCTTGCCTCCGTCGGTGTCGATCATGGAACGAGCGATGCCGCGGCGCACAAGAAAAAAGCCCCGCGTCAGCGGGGCTTTTTTGTCGGTAGAACGTGGGTTATTCTTTCTTGCTTTTCTTGTCCTTTTTGCTCTTTTTGTCCTTCTTCTTATCTCCTTTTTTATCCTTCTTGGCTTTCTTTCCCGACTTCTTGCCGTCCTTGTCCTTCTCGGCTTTGATCTTCTTTTGGGCTTTCCGGCTGTTCTTGCTATCCTTTACATGACTTTTTTCTCGTGGTTTCTCGGCCGTGTCGAAGGATTTCGGTCGTCTGGAACTCGTGCTGGCTTGGCGGGACGAGGCGGCGGGTTTCGACAGGCTTTTGCCACTGCCCTTGGTGATACCGCTGCTCAGCGACAGGTTGCGGCGGATGCTGTTCAGCGTGGTTTCGCCGATGCCGGGAACCTTGGTCAAGTCGTCGAGCTTCTTGAACGCGCCATGTTTTCTGCGGTAGTCGATGATCGCCTGGGCCTTCACCGGGCCGATACCGCTGAGATTCTCCTGTAGCGCGGCGGCGTTGGCCTTGTTGATATTCACCTTGGCGGCCCAGAGCGGGCTGGCGAGCGTGAGAGACAGGCCGAGCAATAGAATGGTAAGCAGACGGGATGACATCGGATTTCCTCCGTGTGGGAATGGTAAGCGATTGAATAGTCGCTTTATTTCGCCTCCGGTGCAAGTCTGGTGTGTGATCTGATGGTGAGTTCTGAATCGGCGGAAGGGGGTGCTTGCAAGGTTTTTCCTTGGTACTTTCCGGTCAGGCCGTGGAGAAAAGCCTTGATCTTTTGGCGATCCGCGGCGGGAATCTTGCGTCCCAACTGGAACAGGCCCATCAGACGGATGGTTTCGTCCAGTGTCGCGATGGAACCGTTGTGCAGATAGGGCGGCGTGACCGCGACATTACGCAGGCTGGGCACGCGAAACACATGTTTGTCCCGTTTCCGACCGGTCACCCCGAAGCGCCCGAGGTCTCGCGCGGCGAGGCTGTTTGGCGGGATGGGGGTGGCGATGCCGATGCGGGCAAACAGGTTTCCGCCCAGGTTGACGCCCTGGTGACAGGAAATGCAACCATATTGCTTGAATAGTCGATAGCCATCCCGCGCATCCCTGGACAGCGCCTTCTTGTCGCCGAGCAGATAACGATCGAAGGGGGAATCCGGCGTGACCAGCGAGCGTTCGAAGGTGGCCAGCGCATCGGCGAGGTTGTCCTTGGTGATGCCATCGGCATACCGCTCGGCGAAGCGTTTCGGATATTGCGGGTGCTCACGCAGCGCCTGGAGAAAATTTGCCAGTGGCGTATCCAGGCCGTGTATGGAGATGATGCCATTGAGCGCTTCGGGTTCGAGTTCGCTGAACCGGCCGTCCCAGTGCAGATGGAAATTCAGGCTGGTATTGAAGGTGCTTGGCGTATTACGCTTTCGCACATTGCCCTTGCTGTCGTGGGAGAGCGGACTCCAGTTGGTGCCGCCACGGTTCAGGTCGTGACAACTCGCGCAGGCGATGCGTCCGCTGTCCGACAGGCGAATGTCGTGGTAGATCAGCGCGCCGAGTTCGACCTTGCGGCTATCCAGCCCGCTGGCCGGCGGAATCGGTGATACCGGTTTATCTCCGGCAAGCGCGGGCGGGCCGGATAGTAATGCGAGAATGAGCGATATGTAGTGAGGCGACATGAGTGAATGATAACGCCGCTGAGCGGAAAAAGCGGCTCGGCAGAGCCCATTGGTTTCGTGTCAACAGGCCTGACAGGATGTTGAAAAAGTCCGTCCATGGACGGACTTTTTCAACGACGGAACCGGAAAATGCGACTTCCAGGTTCCTTTATTTTCAATGACTTGCAGTCATCGAAAATGGCGGTACCTCCCTGTAGCGCACACAGGCCGTTGAAAAATGCCATTTTTCAACGGCCTGCTAACGTGAAAGTCGGCCGACCACCGACCGCGAGAATGCCATGAATGCGTCCCTGTCGGTCTGGCCGCGACGATACAAGCCCTCGAGGTAGGAAACCATGGCCGAGTCCATGCCCTTTGATCTGCCCGCCGCCTGCGACTCACGACAGCCGCAAGTGTCGAAGCTGGCGCGCTGGAGTGAATTCGCCACGCGCCACCTTCAGTGTGACGAGGGCTTGCTGGCGGCGTTGTGTGCGTCCGACCTGAATGCGCCACGCGCCCTGTCCGGGTACCGGTGGCGTTTTGCCGATTTTCTCTCTCTGGTCGACGACATGGGCACATTACAGCGGACATTGCGGCGTTTCCGCAATCATGAGATGACGCGCATCATCTGGCGTGATCTGAACAGGCTTGCCGATGAGCCAGTGATCATGCGCGAGCTGTCCGATTTGGCTGAATGCTGCGTCGATCTGACCCTGGGCTGGCTCTATCCACGCGCTTGCGAGCGGTTCGGTACGCCGCGCGACAGTGTCGGCGAGGCACAACATCTGCTCGTGCTGGCGATGGGCAAGCTGGGCGCCTGGGAGTTGAACCTGTCGTCGGATATCGATCTGATCTTCGTCTTTCCCGAGAGCGGCGACACGGATGCCGCGCGGCCGATCGCCAATCAGGATTTCTTCACCCGACTGGCGCGTGATCTGGTGAAGGCGCTGTCGCCACGCACTGCCGATGGCTTTGTTTTCCGCGTCGATACTCGCCTGCGGCCGTTCGGCGAGTCCGGCCCGTTGGTATCCAGCTTCGCCGCCCTCGAATCTTATTATGAAGGCCAGGCGCGCACCTGGGAACGCTATGCGATGATCAAGGCGCGGGTCATCGCCGGACCGGAGGCGCCGGCTCGCCAGTTGATGACCATCTTGCGGCCCTTCGTCTATCGCGGCTATGTCGATTTTGGCGTCATTGATTCACTGCGCGCAATGAAACGCTTGATCCAGCGCGAGCTGGAGAAAAAGGGCGCGGATGCGAACATCAAGCTCGGTTGGGGTGGCATCCGCGAGATTGAATTCATCGGCCAGGCATTTCAGTTGATCCATGGCGGGCGTGATAGCCGGTTGCGCGTGCGCCCGATCCTCGATGTGTTGGCGCGTCTTGGCCAGCTCGATATGCTGCCTGCCTATGCCGTCGACGAATTGAGTCAGGCGTATCGATTTCTGCGTCGAATGGAGAACCGCATCCAGGCATGGCGCGACGAGCAGACTCATCGGATCCCGGCCGACGATGCCGGCCGTCAGCGCCTCGCCGAGTCGATGGGATTTGCCGACTGGCCAGACTGCGAACGAGATTTGAACGCCCATCGGCGGCGCGTGCAGGGCTTCTTCGAGCAGGTCTTCGACTCGCCGCAATTGGAGGGCGAAGCGACATCGCGGACGGATGCCGAACCCGATATGCGGGTCGACCACTGGCTGGATGCGAGTGGCGCCGATCCGGCATGGCGCGATGCGTTGCTCGACCTGCTCGGTTCCGCCAGCCTGCGCGCCCAGGGCGAGCATGGCCAGCGCGTCCTGAATAGGTTGCTGCCGCTGTTGCTCGGCGTGGCACGTAGCCAGCGGGTCGAATTGGTGGTGTTTCATCGCCTGCTGGCGTTCGTGCGACAGATCGCCCGGCGGCCTAACTACCTGGAACTGCTGGTCGAAAACCCGCTGGCGATTTCGCAGCTGGTGCAACTGTTCGCCGCCAGTCCGTGGGTTGCCGAGCAACTCAGCCGCCATCCGGTGTTGCTCGACGAATTGCTCGATCCGCGCCGTCTGTATGCGCCGCTGACGC
>Ga0256841_1000867_pt1 | contig 28622 bp, 22 predicted proteins | sample 356308metaG_FD_185971 | JGI IMG/M metagenome (GOLD analysis project Ga0256841, IMG submission 185971) | Hydrothermal vent microbial communities from Mid Atlantic Ridge, Atlantic Ocean - 356-308 | ecosystem: Environmental > Aquatic > Marine > Hydrothermal vents | place: Atlantic Ocean: Mid...
GGATCTCAAAGAGGTTCTGAGTCGAGCTCTGGGGAGAGGCCATGATAAAAGATATCCTTCTCCCCAAAAGTTTGGCATGGACCTGAGGAGGGTTCTTGCCCATGAGACGATTCATTTGTCCTCTCAAAAAAATGGAGCTTTATTCTCTCAAATCCTGAAAGCTTGTCTTGGTCTTGCCATTGTGCTGCTCTTTGTTTTTACTTTTGTTCGTTTTATCCGAGAAAAAAGTAGGAGCATTGCTCTTGAGCAAAGAAAAGTTGAGAGCTTTGGTTCCCTTCTTGGGGACTTTCATGCGAAATTAGACAAAGGTCAATTTCCTGCGGCAGGCCAGTTTTTAAAACATTTGGAGAGGATGGGTCTCCCTCAGGGGAAAGAATCCTTGGCTCAAGCAAGAGGTGCTTTTCAGCGAAAAATTCTGGGGCATCTCGCGGAAGTAATCTCCTTATCCGAAGCCCCCGCCCATCTTCAAGGCCTTCAGAAACTTGCGGGAGAGACGGCTTTTCTGGATTGGGTATCTTCAGTCCTTCGCCCTAAACCGAGGATCGCCTTTTTGAAGCGCATCGAGAGGGCCTCCCTAAAAGCTCATTGCGCGAGTTCTCTCCTCCAAGATTTACCCTCTCTTTCAGAATGTCTCCAAGGCGATGGACCCCTTGTGGGATTTAGTATGAAAGAACTCCGGAAGGAGTTCTTAAACTTTTGCCGGAAAGCGCCCAATCTCCTTCCCCCAACGATTCAAATTTTTTCCCAGCTCAGGAAGAGTTTGAAGGGACGGAGAGGGTTTCTTTTATTTTTAGAAATCTTCTTGGCATTACCCCAATCCCTTCAACAGGTTTGGTTTCAGTCCTGGCTACCAAATGCCTCGGAGGAGGAGATTCTTTATCTTTGCATGTCTCATGCTTTCCGAGATCGGAAAAAGGCTCTTCCTTTGCTCTCCAAGGTCTCCCGTTTTTTAGAGGAAAAGCAAAACCTTGTCTTGGATGGCCGGTTTTTGATCCATTACAAGGTCGCCCAGAAGGTCATTCGCGAACTCCGCTCCTTGTATCCTCCTGAATCTATGTGGGATTTTTGGGGGAGCCATTATCCTCTGTTTGAAAAAGCCCTCCCAAAATACCCCTTGACTCTTGGGTCTGCGATTTTGCTTCTTCGAGGGATTCTAGATCCTAAGAAGAGTCAGGGTGCATGGATTCCTTGGGTGCGTCAAGGAGATGTGCGAGTCTTTTTCTACAAAGAATTTTGTGGGGATCCAACCTTGGACGAAGAAGCTGAGAACTTGGCCAGGATCTTTTTGGGGCTCCCCGGGATAAAAAGCCCAAAACCACTCTTTTTTCAACATTCTCTGTTTCGTGATCATTTCCCTCTTCCTCTTCTTTTTTTCAACCATCCTGGATCCAGGCTGTCTCAAATCCTGGATGACCGTTTGTGTTCTTTGTTATGGAAAAAAGGTTTAAAGGGTCTGGGGGAAACCATGGGGATCAACCGCTTTGCCCTGGAAAGGATGCAGTCTTTTCCAGAAGAGAATTGGGCCTTGCCTTTCTTTGAGGCTTTACTTCGAGTTTTTCGGGAACAAAGAGGGCTTGTTTGGAATTTCTTTTTTGTTGGGAGGGGGACCCAATATGGTTTCGGAATCCTAGCAAAGCCTAAGGCTTTTCAGGCTTTAGATGAAAGGGTGGCAGATATCCTTCAATCGGGCCGCATGATGGAGCAAAGATATTGTTTAGGCTTACTCTGTAAGGTGGCACAGGAGCGCAAACTTGCTCCGGTTTGGATCCCGAGATTGCGGTCCTATCTTAACAGGGTTGCCAGCCCAAGCTTGAAGTCTTTAGCTCTCTCCTGCCTGGAAGAATTTGGAGATGAGGAGATGCGGACCTTTTTTGATTTGCGGAAGTCTTTTCTTCCTGAGGTACGCAAGCGGGCATGGAAATGGTTGTTCCAGGGGCGGAACCTTGAGAAGGCTTGGGACAGCTTAGGGGGCCAAGAGCCTCCGACTGTCTTGATTCCACCACCGGGGGACAGAGCTATGGTGGAGGCTCTCTTCCTAAAAAGAAGCAGGGGCGGAAAAAAAGGTGGCTCCGGGAATCCGTCGAAGCCAGCGGCAGAAAAGAGCCCTCTCCTCCTCTCCTCCCGAAGGGCGCACTACTTCAAAGTCCTTGAATCCTTACAGAATCGGTGAACTCCATCTCTTTTGTTGCAGGGTTGAGGATCACGCATTGCACCCAGAAGTTTCGGAAGATCTTTGGGAAGAGGGAGAAGGGGTAGAGCTTAGTTTTGCCTTTACCGAAGGGACCCAGGGTGGTGGCTTCAAGGAAGAAAGGAAAGGGGGGAGTGAGATTCAGATACCATTCGCCGACAGGTCCCGGAAGGGGGGTTTTGAGCAAGCTGGAGGAGAGATAGACGATCCCGAATCCTGATGCGCCGATTTGTCCGCCTTGGATCTCGAAGTAAAGCTTATCTCCTCGAGAGGCTGAGGGATGAAGGGTCTCAATCCCTTTGAGAGTTTCTTCGCCCAAGCCATAAGCCTTGGAGACTAGGACCGTTTGAAGAACTGGTTCGATAAAGACTCCTGTGGTTTCCAAAACATCAAGACTGCGCCCACCGAGGGGGAGAATGTTGGCCTGGCCTAAAGGGCGTTCAAAGGCGAAAACCTCTTTCTGGAATGGGGCGGGAACCCGGGGGCGCTGGCTGTCATTTGGGAGGTTGAGCTGCCCGTGGATGGAGGGGCCGTCCAAGGGCCATTTAGGAGCTTTGGGGAGGGTGATTTTGATCCCGAAGTTCTGTGGGATGGATTGGGGAAACCCAACGGTCAATAAAAAGTTGTATGCCTTTTGTCCCTTGTCCCCAAATCCGAAGAGTCGAAAGCTTGATTTGAGGATCTCTTTTTTAGGGTCGGGGTGGATCCCATCCTTCGCGTAAGGAATGTATGAAAGGGTAACGGTTTCTTGGGTGGCGGCTTCTTCGTCTTGAGCGGTTAAGCGAAAACCGACAGCTGAAAACTTACCGTTGAGGTATCCCTTGGGTTGCATCATAAAGAGATCGGTGGCTCCTCCCTTGGCAATCCCACGGACGGTTCCGTTGATCTTTCTGTTGCTGAAGGCTTTTTCAAAGAAGCCATGGGCGAGAAGGCTGGAACCCAGGAGGGTCAAAAGGAGAAGGCCTGTGACGGAACGAAAGCGCATCATTGGGCTTTGACACGTGTGGCGTCCGAGAAGGAAATATTAAAAGGTTTGATGGTGAGGAACGCCGCCTGAGCCCAAATCGTGGTCTTCGCCGGGAGAACCAGGCTCGGGGTTGTCGCCTTTCCATTGCTGTCCAGGGGAATGGCCGGTAGGTATAGGCTCCCCGTGAGGTTTGGGAAAACGGTCCCAAAGGGGGTGACAAAAGGAGTCGAGGCCTTGCTTCCGGAAATCAGGATGATGCCAAACCCCTTTCCAAATCGGTCTCCCCGAAGTTGGAAGCCTGTTTTATCCGATCGGTTGATCAGGGGAAAAAGAGACTCGGGTCCGAGGAGTTTTTCGGTCGCTCCATAGGCATTGGTTTCATTAAAAAATTGGAGGACAGGCTTGTCCAAAAGGAGGCCCATGCGGAAGGTGGAGCCGACAGGACCGAAGGCTTGGGCGCTGCCGTTGGTTGCCTTTTTGAAAGTCCATTGGGGTTTTGGAGTGGAACTTCCCAGTTTGAGGTTCGTTCCTGCCTGATAGTGAACGGAGACCCCGTCGCTGGGCCAGGTTCCTCTTGGGATGGGTAGGGTTAAACGGATGCCGACCTTGGCGGGGGCCGTCACAGGCGTGGCAAAGGTGAGGGTGTAGGAATAGGCAGCGCTCCCCGTTCCGCTTCCGAAGAGTTTGAAGTTCATGGAAGAGCCGGAGACGACGCCGCTGTTTGTCGTATCAGGCTTTCCTGTGGTTCCTGCGAATTTGACCAGGGCGATGTTGATGGTCTCTGCTGTGGATTGATCTTGGTCTTGGAGGACAAGGCGGATCCCGCTTACTTTTCCGTATCCAGAATGCACTTCAGCAGGCTGCATGAAATAGAGGGTGTCGACCGTGGTTCCTCCATCGCGGACGGTTGCTGTCGTGTGATTGGTGTTAAAGAAGGTTTTCTCATTGCGCCCCTTTGGTGTCTGGGCGCGGAGCGGGCTATGCAGGCCCAGGAGAATGGATCCAAAGAAGAGGGGGAGGAGGGGGAATTTGTCATTCATGATCGAAGTCCATAGATGAGAAGGGACCACTACAGGATACCACAGGAGTGGATCAAAAAACCCATGTCCTCTTCTCAATCGCTTTGATCCAGGCCTCTTTCGTATGATTAGGAGAAGATACTTTGGGTCAGGTCACGACAAGGTTGACCAATCTTCCGGGCACATAGATCTCCTTGCGAAGGGTTTTTCCTTCCAACTGGGCTTGGACGGCGGCCTTTGCCTGGCTGAGGACCGTTTCTTTGTTCGCGTCCCGGGGGATCTTGATCCGCGCGCGGACCTTTCCCAGGACCTGCACGGCGATCTCGATTTCGTCATCCACAAGCATCTCAGGATCGAAACTCGGCCATTCCTCGTAGGCGAGACTTTCTTCATGTCCGAGTCGCTCCCAGAGTTCTTCGGCGATGTGGGGGGCGAATGGGGCGAGCAGCAGGAGGAAGCGTTCGGCTTGACTTCGCTCCAGTGCGTCGATTCGCTTGGTCGCCTCGTTGACAAAAACCATCATGGCCGAGATCGCTGTGTTAAACCGCATCCCTTCCAGGTCTTTTTCAACTTTAGCGATACAGCGGTGCAGAGCCTTTTCCAGATCGGGGTCGGCAGTTCCGGACTCTTTGAGTTGGGGACGCAGGGGGACCCTGTTCTCCTTGTCTTCGGGGACAAAAAGACGCCACACCCGGCCCAAAAAACGATGGACTCCAGGTAAATCATCCGGGTTCCAAGGGCAACTGGCCTCCAAGGGACCCATGAACATCTCATAGAGCCGCATGGTGTCCGCTCCCCAATTCCGAATGACCTCGTCAGGATTTTCCACGTTTTTCAGGGACTTGGACATTTTGGCGGTGATCCGTTCCAGCTCCTCACCTGTTTTTTTGTGGAAGAACCGATTGTTCTTCTCTTCGGCAAGGTCAATGGGAACAAGAGCTCCTCGAGCATCCTTGAAAGCATGGCTCAGGACCATCCCCTGGTTGAAGAGCTTTTGGAAGGGCTCCTTCGTATGGACCAAGCCCAGGTCGTAAAGGACCTTGTGCCAGAAACGGGCATAGAGCAGGTGTAAAACTGCGTGTTCTGCACCTCCGACATAGAGGTCTACCGGACCCCAGTATTTTTCGGCTTCGACAGACCAGGGAGCCTTGTTGTTATGAGGGTCCATGAAACGCAGGTAGTACCAACAGGATCCGGCCCATTGGGGCATGGTGTTGGTTTCCCGCTTTGCTTTTTGGCCTGTCAAGGGATCCACAGTTTCCAGCCAATCCTTAGCCTTCGAAAGAGGGGGGGCGAAACTTCCGCTTGGTTTGAAGTCATCCATCTCCGGGAGAGTGACCGGCAGGTCTTCGTCCCGCACGCGCTTTAAGCTTCCGTCCTCGAGGTGGAGAATAGGAAAAGGTTCACCCCAATAGCGCTGCCTGGAAAATAACCAATCGCGCAACCTGTAGGTGACCTTGGCCTTCCCCAAGCCTTTTTCTTCCAACCAAGCAGTCATGCGAGCTTTCGCCTCGTCTGTCCCGAGCCCGTCGAGCGAGATCTCGGCATTGGAGGAGTTCACGGCCTTTCCTTTACCAACGAAGCACTCGAGCACATCCCCCCCACGCTCCACCCTGCGCACAAAGCCTTTCTTCTCAGCCTCCTTGGGATCCGATGGGGGGGAACCTCCATCGACGACTTTCAGGATGGGGAGCTCATATTGGATTGCGAAATCGAAGTCCCTCTCATCTCCCCCGGGAACAGCCATGATGGCTCCGGTCCCATATCCCATGAGTACATAGTCTGCGATCCAGATCGGGATTTTGGCGCGAGGATCCTCTGGGTTGTAGACCGGGTTCAAAGCATAGGCTCCGGTAAAGACCCCGGTTTTATCTTTGTTGAGTTCCGTGCGGGCGAGATCGGTTTTGGTGGCAGCTTCTTTCTTATAAGCACTTACTGATTCTTTACGATCCGGACTCGTGATCTCGTCTACGAGAGGATGCTCAGGGGCCAAGACCATGTAGGTGGCCCCGAAGAGGGTATCCGGTCGGGTCGTGAAGACAGGGATCTCCCTGGCCGAAGCATCAGCCACCCGGAACTTGACTTCCGCTCCTTCGCTGCGTCCGATCCAGGTCCGTTGCATGGCTTTGACGGATTCAGGCCAATCCAAGTCCTCCAGGTCCTCGAGGAGGCGGTCCGCGTATGCCGTGATCCTCAGCATCCACTGCTTGAGTGGCTTTCGTTCGCAAGGGTGGTCCCCACGCTCGCTTCGCCCATCAATGACCTCTTCGTTGGCCAGAACCGTTCCCAGAGCCGGGCACCACCAGACCGGGACTTCCGCCTGGTAGGCCAGTCCCATGTCGAAAAGTCGGGTAAAGATCCACTGAGTCCAGTGGTAGTAAGCAGGGTCCGTTGTGGCGATCTCCCTACTCCAGTCGTAGCTGAATCCCAGGCTTTGGAGTTGCTTCTTGAACCCTGCAATGTTCTTAAAGGTCGTTACCGAGGGGTGGGTTCCCGTCTGGATGGCATACTGTTCGGCCGGAAGTCCAAAACTATCCCAACCCATCGGGTGAAGGACGTTGAACCCTTTCATTCTCTTGTAGCGGGCGATGATGTCGGTGGCGGTATAGCCCTCCGGATGCCCTACATGAAGGCCGGCTCCCGAGGGATAGGGGAACATGTCAAGAACATAGAATTTGGGCTTGCTTGCATCGAAGGATGCATCCCCGGGGTTAGGGGTCTTATAGATTTCCTTCTCCGCCCATTTTTTTTGCCATTTGGCTTCAATGGTTCCAGGGTCGTATTGGTTTTGAGGGATCTCGTCCATGATTTTCGGCATCCAGCCTAATTGGAGATTTGAAGCCGGAACAATTTAGCGTCTTTGCGCTTTCCCTCAAGGTTTCCTTCTTTGCTGTCTTATAGTGCCTCCATGGTGAAAAAAGAGCGCATTCCCCGTCCGATGCCCATTGGAGAGAAGATTGCGTGGATCCTCCTCGATGCTGTCATCCTCTACTATCTCCTGCGAGTCGGATTCCTGACCCACCCTGATGCCCGGGGGGTGGGAACGCATGAGCAGCTCGGAATGCCTCCCTGTTCCTGGCCGATTCTTTATGACATGCCTTGCCCCACCTGTGGCGTGACAACGGCCACAAGCTATCTCCTTCACCTACATCCGGTTCGGGCCTTCCTAACGCAGCCATTCGGGATGCTCTTGGCCCTCAGCTCCATCTTGACTGTGATCGCATCCCTTGGACACCTCATCCGTGGCGAAAGCCTTCTCTTTCGGCTCTCCAAGTGGAACTGGGGATGGATTTTGCTGGCTTGGACTCTCCTTCTCCTCCTCTCCTGGTGGTGGAAGGTCGAGACCTGGCATTAAACCATTTTTTCATGACGTTTTTTCATGAGGCCGCCCAAGAGAATCCTGAGTTTCCATGGGATTCAGCCCGAATGACCTCATGAAAAAAACGGGTTCATCTGCCTTTTCTTCTATCCGTGGTCATGCCCTTTCTTTTGGTCCCCATGTTGATGGTCGCCATGATCATGCTCTTTTTTCTCTGCAGGCCGGGAGCGGGGGGTTTTCTTCATTCCCATCATATTGCCGGGGAGGTACTTATTGGGATCGGCCATAAACTTCTTCAGGCAATTCTTGCAACAAACGGCGACCAAGGTGTTTCCATGCATGATGAGTTTTGCGGTGCCTTTGCGATCAGCGGGTTTATGGGAGACCACACAGGTCATTCCTTTCCCGTTTTCATGCCCCTTGATTTGTTTTAGATAGGCTTCTTTGTGGATCATGGCGAGGATGGTTTTGCTTTTGGCCTTGGCCTTCTTGGCACAACCTCCACAACACAGCTTAACAAGCTGTCCCTCCAAGATGAGGTTCTTAGGTTTGCCCATTTTCCCTAACTTTTTCCCTGAGATGGGGCAGTTGCTGAGAGGATAGTTGGGGCTTTGCTGGGCAATAATGGCGGCATCGATTTTCTTGAGATAAGTGCTGGTTTTTTTTCGGACTTTTTTAGCGCATTTCCCGCAGCAGACTTTGACCGTTCGACCATCCACCTCGATGGTTTTGCTTTTCTTTGCGAGGGATTTACCCGACACCACGCAGGTGTTGAGAGGGTAGCCGTCGGTCGATGGGATAGGTTTTGTGCTTTGAGCCGGGAGTGAGAGTGCCAGGGGAAAGAGAAGGGCCAAAAGGGCGATTGAAGGTTTTTTCATCTGAGATTCCTTTGCCTTTGCAGGTCTTTTCTATCGGTCTTTTCGAAAAAATTTTACTTATCAGGATTAAAACGCTTGAGTCTCAAAGCGTTCAAAATAACAGAAACGGAACTAAAGCTCATGGCTGCCGCAGCAAGGACCGGGCTGAGGAGGAGGCCGAAAAATGGATAAAAGAGGCCTGCGGCAATGGGAATTCCCATTGCGTTATACACGAAGGCGAAAAAGAGGTTTTGTTTAATATTCGCCATGGTCGCTCTGCTCAGGGTCCTGGCCCGGACGATTCCTCGAAGATCCCCTCGAACCAGAGTGACATCAGCACTTTCCATTGCGATGTCTGTCCCTGTTCCCATGGCGATCCCCACCTCCGCCTTTGCGAGGGCCGGTGCATCGTTGATTCCGTCTCCCGCCATGGCAACAACATGACCCTGCTCTTGGAAACGCTGCACAGCTTCCACCTTTTGGTCGGGTAACACATCAGCCACGACTTCGTCGATTTGGAGGCGACTTGCGACCGCCTTTGCCGTGCCTTCACTGTCGCCGGTAAGCATCACGACTCTTATCCCTTCGGCGTGAAGTTTCTCGACGGCTTCGGGGCTGCCTTCCTTGATGGGGTCAGCGACTCCGATTAAGCCCGCTAGCTTCCCATCGATGACTACGAACATCACTGTTTGCCCCTGTCCTCTTAGATCCTCTGCCTTGTTTTCGGCTTCCCCGGCAGGGACGCCAAGAAACTGAAGGAATCGGAGGTTTCCCAAAGCAATGGGGGTTCCCTGGTAATCCCCTTGAACTCCCATGCCGGTTTGGGATTGGAAATCACTCACATTAAGAGGTTTCGCTCCTCGATCGATAGCCCCTTCGACAATGGCTTGGGCGAGGGGATGCTCGCTGGCTTTCTCCAGGCCTGCAACCATGGCAAGGATTTGAAGTTCGGGACGATCCCCCAAGGATTCCACATGAACCAGTTTGGGCTTTCCTTCTGTCAAGGTTCCGGTTTTGTCCACAACCAATGTGTTGACCTTGCAGAGGAGTTCAATGGCTTCCGCATTCTTGAAGAGGACTCCCATCTGTGCGCCTTTCCCTGTGGAGACCATGATGGACATGGGGGTGGCAAGACCCAAAGCGCAAGGGCAGGCGATAATCAAAACCGCTACAGCGTTGATGAGAGCGTGGGCCATTTTGGGGGCAGGACCCACCGTGCCCCAGATCACAAAGGTCAAGATGGAGACCACAATGACCATGGGGACGAACCAGGCTGCGACTTGGTCCGCGAGCTTTTGAATGGGAGCCTTGCTTCGTTGAGCTTCTGCCACCATTTGGACAATTCGAGAGAGGAGTGTGTCCGAGCCGACCTTTTCAGCTTGGATGACGAGTGCCCCTGTGCCGTTGACAGTCCCTCCCACAACAAGGCTGCCCTCGGTTTTTTCCACGGGAATCGGTTCTCCTGAAACCATGGATTCATCCACAAGGCTGCGTCCCTCCAAAACCAGGCCATCGACGGGGATCTTCTCACCCGGACGCACTCGAAGTTGATCTCCTACTTGGATTTCTTCCAGGGGGACATCCTCATCCTGCCCATCCTTTCGAATGCGCCTGGCTGTCTTGGGAGCCAATCCGAGAAGGAGTTTAATGGCCGCTCCTGTTTTTGTTCTAGCCCGAAGTTCGAGGACTTGTCCCAAAAGAATCAGTGCGGTAATGACCGCTGCAGCTTCAAAGTAAACAGCTACTTCCCCTTCTTTAGACCGGAAGGAATCGGGGAAAACCCCGGGGAAAAGAGCTGCGATGAGGCTGTAGACAAAAGAAACGCTGACTCCAAGTCCAATCAAGGTGAACATGTTCAGGCTCTTGTTGCGGATCGAAGTCAAGGCCCGTTGGTAAAAAGGGAATGCAGCCCAGAGGCAGACCGGGGTCGCAAGGGCCAGCTCGAGAAAGACCCTTGTTTTGGACCCGATGAATCCGGAGATCGGTTGTCCGGGAAGGAGATCACCCATGGACAGGGCTAATAGAGGGAGAGTAAAGAGGACGGAGATGGCAAAGCGCCTCTGCATGTCCTTTAGTTCATGGAGATCCTCTGTCTCTTCCCCGGGAAGGAGTTTGGGTTCAAGCGACATACCGCAGATCGGGCAATTCCCCGGTCCTTTTTTTTCGATTTCGGGGTGCATGGGGCATGTGTAAATCGTGATTTGATCCGAGGGCTTCCCTTTTTTTAAGTGATCTTTGTGGGGAGGCGTGCCGTGGGAAGGAATCCCATGTTTGGATCCGCCCGAAGGGTGATGATGGTGCTGGTGATGGTGATGGGATTCATGTGGATCCGGCTTCTTTGGCATCTGCTGTTCTCCTGCGAAGGGATCGGGTATGCAATTCGCATACCGCGACCAAAATGGATGGCCCCTGATGAGGATTGGCTTGAAGAAGCGGGGTGTGTCCCAGTGGGTTACAGGAAAGTGTCCTGATTGGATACGATCCATTGAAAAGGAGAGGACCATTTTGCCACAGAGACCGATTGCAGCAAAAAGGGTGATTGGGCGCCAATTGGCTGTGGGCTTTGCTTTGGTTTCTGTTCTCGCCACTTTCATGTATGGGCTTCTTCTTGCTCTTGTGGGGGATGTCTCTCTTCAGATTCGGTCCATGCGAGAGGACGAGGGTGCCTTACGGCAAAGTATGGCCATCGCCGTGGCGATCAGGGAGCAATATATCCATTTGGCCCATGGCATCCTGGAGAAGGAGCCGTCCCATCGCTCCCACATCGAGAACGTTGCGGCAACCTTGCGTAAAAACGCAAAAGAGCTTCGTAGATCTCTACCTGCGGAAGGGATGGCTCGCTTGGATTTTATTCAGAGGAAGAGTCAGGAAATGATGAACTCCTATGAGAAGATCTTGACTCAAGCCTTGCTGAAAAACAGTGGGAATGAAGGAAACCAGAGCTTGCGCCGCATCCGCGGTGAGCTGCAGAAGGGGGCCGAAGCGGCGGATGCTTTGGCGCGGATGGTGGAAACCCGCATGGTCCGAGCACATATCTCAGCAACGAAAGCCACCAACCTTACTCTCGTTTTAGGGGGACTTTGTGTTCTTCTCGTTTTCTTGCTCTCCCTTGCTTTTACCCTGAGACTCAAGCAGTCCCTCTTAAAGCCTTTGGAAGATTTGGCGGAGACGGCCCGAACTTTTGGGGCGGGGAATTTTGCAAGTCGAGCAGGGAAAATCGGCCAGGGGGAAATCCTCTCTCTTGCTAAGGCTTTTGATCACATGGCCGAAGAACTCCAAAAAAGGGAAAGACGCATTGTGGAGACTGAGCGAATGGCTGCCATTGGTCAGTTAGCGGCAGGCGTTGCACATGAGATCAACAATCCCATCGGGATCATCAGGGGCTACCTCAAAACCATGGGACCGGATATGCCTCCCGAAACTCTCCGGGAGGAATTAAAAATCTTGGATGAAGAAGCTGCGCAGTGCCAAAGGATCGCCGACGATCTCCTCAGCTATGTGCGCATTCCTGTTTTGACTCGAGAGAGTTTGGACGCTGAGAGTTTCTTGGAACGTTGCATTTCTCGTTTTAAGGATAGAAATCGTTCCCACAGGTTTTCCCTTCAAGTGAGGCCGGGAAAGATCTTTGCTGACCCGGGGCGCCTCCGGCAAGTGGTTTTCAACCTTCTTCAGAATGCGGTGCAGGCAAGTGAGGAGGGTGGATGGATCCAGGTCGAAGGGCGGTCCTGTAAAAATGGCTATGAAATCCTTGTTTTGGACCGAGGGAATGGGGTTCCCCCGGAGGATGAATCCCGGATCTTCGAGCCCTTTTTTAGCCGCCGAAGTGGGGGTTCGGGCCTTGGGCTTTCGGTCTGCCATGGCTTGGTCTCATCCCATGGGGGGACCCTGGAATATAAGCCGAGGGAGGGCGGAGGTAGTTGCTTTCGTATTTATCTGCCTGCGGCCCGGATAGGGGAGGATATTAAATGAAGGAGTCGAGATTTTTGGAAAGTCAGAAACCGGTCATCCTTGTGGTGGATGATAAAAAAAACATGTTGAGCCTGATGAGGAAAACCCTTCAAGCTGAAATGCATGTTTTGACGGCTCTCGATGGGAGCCGGGCCTTGGAAATAATAGAGCAGCAAGAAGTGGATGTTGTCTTATCCGACCTTCGTTTACCGGATATGGATGGTTTGGAGATCTTAGAGGGTTTGAAGCGTTTGCGACCTCGAGCCGAGTTTATTTTGATGACTGCTTACGCGAGTGTCGGAACGGCAATTCAAGCTTTGCGATTGGGATCTTATGATTACCTGACAAAGCCCTTTGATCCCAAGGAAGCCAGGGACGTAATTAAAAAGGCAGCAGGAAGGGCTTTTGTCCCGGGGGGAGGGGGGGGGGAGGGGAATGAGGTTTTGCCCGGGATGTTGGGATGTTCGGAGAAGATGAAAGAATTGGCCGGGTTCATCCGGAGGATTGCTGCCAGTTCTACAACGACTTTATTGCTGGGGGAAACCGGCACGGGAAAAGAACGCGTTGCCCGAGCCCTACACCAACTGAGTCCACGTTCCGGGGGACGGTTTGTGGCTGTCAATTGTGCGGCCATCCCTGCGGAACTTTTGGAAAGTGAACTTTTCGGTTTTCTGAAGGGGAGTTTTTCGGGTGCAGACAGGGACCGCCGAGGGCTCTTCGAAGAGGCGGATGGGGGAACGCTTTTTTTGGATGAGATTGGTGAAATGAGGCTTTCACTTCAAGCCAAGCTGACCCGTGTCCTGGAGGAAAGAGCTGTGCGCAGGGTCGGCGACTCTGCGGAACGCCCCATTGATTTCCGTCTCATTGCTGCGACCCACAGGGATCTTAAAAGTTTGATTGAAAAAGGAGATTTTCGTGAAGATCTTTGGTACCGATTAAATGTCGCAAGCGTGACCCTTCCTCCTCTTAGGGAGAGGCGAGAAGACATTGAACTTTTGGCGGAGCATTTTTTACGGACCCGCTCTTCTTCCGCCGACCATGGAATCCAAGGTTTTGAGGACCAAGCGATGGTCTTGCTTCGGGCCTATCATTGGCCAGGCAATGTGCGTCAGCTCAAAGCCGTTGTGGAGCGTGCAGAGGTTTTTGCTCGAGGGCCTTTGATCGAAAAAGGAGATTTACCTGCGGATCTATTGAATACGGCCTCAAAGGTCTCTGTTGATGGATCTCTCATTGATCTTCCATGGGCCGAAGCCATGGAAAAAGGAAGACTTGTCTTGGGACGTTCTTACTTAGAAGGCCTTTTACGTCAGGAAGGAGGGAATGTTCTTAAGGCTGCCAAGCATGCCCAGGTGGAGAGAGAGAGCTTCTATCGTCTGATGAGAAAATTCGGCGTCAATAAATAGGAAAAACAAAATCCGAAACAGTAACTCCCTTTGATACTCGGTGACCGAGGAAACCACAAGAATGGGAGAAAGGCCAAAGATGAAAGGGTTCTTCAGGTGATGGAATCGGGATAAAGCCATGGGTTTTTGGGAGGAGAAGGCGGAAGGGCCGAGGCTTGGTCCTGTAGATTCCAAGGCGATGAGGAGGAAGGAGAATCCTCGCACCTTTTTTTATTTATTGGCACTAGGGTTGCTTCTCAAGCATTGAGGATCCCCAACAAAGGGGTTCGTGTTTTCTTTCCAAAGGATTCCAGAATCCATTTCATCTTTTTTGGCCTTTTCAAGCCCCAGGCCGCAACTAGTGGGTGTTTGTGTTTCTTCTGGACCGGGAGCGCTGGTTTTTTGGGATTTTCCAAGGGGGATTTGACTCCTTCTTGGTTCTTGCCCCTGAAAAAACACTCAGTTTCAAGACGTATGGCCTTGAAACAAAAGCCCTCTTCAGGTGGTCCGAGATCTTGAATAAGGCTGGATAGAGAGGTTTTGCCCTATGAATGATTTTCTTCCTGGTATAAGTCAGGCTCTTAATGTCCATCCTCTTTTCGTGCATTTTCCGATTGCACTTTGGTCTTTTTCTCTGCTCCTTTGGGTCCTGGGTCAATTCCTGGGGCGAAACGAACTGCTCAATGCCGGTCGTTGGACTCTATATGCCGGGACCCTTGGGGCCCTGGTAACCCTTGGAACAGGGTATTTGGCTGCTGATGGAATCGGCCATGATTCTGTTGGTCACGATTTGGTTCATGTGCATCGTGATTTCATGCTTTGGTCTGTCGGCCTTGGCCTTTTGACAACGGTCGTTGCCTTTTTCTTGAGGAATCGGGGAACTTCCAAGGGCCAATGGGCGGTGACCCTCGGGTTGTTTCTAACGGTGGGGCTCACAACTTTGGGAGCCGATCGTGGAGCCCTTTTGGTGTATCGATATGGAATAGGAACCCGAGCTGCCATGAAGAGCCATGGGGAAGAAGGGGATCATGGAGAAGAAACGGAAGAAGCTGAGGCCCACGAACACGGGGAATCTTCAGATCCAAGAGATTCCTCCTCCAAGAACGACCATCACAAATAATCTTTTGTGACTTGTTGGTTGGGAGGCCGGAAAGTCCTTCTCAAAGATTCACAGTTCATCCCCAAGGCTATTTGTCACCGAGGGGCATCGAGAGTCCATGTTTATTGCGGATTCGCAGTGTGGGCTCTTTTTTTCAATGCATCTTTAAAGCCTTCGGGCTGACCAATGTGCTTTCTGATTTCATGAGAAAGAGTTCTGAGGGAGATGGGTTTTTGGAGCCAACCCGCGATTCCTTCCTGGAGGAAATCAGAGTCCTCTCCACCGGGTGGATATCCACTCATGATTAAGAAGGGGGTGTTTGGATGTCGGGAGTGGAATTCTTGGAAAAAGGATCTTCCATCCATTTTTGGCATGGCCATATCTGAAAGAACAAGAGAGAGTTTTTGGCCATTCTCCTTTGTTTTAAGGGATATTTGTTCTAGTGCCTCCTTCCCATCTTTGGTGGCGAGGACGAAATACCCCAAGGATTCCAGCATTTTTTTTGTAACGGCTCTTACTTCCTCGTTGTCTTCTACAAGGAGAATCCTTTCGCCTTTACCAGAGCTCTGATCCTGCCTGTTTATCACGGTGGAAGTGCTCGGTTTGTGGACACAGGGAAGAAAGATTTGGAAATTTGTTCCTTGGGATGGAACAGAGTCCACGGTCAAGTGCCCCTGGTTTTGGGCAAGGATACCGGCAACTTGGGAGAGCCCAAGTCCGGATCCCATCCCGGCTTCTTTGGTGGTCATGAAGGGTTCAAAGATTCGGTCCATCAATTTGGGTGGGATGCCCCGTCCGGAATCTTGGACTCGAATCATGGCGAAGTCACCCTGGATGATTTGATCACAGAGCACACAGGCATGATCTCCTTTTTCTCGGGTTTGTAGGAGGTGGACATCCAGGTTTCCTCCCATCGGCATGGCATCTTTGGCGTTGAGGACCAGGTTGGTGAGGAGTTGTTGGAGTTGGTGGGGATCAGCACTTACTCGAAGAGGAGTTCCGCCATTAGGTGGAAGGTGCAGTTGGACCAGGAGGGAATCGGGAAGGAGGGGACGTAGGAACTCAAGGTGGTTTTTTAGGAAGGGTCCCAGATCCAAGACCTGAGTTTTAGGGGCTGTTTTGCGGCTATAATCCAAAAGTTGTTGCACCAGAGAAGCGCCCCTTTTGCTTGCTTTAATAATCTTGTGAAGATTGGTTTGGTTCTCTTCATTCAAGCTGGAAGAAGCCAAAATAAGCTCTGAATAACCGAGGACCCCTGAAAGCAGGTTGTTAAAATCGTGCGCGACTCCTGTGGCCAACTGACCGATGGCAGCCAAGCGCTCCCTTTGAACCAAGGTCTCCTGGGTTTCTTTGAGTTCTTGTAAGGTTTTTATCAGATCCAGGTTTTTCGTTTCGAGATTCCCTTGGTTCTCTCTTGCTCTTTCCAGGGCGACCATTCTCTGGAAAATGGCTGCGAGTCCTTCCGCGAGGATCTGAGCGAAATGGAGCTCCTCGCTGCTGAAATTCGTAGGTTGGTCATAATACACCATGAACTTTCCAAGCAGTTTATCCGGACCCACAAGGGGGAAAAATCCAAGGGCTCCAATCCCTTCTTGTTTAAGAGTCTCCTTCAAGGTTGTGTCGAGTTCGGAAAGGGCGACATTGGGGATGTAAATGGGACTTGCAGCAATATCAAAGAGGTTCCACGGGCAATGGCCGTCCACCTTGCTGCGGTAATCTTTGGAGAGTCCCTCCCAGGCCACAAAGTGGGGCTTTTGATCCTGTCCGAAAATTAAAATCGCAGCCCTTTGGGCCTTGAGGAGCTCCATGACCCCTTGAACAGCCTTCCGATAGACTGTCTTGAGTGTTTCTGCCCGGTTGGTGTCACAAATCAGTTGATTCAATTGTTTCAGCCGATCCAGGTTAGATTGAAGGGCGATGCGGGTTTGGACTCTCTCCGTAATGTCCATGACATAACCTACAAAACCGAGGGTTTCCCCATTTAAAGCTTTCTGCCGGATCGTGCAGTCCAGGAGCCAAATCCAAGCTCCATCCTTGCGCCGAACTCGGTATGGCTTATGGGTGAGAAATTCGAGGTTTGCATCCTGGACATGCTGGACTTCGCTTTTTACTTGCTGGTAATCCTCTGGATGGATGAGGTCTCCATAGAGGACTGTCTCGGAAGTGAAATCCTCCACGGAATAGCCAAAAAGTTCTTGGACATTTGGGGTGGCTAATTCCACTGGCCAGCCTGGTGCATTTTTCCATCGGAAGAGAACGATGGGACCTTTGAGGAAGAGCTCGAAGTCTTGGACGAGGTTATGGTTTGACATCCCAAAGGTATTATTGTTTTGACTCCCTTGTTTCCCAAGCGATTTCATTGCCTAATTGTAAAAACAGAAAATACGCCCCTCTGCAACAGGGAAGGGTTCCATAGATTTTCCGCAGATTGTTGTGTGGACTTCAAACAGATGTCCCTGGGGTTCGGGTGGAACTCGGTTTGATTCGGTTTTTCTTGGGCTTTCTGTCACGCTTTTCTTGGTTCTAAGAGGACTTGCAAACGCAGCTTGCTTAAAGCCTTCCAGGAAAGGTGTTCCTTCGCGTACCGACGGGCGGCTTTTTGAAGGGCTTCTTTCTTTTCCTGGCTTTCCTGAAGGGGGAAATGAAGGGTCAGGAACTCTTCGGTGTTCTTGAAGAGAAGGATCCCTTTTTCTTCCCCGGTTTCAAATCCTCTGGCTCCAAAGGGGCTGCTGAGGACGGGGAGTCCGCTGGCAAGGTACTGGCAAATCTTCTGATTCATGCCGCTTCCGCTGAACATTGGGTTGATGGCTGTGTCCGCTGCTTGAAAGCAAAGTCCGATATCTTGGATGGGACCTGTCTCCAAGATCCGGGGAGCCTTTGCGGCTTTGGGGCTGACCGATCCCCCGATCAGAAAGAAACAGTGCTCATCACTAAGAGGGTGAAGTTCTTGGCGGATATACGCGAGTGCTGCCAAGTTGGGGTGGTGCGCTGAGCCCGTGAATAGGATCACATGCACATCTTGGGGAATCCCAAGTTCTTGGCGTGCTCTTTTGCGATCTTCAGGGCTTGCGGGTTGAAAGGTTTGCAAATCTACACCGGGTGGGCTGAGAAGGGTCGGGCCTTGGGGGACACCGTAGGCTTTTTCGAACTGAAGACGCTCTCCCTCGTGAGAGACAAGCCGAAGATCTGCTTGCCGCCATGCTCTTGCTTCGGTCTCTCTGGCTTTGAGGAGGGCTTTCGCCCCCCCGTGAAGGAGAAGAGGTGTTTCGTGGAGGTCGGCCTCAAGGTTGTGATTGACGAGAAGGATGGGGCCGTGCACATGCCGTTTTGCAAAATCGAAAGGCCAAGGGCTTTCGACAATTGCTGCATCAGACTGTTGGAGGAGTTCTTTGACTTTGAGAGGAACTTTTTTTTCCAGGAGCTTGGAAAGATGGATGGGGGGGAGCCGGCCTGTCCCCCGGAGCTTTCGGGTGAGGAGATCCATGAAGGAGAGGATCCGATGTTCTATGAGGCCTTTGCCTGTGTCCTGCGGAAAAGAACGGAAGCGGAGTGGTTCGAAATTGCGTAGTCCCGTCGTGATAAGGGTCACATCGTGGCCTTGGGCTGCCATCTGTCGGGCCGGTTCAAGGACTGCGATGTGGGCAGCGGAGCGGGCAGGGAAGACGCCGAAAGGAGCAAGGACGACGATCTTCATTTGTGTTTGGAGGAAGACTTTGGGGCAAGGATTGGTGAGGGGAATCGAAGGACAGAGAAGAGGGCCGGCCTTCCTTCACTTCCAAAGAGAACCCCCTTCCCTCCGGGCAAGTAGTCAAGGGCTTCGTGGAGCCCCCTACGGCCCAGCTTGAAGCTCGCGAGGAGCTTGGGAGGAGGAAGGATCTCTTTCGGGTCCTTATTGGGGTCGGGGAGCATGTAAATCCGGAGAAATAGGAAGCCCAGAAGAGCCAAGCTGTGGTTATTGGGGTCTACGGATGCGGCGGAGACACTACGGCTCCGCCCGGTGGGACCATGAATTTGGATTTGAGTCAGGAGTCTTGCTGAGACATTGTGGCTGATGGGGAGTTTCTTGAAATGGGTCCATGGTTGAAATGTGAAGATCCGTGCGCGGCCCCCGAACTCCCGTTCGACAAGGCCGAGAGTTTTTCCGCCGGGGAAAACAAAAAGGGATTCCACGTTGGGCGCGCGTAATTCCTTTTCACCCCTTCGCGGGGTTCTGGAGAGGAAGTAATGCAGCTCGAACCTGCTTGCGAAGGTGGATCGAAAAATGGGGGGTGTCCCCTTCGTGGGAGGGAGAGGAATATCCTTTCCAATCAAAGGTTCCGGGAGGGCGAAGACAAGGGCGGCGGGGCCTTTGCTCTTACCAAAAATGTTGCGGCCTGTGTCGGCGATATAGATCCAAGGACGCTTCCCAGGGCCGATTCCAATACAAATGTCTTCCCAATCAATGGAGCGGGCCCCTCGAATCTTGAGGCGAAAACGAAGGCGGCGCTTGGGACCGATGGCATAGAGATAGGGGCCATCGCCCGAATCATTGTGAACCCAGATCCAACCTGGGTTCGCTTGGGAGAAGACAAGCCCGCTGGTCTCGGTGAGAAAAGGAGAGTCAATGCGGAAATCTTGAACCTTGGGTGGGGGGGAGGGGGAGTTGGAGGGGAGACCCATCCCTTGAAAAAGAAGGCAAAAGAAAAGAGCCCAGACGGTCAACAAAGTTCATCTCCATCGATGGAATCCGGGATCCATCCTTGATGTGAATCAGAGCGTCTTAGGCGGAGGATGTTTTCGCCATTGCTGCCTCTTTCGTACCGGACGTCCCCCATGACTCCTTCCAGAATGTAAAGACCTCTTCCTCCTTCCATCTCCGGAGAGGGGAGAGTTTTGCCTACTTGTTCTCGCTGGAAGCCGCGGCCTTTGTCACGAAGAATCAGTTCAATACCCTCCTTGGTGGCCCCAAATTCGAGATCAATCTTTCCTTTTTTATGGTGGTAACTGTGCCGAGTTATGTTGGAGAGAGCTTCGTCCAGTGCGAGTTGGATTTCATGAATGGTCTGCTCGCTAAGAGGCTTTCCAGTTGCTCGAAGAAAACGGGTGAGACGGCTGCGCGCTTCTGCATGTCGCTCCAAGTCGCTCGCAATTTGGAATCGGATCCGCAAACTTTTTGGTTCAGTATCCATCTCATCTTCGATTGTCGCGAACTTCAGCGATAACGCAAGGCGATGATGGGAGCCGAACCCTTTTGGAGGATGCCGGTTTTTGCTTTGAGGTCGTTGATGGCGAAGACCCGCGCCGTTCGGATGGGTCCGAGGATTTGGACTTTTCGCCCTTTGCTGAGGACCAAACCCATCGGATTTGCTCTTAAATCCGAGGTGACCGCTTGAGCGAAGATCCACTGGTTCCAGAGGTCCTGGCGCTTGGGCAGAGGAAAAACCCACCCACCACTTCCTTGTTTCGTTGTTTTAAAGGCTTTGGCAAGAACCCAGTTTGTATTGACGTAACAGTCCTTTGCTCCAAAGGGGCCGAGATGAAAAGGGGTGGTCTTTCCGAAGGCGAGGCCGGGGGGTTCATGGGTTCCCATGGCGATCATGGCCGGAACTTCGGGGGGGGCGCCACTGATTTTCCATGCGACCGAGCCACCAGATTGAAAGCTTGGGCCGTTGGTCAGCACTAAGGGTTTGCCGGTGGAGCTTATGGTGCAGGCAGGACCCGCTTTTCCGAAATCCCCGGCGGGACTGGTGGGGAAGAGAGGTGAGTCCAGTCGGTAATCTCCCTTGGGTTGGGCCTTGATCGAAATCTCAACCAAGAGTGGCCCTTTTGTTTGGAGATACACAAAGGGTTTGTCCAGTTTCAGGGTGATATTGAAGGGCCTGGGACCCTTGGCGAGTTTCGGTTGTGCCGGAAGAGCCAGCCTCTTGTCAGCGATCACAACGGTGTCATCGTCCCCCCGGTTTTTCGCGAAGGTTTTGCTCAAGTTGTCAAAGCTTCGTGGACTGTGGCTGAGAAAGAGTTGGAGATGAACAAAGGCCTTGGCCTTGATTGTGTCTGCTCCCTTTTGGTCGGACCAGTCCGCGCGAATGTCAATCTGGGTAATGGTTTTGGCTGTGTTTTCGATCACCCAGGGCTGGTAGATCGCCTGCATGCGAATAGGGAGAGACAGTCCAAAGGGGAGTCCTGTTCCCGCTCTTCCCTCGACCTTTTCGAAACCCTCAGGGAGGACGAGAGTTCGTTGGGCAAGGATGGCTCCTCCGAAGAGCGGAAGGGAAACTGCGAGAAAGAAGAAAAATTTTCTAGGATTCAACGGAAACTCCTGGTTCTTGGAACGGCGGGGGAAGGGCCGCAACCTTCCTTGTGATCGGCCATTTCCGAGACAGGGCTTGAGTAAAGGATGGTGATTCCCCGGACAACCCGATACTTCCCTCTTAAGGGAGCTGTTGCAAATTCCGACAAGGCATTCGGAAAAGGGAGGGGAAATGGTGGATCAGTCTTTGCATCTGGAATCGATCGGGGAAGTGCCTAAGGAAGTGAACTACGGGGTCCGGTACGCGCAGCTTCATCGCGATATCGAAAAAGGGTTGGAGTCAGAGAAACTCTGGGAAGAACTCTGCCGTATCTGTGTGCTTACGGATCGGATGGGGGAGGCTGTCTATGCGTTTCGAAAGGTAACCGAACCTCATCTTGTCGAAACGCTTGCGATGATGCTGGCTCAAAAAGGCGTCCATGTTCATGGTACCGCTACTCCGGCCAGCCCTCAGCCGGATCCTGCTTCCAAGCCTTCCCGGCCTGGGGTTCCCTCTCGGGGGAAGAGGTCCATGGGACGACCGGTGGGGGCCGGGAAGGTACGTCAAGGCCAGGCTTCCCCCCGTACTCATTCTTATCCTCGTTCTCCTGTGCCGGAACAGAGACCACCTCGCAGTCGGGTTCAGGTCGCGCGGGCACAGATTGAGGAAGCCCCTGAGACCCTCAAGGAAAGGGTTATGGACGCTGTCCAATACCTCTTTTTGGATTCAATGCCGGTTTCTCTGACCTTGTTGACCCTGGCTTTTCCTATCGCAGCGGCGGTGGGGATGCTTCTTCCTCCCGTGGGCTGGGGTCCCTTGGATATGGGGCTGAAGAACTTACCTTTTTTGGCTGCCTTGTTGGTTTTGACAAAGGCGGTTTCAGCAATCCATCAAGCTTCCATGCAAGGAGAAGAAGAACCTCCGAAATTGTTTGAGGGCTTCCCCATGAAGGGCATCCGGGTCCTAGGGAGTTCCCTTTTCTTGATCGGTATCTTCTTGGGTCCGGGAGCGATTTCTCTCCTGGCCGGCCTACCTGCTTCGATCTGGATGAGCTTGGGTGCGGGAGGGCTCTTTCTTCTTCCAGCTGCCTTCCTTTGCTTTTCAATGACGGGAAGGCTTGAGAATGTTTTTTCTCACCGGCTCCTTGTGGTCCCCTTTGCAAAAACCAGCGAATATTTTCAACTCTCACTGACTTTCTTGGTGGGTGCAGGGATCCCCGGGTTGATTCTCGCGATGCTTTCGGGGCTGCCTTCTTATGTCGGTCCCGCCTTACTCGGGCCTCTCTTTGTCGTTCCTGCGGTTGCCTTAGGGCGTTTTTCGGGACACTTTATCTATGCCAATCTCGCAGATCTCCAGAGGGCCTTTGGGATCGAATCCAAACCACTTCGAAGGGTCCGGAGAAGGGTCCCTTCGAGGCCTCGTGTTCAGGCGCTCCCATCCTGGGATCAAAAAGCCTCACCGAAGCTCCGTGGAACTCCCGTTGCCCACCGAAAGGATCGCAGCATAGGGACTCCGGGCCCGAGACCGGCTCCCGCCACTCGGAGGGCTGCTCCCACCAGGCAGGCTCCCCAGCAAAAGGAGCTTCCGAAACGTCGGCCTTCAGCAAGAGCTTTGGCTGAAAACAAGGGGGCTGCCAGGGGCCAGCTTGGAAACCACAAGCACACCCCCCTCCGCTGATTTTCCTCATTCCCCATCCCCCCGGCCCCCTCCGGGGGGGCTGGCAGAAAGAGGGATCTCCCATGGGGGACACCCTTCTCTGTTGTCCCTTCGCCCCCTTTGGTGTTCAATCCCTTCTCACATCCGGCATGGGAGAAGCCAAATGAAACAGCTTGTACGTATCGCCAACGGCCAAGGATTCTGGGGGGATTCGATCCTCGGCCCTATCCGCCTCCTCCGGGAAGGTCCTTTGGACTACCTGACCCTCGACTATTTGGCCGAGGTCACGATGAGCATTATGCAAAAACAAAAGAGCCGCCGGCCCGAAACCGGGTATGCGACAGACTTTGTCCGGATGCTGGATCGCCTTCTACCCGAAATTGTTCAGAAGGGTGTCCGAGTCATCGCCAACGCGGGTGGGGTCAATCCCCAAGCCTGTGTCGCGGCTATTCAGGAACTGGCCACCAAGAAGGGCTTTCCCGACCTCAAAATCGGAATGATCGAAGGGGACGACATCCTGGAAGATCTCGACGCCTTGATGAACAGCGGGGAGGAGCTCCGCAACATGGATCATGGCGAAGCTCTAGAGACGGTGAGGGATCGCATCCTGAGCGCAAATGTCTACCTTGGTGCGGCTCCTATTGTTGCATGCTTGAAGGAAGGGGCACAAATCATTGTCGGGGGCCGCTTGACGGACCCTTCTCTTGTGTTGGCGCCCATGATTTATGAGTTCGGCTGGTCGATGGAGGATGTCGACAAATTAGCCTCAGGCACAGTGGCTGGGCACATCGTCGAATGTGGGGCCCAATGCACCGGGGGAAACTTTAGTGATTGGCGCAGAGTTCCCAACTTGGCAATGGTGGGGTACCCGGTGATTGAGGCGCATCCCGACGGGACCTTCGTTGTGACGAAACATGAGGGGACTGGGGGGGTGGTGGATCTGGACACGGTCCGGAGCCAGCTCGTATATGAGATGGGGGATCCAAATGATTATATCGGCCCTGAGGTTGTCGCTGACTTCACCTCGATCCAGTTGAGTCAAGAGGATGAGAATCGGGTTTCGGTTTCTGGAGTCCGGGGAAAACCCGCGACCCCCTTCTATAAGGTCTCGATCTCCTATCGGGATGGATTTAAAGCTGTGGGGCAACTTACCGTCTCCGGCCCGGATGCCTTGGAGAAGGCGAAGCTCTCAGCACAGATCGTCTTTGATCGTCTCCAGAGCGATGGGGTTTCCTTTGATGAGGACCAGCGTTTGGTCGAGTTTTTGGGAACCTCTGTTTGTTTTGACGGGATTTGGCCGAGGGTCGAACAACCGCCCGAAGTTGTGCTTCGCATTGGGGTTCGGGATTCGGACCGGGCCAAGGTGGACCGTTTTGGGATGGAAATTGTCCCTCTTGTGACCTCAGGGCCCCCCGGGGTCACAGGTTTTGCCGGAGGACGCCCCAAAGCTCAGGAGATCATTGGGTATTGGCCCGCCTTGATCCGGAAGGAGAAGATCAAGGCCAAAATCAGTGTGGTGAAAGCAGGTGGGTAAACCCTGGGTGCGGGGTCTTGCCGTAAAGGTTCTCCGTAAAAAAGGGGAACAAGGATTCCCTCCCCAAAAAAGTCCTTGGCAGGAGCAAGGCTCTTGTTGAGAATGGCGACTCCCATCTTGCGGGATGGGTCGCCCCCCTCGTACATCTGAATGAGGCAACTGTTCATGCTTCATTCGGGGACGAGACACGTCTTTCAATCCCCATAGGGTCGACGCCGGGTTCATCTCACCTGGGATCCTTGTTGTGGGTAGTCTTCTGAGATCGCAGGTTTCACGGAAATGAAGAAGCATCTCCTTTTCGCCCTTCTCGGTTCGCTTGTAATGATGGCCGCCAGCTGCGGCACGGCTCGAAGAGCCGGCAAAGACCTCCTGATCACCGCCGCCTCACCCGGGATCATTCTTTATGGCGCCGGCACAGATGGGGCCTCGGATGCTGCCAATATTCAGAAGGGCTTTGACAGTGGAGATGCGACTCAAGTCGTATTCTTCCCTTTTACCTTCACCTACCGTCTCTTTGACCACACGATCTCTTGTGCTCTTCATGCCTTGGATTTCGTCGCCACTCCTTTCTACGGTTTGGCTGAGCTCAATCCCAACGGACCCAAGATCGAACCCCTTCAGATCTACCAGGGAACCTTTTTTGACGAGCAACCAGAAAAGGGCGACGTTGAAACCGGGGAAGGGCGGTAGAAAACCCGTCCGCGGGTTTTTTGGTCGAAAGCCCTCCGGGCTTTCGATCCCCCCCAGAAATGCTAGAACGCTCTAGCCTTTTTGACAGAAAAACCCTCAGAAAAACCCTCTGGGGGGGGCCAATGTTGCGGTCACAAGCCCTTCGGGTTTTGAAGTTTTTTAAGCTTCCCCTTTCGGCCGTTCCCCAAAAAAAGACAAGACCTGCATTCACAGCAAGCGGGATTGCGCTTGAATCTCTTTGCTGCTCATGAACTGGGCTGTACGCGAGCTTTGCTCCTTTTTCCAAGCCCTAGTTTGTTTTTCAGCCAGATCCAGGATTTGCGCTTCAGCTCAATCAAGAAGGTTTCCATTTTGCGGGTTTCTTTGCCCCGTAAAACATTCCAGGTAAGGGTGAAGACGCGCCATGGATGGGTCAGCATGGAGATCGCGTAGAAGTTCAGAAGGATCTTGTACTTCCATGCTGTGAGTTCTTTTGCCGTCAGGTGATCGCAGTAGTTGTTGCGTTCTTCAAGCTTTTCGTCGTTGGCAAAAATGGGGGTCAGGAGGAACTTGTCGGAGAGGTCAATCCTGCCCTGTTCCATTAACTCACGATAAAGCTGAGTATTGGGGATCGGAAAGAAGAACCCGATGGCGATATCGTCGATCCCGGCCCGGCCCAGCTTGCGAGCCAGCCTGGCGGTTTCCTTGAGGTCCTCCTTGGTGTCATGGGGGAAACCGATGACGATGAAGGCCGTGATGTTGAGTTTGTGTTTGACTGAGGCCTTGACGGCTCGCATCAAGGAGTCCTCTTTCATTTGCTTTCGGATGAGTTTGCGAGTTCGCTCGCTTCCGCTCTCGGGAGCGAAGGCCAGGGAGCGGCCGTTTGTAAGCCGAAGGAGGCGGGCGACCTCGTCATCAATCACCTCACATCGGGTTCCCGAGGGGAATTGCCAGGAGATTTTGAGATTCCTCTTCAGGATTTCATTGCAAAAGTCAACGATCCAGGGTTTTTTGAGAATGGCAGTGAGGTCCTGAAAAGGGAAGTTCGTGGCCCCGTAATTTTTTACGTAGAACTCGATTTCATCGACGACCTTGGAAGGAGTTCTCGCATACCAACGCGTGGTCCACATTCCGGGATTGGAACAATAGGTGCATTGGTAGGGGCAGCCCCGGGTAGCCAAGATGGGGATGGTCTTCCCCATGTTGAGGCCATTGATGAGGTCATATTTGTTGTAGGTCTCAATATCAAAAAGATCCCAAGCAGGCCAGGGGATATCGTCCAGATCCTTCCGGCGGACACGTCGTTCGTTCCGGATCGGTTTCCCATTGAGCTTTCCTCCCTCTCGGTAGCAGACGCTCAAAATTTCGGGAAATTCCCGCCGACCTTCTTCCAGGGCGGCGAAGAGTTCCACGGCAGACTCCTCACCTTCGCCGAGAATGATGGCGTCAATCGGAGCTTGTTCCATCGAGAGTTCGGGGAGCCCCGAAAAATGTTCTCCTCCGCAGATGATCGGGAGGTCGGGGTGGTCCTTGCGGATTTGTTGGATGATCCGGCGGACCAAAGGCCAGCTAAAGGACCAGAGATTGGTCAAGGCAATGGCTTGGGTGTCCTTGTGGATCCTCTCGCTGATTTGCTTTGGGGAAAGGCCCAGCCGAAAAATCGAAGTGTCCAGTTCATCCTGGACCACCTCTTCGGGAGCTTCGGCAACCGCGTCAATGATGCTCAATTCATGTCCTGCCTTCCGGAGGCTGCCTGCGACATAGGCAAGGCCTAAAGGGAGGGCGGGACGGAGGGCCGTCATGGCGTGGACATTCAAATAGACCGGCGGATGGATCAGTTGGATTTTCATCGAGTTGCTGAAGAGAGAGGCTTGATCGCTCCGGAGGTAAACCCTGGACGAGATTCCGGAAAGGGAATGCTCATAAGCTTATCGACTGAAGATAAGAACTCGGATCGATGAGGCTCTGATTCCCCTGTCGGAGTATACCGGGCGCCAACCCCAAGGGCAGAAGCTCCTTGGGATTAATTTAGAAAGATTTGCAAGAGGGAAAGGGGTAGATCCATACCCTCACAGGGTAGGTCCCAGGGTCATTCTGGCTCACATCCGCTCGATGATGGCGTTTCCGAAGCCCGAACAGCTCAATTCTTCAACATCTTCGCGTCCTTCTCCTCGCATGAGGCGCGCGAGGTCGTAGGTGACCTTCCCTTCTTGGATGGCCTGGGATAGACCCTTCCGAATAAGAATGGCCGCTTCGTTCCAACCAAGATGCTCAAGCATCATGACGGCGGAGAGGATGAGGGAGCCGGGATTGACCTTGTCCATCCCTGTATATTTCGGAGCTGTCCCATGGGTTGCTTCGAAAAGACCGACGGTATCGGACATATTGGCTCCCGGACCCAGGCCGAGACCTCCGACCAGCGCAATCGCGGCGTCTGAGAGAAAATCTCCATTCAGGTTGGGAGTGGCGAGAACACTGTATTCCCCTGGCCTTGTTTGAATCTGCTGAAAAATGGAATCTGCGATGCGGTCTTTGATCAGGATCATCCCATCGGGCACCTTGCCGTCGAATTCATCCCAAACCCGCTTTTCACTGATGGTCTGGTCTGGGAATTCTCGTTCGGCGAGTTCATAGCCCCATTTGGCGAAAGAACCCTCGGTAAACTTCATGATATTTCCCTTGTGGACAAGGGTGACAGAAGGGAGTCTTTGGTCGATGGCCCATTGGATGGCCTTCCGGACGAGGCGCTCGGTTCCGAACAGGGAGATGGGTTTGACGCCGATACCCGAGTCCGGGCGGATCTCGCGTCCGGTCTTTTCCTTAATGAGATCGATGATGGCGAGGGCCATTTCGCTTCCGCGTTCGTAGTCGAAACCCGCATAAACATCTTCAGTATTTTCCCGGAAGATCACGAAATCAACTTGATCAGCGAACTTGTTGGGGGCTGGGACTCCCTCAAAGTATTTAATGGGACGCACACAAGCATAGAGATCGAGAAACTGCCGGAAGCGGACGTTAATACTCCGAAAGCGTGCGGTCACTGAATCTGTTTTTCCGCATTGGTCGCAAGTGCCATCGTGGTGCTGTTGGTGAGCGCAGTTGAGACAGACATAGGGTTCTTCGCCAATGGGGGTGGTAAAGGGTCCTTTGATTCCCACCTTAAGATAGCGGATCGCCTCTACGGTCTCTTCCGGGAATTCACTGCCGTATTTTTGTAGGCCTTCATACCCCGCATACAGAGGGCACCAAGCAATGGACCGATCTCCGCCATAGGCCTTGTTGACTGCTGCATCCACCACATGTTTCATGACGGGAGTAATATCGATTCCGATCCCGTCCCCTCGGAGGACTCCGATAATGGGTTTGCTTCCCACGAGCATTTTGCCGTCTTGATACTGAATCAAATCGCCTTGGGGAATCGTGACTTTTTCGAATTGCATGTTTCCTTTCCTGGAACTGAAGGCCTATCCCGCTTGACCCCTTACCTCATATCTGGCGGGTTCTGTGGGACTCTGAGAAGAAAAAGCATAGAGCAATCCGGCCGAGGTTACAGGGGCCGCCCTTGGCCAGGGGGGGCGGATTGTCGCAAAAAAAAAAGCCCCCCGTAGAGAAGCTGCGGGGAGCTTTACTCTCCAGGAGAGGAGAGTCGAGAGAAACTCAGTTTCCGAGGGTGCTGAAGACGCCGTTACTCAATTCCCAATTGATGGCGGGAAGG
>Ga0256841_1000868_pt1 | contig 28611 bp, 33 predicted proteins | sample 356308metaG_FD_185971 | JGI IMG/M metagenome (GOLD analysis project Ga0256841, IMG submission 185971) | Hydrothermal vent microbial communities from Mid Atlantic Ridge, Atlantic Ocean - 356-308 | ecosystem: Environmental > Aquatic > Marine > Hydrothermal vents | place: Atlantic Ocean: Mid...
GAGAAAAGCGTCGTGACCGCCACCGGCGAGGGCGCCGTCGTACTCGGCGCCGCCGGCGCCGCCGAGGAGATCGGGGGCGGGGTTGCCGAAGGCGTCGAGGGCCCAGAGGTAACCGTCCAGGTCGTTTCTGGCAGTTTGCACGGCCCCCACGAGCAGCACCGCGTCCCCCACCGCCGCCGCGTCGAACACGGCGTCGATGTCGCCCCCGCCCACCCCGTTGGCCAGGAAGGCCCCGGCGTGGGCGAAGCCGCCGTCCAGGCCACCGGAGGGGAGGAAGCGCCAGGCCGCAGCGATCCAGTGATTATCAGGGCAGGGCGCCCTGGGGGCGTCGCAGGCGATCCCGGCGAGGACCAGGGCGCCGTCGGGCTCCCGGATGAGGGTGAGGCCGTAGTCGGCGCCCCCCGCGCTGCCGCTGTCGGCGGCGAGGGCGAGCCCCCCGTTTCCAAAGTCGGGGTCGGGGACGAGGCGCTCCCGGGCCGGACCCGCCGGCCCCTGGCAGGCGGCCAGGAGGAGGGCGGCGGCGAGGAACGCGCCGGCCGGCTTGAGGACTTGGGTCATCGTTGTCACCTCCGGTTCCACCCTAGGCGGGCGGCGTCACCTGGGCGTTACCGGTCCTTTAGCATGGGGTCGTGCGGATCGGATACGGCGAGGACGCCCACCGCCTGGCTCCCGGGCGGCGGCTCGTGCTCGGGGGGGTGGCGATCCCCTCGGAGTTGGGGCCGGTTGCCCACTCCGACGGCGACGCTCTCCTCCACGCGGTCACCGACGCGGTGCTTTCGGCCGTCGCCGCCGGCGACATCGGGTCGCTCTTCCCTGACACCGCCCCGGAGAACGCCGGTCGCGACTCCCGGGACTTCCTGCGGGCCGCCCTGGAGCGGGCGAGGGTTCGGGGCTACCGGGTGGCCCAGGTCAGCGCCACGGTGGTCCTCGACCGCCCCCGGCTGGGGCCCCACCGGGCGGCGATCGCCGCCCGCCTGGCCGGGTTGCTCGGCCTCCCCGAGGACCGGGTGGGGCTCAGCTTCAAGACCAGCGAGGGGCTCGCCCCCGACCACCTGCAGGCCCGGGCGGTGGCGCTACTCCTGCCGCTCTAGGAGGGCGAGGCCGAGGTCCCAGAGCTCGCCCTGGCCCGCCACCACCCGGGCCAGGAGGTCGCCGGCGGTGGCCATCCCGAGCTTTTGAAGGGCCAGGTCGGTGAGCTCGGCGAAGTCGTGGAGGAAGGCCTCGACCACCGCCGAGGTGCGGCGCTCCTGAAAGGCCCGCACCAACTCCTCCTGGGGCTCGAGGCCCCGCAGGGCGTCGAACTGGAGCCGGGCGCCGGTCCAAAGCACCAGCACCGAGCACTCCCAGCCCTGCCCGAAGGCCCGCTCCACCACCCGGTCGGCGGCCTCGAGGCCTTCCTCCCGCTCGCCCTCGAGTCCGTAGGCCTCCAGCCAGTCGAGCTCCTCGGTGAGAACCACCAAGGCCTGGGCGACCACGTAGCGGTGGCCCCGGGGGACTTGGGGTACGGCGCAGGCGAGCCCCCCCAGGGCCTGGCCAATCCAGCCCGCCTCGTAGCCCAGCCAGCGGCGGAACGCGGCCTCCGCCACCGGCCCCTCCAGCACCCGCAGAAAGGGGTGCCGCATGGTCCGGTTCCAGGCGTCGCGGTGGGCGGAGAGGAGTTGCTGGGTCGGACGCATCACCCCAGCATAGCGCGGCCTTCGGGAAAGGGCGGTGCGTTCCTACCCCCCGAGCAACCCCAGGCCGAGGTCCCAAAACCCGGCCAGCCCGGCCAGCACCCTCCGGGCGTGGGGAACCGCGGCGGCGCCGGGGTAGCGGGCGAGGGCGAGGTCGGCGAGCTCGGCGAAGTCGTGGAGGAAGGCGGCGATGATTGCCGAGGTGCGGCGCTCCCAGTAGGCGCGCACCCACTCGTCCTCGGGCCGGACGGCCCGGAGCGCGTGGAAGTAGGCCGAGCCCCCCAACCAGAACTCGGTGGCCACCCGCTTCCACTCGGTTCGGGGGGCGGGGCGCAGCCGGGCCAGTCGGGCGGTGGCCTCGGGAAGGGGCGGCCGGCCCCGGGCCTGGGTCTCCAGCCACTCGGCCTCCTCGACCAGGAACAAAAGCGCCTGGGCCAGGACGTAGCGGTGGGGCTTGGGGGCTTTGGGGACGACCGGGGCCACCAGGCCCGCCATCGCCTCGGCGAGGGCGGCCTCGAGGCCGAGCCACTCCCGGAAACCGGCGGCCCCGACCCCGGCCGCCAACCGCCGCGGGAAGGGGTGGCGAAGCACCCGCCCCCACTCGTCGCGGACGCGCTCGAGAAGGACCTGGGTCGGCCGCACGCCCCCAGCCTACCTTGGGATGCCTCCCGGGAGGCGGTGGTTTAACCCAGGGTCTCGGCCAGCACCCGTTCGACCGCCTCGAGGTAGGCGTCCCGGGGGACGAGCTCGACCCCCCGGCTTCCCCGGGCGGCGTAGTAGGGGGTGGCGAGGTCGGGGGGGCGGCGCCGCCGGGGCTCGCGGCGGACCTCGGCCGGAGGCGCCCAGAGCCGCCGCGGCAGGGCCGTCAGCCGTCCCCAGGCGAGGGCGAGGAGGACCCGGACGAGCACCCCCCTAGTCTAAGCCGAAACTGTGAGGTCCCATACCCATGCGCCGGGGGTGCTGGGATCATACTGACCGGTAGGTATGGACACCCGGGAGCGCATCCTGGCCAAGGCCCGCGAGGCCTTCGCGACCCGCGGCTACGCGGCCACCCCGCTGGAGGTCCTGGCCGCCGAGCTCGGCCTCACCAAGGGGGCGATCTACCACCACTTCCCCTCCAAGGGCGCCCTGCTCACCGCCCTGTTGGAGGAGAGCCTGCGCCAGGCCGAGGCCGCCCTGGCGGAGGAGGGAACGCTGGAGGAGCGGCTTTTCGCCTACGCCGAGTCCTACCGGCGGGGCCTCGAGCCGCTCACCGCCCTCAGCACCAGCCGGGCGGGCCGCCGGGGCGGCGACCGCACCGCCTTCAAGGCGGCCCACGGCGCCATGACCCTGGCCCTGGAGCGTCTCTCTGCCTTCCTGGACGGCTACGCGCCGGGTCGGGGGCGGGAGCTCGGGGCGGTCTTCTTCTCCATCGTCCACGGCGCCTACGCCCTCGACCGCCACGTCCCCGGCTACCCGGTGGAGCGGGTTTTGAGGACCGGCATCGGGATCTTCGTGCGCGGGCTGGAGGCGGCGTTCCCGGAGGAAGGGAGGGAGGAAGAATGAAGCGTCTTTTGTTCGCGATCGCGGCAGGGCTGGGGCTCGCCCTGGCCCTCTCCCCGGCCGAGGTCTGGGGGATGCTCGAGAAGCACCAGTCGGTCGTCGGCTACACCGCCACCGTGGTCCAGGGCCCCCTGGTCTACAAGGTCGCCTTCCTGAGGCCCCGGGTGCGGCTGGAGTGGATCGAGGGGCCGCCCTACCTGGTGGGGCAGGTGATGATCGTCGACGGCGGGACCGTATGGAGCCGGGATAAGAACGGCCGTTGGCGAAAGAGCCGGGGGGCCGCCCCGGCGGACCCGGTGCACCTGCTCTTCGCCGACGTTAAAAGGCTCCGGGCGGAGTACCAACTGGAGGTCCTGGGCGAGGAGGGCGGGGTGCTGCGGTTTGCCCTCGTCGCCCGGCACCCGGCGTCGGGGCGGCGGAGCCCGGTGCGCTGGGTCTTCCAGGTCGACCCTGGCGACCACCGCCCCCTCGCCTACACCACCTACGACGCCCAGGGTAAGCCGATCGCCCGGGTGGTCTACCGCGCGCTCGACTTCGCCCCGCCTCCGGCCGAGCTCTTCCGGGTGGGACCGTGAGACCCACCCTGCTCTTCGCCCTGTTGCTCGGGGTCTTCATGGGGGCGCTCGACAACGCCATCCTGGCCCCGGCGATCGCGGCGATCAGCGCCGACTTCGGGATCACCCCCGACCGGCTCACCCTGGCGTTCTCCATCTACGCGGTGATCTACGCGGTGGCGGTGCCGATTCTGGGCCGGCTCGCCGACCTCTGGGGGTACAAGACGATCTTCGGCCTCTCGATGGCCCTCTTCGCCGGGGGCAGCGCGCTTTCGGCCCTCTCCGGCTCGCTGGAGGCCTTGGTGGGGGCGCGGGTGGTGCAGGCGCTGGGGGCCGGGGGGCTCTTCCCGGTGGCCCAGGCGGTGGTGGGGGCGGTGCTGCCCGAGAGGGAGCGGGGCCGGGTGCTCGGCCAGATCCTCGGGGTCTACGCCCTTGGCAACGTGATCGGGCCCAACCTCGGGGGGTTCATCGTCGAGCACTTTAGCTGGCACTGGGTGTTCTGGATCAACGTGCCGATCGGCGCCCTGGGGGTGCTCCTCTTGGCCCGCGAGACCCTGCCGCGCCCGGCGATCCGGGAGCGGATCGACTGGATCGGGGGCGGGCTCGTCGCCCTGACCTTCTCCAGCCTGGTGCTGGGCATCCAGGGGCTCGACCGGATCGACGAGGTGGGGTTCGCCTCGGCGGGCATCGGGGGCCGCTTCGCCCTGGCCCTGGTGGGCGGGGCCCTCCTCTACCTCTGGGAGCGGCGGCACCCCGAGCCGATCCTCGACCTCGACCTCGCCCTCTCGCCCCGCTTCCTGCCCATCTGGTTCGTCTCCACCCTGGTGGGCTACGCCCTGCTGGGGGGGCTCGTCTTCGCCCCCCTCTACGCCCAGGTGGCGTTTCTCTTCGACGCCTTCCGGGCCGGGGCGATCCTGAACGCGCTGGCGGTGGCCCTGGTCTTCAGCTCGGCGGCCGGCGGGGCGCTGATCCACCGGGCCGGGGCCCGGCGGCTGGTGATCGTCGGCATGGGGCTCACCGCCCTCGGGCTGGGGGCGATGACCTACCTCGGGGGCGCCCTCGCCGGCCTGCTCCTCGGGCTCTTCCTGGTCGGGCTGGGGATCGGGCTGGTGCAGCCGCCGATCTCCCACCTCGCCCTGGCCCTGGCCCCCTCCGGCAAGAAGGGCCAGATCGCCGGCCTGGTCTCGCTCACCCGGAGCCTGGGGGTGGCGGCGGGGATCACCCTTTCCGGCGTCCTGCTGGCCCGGCGGACGCGGGAGCTCGCCGCCCTGGCGCCGGGGGGCTTTTCCACCCCGATGGACATGCGGGGCAGCCTGGCCGACGCCCCCGCCTTCGTCCAGGCGATGCTCAAGCACACCCTCGCCCCGGGGATCCTGGACGGCTGGCGGCTCGCGTTCCTGGCAGCGCTGGCCGGCTTGGTGGCGGCGTTTTGGATCCGCCGTGACTAGCGGGCGGGCTCCAGGACCAACCGGGCCCGGGGTTCGCCGGCCCGCATGGGGAGGTACGTCCCCCGGGCCCAAAGCGGCAGCAGGTCGGCGTAGTGGCGGCTCATCACGTTCCCCGACTGGCCCATGGGGTGGATGAAGAGGCTCCGATCCGGGTGGGCGAGGTCGACGAGCTGGCGGTAGGAGGGGCCCCAGAACATGCGAAAGTCCTCCGGCCGGTAGATCCCCACGTTGACCGTGTGGCGGTCGCCGCCGTGGGCGATCCGACGCTCGAAGATGGGGCGGACCCGGGGATCCTTGCTCATCACCAGGTGGGCGAAGACCGCCGGGTGGAGCTGGCCCCAGGGCCGGATCTCGGGGCCCAGGCGGTCGAGGGCGGCCTCGAGGGCCTGGGCGGCGAACGCCAGGCAGCTCATCCCCCGCTTCTGGCAGGCGGGGTCGCCCTCCTCCATCGCGGCGAGGAGGTAGCGGGGGCGGTCCCAGTAGCGTTCGCCGACCTCGGCCTGGGGCAGCCGGGTGAGCTCGGTGTACCAGGCCTCGAACACGGCGGCCTCCTCGCTCTTGGCGGTCTCGTTGCCGTCCCAGGCGAGGAGGCGTTTTTGCCAGGTGCGGGCCCGCTGGCTCCGCGGCTTTAGCTTGGCGAGCACCGGCCGGAAGAGGCGGTAGAGCAGGCTCACCTGGTCGAGCTGGATCGCCTTGAGGTCCTCGAGGCCCAGCCGCGGCTTGGCCCGGATCCGCTCCTCGATCCGCATCGCCCGGAAGGGCTGGTTCCAGTCGACCTCGAGGAGGTAGGGGTAGCCCTTGGGGACGACCTTGTTGTTGGCGGTGACGATGTAGCCCTGGGGCGGGTTGTAGACGTGGGGGAGGGCCTCGAAGGGGATCCAGCCCTGCCAGTCCCAGCTCCCGTCGCCGGGCACCGGGTAGGCCCCGGTGTGGCCGGGTTTGCGAATCGGGATCCGGCCCGGGGCGTAGTAGCCGATGTTCCCCTTCCGGTCGGCGAAGACGAAGTTCTGGCTGGGGGCGACGTAGTCCTTGAGCGCCTCGGTGAACTCCTGCCAGTTCCTGGCCGCGTCGATCTTGAGGAAGGCCTGGAGGGTGGTGTCGCCGGGGTCGAGGCTGACCCAGCGCAGCGCCAGCGGCCGGCCGCCGGGCACCTCGACCGCGTCGGAGACCACCGGTCCGTAGACGGTCTCCCGCACGTTCAGCACCACCGGCTTTTCGCCCTTGACGCGGATCGTCTCCCGGCGCACCCGGTAGGGGCGGACCTCGCCTTGGTAGAGGTAGCCCCCCTTGACCTCCTTGAGGACGTAGAGGTCCTGGACGTCGGGGCCCATGTTGGTGACCCCCCAGGCGATCGCGTCGTTGCGGCCGATCACGATGCCGGGCAGCCCCGGGAAGCTCGCCCCCACCGCGTGGAAGCCGGGGGCCTTGAGCTCCATCAGGATCCAGATCGAGGGGGCGGTGAGCCGGAGGTGGGGGTCGTTGGCGAGGAGCGCCCCGCCGGTGGTGGTCTTCTTGGGGGCCAGGACCCAGTTGTTGGAGGCCCCGAGCCGGGGGAAGAGGGCCCGGTCCTGGGCCCGCAGGGCCCCGGCCAGCCGCTCGTCGGCCGGGCCCGGGCGGGCGGCCGCGCTCCTCAACACGGTGGGGGCGTCCTCGGGGTAGGGGGGCATGAGCCGGTTGATGCGCGCCTTCGACAGCCCGCGGGCGAGCAGACGGTAGCGGAGCAGTTCCTGGTCGTAGTTTTTCGAGAGCTCCCAGCTCATCAGCTTGGCCCAGACCAGCACGTCGGCCGGCTTCCAGGGCGCGGGTTTAAAGCCGAGCAGCTTGAACTCCAGCGGCAGCGGCGGGTGGCTTTCCAGGTAGGCGTTGACGCCGGCGGTGTAGGCGTCGAGCAGGTCGCGGGTGGCCGGGGAGAGCGCCCGGTAGGCGTCCTCGGCGGCCCGGTAGACCCCCAGGGTGCGCATGAACTTGTCGGTGGAAAGCGCCGCCGGCCCCAGCACCTCGGCCAGCCGCCCGGCCCCCAGCCGCCGCTGGAACTCCATCTGCCAAAGCCGCTCCTGGGCGTGGGCCACCCCCTGGGCGAAGAACAGGTCGGGCAGGCTCTGGGCCTTGACCAGGAGAATGCCGCGGTCGTCGCGGAGGACCTCGGCGGTGGCCGAGAGCCCCTTGAGCGCCAGCCGGCCGCTGGTTCGGGGCAGGGTGGTGGTGCGGACGTAGTAGTACCCGAAGCCGATCGCCACCAGGACGATCAAAAGAAGGGCGATGACCAGTCCTTTAACGAGCCGCCAGAGCATGCCGCCTCCCTTTGACCCCTACTCTACGCCGGGCCGGTTTAGAATGGGGCATCTTGCCACCGGAGGAAGCCATGGCCCTGCCCCTGCCGCTGACCATCGGCATCGAGGAAGAGTACCAGCTCGTCGACCCCGAGACCCGCGACCTCGCCCCCAAGGCGAGCGAGGTCCTGGCCGAGGCCCCCGCCTACCTCACCCGGTTGTTAAACCCCGAGCTCCACCAGGCGATGATCGAGATCGGCACCCCGCCGGCCGAGAACATCCGCCAGGCCTACCGCTTCCTGAAGGACATGCGGCGGGTGGTGGCCGAGCTCGCCGAGCGGCACGGGGTGCGGATCGTCGCCGCCGGGACCCATCCCTTCGCCCTCTGGGAGAACGTCCCGATCACCGAGAAGGCGCGCTACCAGGAGCTTTTGGGGGAGTTCCAGGACGCGGTGCGGGCCCTCTTGATCTTCGGCACCCACGTCCACGTGGGGGTGGGGGGGGACCTCGAGTTCCGCATCGACGCGATGAACGTGCTCCGCTACATGCTGCCCCACCTGCTGGCCCTCACCGTCTCCAGCCCGCTCTGGCGGGGGCGGCGGACCGGGTTTATGAGCTACCGCAGCCTGATCTGGCGCAACCTCCCCCGCACCGGCATCCCGGTGGTCTTCGACTCCCACCCGGCCTACCAACACTTCGTCGAGGTGCTCATCAAGACCGGCTCGATCCCCGACGCCTCCCGGATTTGGTGGGCCCTCCGCCCCCATCACGCCTACCCCACCCTGGAGTTCCGGGCCTTCGACCTGGCCACCAATCCGATGGACGTGATCGCGGTGGCGGCCCTGGCCCAGGCCCTGGTGTACAAGCACTACCGGATGCGGCAGGACAACATCACCTTCCGGGTCTACCCCACCCCGATGATCGAGGAGAACCTTTGGCGGGCGGCCCGGTACGGGCTGGAGGGCAAGCTCATCGACTTCGGCGAGCGGCGGGAGAAGTGGGCCCGGGACCTGATCGCCGAGCTGGTGGAGTTCGTCGACGAGGTCCTCGACGAGCTCGACAGCCGCTGGGCGGTGGCCCACGTCTTCCGCATCCTCGACCGGGGGACCTCGGCGGCGCGGCAGCTGGCGATCTTTGAGGAGACCGGCGACGTGCGGGCGGTGGTCGACTGGCTGATCGAGGAGACCCTGAACTTTTCCGATTCCGACGTGCCCGAGGCGGTATAATCCCGCCTTGGAATGAACGCCGACCCCGAGGCCACCCTGGCCTACTTCGCCGCCACCCTTCCCGCCTACCTCGAGGACCTCAGGACCCTGGTCGGCCTGGAGACCCCGAGCTGCCCGCCCCACCTTCCCGAGGAGCCCCGCCGGGAGTGCCGGCGGGGCCTGCGGGCGGCGGCCACCTGGCTGGAGGGCCGGTTCGCCCGGTTCGGGACCGTGAGCCGGATCGAGCTCCCCACCGGGCCGCTGCTCAAGGTGGTGCGGCGGGGGCGGGGCCCCCACGTGCTGATTCTGGCCCACTACGACACCGTGCACCCCCGGGGCTCGTGGAAGGTCCTCTGGCGCGAGGAGGAGGGGCGGATCTACGGGCCCGGGGTCTACGACATGAAGGGCGGGCTGCTCTTCGTGCCCTGGGCGGTACGCTATTTGATCAACGCCGGGCTGGAGCACCCCCACCTCACCGTGCTGCTCACCCCCGACGAGGAGATCGGGAGCCTGGCCTCGCGGGAGGCGATCCTCGAGGCCGCCACCCTGGCCGACGCCGCGTTGGTCCTCGAGGCGCCGATGAAGAACGGCGACCTCAAGGTGGCCCGCAAGGGGGTCGGCCACTTCCGGGTGCGCGTCCGGGGCCGGGCGGCCCACCAGGGGGTCGAGCCGGAAAAGGGGGTGAACGCGGTGGTCGAGGCCGCCCACTTCGTCCTCCACGCGGTGGCCCAGGAGGACCGCGAGGCCGGCACCACCGTCGGCCCGAACCGGATCCGGGGCGGCTTCGCCACCAACGTGGTCGCCCCCGAGGCCGAGCTCGAGGTCGACCTTAGGGCCTGGAGCCTGGCCGAGGCCCGGCGGGTCGAGGAGGCCCTCCGGGGCTACCGGCCCCGCCTCAAGGGGGCCCGGGTCCGGGTCGAGGGGGGGCTCAACCGGCCTCCGATGGAACCGACCCCCGACTCCATGCGGCTCTTTGAGCTGGCCCGCGAAGAGGCCGCCGCCCTCGGCTTTTCGGTGGGCCCCGGCCGGGTGGGGGGCGGCTCCGACGGCAACTTCACCCAGGCCAAGGGGGTCCCCACCCTGGACGGGCTGGGGCCGGTGGGCGGCGACGCGCACCAGCCGAGCGAGCACGTGCGCAAGGAGGCCCTCGCCCCCCGCGCGGCGCTCCTCGCCCGGCTGCTGGGGCGGCTGGTAGACTGGCGCTAGATGTTCTTTCGCCGCGAGGAGCACCTGAAGAGCGAGGGGCGGTTCTTCCTCTGCCGGGTGCGGACCGCCTCCGGCGAGGTGGTGCCCCTCCGGATCTCCAAGACCGCCGAGGTCTCGCCGACCCGGGAGGGCTACTTCTTGCGCAAGGAGGTCGTGGCCCCGAGGAGCCTCGACCGGGCGGTGCTGGAGGTCTGGTTCGACCGCCGCATGCGGCCGGTCCGGAAGGCGGTCGAGGGCGGCGAGCTCATCCCCATCAAGGAGTGGCGCGCATGAACCGACGGAACCTGTTCGAAGCCGTTCACCGGACGCTCTTGCCGGGGGCCGAGGCGGCCGCCTTCGCCGGCCAGGGCCTGATGGTCAACCACGTGGTCCTGGACCACGGCACCGCGGTCCCCGCCCACCGCCACCCCGAGGAGCAGATCACCCTGGTCCTCGAGGGCCGGATCGCCTTCCAGCTGGAGGACGAGGTCTGCGAGCTCGGCCCCGGGGACGCGATCGCGGTGCCACCGGGGGCCTCCCACGCGGTGCGGGCGCTCCTTCCCAGCGTGGTGCTCGACGTCTTCACCCCGGTGCGGGCCGACCTCTTGGAAAAGCTTGGCTAACCGGCGCCCGGGCGGGGCACCGACCTCAGGAACTCCCTGAGGTCGGCCTCGTCCTTGAGGAAGCGGACCAGCGCCAGGTCCCCGGGGCCGATCTCCAGCCCGGGCCGGAGGAGCTCCCGCCAGGCGGCGTGGACCGCCAGCGGCCGCACCGGACGGCCGGCCCTGCGGTCGACGTAGGCCCGGTTCCAGGCGGCGGCGATCTCGGTGAGGGTGCCCAGCCCGCCGGGGAGGGCCAGGTAGGCCCCGGCCAGGTCGAGCATCCGCTCGATCCGGGAGAGCAGGCTGGGGGAGGGCAGCTCGAGCTCGACGTGGGCGTTGGCCCCGGCGCGCCCGGGGAAGACCGGCGGGGCGGTGACCCCGAGGACCAGGCCCCCGGCCTCCCGCACCGCCCGGCTCACCGCCTCCATGGTGCCGCCGTAGCCGCCGGTCACCACCGCGAAGCCCATCTCCGCCAGCACCCGGCCCCAGGCCCCGGCGATCCGGTAGGCGGGGTCGCCCTCCCGGGCCCGGGAGGAGCCGAAGACGGCGACGACCGGTCGGGGCACGGCTAGAACGAGAGAACGGCGAACCCTTCCTCGCTCGCCCGCACCAGGTCCTGCCCGATGTAGTGGACGTCGAAGCCGGGGAGCTCGGTGGGCCGGCCCAGGGCCTCGAGGTTCCGCCGGCAGACCGCCGGCAGGATGCCCCGTTCGGAAAGGGCCGAGAGGCGCTTTTTGAGCTCGGGGTAGCGGTCGGCCTCCAGCGGCACCCGCACCCCATCGGCGAAGAAGACCACCCGCACCTCGGCCCCCTGGTCGTGGGCCACCGCTGCGAACCCCAGCCCCGAGGCGACCCGGAAGGTGGCCTCGGGGCCCGAGAGCACCAGCACGACGATCTTCGCCATGCCCAAAGCCTATACCATATCCGCGTGGATCGCGGCGCCTGGGGGTTCGCCGGCATCACCATCGTCTTCTGGGCGTCCGCCTTCGCGGCCATCCGCGCCGGACTGGACGGTCTATCCCCCGGTCACCTGGTCCTGCTTCGCTTCCTGGTGGCCTCGGGGGTGATGGCGGGTTATGCCCTTTTCCGCCGCCTCCCCCCACCCCGTGCCCCGGACGTTCCTCGTTTCGCGCTGCTCGGCCTCCTTGGCTTCTTCGTTTACCACACCGCCCTGGTCTACGGCGAGCGAACCGTGCTGGCGGGTTCCGCCAGCTTGCTAATCGCGTCCGGGCCGGTGTTTACCGCCCTCCTCTCGGGAATCTTCCTGGGGGAGCGTCTCGGTCCTTGGGGGGTCTTGGGCACCCTCCTGGCTTTTTTGGGCGTGGGGCTCATTGCCCTTGGCGAAGGGGGTGGGCTTTCCCTTGACCCGGGGGCGTTGCTGATCGTGCTCTCGGCGCTTTCAGCCTCCCTTTACTTCGTTTTTCAAAAACCGCTCTTTTCGCGCTACCGCGCCGAGCAGGTCTCGGTGTACACCTTGATCCTCGGGAGCCTGCCGTTTTGGGTGTTCGGACCGGGGTTTTTACCGGACCTGGCGCGGGCGGGAACGGGTCCGCTTTTGAGCGCGGTCTACCTGGGGGTCTTCCCTGGGGCGCTGGCCTATTTCACCTGGACCCAGGCCCTCGCCCGGGCGCCGGCTTCGGTGGTCAGCAGCCTGCTGTACCTTTCCCCGCTTCTGGCCACCCTGATCGCCTGGGGTTGGCTGGGGGAGTGGCCGGCCCCACTGGTCCTTTTCGGGGGAGGGCTTGCCCTTTTGGGGGTGGTGTTGGTGCAACGATTTAACCGAGCCTGAACCCGTTCCCGGGCATCCTAGCGGGGATGCGGGTCGTCGCCTGGCTTTTGCTTCTGGCCACCTTCGCGTCGGCCACCGGCGTTCGGCTGGGTCTCGCCTTCGAGGGCCAGCTTCTGCCGATCGGGGTGTCGGGGTTTTTGGAATACCGCACCGAAGCTGGCGGCCTTGTGCGGGCCCAGATCGGTTACGACTACCTCGGGCTCTACCTGCTGGGCGAGTTGGGCTTCGCCCTTCGCGATGACCCCTGGCGACGCACCTGGGCGAGCTTGGGCGGCGGGTACTATTTGGTGCCCGAGCGCGATGCACCGGAGCTGGGTTTTCTCCTCGCTGGCGCCGGTTACTACGATGCCGTCCAGGGGCTTGGAGCCTGGGCCGGGGTGATGCTCCCGGGCGATCTGCTGGCCGGGCGGGCCCGGGATTTGGGCTCCGGTGGCGGGCTCGCCCTCTTTTCCCTTCTGCGGGTTAGGGTTGAGTTGGCCAGCCTGGAATTCCCCTAGCTTGGTCTGTTTTCCAATGCGCTTCGGGGTGATATAACGGGCCCGTGTGGCAGGTGCGGGTTCCCGCCAGCGTGGCCAACCTGGGCAGCGGCTTCGACGCGCTGGGGCTGGCCCTCGCGCTCTACCTCGAGGCCGCCGGAGGGCCCGCCGAGGCCGACGGCTTCCTCTACCAGGGGGAGGGGGAGCTCCGTTTGGAGCGGCCCGGGGAGAGCCTGCTCCACCGGGCCTGGCGGGCCGCCTGGCGGCGGATCGGCGAGGCGCCCCCGCCCCTTTACGTCGAGGTCTTTAACCCCATCCCCCTGGCCCGGGGCCTCGGCTCCTCGGCGGCCGCCCGGGTGGCCGGGGCGGCGCTCGCCGACCTCGCCTCCGGCGGGAGGCTGGGCCGCGACGGCGTCTTCGCGGTGGCGGCCGAGCTCGAGGGCCACCCCGACAACGCCGGGCCCTCGGCCTACGGCGGGCTGGTGGTGGGGGTGGGGCGGCCCTGGCGGGCGGTCAGCCTGCCGGTGCCCGATGCGCTTTTGGTCGCGGTGGCGGTGCCCCCCTTCGAGGTGCCGACGGCGGCCGCCCGCGAGCTCCTGAAGGGATCGGTGGCCCGGGAGGACGCGGTCTTCAACCTGGCCCGGGCCGCCCTCTGGCCGGCCGCCCTGGCCGCCGGCCGCTGGGAACTCCTGGCCGAGGCCGCCCGCGACCGGCTCCACCAGGAGGCCCGGGCCTCGCTGATGCCGGGGGCCCTGGAGGCGATCGAGGCCGCCCAGGAGGCGGGGGCCCTGGCCGCCTTCGTGGGCGGGGCGGGGCCGGCGGTGGCCGCCCTGCTGGAGCGCCACAAGGCCGATCGGGTGGGCCGGGCGCTGTCCCGGTACGCCGGGGAGGGGCGGGTTCTCCTCCTGGAGGCGGCGGAGGGGTACACGTGGAAGGAGATCTGAACACTTTCCCCCTGATGGACGCTCTGGAGCTGGTGCACGCCGGCAAGCAGAGCGGCGAGATGGTGGTCGACGCCGAGGTCGAGCTGGTGCTCCGCTTCCACAGCGGCGAGGTGATGGGCGGCGGCATCCTCGACTGGACCGGGTTCGAGGCCATCAGCGCCTTCGACCTCGCCCGCCGGGAGGGGAGCTTTCGCTTCTACCCCGAGGCGGTGATCGGCGAGCCCGAGCCCCTGATGCCCTTCGCCACCTTCCTGGCCGAGTGGGCCCGGCTCTCCGACGAGTGGCGCCGGTTTTTGAAGCGGGTCGGCGCCCCCAGCCGGGTCTTCGAGGCCCCCCGCCCCCAGGGGCCCTACCAGCTCTTCGCCCGGCCCCTGAGCGTTCGGGGGGCGGCCCGGCGCTGGGGGGTGCCCCTGATCGTGGCGGTGGAGCGGGTCTGGCAGGGGTTGGAGGAGGGGGTGCTGGTGCCCCTGGCCCAGTACCGCTGGCACCCCATGCGGATCCGCCACCCGCTGGCCTGGGAGGTGCCCCGGGGCCACCCCTACGCCGACGTGGTGCGCCGGCTCACCGGCGAGAAGACCCTCGGCGAGCTGATCCAGGCGGGGTTGCCCGAGGCCCGGGTCCGCGACTTCCTGATCGACGAGCTCCGCCACCGGCGGATGCGCCCCCGCGGCCGGGGGGCCCTCCTCCGCGACCTCACCTGGGAAAAGGAAGCTGAACTCCAGAGTTAATCGAGTATAATTCCGCCATGGCGGGTCTCAGGGAGCGGCAGAAGCAGCGCCGCAAGGAGCGGATCTACCGGGCCGCGATCGCGCTCTTCCGGGACTACGGCTTCGAGCGTACCACCGCCGAGGAGATCGCCCGGAAGAGCCACGTCTCCCGGGGCACCTTCTTCAACTACTACCCCTACAAGGAGGCGGTGCTGCTCGACTTCGGCGCCGAGCTCTTGGAGGAGGCCTGGGCCGAGGCCCGGGTCCGCCTGGACGCCGGCGGCGATCCCCTCGAGGTGCTCGGCTTCCTCTGGGACCGCCTGGCCGAGCTCTCCGAGACCGAGCTCGGCCCCGAGCTCTTCTCCCGGGTCGCCTACGAGCTCTTGAACCCGAACCCCGAGCGGGCGGCCTACGCCTACCGGGCGCTGCCCCTCGCCGAGCGGGTCAAGGAACTGCTCCGGCCGCTGGCCGAGGCCGGCCGGATCCGGACCGACCTCAGCCTGGAGCGGATCGCCGCCTCGATCGCCGACACCTTCCTCCTCGCCGCCCTCCGTTGGGCGGCCTACGGGGCCGGGTCCAGCCTCAAGGGCGAGACCCGGAAGTTTCTGACCCTGGTCCTCGAGGGCGCCCTGGTCCGCTGACTAAAAGAGGGTCTCGGGCACCGGCAGCCCCAGGTGCTCGAAGGCCCGCCGGGTGGCCACCCGGCCGCGGGGCGTGCGCTTGACCAACCCGGCCTGGATCAGGTAGGGCTCGACGACCTCCTCGAGCGTCAGGGGGTCCTCGGCCAGGGCGGTGGCCAGGGTCTCCAGCCCGGCCGGGCCGCCGGCGAACTTGACCGCCAGCGTCTCCAGGTAGCGCCGATCGCGGGCCTCCAGCCCCAACCGGTCGAGCCCCAGGGCGTCGAGGGCGGCCTCGGCCCGTTCCCTGGTGATGCGGGGCTCGCCGGCCACCTGGGCGTAGTCCCGCACCCGGCGGAAGAGCCTCTTCGCGATGCGCATCGTCCCCCGGCTCCGCTCGCCGATGGCCCGGGCGGCCTCGGCTTCGAGCGCGACGCCGAGCAGCCGGGCGTCGCGGAGCACCCCCTGGGCGAGCTCCTCGGGGGTGTAGAACTCCAGCTGCTCGGTGATCCCGAACCGGCTCCTGAGCGGCCCCGAGAGCAGCCCCGGCCGGGTGGTGGCCCCGATCAGGGTGAAGCGGGGGAGCTCCAGCCTCAGGGTCCGGGCGGCCGGGCCCTGGCCCAGCACCAGGTCGATCTTGAACTCCTCCATCGCAGGGTAGAGGTGCTCCTCGGCGGTCCGCGAGAGGCGGTGGATCTCGTCGATGAAGAGGACGTCCCCCTCCTCCAGGCTGTTGGTGAGGATCGCCGCCAGGTCGCCGGGTTTCTCGATCGCCGGGCCCGAGGTGACCCGGATCTGCACCCCGAGCTCGTAGGCGATCACGTGGGCCAGGGTGGTCTTGCCGAGGCCGGGGGGGCCGGCGAGGAGGAGGTGGTCGAGGGGTTCGCCGCGCTTCTTGGCGGCCTCGAGGTAGACCCGGAGCTTTTCCTTGACCCGGGTCTGGCCCACGTACTCGTCGAGGCTCTTGGGCCTCAGGAGGAGCTCGGATTCCACGGGTTCATGATACCGGAGGCGGCCTAGGGCAGCGCCGAGAAGGGCCTTAGGAGCTCGATGCGATGATCCCTTAGCCAGCCGAGCGTGCCGGCGGCGAGGTGCGCCTCGAGCCAGGCCCAGGCCTCCTTTCCCCGGCCCAGGGCGTAGGCGTTGATCCAGTAGGTCGCCGCCTGGCCCAGGAGGTAGGGATCCTGGGGGTCCCGGTCGGCCGCTTGCATCAGGGCCTTTTTCGCTTCGCGCACGTGCTTTTCGGTGATCTCGGGGAAGCGCCGGGTGGCGTCGACGAACCGCCCGTCCCGCCACTCGAAGGTGCGCCAGACCGCCGGCGAGCAGGCGTAGCAGAGGCCCCCGAGGTAGCCGTAGACGCGAACGAAGGTGAGCTCGGCCCGGCCGTCGCCGTTTAGATCCCGGGCCCGGACAAGCCCGCCGTTCCCCCAGTCTCCGGCGGTGAGGGCCACCACCCGGCCGCCCACCAGGGCGAAGACGTACTCGCTGAAGCAGCAGTGGGCGCCGCCGGAGTAGCCGGTGACCCAGAGCTCGGGCGGCGGGTTGCCGGTAACCTCGACCGTTCGCGCGGTGACCCGCTGGTCCTCCACCAGGACGGTCTCCTCCCCGTTTCTTAAGAGCACCAGGCGTTCGCCGGCGTGGGGGCCGGACTCGTCGCCGAAGGCCCGCACCGCCGCGGTGTAGGGGCCCCAGGGAAAGGCGGTGGGCTCGGCCAGGGCCAGGGCCGCCAGCCAAAGCAGGGAGACCGCGATCCTCATAAACTCAGTCTAGGCCGTGCTGGTTTACCTGGATCAGAACTACGCTTCCCGCATCGCCAAGTACCTGCTCGGGCTCCCCCACAACGAGGTCTTCGGGTTCTTTTGGCGCGAGCTCAAGGCGGGGGCGGCCGAGGGGCGCTTCCTCTCGCCCCCCTCGCCGTTCCACGTGCTCGAGCTCCACGGCGGCTACCTCCTCCCCACCTTCCGGTCCCTTTTCGCCGAGGTCTCGGGGGGCTACTGGGTGCGCCCCTGGCAGGAGGTGGTCCGCCGCCAGGCCGAGCGGGGCGGGCTGGCCCTCGCCGACCTCCTCACCCGCCGGGGCCGCTGGGACCGGCCGGCCGACCTCGCCCCCCTGTGGGACCTGCTCGACTGGGAGCTGGAGGGCTCCTTTTTCCAGCGGGCGGCGGCCGCCGCCGAGGCGGTGAGCCGGCTCCTGGGGCTGGGGCCGGCCGGGGCGGGGCTGCCGTTCGTGCGGGTGCTGGCCCGTCTTCTCGCCTTCCGCTCGCTCCAGACCCGAAGGCGGGAGCGGCTCGCCGACCTGGTGGACCTGGCGATGGCCGCCACCGTCCGCCCCTACGCCGACGCCCTGGGGACCGACCGGTTCCTCCGCGAGGCCCTGGCCCGGCTCGGCTACGGGCAAGCGGTCTTCTCGGGCCGGGCCGCCGAGGTGCGGCGATTCGCCGACTGGCTTAGGATGAGACGGGATGAAGCTCACGGTCAAAGCCTTTCGCGAAGCCAAGAACCGACGCCTGGTGATGCTGACCGCCTATGACTACGTGGGCGCCCGGCTGGCCGAGGCCGCCGGGGTCGACGCCCTGCTGGTGGGCGACTCCCTGGCCAACGTGATCCTCGGCCTCCCCGACACCCGCCCGGTCACGGTGGCGATGGTTGCCCACCACGCCCGGGCGGTGCGGCGGGGGGCACCGGAGACCTTCTTGGTCGCCGACCTGCCGTACCTCGCCGACGCCACCCCCGAGCGGGCCCTGGCCGCCGCCGAGGTGCTCCTCAAGGAGGCCGGGGCCGACGCGGTGAAGCTGGAGGGCCCCAAGGTCGAGGTCGTCCGCGCCCTGGTCGCCGCCGGGGTCCCGGTGATGGGCCACCTCGGCCTCACCCCCCAGACCGCCAGCCAGAAGGGCGGCTACCGGGTGCAGGGGAAGGACCTCGAGGCCGCCCGCCGGCTCCTCGCCGAGGCCCGGGCGCTGGAGGCCGCCGGGGTCTTCGCGATCGTTCTGGAGATGGTCCCCGCCCCCCTGGCCGAGCGGATCACCGCCGCGCTCGGGGTGCCCACCATCGGGATCGGCGCCGGCGCCGGCACCGACGGCCAGGTGCTGGTCTTCCACGACCTCTTGGGGCTGTTCGAGGACTTCACCCCCAAGTTCGCCCGGCGCTACCTCGAGGGCGCCGAGCTCTTCCGGGCGGCGATCCGGAGCTACGCCGAGGACGTGCGCTCGGGCCGCTTTCCCGGTCCCGAGCACGCCTTCGGGCTGCCCCCCGAGGTGGAGGCGGCGCTCAAGCGCGAGGTATAATCGGGGATCGTGGCGCTTAAGTTCCTGGCCGAGGGCGAACGCCTGGATCAGGCGGTGGCCCGCTTCGCCGGGGTCTCCCGCACCAAGGCCAAGGCCTGGATCGAGGCCGGTCACGTGCGGGTGGCCGGCCAGGTGGTCCGCAAGCCGGCCTACCGGCTGCGGGGGGAGACGGTGGTCGTCGAGCGCCCCCCCGAGCCCCCGCTCCGGGTCGAGCCCGAGGAGCGGGCGCTGGCGGTCCTCTACGAGGACGAGGACCTGATCGTGGTCAACAAGCCCCCGGGGATGCTCACCCACCCCGCCCCCGGCGAGCCCACCGGCAGCCTGGTCGGGGCGCTGCTCGCCTACTTCGGCCAGGGCGGCATCGAGGCCGAGCGCCTCGAGGAGGTCCGCCCGGGGATCGTCCACCGCCTCGACCGCGACACCTCGGGGGCCATCGTGGTGGCCAAGAACCCCTTCGCCCAGCGGCGGCTCTCGGCGGCGTTCAAGAACCGGTTCGTCCTCAAGCGGTACCTGGCGATCACCCAGGGGGTGCCGCGGGCGATGACCCTGGTCGCCCCGATCGGCCGCCACCCGGTCCACCGCCACAAGATGCACGTCGGCGGGGTGCGCCCCCGCTACGCCGAGACCGACATCGCGGTGCTGGCCGAGGTCCCCGGCCACGCCCTGGTCGAGGCCCGGCCCCACACCGGCCGCACCCACCAGATCCGGGTGCACCTCAAGCACCTGGGGGCCCCGATCCTCGCCGACCCCCTCTACGGCCGGCCCCACCCGGCGATGCCCCGGCAGGCCCTCCACGCCTACGAGCTCCGCCTGCCCCACCCGGCGAGCGGGCGCTTCCTCACCTTCGTGGCCCCGGTGCCCGAGGACATGGCGGCCGCCTGGGAGCGGCTCGGGGGGCGCTGGCCCGAGGGGTTGCGCCTCGGGCCAGCCAGGGCTAGCGCTTGAGCTCGGGGAAGTCCTCCTCGAAGAACTCGTAGGGCGCCTTCTCGCCCTTCTCCTGTTCCCGGGCCCTGAGCTGCACCCGGCGGATCTTGCCCGAGATCGTCTTGGGCAGCTCGGCGAACTCCAGCCGCCGGATCCGCTTGTAGGCGGGCACCCGCTCGCGCACGAAGGCGAAGATCGAGAGGGCCACCTCGCGGGTTGGCTCGAAGCCCGGGGCCAGCACCACGTAGGCCTTGGGGACCGAGAGGCGGATGGGGTCGGGGGCCGGCACCACCGCCGCCTCGGCCACCGCCTCGTGCTCGATGAGGACGCTCTCGAGCTCGAACGGGCTGATGCGGTAGTCGGAGCTTTTGAAGACGTCGTCGGCCCGGCCGATGTACCAGAAGTAGCCGTCCTCGTCGCGGCGGGCCACGTCGCCGGTGCGGTAGTAGCCGCCCGCCATCACCCGGGCGGTGCGCTCGGGGTCGTCGAGGTAGCCCTGCATCAGCCCCACCGGCCGGGGGTCGAGCCGGATCGCGATCTCGCCCTCGTCGGCCTCCTGGCCGTCGGGGTCGAGGAGCACCATGCGGTAGCCGGGGAGCGGCCGCCCCATCGAGCCCGGCTTCACCGGCTGGCCGGGGCTGTTGCCGATCTGGGCGGTGGTCTCGGTCTGGCCGTAGCCGTCGCGGATGACGAGCCCCCAGGCGTCCTCGACCTCGGCGATGACCTCGGGGTTCAAGGGCTCGCCGGCGCTCACCAGCTCCTTAAGCTGCATCCGGTAGCGCCTCAGGTCCTCGAGCACGAACATCCGCCAGACCGTGGGCGGGGCGCAGAGGGTGTGGACGCCGTACTTCTCGACCGCCTCGAGGATCGCCCGGGGATCGAAGCGGGTGTAGCGGTAGATGAAGACGGTGGCCTCGGCGTTCCAGGGGGCGAAGAAGTTGCTCCAGGCGTGCTTGGCCCAGCCCGGCGAGCTGATGTTGAGGTGGAGGTCGCCGGGCTGCATGCCGACCCAGTACATGGTCGAGAGGTGGCCGATGGGGTAGGAGGCGTGGGTGTGGGCGACGAGCTTGGGCCTCGAGGTCGTGCCCGAGGTGAAGTAGAGCAGCAGGAGGTCGTCGGATCGGGTGGGCCCGTCGGGGGTGAAGGCGGCCCCGGCCCGGTAGGCCTCGTCGAAGGGGGTCCAGCCGGTCACCTCACCGCCCACGCTGACGCGGAGCTCGCGGTCGAGGAGCCCCTCGAACCGGTCGGCGACCCCGGCCTCGGCCACCACCGCCTTGACCCGGCCGCGTTCCAGGCGGTCCTTGAGGTCGTCGCCGGTGAGCAGGGTGGTGGCCGGAATCACCACCGCCCCCAGCTTCATCGCCGCCAGCATCGTCTCCCAAAGCGGCACCTGGTTGCCGAGCATGAGGAGGATGCGGTCGCCGCGGCCGACCCCTTGGGCCCGCAGGAAGTTCGCCACCCGGTTGGAGGCCTCCTTGAGCTCGGCGAAGGTGCGCGTTTCCTCGGCGCCGGACTCGTCGACGATCCAGAGCGCGATTTGGTTGGGCTTCCGCTCGGCCAGGGGGTCGAAGTAGTCGAGGGCCCAGTTAAAGCGCTCGGGCCGGGGCCAGGAAAAGCCTCGGTAGGCGGTCGGGTAGTCGGTGCGGTGGGCCAGAAGGAAGTCGCGGGCTTCCAGGAACGTCTTGGCTTCGCTCACGTTTCACCTCCCAGGAATTGGTCTTGTCGCTCCCACCTTACCCCTGGGAGGTTTAGGACATTTGGCCCCAGATCCGCCGGTTCAGCCGGAGGTCGTCGACCAGCTTCAGGAACAGCTCGACCTCGCCGAGGAAGCCCTGGTAGAGGCGGGGCGAGTAGAGGGTGCCGAGGAGCGGGGGTTCCAGCCGGTTCTTCCCCCCCGCGAGTGCCAGGTAGAGCTTGCCGTAGACGATCGAGAACGCCACCGGTCCGGCCCCCCGGGCGAAGGCGGCGAGGGTCTCCATGAAGGCGGGGGAGAGGGCGTAGAAGGCGAAGATCCGGTCCGAGGCGAAGACCTTGAAAAGGCGTTCGAAGCGAGGGTCCTCCATGCGAACCCGCTCGAGCTCGATCTGGGGGCGGGCGAGGAACCAGCGCTCGGGGTAGGCGACCACGATTCCAGGGGACGGCTTGTTGAAGTCGGCGACGAAGAAAAGGCCCTGGAACACCGGGGCCTCGTAGACCAGGCGTTCGCCGCCCAGGCGGGGCTTTCGCCGGAGGCCGCCGCCGGCCCGGAGCTCGGAGAAGCGGATCCCGACCTCGCCCCGGCGGGCGACGACGAGGTCCTCGCCGGTCACCTCGTCGGGGGGCACGGTCTTAAACAGCAGGCTGCCCTCGAGGTCGAGCACCGAGACGCTGCCCAGCGGGGCGTAGGCGACCGCCTCCAGGCTGCCCTCCAGGAGGGGCTTTACCAGCTCGCGCTTGAACCGCTCCTTGAACGGGTAGAGCAGGGTGGGGGTCAGCCAGCCGGCGAGGGCGCCGGCGGCGGCCAGCGAGGCGAGCAGGTGGACCGGCCGCCCCCCGAGCCTTAGCAGGTAGAGGCCGAGCCCGCCGCCGGCCAGGAGGAGCCCCGCCCAAACCGCCGCCAGCATCGCCCAGGCCGCCCGCCGCTCGCGGGTCAGGGCGGCGATCCGGGGGCGGAGCCGCGCGTAGGTTCGGGCGTCCATGCCTAGGAGCCGAACATGCGGCCCACGTCGGGGGCGGTGCGGGCGGCCTCCTCGGCCTGGAAGACCGGGCGGGGCTTGAGCCCCATCCAGGACGCCACCATGTTGGAGGGGAACATCTCCACCGCGTTGTTGAACTGGACCACGGCGGCGTTGTAGGCCCGGCGCGAGGCGGCCAGCTGCTCCTCGATCTCGTTCAGCGAGGCCTGGAGCTCTAGGAAGTTCTCGTTGGCCTTGAGCTGGGGGTAGGCCTCGAGCTGGACCAGGAGCCGGCCGAGGAGCCCGGAGAGCTCGCCCTCGAGCCGGAACCGCTCGTCGTCGCTTTGGGCCCGGCCCACCCGGCTCCTGAGCTCGGTGACCCGCTCCAGGGTCTCCCGCTCGTGCTTGGCGTAGGCCTTGACCGTCTCCACCAGGTTGGGAATGAGGTCGAAGCGCTTTTTCAAGAGGGCGTCGATCGCGCCCCGGGCGTAGTCGATCTGGTTTTTGAGGCCGATCAGCCGGTTGTAGGTGGCGACCACGAGGCCCACCGCCCCCGCCGCCAGAACGATCAGTACCCAGACGAAGGTCATTTGGGGCATTCTACCAGGGCTAGGGCGGCGAGCAGCGTCGCCGGCGTCGGGGGGTCCTCGGTGAGCGCCCGCCGCCAGTCCCGGGCGCCGGGGACCCCGCGAAAGAGGGGCACCAGCGGGCGGACGACCGCCCGGCCGGGGGTGCCCCGTTGGAGCTCGGCCTCGAGGTAGCCGGCCATCGTCCGGACCACCCGACAGCGGTCGGGGCGGTGGGCCTCGCCGAAGAGCTCGGCGTCGACCCCGGCGAAGCGCCAGGGGTCCTCGTAGGCGGCCCGGCCGACCATCGCGCCGTCCACCCCCTCGAGGTGGCGGCGCACCGCCTCCAGGTCCTGGATGCCCCCGTTGGTGACCACGGTGAGCTCGGGGAAGGCGGCCTTGAGCCGGTGGACGAGGTCGTGGCGAAGCGGCGGCACCGCCCGGTTTTTCCGGGTGGAGAGGTCGAGCCGCGCCTTGCGGGCGTGGACCAGGAAGACCCGGACCCCCGCCTTCGCCACCCGCTCGACGAACCGGAAGAGGGCGGTCTCCTCGTCGTCCTCCTCCAGCCCCAGGCGGTGCTTGACGCTGATCCAGACCCCGGTCTCGGCGTGCACCGCCTCGGCGATCGCCGCCACCCGGTCGGGCTCCCGAAGGAGCACCGCCCCGATCCCCATCCGCTGGCTTTTTTCCGAGGGGCAGCCGACGTTCAGGTTGATCTCGTCGAAGCCGTGGGGGAGGGCCAGGCCGGCCGCCCGGGCGGCCTCCTTGGGGTCGCGGCTCGCGATCTGGAGGGCCAGCGGCCGCTCCTCGGGCCGGTGGAAAAGGAGCCGCTCGGGGTCGCCGCGGAGCAGCGCCCGGTCCACCACCATCTCGGTGTAGAGCCGGGCCCGGCGGCTGATTTGGCGGAAGAAAAAGCGAAAGTGGCGGTCGGTGCGGTCCAGCATCGGGGCGACCGCGAAGGCCCAGGGGCTCAGCCGAGCTCGGCCAGGACCTCTTCCGGCCGCTTGGGGCGCGGCTTTCGGAAGCGGATCTGCTCCCACTCGCCCTCCTCGATGACCTCGACCTCCGGCCAGCGCTCCCGGATCCAGGCCAGGGTGCCGGTGACCAGGTCCTCGGGGGTGCTGGCGGCCGAGGTGATTCCCACGTTTCGCACCCGTTCGAACCAGGCCTCCTCGAGGTCCTCCGGGGTGTCGATCCGCACCGCCCGGGTGAGCTTGCCGGCCAGCTCGAAGAGCCGCATCCCGTTGGAGGAGTGGCGGCTGGAGAGGACCAGGAAGAGGTCGACCTTGGGGGCCAGCCGGCGGACCGCGTCCTGCCGGTTCTTGGTGGCGTAGCAAAGGTCCGAGCGGGCGGGAGTCACCAGCTTGGGGAAGCGCTTTTTGAGGATCGCGATGGTGGCGTCGGTGTCGTCGACCGAGAGGGTGGTCTGGGTCAGGACCAGGACCTTCTCGGGGTCGGGCACCTCCACGGTGCGGGGGTCGGCCAGGCGGGGGTCCTTGCCGACCTGGGTGTGGACCGCCACCAGGATCGTGTGCTCGGGGGCCTCGCCCAGCGTCCCCTTGACCTCCTGGTGGTCGGCGGAGTCCCCGATCAGCAGGATCGTGTAGCCCATGGCGGCGTAGCGGCGGGCCTCGGAGTGCACCTTGGTGACCAGGGGGCAGGTGGCGTCGATCTGGGCCAGGCCGAGCCGGGCCGCCTGGCGCCGCACCTCGGGGGCCACCCCGTGGGCCGAGAAGACGATGGTGCCGGGTCGTTCCTCGGTGGTCTCGATCTCCCCCAGGTCCTCGACGAACCGGACCCCCCGCTCCCTCTCCAGCCGGCGGACCACCGTCTCGTTGTGGACGATCTGGTGGTAGACCACCAGGTCGCCGGGGTTTTCCTCGGCGGCCCGCTCCACCGTCTGGATCGCCATCACCACCCCGGCGCAGAACCCGCGGGGCTTGGCCAGGTAGACCCGCTCGACCACGCCGCGAGGATACCAAAGCCGAGGGGGTTGGGTTCCCCTCGGTTGCCCGGGATGCCCGGCGGGGGTAAAATCGCGCAAAATTATGCGACCGCTAACCCAACCGAAGGCGACCTCGACCCGTCCGGCCATCGCGCTCAAGGGGGTGGTCCAGCGCTTCGGCGGCTACGTGGCGGTGGGCGGGGTGGACCTCGAGGCCGCCGCCGGCGAGTTCGTCGCCATCGTGGGCCCGACCGGATGCGGCAAGAGTACGATTTTAAACATCGTCGCCGGGTTGCGCCCCCCCGCCGAGGGCGAGGTGCGGGTCTTCGGCGAGCCCCTCGCGGGCCTGAACCGCGAGGCCGGCTACCTCTTCCAGGCCGACGGCCTCCTGCCCTGGAAGACCGCGTTGGAGAACGTGGCCCTGGGGCCGGTCCTCCGGGGGGTTCGGCCCGGCGAGGCCCGCCAGCGGGCCCGGCACTGGCTCGCCAAGGTGGGGCTCGCCGGCTTCGAGGACCGCTACCCCCACCAGCTCTCCGGCGGCATGAAAAAGCGCGTGGCCCTGGCCCAGGTGCTCATCCTCTCGCCACGGATCCTGCTGATGGACGAGCCCTTCGGGGCCCTCGACGTGCAGACCCGCCAGCTCATGGAGAACGAGTTGCTCGCCCTCTGGCAGGAGGACCGGAAGACCGTGCTCTTCGTCACCCACGACCTCGAGGAGGCGATCGCCCTGGCCGACCGGGTGGTGGTGTTCTCGGCCGGTCCGGCGAGCCGGATCGTCGGCGACTTCCGGGTCGAGCTCCCCCGCCCCCGCGACGTGGCCGAGGTGCGGCTCACCGAGGACTTCCTGGCCATCCACCGGGAGATCTGGGGGCTCTTGCGGGAGGAGGTGATGCGGGCCCATGCGCGCTAGGGTGCGGCTTTGGCAGCTGGGGATCCTGGTCCTTCTGCTGGCCGGCTGGGAGCTCTCGGTGCGGCTCGGCTGGGTCGACGCCTTCTTCTTCTCCAAGCCCTCGGAGATCGCCGGGAGGATCTTCGAATGGTTCTCCACCGGCGAGATCTACGGCCACCTCTGGATCACCCTGTGGGAGACGATGTTGGCCTTCCTGATCGGCACCCTCCTGGGGGTGGTGCTGGGGCTTTGGCTGGCCCTGGTGCCCACCGCCAGCGCGGTGCTCGACCCCTTCATCAAGGCGATGAACTCGATCCCCCGGGTGATCCTGGCCCCGATCTTCACCCTCTGGTTCGGGCTCGGAGTGGCCAGCAAGGTGGCGCTGGGGGTGACCCTGGTCTTCTTCGTGGCGTTCTTCAACACCTACCAGGGGATCAAGGAGGTGAACCCGGTGGTGCTGGCGAACGCGCGGATGCTCGGCGCGAGCGGGCGCCAGCTTTTGGCCCACGTCTACCTGCCCTCGGCGGCGAGCTGGATCTTCTCCTCCCTCCGCACCTCGATCGGGTTCGCGGTGATCGGGGCGGTGGTCGGCGAGTACCTGGGCTCGGCCCGGGGGCTCGGATACCTGATCTCGCAGGCCGAAGGAGTCTTCGACACCACCGGGGTGTTCGCCGGCATGGTGGTGCTGGCGGTCTTCGTGGTGCTCCTCGACTGGGTGGTAAGCCGGGTGGAGGCCCGCCTGCTGGTCTGGCGGCCCGCCCCCGGCCAGGAAGGAGGGACGGTATGAGGAAAGCGGTATGGGCAGGGATTATCGCGTTGGTGGTGGGCCTGGCGATGGCCAAGGCCCCGGAGAAGAAGCACGTGGTGATCGCGGTGGGCGGCAAGAGCCTGGTCGTCTACCTGCCGCTCACCGTCGCCGAGCAGCTCGGCTACTTCAAGGACGAGGGGCTCGACGTCGAGATCCAGGACTTCAAGGGGGGTTCGGCGGCGCTCAGGGCTTTGCTCGGCCGCTCGGCCGACCTGGTGGTGGGCTACTTCGACCACATCGTCCGGCTCCAGGCCCAGGGTCGGGACCTGGAGGGCGTGGCGCTGATGGGCAAGTACCCGGGGATCGTCCTGGGAATCCAGAAGAAGCTGGCCGGCGAGATCCAAAGCGTCAAGGACCTCAAGGGCCGGAAGGTGGGGGTCACCAAGCCGGGCTCCTCGACCAACTACTTCGTCTACTACCTGCTGGTCAAGAACGGGCTCAAGCCCACCGACGTCTCGATCATTGGCGTGGGCGGGGCCTCCTCGGCCATCGCCGCCTTCGAGAAGGGTGAGATCGACGCGATCAGCCACGTGGAGCCGGTGATCACCACCCTGGAAAGCCGCGGGCTCTTAAAGGTGATGGTGGACACCCGCAAGCCCGAGGACACCCTGAGGGTCTTCGGCGGCCCCTACCCGGCGGCGACCCTCTACACCCACCGCTCCTTCGTCGAGCAAAACCCCGAGACCACCCAGCGGCTGGTCAACGCCATCGTTCGGGCGCTCCGCTGGATGCAGGGCAAGAGCGCCGACGAGGTGGTGGCGATCATGCCGAAGAGCTACTCCCAGGGCAACCCCGAGCTCTACAAGAAGATCGTCGCCAACTCGCTCTCGATGTTCAGCGCCACCGGGCGCTTCCCGCCCGAGGGCCCGAAGACCGCCTACAAGGTGCTCAGCATGTTCGACCAGAAGCTGGCGGCGGCCAAGGTGGACCTCACGAAGACCTACACCAACGAGTTCGTCGAGAAGGCCCTGGAAAAGTACGGCCGGTAACTTCCCGGTGGGCGTTCGGCGGGGCACCTAGAGGGTATGCCGGTGCCCCGCCTCGTCTTCGACGACGATCACCGGTTTGGACAGCCTGTCGTAGACGGCTAGGGCGACGTAGACCACCAGGGCGATCCACAGGTCGCCGAGCGCTCCGGGTAGGGGCAGCACCGCCCCCGCCAGGGTGAGCGCGAGCCAAGAGGTGGCGGCGACGAAGAGGGCCAGAGTGCCGTTTTCCAGGTAGCGATGCGCCCCTTTCGGCACGCGAATCGGGGGCCGCCGCTGCTTCAGGGCCCTTTGGATTCGCGGCTCCGCCCACCAGGGGGGAAGGCCGAGGTCGGGGCGGGCGGCCCGGATCGCCTGGTAGACCGCTTCCCAGCCGGCGTAGCTGAGCGGGAGGTCCCGCGCGCCCTCCGGGGTCCCGAGACGAAGAACCAATTCGGGAAAGAGGGGGCAGCGGCCGCGCATTTCCACCCGGGCGGCGCTGACCCGGGAAAGGGGGATCCGCTCCCGCCCGAAAAACAGGGTGTGGTTCTCCAGGCCGTAACCGTCAGGCCTCGGTCTCAGGGCGGTGTAGAGGAGGCAGAGGAGGAGGACGAGGGCGACCCCGGCGAGGGCCCGCTCGGGTGGGGGGCTGGCGGTCAGGGCCAGGACCGCCAGCCCCGCTAGGAGCAAGCCCGCCGTCCAGGCGAGGAGGCGGTCGGATCGGGTGGGCGCGGCGTAGGGCATCTCGGTTCCCATTTCCAATCTACTCCGCTCGGCCCACCGCCCGGTACCTGCCCCCGGGGAGGGCCTCGGCGAGCCCCAGGAGCTCGAGTTCGGCCAGCGCCGCCAGCACCCCGGCCGCCGCCCAGCCGGTGGCCGCCGCCAGGTCGTCGGGGAGGGCCTCGCCGAGCTCGGCGAGGGCGCGGTGGAGGGGGGCCAGGCGCTCGGGAACCGCCGGCGCCGGGGTGGCGGCGGGGGCAAGGCCGAGCAGCTCCAGGAGCTCCCTCGGCGAGAGCACCGGAGCGGCGCCGTCCTTGATCAGCAGGTTGGACCCCCGGCTCTTGGGGTCGGTGGGGCGGCCGGGAACGGCGAGCACCTCGCGACCGAGCTCGAGGCCGTGCCGGGCGGTGATCAGGGCGCCCGAGCGCTCGGGGGCCTCGACCACCACCACCGCCCGGGCGAGGGCGGCGATGAGGCGGTTGCGGCGGGGAAAGTGCTCGGGGCGCGGTCCCTCGCCGAAGGGGAACTCGCTGACCAGGACGCTCCTTTTGGCCAGGTCCCCGTGCTCCCGGGGGTAGACCCGGTCGAGGGCGCTCCCCAGCACCGCGACGCTCTCGCCGCCGGCCTCGAGGACCCCCCGGTGGGCGGCGGCGTCGATCCCCCGGGCGAGCCCCGAGACCAGGGCGAGGCCGGCGGCGGCCAGGGCGGCGCCCAGGTCGCGGGCGAAGCCCCGGGCCCAGGGACTCGCCGCCCGGGTGCCGACCACCGCCACCGCCCGCGACCAGGGGGGCGGCTCGCCCCGGAGGAAGAGCGGGGCCGGGGGATCCGGCAGGTGGCGGAGCCCC
>Ga0256841_1000869_pt1 | contig 28607 bp, 26 predicted proteins | sample 356308metaG_FD_185971 | JGI IMG/M metagenome (GOLD analysis project Ga0256841, IMG submission 185971) | Hydrothermal vent microbial communities from Mid Atlantic Ridge, Atlantic Ocean - 356-308 | ecosystem: Environmental > Aquatic > Marine > Hydrothermal vents | place: Atlantic Ocean: Mid...
AACTCGATATCCGGGCAGGCTTGACGGATCTGCTCGACCTCCTCCAATGACAACTCGCGGGACAGGATCACCCGTGTCAGCCCGATCCCTTGCCAGAATTTCACCGTCGCCGCGTTCACGGTATTCGCCTGTACCGACAGGTGAATGGCCATCTCTGGCCAACGTTCTCGCACGATCATGATCAGGCCCGGGTCGGCCATGATCAGCGCATCCGGCGCCATCTCGACGACTGGCCGCATGTCATCGACGAAAGTCTTCAACTTCGCGCCATGTGGCATCAGATTCGTTGCGACGAAGAACTGCTTGCCGTGGCGGTGCGCCTCATCGATGCCGAGACGCAGGTTTTCCTCGCGGAAATCGTTGTTACGCACGCGCAGACTGTAGCGCGGTAGACCGGCGTATACCGCGTCCGCGCCATAGGCAAAGGCATAGCGCATGTTCTTCAGCGTGCCAGCCGGGGAAAGAAGTTCTGGAGTTTTCATGATGGCCCGGGCAAAAAGTGGATTGTAACGCGGATCAAGAGGACAAGAGCCGTCTGTCGAGCGAGGTTTTGCCGTGGGGACAGTGGTTTCATCGACCCATGGTTTTCGCCACTGCCAGCCAAACGGGGGAATGATCGAAATCACCGCCCGCAGGTTATTCGGATTGCAGGCCAAGGCCCGGCCAGAGGCCAGGCTTTGCTGCGGTATCAGTTGTGGAAGTTTCTCATCTGGCTGGGTAGATCGCTGGCTGCGCGACCGAACTCATCACCGACTTCGACCGGATTGGGCACGCTGATGCTGGGTGCTTTCCAACCACCGGGCATTGGTCCCATGCGGCTGGGCGTGTTCAGCATGTCATCCCAGGCGTTGGACATCGAACGTTTCGGATTCGTCGGGTTCATCCAGGCGCCTGGCCCCCCGCCCCAAGGACCGTTATTGCCACCGCCAAACCAGTTACCGGGGCCACCGCCACCCCAGGGCATGCCGCCACCGCCCCAAGGCGCACCACCGCGATTGTAGTAACCGCGAGGTGGCGGTCGTCGGTAGTAACCCCGACCGCCGCCGGGATAGCCCGGGTTCTGACGGGCGTAGCCTCTCGGCGCGGCGGTGCTCCTGGGTGTGACGGCCGGCGCGACCGACGCTGTCTCCGGCGGCGCTGGCGTCGTGGCATGCCGGGTGACCGCTGGCGGCGCGAAGGTGTATTCTCCATCGCTGCTTGCGCTGGCCTGGTCCGCGTTACCCGCCGCCGGCAGGGCGAGCAACAGGGTTGCCGCCAGAATGCTGGACTGTTTGCGCTGAATACTTCTGTTCAATGCTGTCTCCTCGGTGGTTTTTTCATTGCATTGGAGTCGCGGCCAGTCGAACGTCGGATTTAGCGTGCGCGCCATTTCGTTCCCACGTTTGGCTAGCCGTGACGCTATGCTATCTTGAGCATATCGCGTAACGTACCTTCTGGCTATTGGGAAATTTCCCGCATGTGGCGATGCGCTTTTCATTCAGTTCTCATGGCGACGGCCGATAGGATGATGGACGTTGCAACAGAGCAGGAGAAGGCATATGAGCCGCAAAACCGTATTGATCGTCGATGAAGGTCGTTTGGCGCGGATAATGATGAAGGCCGTTATCAAACTGCATCATCTGGATTGGCAGGTATTGGAGGCCGCGAACGCCGCCGATGCCCTGGCCATGGCGGAGAACCGCTGGGTCGATGTGATCGCGATGGACGAGGACGTGCCCGGGGCCAAGAGCTTGGAGTTGGGGCGCCAGTTGCGAGCCAAGCTGCCACACGCGCGGATCTCGTTGATCACGCGTCATATCGCGACCACGCCATTGCCGGAGGCGGCGGATGCCGGGCTGCGCCTGATGCCGAAGCCGTTGACAGATGAACGCATTCGCGAGCTTGTCGACGCAGCGTAGCCCGAACCCGAGGAAAATCGATAGCAAGGCACGCACTCATGGCGTCATATTCCGCGCCAAGCCTGGAAAACCCTATTGCTGTTTTTATTGAGAACGTATTTTTTCAGATAGAGAATCAATAAGTCAGGTGATTCTTTCTGGGGGGGTGATGAAGATGAGGTAGGGGGCAGCGGTTCACAAACGCTTCACACGGCGTTGATGCCCTGCATGATATTTTCTGATAGGCCATCCAACAAGGATATGAGGTTTCCCACGTTTTTTTGAATAGACGTACCATAGTCTTTTTTTAGATAGAGGAATATTGTTAGGTAGAGTGGTATTAACTCTTTAAAGAGTAGGGGGGCGATGCCCGCCACTTCTTTTGAAATATTCAGCAAGTTAGAGAGGGCGGAATGCTTGGGTCTTGGGTCAGATATAAACCTTAGTATTTCTTGATCATCATATTGAAGTACGGATGCTAAAAGGATGCATAAGTCGAATCCGGGTAATGTGATTTTTCCAAAGTCTTCCCAGTCGAAAATGACCAGTTTGGAACCGGATTCAGCGATGTTATTTACGGCAAAATCACCGTGCTGACGTATATGTGGCAGCGATTCGATTTTTCTATTGTCCAGCCAGGGTTTGACAACATTCGCGAATTGAGTGGAGGAGAAATGATCGTACAGCTCATGAATAAAGGCGTTATGCCCATTTTTTGATGTGGCAGCGCCTCGCTTTTCTGTCATGAGCCTGAGAAAGTTGATGATTTCAGGCGTTAGATCCGACTTATCCTTCATCAAGCGACTTGGTGAAAGGACACGGTGGTGAATACCTTCGGTCAGTACGATATCCCAGCCATTTTTTCTTAGAAATCCAATGATATTTGGCGTGTAGTCACCAAAAAGTTCACGTGCTTCCTTGTACAGTTGATATTCTGGGTAGAGGTCATCTATCTCAGTAACCTTGAAATGATAGAATTTATTATCATCGAGAAATGCGTTGAAGAGCAGGCAGCTTCCCGTGGTGAAAATGATATCGAAGGCCAGTTTTTCAGTATGGTCCGTCAATTTTTTTTCAATAAGCAATTCCTCGATTAATTCGATCAAGGTTTTTTTCCCCAAAAGAAAATGGATTCGTCCACGAGGTGTCCAATACCTGTTTCCGCGAGTAAATGCCTTATTGCATAGTGATGCCTACTCACCAATGGAGGCTTCAGGCCAAGGAGTTGTCGTTTTGCGATACTTCGAGATAGTTTCGGTTCGATTTGGAAGGCTCTAATCGGGGCATCCCTGTTGGGAACAAGACCGAACATCCTGATATTGATCAGTCCGGCCTGTTCAGCGACTCTATGACATGAGAAAGCTGACAGAGGGCAATTGTGCGTAGGTGGGGTCATGCCTGCGAATTTCTTGAACCGCCAAGCGGCGCGCCGCAAGACATTTTTTATACTTAATCTGTTTTGTACGCAACCAGCGAGTATGCCTTCGGAAGCGAGAAGGGCGATCAATCTGGCAATGAACCTTTCGGCACTGCTTATCGGGTTGTCGGTCTCCGCTAGTAACGGTAGTTGGTCAAGGGTTCCATGCAATATGATCCGGTCGAAGGTGTTTTTCCCATAGGGTAGATTACCGCGTAAAGTTGCATGATGGATAGTGACATTGCTATCGGAATTACTAGGCCTTGTCTCTGGCAGCGTAGCGTTCGATCGATGCAACACGCAGATGGATCTTTTCTCACCGGGCCAATCGGCTTCGCGCAATAGGGATTGCCCTTCCAGGCAAACCTCCAATGTCTTTCCTGGTGTTGTCACGGGCGGAATGCGATAGAGCGCTCGCGCCCTTTCCATGCCCGGTTCAAAAGGTCTCATTTTCATATCGTTAGATATCAGATACTTTTCTTGCCACGATTATTGTGTCGAGAGAAAATGGCGAGAATATCCGATGGTGGAATATGCTCTCAAGAATGGCGTCATAACGACTGTCTTCCGTTACGTTGTCCAGCCATTTGGGTCGAAGAATCCAGAAGCCAATGGCGCGTTTCGACTCTATCGCGAAACCGTGTTTCTCCAGCAGTTCCTTGAATAACTTGTGGGTCAAGTCGAGTCCTTGATCCGATCCGCGTGCTTTCTGTATTTTATATACGAGTGCGTTGGGGGTTCTGTGATTGTTGGTAATAAAGTATCCTCCTTTTTTTAGCAGCCTGTTTATGGTAGTCAGCGCGGAATCCCTGAGCTCTGGCTGGGCGTTGCCGAAAAAACGAAATGAAGATGCCAGGTCAAACTTTCCGATATCAGTGCCTTCCTGGGTCAAGTCGGCATGAATAAAATTTATGGAAGGATGTTTCTCTCTTGCGGTTTCTAGCATGCTTTCAGAGATGTCCACGCCATTGGCCTTATCCACGTATTTGGAAATGATGCTGGTGATTCGGCCGGTTCCACAAGCGAAGTCGATATAGCTGGATATTTTATTTCTGTCCAGCCGGGCCATGATATGGTTGATATTTTTTTCTTCCCATTTGTGTATGTATGCATCCAGGGGGGCCGATCGAAGGTTTCCATCGTAGTCCTTTCCCTTACTTAGGTGGCTCTCTCGGTAGTCCGTGGATACAGTATCGGGTTCTTTATCTTGCATGAATATTCCTACTCTATGGTCGGCGTAAAAGGAAGCGGTGGTGAATCAAGCGAGGTTATCGGCTGGTATCAAAAAAACTCCATGTGCTGGCCGGCATTTCTCTCCGGAATGACAGGCTCTCGCTTGGTCTTTAAATCAACGAGGATTTTTCCTCGGTTGGAAATATATAGCTACGTGAATCCGAAGCCCGACGCGAAACTCGGGCTAGGAAGGCGTGTCGTGGCTGGGAAAATACAGGCCCGGGAATATCACTGATCCTTCTTGAATTGTCAAGTTTCCACGTAAGGGTATTCAGCGGGCCTTTTGTCGAATCGATGAGCCTGTTCCCGGTGGCTGGTTGTCCGATTCTCACAATGCCAAGCCGCTGAATTGACGTCAATCCGTCACTGGTATGGAATCGCCAATGTCGATACGTTTGGGGATGCGTAAGCGTGTATTGCTGGGCATCTTGCGACAAAGCGCGGTTTATCCGGTATTGCGCATCCCCGCAGCGATGGCGTTGATCGAGCGTAATAGCGGGTCCAGCCATTTCCGCCGCGCTTCTTCCGACAGATTATCATCGCGGTAGTTGCGCAGCAGTTCGAGCTGGATGTGGTTCAATGGATCGAGGTAGGGGTCGCGGCGGCTCAGCGAGAGTTGTAAGAGCGGGGTTTCATCCAGCAGTTGGTGGACGCCGGCGATCTGCATGATCTGTTGCAGGGTCAGGTAGTATTCGTCGCGCACCATGGCATAGAGGGTGTTGGCGGTATGTGGATCGTGACACAGTTGCGCGTATTCACCGGCGATGGTCATCTCGCCCTTGCACAGAGCCATCTGCGCGTTGCCAAGCAGGGCACGGAAGAAGGGCCATTCCTGGTACATCTTCTGGAGTGTCGCGAGGCGCTCGGGTTGTCCCTGACGCCAGGCGGAGAGCGCAGTGCCGATGCCATACCAGGCAGGTAGGGTGTGGCGTGATTGCGCCCAGCCGAAAACCCATGCGATGGCGCGCACGGAGTTTTTCGAGCGATCGCCCTTGCTACGGTGCGAGGGCCGTGAACCGATGTTCATCATGGCAATCTCGCTGACCGGCGTGGCTTCATAGAAGTAGTCGAGGAAGCCATCCGTGTTCTCGGTCAGGTCGCGGAAGCTGATTTCGCCTTGCGCGGCGAGTTCATCGAGTACCGCCAGGTAGTCCTTGCGATCTTCCACGGGTGTCTGGGTCAGGCACTGGCTGGCGATCAGCAGGCCGGTGGCGCCCATCGTCAGTTCATAGACAGCGGTTTCTCGGTTACTGTATTTATAGGTGAGTACTTCGCCTTGTTCGGTGAACTTGATTTGGCCGCGCACGGTACCCGCAGGTTGCGACAGGATGGCTTCGTGGGTCGGACCGCCGCCGCGGCCGACGGTGCCGCCTCGCCCGTGGAACAGGCGGCAGCGGATACCGTAGTCGTCAGCCAGATGGATGATCTTCTTCTGGGTTTCATACAGGTTCCATGCTGAGGCGATGATGCCGCCGTCCTTCGCTGAGTCGGAGTAGCCGAGCATGACCTCTTGCAGGTTGCCAGACGCCTGTAACAGTTGCGCGTAGGTATCGTCCTGGAACAGCAGGTTCAGCACGTCCTCGGTGTGTTCTAGATCCTCGATGGTCTCGAACAGCGGCGAGACGATGATATGGCAGAACCAGCCGTCGTCGTCGCGCCCGGCCAGTCCGGTCAGGCTGGCGAGGAACAGCACCTCCATGATATGACTGGCGGCGTGGGTCATCGAGATTACATAGGCGCCGATGATGCGCCGGCTGATCTGTTCGCGCATCTCGGCGACAACATCGAAGACCTCCAGTACCTGGATGGTGTCATCGGACAGGCCTTCACGCTCGATCCGCTGGTTCTCTGGAATCAGCCGGGCGAGCAACGCGAGTCGTTCCTTCTCATCGATCTGTCGGTAATCGCCAAGACCGAGGCGCGAGATGATCTCCGCGACCGCGCCGCTATGCACTGTGGATTCCTGGCGAATGTCCAGATGGGCAAGAAAGAAGCCGAAGGTCTCGACCAGGCGGATCAGATCCTTGAGTTCGCCATTCGCGGCGGCGCTGTCCTGATGGCTGATCAGTGAGGCATATATCAGGTTTAGGTCGCCGAGCAGTTTGTCCTCGCTGGCGAAGGCCATCGGTGGTAGATCCCATCCCTTGCCTTGTAACGCCTGTTCGATGGCTTGCAGGTTCAGTTCCAGGCGTCGCTTGATGATGAACAGCTTGCGCCGATAGGGCTCGTCGCTGTAGCGTTTTGGATTGTCGCCAAAGAGTTCGGCGAAGCGTTCATTGTCTGCTTCCAGTGAATCACTGAACGCCGGGCTGGGTGTGCAGAACGCGCTGGAATGGGTGACCACGTAGATCAGATCGGCGGCGCGGCGGTGGTATTCCTCGATTGCAGTCTGATAGTGCATTAGCGCTGCTTCGCGGGTTATTTCCGGCGTGACGAAGGGGTTGCCGTCTCGGTCGCTGCCGATCCACGAGCCGAACTTCAGGAAGGGCGGCACGCGCATCGCGTGTAGGTCCGGATCATCACTGTAGGCGCGGTGCAAGGCGCGTTCCATGCGTCGGTAGACTTCGGGCACCGAGTCGAACAGGCTGTCCTTATAGTATTGCAAGCCGTTGCGGATCTCGTTGCATACCTGCAAGCGGTTGGTGCGTACCTCGTTGGTCTCCCACAGGGTGCGGATCTGGATCTGGAGCTGGTCGATGACACGCTGCTTGAAGACCTTGCCCTCGCCGGGCAGATCGAGCTGTTCGCTGGTGACGAAGATGGCGCGCAACTGGTGCATGATGACGCGCCGGCGCGCCTCGGTCGGGTGCGCGGTGAACACTGGATAGTAGCACAGTTCGTTGAGAATGGTGCCGAGTTCGCTAAGTTTTACTCCTTGCTTGTGCATCTCGCGCACGGTGTGGTCGAAAGAACCCTGCCAGAGATCGTCTTCGCGGTTGACGATACGTCGTCGTTGACGATGATGGAAGGATTCCTCGGCAATGTTCACCAACTGGAAATACAGATTGAACGCGCGGGTGATGGCGGTGAGCTGTTCCGGCGACATGCGCGCGATCAATTTGATCAGGCGCTCGCGCTTTATCGGGTCGTCTTCCTTGCGTAGATTAATGAAGCCCTTGCGCAGTTTCTCCAGGATGGAGAACGCATGGGTTCCCTCCTTCTCGCGAAACACATTGCCGAGTAGCATACCCAGTAGCTTCACCTTGCCACGCAGGGCGCGATCGTGTTTCAGGCATTCCTGGACGAAAACGTCATTGGACGACGGCATACGGCTTCTCCGCGAGTAACAAAACCGGCCTATTCTAGCAGATATGAGAATACGTCGCCTGATTCGTGGATGCGCCGGGCAGGTTGACCCGGATGTTTCGCTTGGCCCCGGCATTTCCCGAAGCGGGTTTGGTTCGGGTCATTCAAGTCGATAAAAATCGATTTTATTCAATGTCTTGTGGTGGATTTTGACGAGGCGGACGAAAAGATCCTGGAAAAAGCTGGAATACGATTAGTCCACCTTTTGACTGGCCGTGGCTATACAATGCGGGCTGATTCCAGCGGAAAGCGCGCCCGATGTCCCATTCATTCATACTGCCGTATCAGCCCGATAGCAGCGCCTTGTTCGGGCGTTTCGCCGACGCGCCCTGGGCTGTGTTTCTCGACAGCGGCACGCCAGATGGGCGTCAGGGCCGCTATGACATTCTCAGTGCCTGGCCGGAAAGCCGGATCCGCGCGGATTGGCACGGCTTGACGCTGAGTGATGCCGATGGCGAACGTCGCGTCGATGGCGATTTGTTCTTCTGGCTGCGGCGTCTGCTTGGCCAGTCGCGCCCCGCGCTCGATGGCTTGCCGTTCAGTAGTGGTTTGATCGGTTATCTGGGTTACGATCTCGGCCTGACGCTGGATGGCTTCAAGGCCCGGGAAAAGCCGGGCGATTCGATGCCGCTGGCGGCCTTTGGTCTGTATGCCTGGGCGGTGGTTGTCGATCACCGGCGGTGCGAGTCCCGATTGATCGTGGAGAAGGGCGCGCGCCCTGGCGGATATGCGCCGGCACGCCTGCGTGATTGGCTGGTAGCGGCAAGAGAAACGCGACCACTTGCCGATGCCTGTCTGCCTGGCGGCGCGAGATCGAGCCTGAATCCCACGGAATACCGTCGGCGCTTCGCGCGCATCCAACGCTATATCCATGCCGGCGATTGTTATCAGGTCAACTTCGCGCAACGTTTCGAGACCACCTGTGACGGTGATAGCTGGACGCTCTACCAACGCCTGCGCCAACGCAGCACGCCGCCCTATGCCGCCTATCTGCATCTGCCGTTCGCCGACATCCTGAGCATGTCGCCAGAGCTGTTCTTGAAATCGGTCGATGGCCGGGTGCTGGCGAAGCCGATTAAAGGCACGCGTCCGCGTGGCGAGACATTCGAGGCCGACCAGAAGCTGCGCCAAGCCTTGCTGAACAGCGGGAAGGACCGTGCCGAGAACGTCATGATCGTCGATCTGTTACGCAACGACATCGGCCGGGTTGCCGCGATTGGCTCGGTGGATGTTCCGGAATTGTTCGCCATCGAGAGCTTCAGCAACGTGCATCACCTGGTCAGCAGTGTCACCGGCGAACTGGCCGAGGGCCGGGACGTGTTCGACTTGCTCGAACACAGCTTCCCCGGCGGCTCCATCACTGGCGCGCCGAAGCGCCGCGCGATGGAGATCATCGACGAACTCGAACCAATGCGGCGGGGACTCTACTGTGGTGGCATCGGATATATCGATCGCGGCCGGCGGATGGCGATAAATATCGTCATCCGCACGATGATCCGCCAGCGCGACCGATTGTGGTTCTGGGCCGGCGGCGGCATCGTTGCGGATTCCAAAGCCGGGGAAGAGGCCGCCGAAGTACGGGACAAGGCAGCGGATATGCTGGCGGTGCTGCGTGATGGCTTGTCAATCCGGTGAGAAAAGCGGGCCATGCCCCCTTGTTTTGATGCCTCGATATCGCGTGAAGTCGCCTGTCGGTTACCCGTGACCCGCCCGTGTAGGCTTGGCCCCGGCATAATCCACGGGGAAGGGGCGGTTTCCATTATGAAAAGTCAGGGTCAGCCACTCAATGGCAAATCTATTTGCCGCGATACCCACCACCGAGCAATGCTGCTTTCTCTTGGCCGCCGCTCGCACGCGAACGTTGGCTTTGCGGCTTGGCCCGCGCGCCGGCGGGTTTTCTCCGCGCCGCCTTTGGCGCGTTGCTGTTGCCGGAGGGCTTGCCGCGGTGGCCACCGGCGGCGCGCTTGCGCGGTTGCGACGAACGGCCGCCCTTGCCGTTGCGGCCGTTCTGGATCGGTTCGGCCTTGATATTTGGATCCGGCTCGTAGCCGTCAAGCACGGTGCTCGGGATCTTGCGTTTCAGCAGGCGTTCGATGTCACGCAGCAGCTTGTGCTCATCGATGCACACCAACGAGATCGCTTCGCCCTCATTACCGGCGCGGCCAGTGCGACCGATGCGATGCACGTAGTCCTCCGGCACATTGGGTAACTCGAAGTTCACTACGTGCGGCAATTGGTCGATGTCCAGGCCGCGCGCCGCGATGTCGGTGGCAACGAGTACGCGCACGTCGCCATTTTTGAAGCCGGCCAACGCGCGGGTACGCGCGCCTTGACTCTTGTTGCCATGGATCGCTGCGGCGGTCAGGCCGTCCTTCTCCAACTGTTGCGCAAGCCTGTTGGCGCCGTGCTTGGTGCGCGTGAACACGAGTACCTGGCGCCAGTTCTGCTCGCCGATCAGATGGCTGAGCAACTCGCGCTTGCGACCCTTGTCCACTGGATATACGATTTGTTCGATGCGCTCGGCGGTGGTGTTGCGCTGCGCCACCTCGATCAGCTCGGGGTTGTTCAGCAGGCGGTTGGCAAGCTGCTTGATGTCGCTGGAGAAGGTTGCCGAGAACAGCAGATTCTGTCGCGATGCATTGCTCGGTAGCAAAGCCAACACCTTACGGATATCGTGGATGAACCCCATGTCGAGCATGCGGTCGGCCTCGTCAAGCACGAGGATCTCGATTTGCGACAGATCGACGGTCTTTTGGTTGGCGTGGTCCAGCAGGCGGCCCGGCGTTGCGACGAGGATATCGACGCCACGTCGTAGCTTGTCGATCTGGGGGTTGATCTTCACGCCACCGAATACCACGGCGGATCGCAGCGGCAGGTGGCGGCCGTAGGTCTCGATGCTCTCGGCGACCTGGGCGGCTAGCTCGCGGGTCGGGGTCAGTACCAGGGTACGCGGCGCGCGACGGCCTTTCGCTGCCGGCCTCTCGCTGAGGCGCTGTAGCAATGGAAGGGTGAAGCCCGCTGTCTTGCCGGTGCCGGTCTGGGCTCCGGCCATGACATCCTTGCCTTCGAGGATAACGGGAATTGCCTTGCGTTGAATGGGCGTGGGTTCAGTATAGCCCTGGTCGCTGATCGCGCGCAGGAGTTCGGCCGACAGGCCGAGGGAATCAAATGACATATTGTTCTATTACTCTGGTGTTGCCTTCCCTATTGGCGGCAATACGCCGAGGGAGCCGGTCCAGGCTGAATAAGGAATTCTTTGAAAACGGGAAGCCCATAACCCGGATAGGGTGGGGCGAACGGCTCAAGATTCTCCGGCGGAGTCGCTTTGTATCACAGACCACCGCGATGGGCGCTAACCGGTTGGGCGCCACAGGAAGCGGCAGTGTAACAGAATCAGCGCGATGCCGTGGGCATTATTGTTAGTCGCGGCCAGCCGAAGGTCGGAATGATAGCACGCCGCCGTTGGTTCCATGGTCTAATCGATCCGATGGTTCGATCGCCGAAGCAATGAAGAGAAGATGATGAGCACGAAAACCATCTGGGTCGATGCCGATGCCTGTCCGAGGGCCGTCAAGGAAATTCTCTACCGAGCGGCGGAAAGAAAAGGCATGACGCTGATTCTGGTAGCCAATCAGGCGTTGCGGACGCCGCCGTCCCGGCACATCCGCTCGGTCCAGGTCGGCGCAGGTTTCGATGTCGCCGACAACTATATCGCGCAACACATATCGCCGGGGGATCTCGTGATCACTGCGGACATTCCGCTTGCTGCCGAGGTGGTCGAGAAGGGCGCCCTGGCACTGAATCCACGCGGCGATCTGTACACTGAGGAGAATATCCGCCAGCGACTGAACATGCGCGATTTCATGGACACCCTGCGCGCCAGTGGCGTGGATACTGGCGGACCGGCATCGTTCAGCCAGGCCGACAGGCGAGAATTCGCCAATCAACTGGATCGTCTGCTGGCGCAACGATGAAAGCCCGCAACGGCGGTCTGCGTTATGGCTGAGTTGCGGTCATGCTGCATTAAAGCATGGCGGTATCGATCATCGGCCTGTACTTCCTTCGGCTCTCTCCATGACCGGATGGGCCGCTCAGTCGAGCACCGGCCCCGCATCCCCGATCGCGGCTTCGGTCTCATCGGCAAAATGCTTGAAATTCTCCTGGAACAAGCGTGCCACCTTGCGCGCCTTCTCTGCATGGGCGCGTGCATCGCCCCAGGCGCTCGCGGGTTGTAGCACCTTGTCCGGCACGCCGGGGCAATGGCTTGGCACCGCAACCTGGAAGATCGGGTCAGGCATCATCGGCACATCGTCCAGCTCGCCATGCAGCGCGGCGTTCAGCATCGCGCGGGTGTGATGGATATCCATGCGCTGGCCAATGCCGCATGGCCCGCCGGACCAGCCGGTGTTGATCAACCAGCAGCGTACCTTGTGCCGCCGGATCTTCTCGCCTAGCAACTTACCGTAGAATGCCTGATGCAGCGGCATGAAGGGCGCGCCGAAGCAGGCGCTGAAAGTGGCTTGCGGCTCGGTGATGCCGGCCTCGGTGCCCGCCACCTTGGCAGTATAGCCAGACAGAAAATGATACATCGCCTGTTCCGGTGTTAGGCGGGATACCGGCGGTAGCACGCCGAAGGCATCACAGGTCAGCATGACAATATCGCGTGGATGACCGCCGACGCCGGGGTAGATCGCGTTCGGGATATGCGTGATCGGGTAGGAGGCGCGGGTATTCTCCGTCAATCTGTCGTCGTTCAGGTCCAGCCGCCGGTGGCGCGCGTCCATGCCGACGTTTTCCAGGATGGTGCCGAACATGCGTGTCGTGGCGAAGATCAGCGGTTCGTGTTCCTCAGAAAGATCGATGACCTTGGCATAGCAGCCGCCCTCCAGATTGAACACGCCATGCTCGCCCCAGCCGTGTTCATCGTCGCCGATCAACTTGCGTGTCGGGTCAGCCGACAACGTCGTCTTGCCGGTGCCTGACAGGCCGAAGAACACCGCCACATCGCCGTTGTCCGCCATGTTGGCCGAGGCATGCATACTCATCACGCCCTGTTTCGGCAAGAGATGATTCATTACCGAGAATACCGACTTCTTGATTTCGCCAGCATAGCGCGTACCGCCGATCAGAATCAGCCGGCGGCTGAAGTTCAGTACGATGAAGGCCTCGGAGTGGGTGCCGTCGATGGACGGCATCGCGCGTAACTCTGGCACATGCAACAGGGTGAAACGCGGTTCGTCCGCAGCCAGCTTGCGACCGAGGTTCTCCGGCCGGATGAACATGTTCCGGGCGAATAGCGAATGCCAGGCATGTTGGGTAATGACGCGCACCGGTAATTCGTAGTCGGGGTCCGCGCCGGCCAGCCCGTCGGTCACAAAGATCTCGTCGCCGTCGAGAAAATCACAGGCGCGCTGGAACAGTCGCTCGAAGCGTTCCGGTGTCATCGGCTGGTTGATACTTCCCCACTCGACATCGTCGTGAGTCACCTCGTCGTCGACGATATATTTGTCGTTCGGCGCGCGTCCGGTAAAGGTGCCGGTGCGCGTCACCAGCGGCCCAAGGTGCGCGAGGCGCGCCTCGCGCCGGCGTATCGCCGCCTCGTAGAGCTGCGCCGAAGAGAGATTCCAATGGATGCTTTCGATATTGCGCAGACCGATGTCGGCAAGGCAACGTTCCAGCAGATCCACATCACTGTTATCCGTTTCTATCACAGGCATGATGACCGCTCGATTGCATGGGTGACAGTTGCCGCTACGGGAGATTGAGGCCCGGAGAAGCATTCGCTCCTGAATATACCCATTTGACTGAGGAAAAAATTGATCTGTCTCATAAATACGGATGGCGGGATCGGGTAGTGTCGTCCGTTCGAGGGTGTCGATTCGGCGACGACAGAGGCCCGGGGATGAAGTCCTGTCACTCAACTGACAGCAGGCAGGGTCCATGCCGAGGCACACTTTCCACCCATAATGACAGTTGCGGTCGTCTGGCCGCGTGGAGGCGAGGATGAAACGCAATACCCTGGTCGCGATGCTGCGCGATATGCTGCTGGCGCGCGCTTTCGAAGAGCGCGCCGCGCGCGAGTACACGCGGGGGAATATCGCCGGCTTTCTGCATCTGTATCCCGGCGAGGAGGCGGTCGCGGTCGGTGTATTGCATGCGGCCGAACCGAGTGACTATGTAGTCAGCACCTATCGCGAGCATGTACATGCGCTGGTGCGCGGCGTGCCGCCCGGGAAGGTCATGGCGGAGCTGTTCGGGCGCAGGGACGGGTGTAGTGGCGGCATGGGCGGCTCGATGCATCTGTTCGATCGCGAGCGACGCTTCATGGGGGGCTACGCCATTGTCGGCGAAACCTATCCAGTGTCCATCGGCATTGCCTATGGCATCGCGATGCGCGAGCTGCCCGAGGCGGTGATCTGCTTCTTCGGCGACGGCGCGGTGAACCAGGGTACCTTTCACGAGTCGCTGAACATGGCGGCGCTATGGAAACTGCCGGTACTCTTCGTCTGTGAGAACAATCGCTATCAGATCGGCACCGAGATCCATCGTCATTCCGCCGTCACCGAAGTCTACAAGCGCGCCTGTGGTTACCGTATCCCGGCGGAACGCATCAATGGCATGGATGTGATGGATGTCTACAAGGCGACCCAATCGGCTCTGCAACGTATTCGAGAGGGCACCGGCCCACAGTTTCTGGAGATCGAGACCTATCGCTTCCGCGGCCACTCGATGGCCGACCCCGGCAGCTATCGGCCGAAGGTCGAGGTACAGGCGTTTCAGGATGAAGACCCGGTGACCGTGGTGCTCGAAGAGACCGTGCCGGACTACCCCAGCGCGGAACATCTCAGCGCAATCGGCAAGGACAATATCGAGCACCTCAGCGGACATATCCACCGCGAGGGTTTTTTGAGCGCCGATCAAGTGGAACGGATGCGCCGGGAGATTGCCGACACGGTAGAGAATGCCGTGCAGTTCGCGTTGAACAGCCCCGAGCCGAGCATGACTGATGCCTTGGCCGCGCTGCATTCCAACCGTGGCCAGGAGGTATTGATCTGATGGCGAGCGAAGTCCTGCTGTGGCAAGCATTGAACCAGGCAATGGATGTCGAGATGGAAGCCGACGACAGCGTGTTCACCTTTGGCGAGGATGTCGCGCTGTATGGTGGCAGTTATCGAGTCACCGAGAACCTGTACGCCAAGTACGGCGAATGGCGGGTGCGCGACACGCCGATATCCGAAGGCAGCTTCACCGGCCTGGGCGTTGGCGCGGCGATGATCGGCCTGCGACCGGTGGTCGAGATCATGACAGTCAATTTCGCCTTGTTGGCGCTGGATGCGATCATCAACATGGCGGCGAAGATTCCGTTCATGTCCGGCGGTCAGTTCCCGATGCCGCTGGTGGTGCGCATGCCCGGCGGCGTCGCCAAGCAGCTCGCCGCGCAGCATTCGCAGCGTTTGGAACACACCTTGATGAATGTTCCCGGGTTGCGCATCGCGACGCCCGCCACGCCGCAGGATGCCTGGTGGCAACTGCGCCAGGCGATCCAGAGCAACGAGCCGATCATCCTGCTGGAGCATGAGTTGTTGTATTTCAGCAAGGGCAAACTGGATACCGCAATGGAGGCGATACCGATGCATCGCGCTGTGGTGCGACGCGAGGGCCGCGACCTGACCCTGATCAGCTATTCGCGGACCTCGCTATTGGCTTGGCAGGCAGCCGATCGCCTCGCCGCCGAGGGCATCGAGGCCGAGGTCATCGACCTGCGCGGTCTGAGTCCGATTGACTGGGATACCTGTGCCGCGTCGCTCGGTAAGACCCATCGCCTGCTGGTCGTCGAGGAGGATTGCGGCTTCGCCGGCGCGGGCGCGGAGATTGCCGCGACCCTGGCCGAACGCTGCTTTTATGATCTGGATGCTCCAGTGCGTCGTCACGCCGGGCTGGATATCCCGACACCATACAATGGCACGCTGGAAGCGGCCAGCATTCCGACCGTCTCCAGCATCATGGCGGCCGCCCGACAATTGGCTCTTGAGGGAGTAGACGCGTGAAAAAAGAACCCATAACCCTGCCTGTCCTCTCCGACACCATGGAAACCGGCCATTTGGCGCGTTGGCTGAAGTCGGTCGGGGACCCGGTGAAAAAGGGAGATGTACTTGCGGAGGTCGAATCCGACAAGGCGATGATGGAGGTCGAGGCCTTCGAAGATGGCTACCTGGCCGGTCCGCTGGCCCGGGCGGGCAGCGATATTCCGGTGCGCACCGTGATTGGCTATATCGTTGATTCGCCACCCGATGGCGCCGCGTCCGAGTCGCCCTCAGCGACTCCAGAAGCCGTGCCAGCGCCCGCTCCGAAGCCAGACGCCGCGTTAACGCCGGCTACCAAATCTGAGTCCCCGGTGTCCACAACCGTGCCTCCCACGCCGCAATCGACCGGGCATGGAAAGGCGCCATCGCGGCCGGATTCGCGTGTCAACGTCACACCTTATGCCCGCGGCTTGGCGAATGAACTCGATGTGGATCTGGCGAACGTCAAACCGGGTTCTGATGGCGTGATACGCGCCGCCCAGATCATTGCGGCGGCGATGCAAGGTCCGTCACCGGATCTCGATGCTGGACCGGCATGGCACTACAAGCTGCTGACACCGATGCATCGCGCGGTCGCGGAGAATATGGTCGCGACGCTGTCCACGCCGACCTTCCGCGTGTCCAGCCAGTTGTCCATCGATACCTTGCGCCATGCGGCGAGGGAAGCCAGGCGATCGCTGAGCCTGTTACTTGCCAGGGCGCTGGCGCTGAGTGTGCGGGAACACCCGCGCTTCAACGAGGTCTACACGCCCGCCGCGCTGGTGGTGCGCGAGCGCGTCGATGTCGGTATTGCGGTGGACGTGCCCGGCGGGCTGCTGGTGACCCCGGTGATTCGCGATGCGGCGGGCCGGCCGATCACGGAGCTGGCCGAGGATTGGCGTATCCTGAAGGAAAAACTGGACAAGCAACGTCTGGTGCCGGAAGACTACACGGGCGCGACAGTGTACCTGTCCAATCTCGGGTTGTTCGACGTGGTCAGCGATTTCGATGCCATCGTTCCCTTGGGCGCGGCGGCGATACTTGCGGTGGGCGCGGCGCATGAAGGACTTGCGCGCTTTACCCTGAGTTGCGATCACCGGGTGGTCTATGGCGCCGATGCGGCGCGTTTCATGCAAACGTTTGCCGGCCTGCTGATGAATCCTGGAGATTGGTTGGAATGAAAACGGATTACGATTTTCTCGTCATCGGCGGTGGTCCCGGTGGCACGCCAGCCGCGATGGCGCTGGCCACCGCCGGCAAGCGGGTACTGCTTGTCGAGAAGGGCGATGGGTTGGGCGGCACCTGTCTGTTCGAGGGCTGCATCCCATCGAAGATCCTGCGTGAATCAGCCCGCCGGCTGCGCGAGATACGCGAGGCGATGGGCTTCGGTCTGTGTTTGCCGAGCCTGGACGTCCATATCGACTGGTACGCCATTCAACAGCGCAAGCGCGCGATACTGCAACGCCGGAGCGCGGCGGCGCTTGCGCGCGTGGAGAACCTCCCCACCCTGGAGCTGATGTTCGGCAAGGCCAGTTTGCTCGATGCCACGTACGCGGCCTTGCGCACCGAACAAGGCGAGATGCGCGAGATCGGCTTTCAACAGGCGATCATCGCGACCGGTTCAGTTGCGTCGCGACCGCCGATACCGGGTATCGAACATCATCGCGTGCTCGACAGCTCGGCCATCCTGGATATCGACCGGATACCCCAGCGCTTGGCGATCATCGGCGGTGGTCCCATCGGCGTCGAACTCGGGCAGGTGTTCAACACCCTTGGCTCCGAGGTCGTCCTGTTGGAAGCCGCGTCAGCGATACTCGGCCCGGTCGATCAGGAACTGGCCAAGCGGCTGGAGCAGCGCATGCTCGCGGACGGCATCGATATCGTCACCGATTGCGCGATACAGCGAGTTTCGAACACTGGCGGCGGGGTGTTCGTCGAATACCAGGATAGCAACGGGAAGTCGTTCCATCACTTCTGCGAGACGGTATTGTTGGTGACTGGACGCCAGCCCAATGTCGATGGGCTTGGCCTGGAGAACACCCGGATACGGCACGGCCGGCATGGCATAGAGGTCGATGAACGACTGTGCACCGATGAGGTGAACATCCACGCCGTCGGCGATGTCATCGGCCAGCCGATGTTCGCCCACTGGGCAACCGCGCAGGGTCTCGCCCTGGCGCAAAATCTGCTCGGTCAGGCCGTGCCGTTTCCGGACAGGAACGATAACAGCGCGGTGATCTTCAGCGAGCCGGAGATCGGCATGGTCGGCATGACCGAGGCGCGGGCACGAAGCGAGGGCGTCGCCTTCGAAGTCGCGCGTTACGATTATGCTCAGGACGCGCGCGCGCAGGTTGCCGGACAGAATGGTGGCCTGCTGAAGATTCTCTACGAGCGTAAGAGCCATCGTGTGATCGGCGTGCATGCGCTCGTCGAAGGCGCCGACGATCTGATGGGCGAGGCCGCGTTGGCGGTAAAGGCCGGCGTATCACTGGAGACCATCGCCGCTGGCATCCATCCGCATCCGACACTGACCGAGTCCTTCGCCCAGGCGGCGAGGGCGGCGTTGGCTGGCGTTATGAAGTGATCCGCGCGGATGGGATGGAAACCCGCGATCACTCGGTGGATGCGGGTTCGACGCGGGGGCGAGTGCAAGAGCAACACAACGATAGCGTAAAAATCGTCCGTTTTCGGCGTCCCGCAGCCGAACCACGGGCAACCGTTCATAATCCGGGCGGGTTCCGATCATTGTCGTGGAAATAGACTGGAGCGAGTTCGAGCGACGCTGGATGCGGCACGCGTTGTCGTTGGCGGGGCGTGCCGCCGGAGAGGACGAGGTACCGGTCGGCGCGGTGCTGGTGCGTGACGACGGGATCATCGGCGAGGGCTGGAACCGGCCTATCGGTCTGCATGATCCAAGTGCGCATGCCGAGATTCAGGCGTTACGCGCGGCCGGTGAGCGGGAGCGCAATTACCGGCTGCCCGGGACGACGCTGTATGTGACGCTGGAGCCGTGCCCGATGTGTGCCGGGGCGATCGTGCATGCGCGTATCGCTCGGGTGGTGTTCGCGGCGAGTGATCCGCGTGGCGGTGCCGCCGGCAGTGTCTTCGATCTGTTGCCAAGCGATGTGCGTTTCAACCACCGTGTCGAGGCGACAGGCGGCTTGCTGGCCGATGAGGCTGGCGAGATGCTGCGCGAGTTCTTCCGCGACAGACGGCGCTGAGTGTCGTCCATCGTCACCCGGAGTCGGGCTTGATCTGGCGCGCCGAGTGGTTACCCGGGCTGTTTGCCAAACCGGGTACGGAAATCCCGCTTGATATCAGCTATCTTCTGGCTGGCGCACAGCTCCTGGCCGGATAGGGTGTTCTTGCACTGAATATCCAGAAACAGGGTAGCGCCGGGCAGACTCTTCTCGCGGATGCGCGAAACCGTGATACTCACATCGACGCCGCGTTTGGGGGTCTTGGTGGCGATAATACGCTCGCCGAGGATCTGGATCGGCGTGGTCGCATACTGACGAACGAAAGCCTCCATGCCTTGCCAGCGTCGGTCGCAATCGGGCTTGCTCGTACAACGAACGATATTGTCCAGCCAAACGTTGCGCGTGCTCTGTTCCACGACGGCGTTCTGGTTACGTACCTCGGCGATCTTCTTGAAACGTTCGATATCGCGCGCATAGCGGGAAAATATCTCGTCCTTGCTCCGCTCACGGCGTAGAATCGCGGCATAGGTGGCCCGGATTTCGTTGCGCAACTGGGCGATATTGGCCAGATAGCGCTTGCTGACGGCCTCGCCGCGCTTTTCCAATTCCGCGGCATTGTCCTGCATCTGTTCCAGGCGTTGCTTGGTGCGCTTGATGTTACCGCGATCGACCGCGATCATGCTGTCGATGGTGGCGATCTTGCCATCGCGCGTCAGTTGAATGTCGTCCACGCTGCGGAAGGTGCGCAGTAGCACGCGGTCCTCGGCTTTCTGCTTTTCGATCAGGCGCCGCTGTTCCTCGCGGAGTTTCTGAATGCGTTTGTCGCGGGCGATCTCCTCGGCGGTTTTCGCTCTTTCCACCTTGTTGACGGTGACGCCATGGGCGTCGAGTTCCTCGTGACTTTTCTTGACGTACTTCGGTGGCAGGCGATCGGTATAGTGTACCGTGCCGCCCTCATCGACCCAGCGATACAAGCGGGCGTTTGCGCACGGCAGGAGCGCCAGTATCAGCAGGCAACCAAGGATGAAAGTCGCTAATCTATTCATGGGCATGCGTAATCTTCTTTCCCAATACGATGACATCCATCGAAGTATACTGTGACTGATCAATTTCTGCTGTTCCTGATTTCGCTGTTGGCCAATCTGTTCTCGGCGTTGTCGGGTGGCGGTGCCGGCTTGTTGCAGCTTCCGGCGTTGATCTTCCTGGGTTTGCCGTTTTCGGTCGCGTTGGCGACACACAAGCTGGCGTCGGTCGCGCTGGGTGTCGGCGCGACGCTGCGCTATACCCGGGAACAGCCGCTGGAACGCCGCTCGGTAGGGTTCATTCTGGCCTGTGGTATACCAGGCGTGATTCTCGGCGCCAGTTTGGTGCTGAATCTGGATGGCCGTGTTGCCGAGATCCTACTCGGCGGGTTGACCGTCTGCCTGGGTATCTATTCGGTGCTGAATCCCGGGTTAGGGCGGCAGCGACGTTCATTGCACCATGACCGCGCCGGCCTGCTGGTCGGTGGCGGCGTTTTGTTTCTGATCGGCTTATTGAATGGCTCCTTGACCTCCGGCACCGGATTGTTCGTGACGCTGTGGCTGGTGCGTTGGTTCGGCTTCGACTACAAGCTGGCGGTGACCTACACCCTGGTGCTGGTCGGCATGTTCTGGAACGGCGCTGGCGCCATCACGCTCGGCCTGCTCGGTGAGATCCGTTGGGGTTGGATGCCGGCGCTGATCGCCGGTTCGCTGTTCGGCGGCTACTTGGGCGCGCATCTGGCCATCGTGAAGGGCAACCGGCTGATCAAGCGGGCGTTCGAGACGGTCACCTTTCTCGTCGGGCTGAAGCTGCTTATCGGTTGACGCCGTACTCGGCGCGATAGGCGAGAATCCGTTCAACGGCTGTCCTTTGATCCGGCTGTTCTCGCAGATAGGCGATCAGACCCTCCAGACCGACGATGGAGGCCACCGGGATGCCATAATCGGCTTCGACCTCCTCGATGGCGGAACGTTCGTCCTTGCCGCGTTCCTGGCGATCCAGCGCGATGACCACGCCTGCCGGGGTGGCCTGGTTGACGGCGATGATATCCAGGGACTCGCGTACCGAGGTGCCCGCGGAGATCACATCGTCGATGATCAGGACTTTTCGGTCTTTCAATGGGTGGCCGACGATCACGCCGCCCTCGCCATGATCCTTTGCCTCCTTGCGGTTGAAGGCGTAGGGCAGGTTGCGATGATGGTGCTCGGCCAACGCGGCGGCGGTGACCGCCGCGAGCGGAATACCTTTATAGGCTGGACCGTAGATCAGGTCGAAATCGATCTTCGAATCGACGATCGTTTGCGCGTAGTAGCGCCCGAGCCTGGCCAGCGCCGCGCCGTTGTCGAACAGGCCAGCGTTGAAGAAATACGGGCTGATCCGGCCGGATTTCAGCGTGAACTCGCCAAGGCGCAATACCTGTTGGCGCAAGGAGAAATCGATGAATTCGCGTTGGTAGTCGTGCATGTTGGAGTCCCGGTGGATACTGTCTGGCGACATTGTTCACACCACAAAGCGATTAGGCAAGCGGCATATGGGTATAATCCGCGCTTCTTCGTTATCATGCGACAGGTCTTCGATGCGGGTTATCACGTTGAACGTCAATGGCATACGCGCCGCTGGACGCAAGGGTTTCTTCGACTGGCTGGCCGGGCGGGATGCCGATTTCGTCTGCCTGCAAGAACTGAAGGCGCAGCCTTTCCAGATCAGCGATGCCTTGTATCATCCGAATGGCTATCATTGTTACTACCACGCGGCAGAGCGCAAGGGCTATAGTGGCGTCGGCCTGTATTGCCGGAATAAACCGAATCGCGTGTTGCATGGCATCGGCTGGGAGGATGTCGATCGCGAAGGCCGTTATATCGAGGCCCAGTACAGGGGCTTCTCAATCGTTTCGCTGTATCTGCATTCCGGCTCCTCCAGCGAGGAACGCCAAGCGTTGAAGTTCGATTTCATGGAACGTTTCATGCCGTTTCTGCGCAAGCTGCGTCGCCGACGCCGCGAGTATATCCTCTGTGGCGACTGGAATATCGCGCACAAGGAGATCGACTTGAAGAACTGGCGTGGTAATCGCAAGAATTCCGGTTTTCTACCCAAGGAACGGGCCTGGATGGATGAACTTTTCGGTCGCACGGGATTCGTCGACGCCTTTCGCGAGGTCAATCCGGAGGCTGATCAGTACACTTGGTGGTCGAACCGAGGGCAGGCCTGGGCGAAGAACGTCGGTTGGCGCATCGATTATCAGGTGGTCACGCCGGGACTCCGCGACACCATTCGTTCGGCGTCGATCTACAGGGATGAGCGCTTCTCCGATCACGCGCCGCTGATCATGGACTACGATTACGCGCTGACCAGCCCATGACGATACACAAGAAGAATTGGCGCGAGGTGCTCGGCGCATTGCTCAGTGGACGCATGTTGGTGGCCTTCATCATGGGCTTCGCCTCAGGTCTGCCGTTGCTGCTGATCGGATCGCTGTTGCAGGCATGGATGAAGGAGAGCGGCGTCGATCTGTCTACCATCGGTTTGTTCGCGCTGGTCGGTCTGCCGTACACGCTGAAGTTCGTCTGGGCGCCACTGATGGACCGCTATGTGCCTCCCTTCCTCGGTCGACGACGTGGCTGGCTGTTTGTCTGGCAGGCATGCCTGGCCGCGTCGATCGCGTTGTTGGCATTCTCCGATCCCGGGCACCATCTGTTGGCGGCGGCGTTGGCCTCGCTGCTACTGAGCTTCTTCTCGGCCAGCCAGGATATCGTCATCGATGCCTATCGACGTGAATCCCTTGCCGACGACGAGCAGGGCATGGGCGCCTCGTTGTATGTCGGCGGTTACCGGGTCGGCATGTTGCTGGCTTCCGGAGGTGGCTTGATACTCGCCGATCTGATCGGCTATTCCGGCACCTATCTATTGATGTCGGCTTCGATGCTGGCCTGCGTGATCGCGACATTGCTGAGTTCGGAGCCAGAGCTGGAGTTTGGCACACCGAGCAGCCTGCGGGCCGCCGTTGTCGAACCCTTCCTCGAATACTTCCGGCGTCCATACGCGATCGCGATCCTGCTGTTCATCCTGCTTTACAAGATTGGCGACATCATGGCCAGTCAGATGACCACGCCGTTCTATCTGGATCTGGGATTCAGCAAGACCGAGATCGGCGCGATCGTAAAGTTGTTCGGTTTCTGGGCGACCATTGCGGGTACATTGGTCGGTGGCTTGATGCTGATGCGTATCGGATTGTTCGCCGGGCTGATCGGCTTTGGCGTGTTGCAGGGTGTGTCGACCGCCGGATTTGCCTGGCTGACCACCATCGGGCACGTGGATTGGGCGCTGGCGGCGGTCGTCACGCTGGAAAACTTCAGTGGCGGGCTGGGCACGGCGGCCTATATCGGTTTCATGGCAAGCTTGACGAACAAGCGCTTCACCGCCACCCAGTATGCCTTGCTCACCAGCTTCATGGGCATGCCGCGCATCTTTGCCGCCGCGCCGACCGGTTATATGGTCGAGTCCATGGGCTGGGCGACCTTCTTTCTCTTTTGTGCATCGATCGCCGTCCCCGGGCTGCTACTCCTTTATTGGCTGCGCCAGCGGGATCGCGGTGTATTGTTCCGGTGATCCTCCCATGAATGAACCCAGCTATATTGCGGCCTTGCTGGCCGGCTTCTTTGGCGGCGTGCATTGCGTCGGCATGTGTGGCGGCATCGTCGGCGCATTGAGTATCGGTACGGATGCCAGCGCCGGGCGGCGCCGGGCGCTGCGCCTGCAACTCGGCTACAACCTCGGCCGGATCATCAGCTATACCCTTGCCGGCGCGATAGCCGGTGGTATCGGTTTGTTGCTAGCCCGGCAGCAAAACGGTTTCGAGGCGCAGAGGTTGCTCTATCTGCTGGCCGCCGTGATGACGCTGCTGATGGGACTCTATCTGGGTGGTTGGTTGAATCTGTTACGGCGTATCGAACAAGCGGGCGGTTTTCTGTGGCGGCGTATCGAACCCCTGGGCCGGCGTTTTCTACCGGTGCGTGGTTTCTTCCAGGCGATCGTGCTCGGCCTGGTTTGGGGCTGGCTGCCATGCGGGCTGGTCTACAGCGTGTTGATCTGGTCGCTGTCGGCCGGAAGCGCGCCGCATGGCGCGCTACTGATGTTGAGTTTTGGCCTCGGCACCTTGCCGAATCTGCTGTTGATGGGCGTGGTCGCGGCGCGCATGCGTGAATTCACACATATCCCATGGGTGCGCCATCTCGCCGGTGGTGCGGTCATACTGATGTCAGTGTATATGTTTTGGCAGGCGTTCGGTTGATGCCATCCCTGGCGAGTCCGATGTCGCGCCCTCAGCTGGTGAAGAATTCCTGACTCAACTTTGCGATATAGGGTTTGCGTTCACCCGGCAGCCATACCTCGATGGTGAACTTCAGCGTCTCTTCATTGTTAATGCGGAAATCGCCAATGTAATAGATGGCGTTGTCCTCACGGATCTCGCGCATCGGGATCGTTTTCGTCTGACCATTCAGATTGGCCGCGAATACACGTACATGCGCGGGCACCGCCTGGCCGGTCGTGCCTGGTATGTTCTTGATGATGCTGACATTCAGCATGCCGCGGCTCTTGCTGCGCTGGATATGGTAGGCACGCGCGACATCCTTTGGCAGCATGTCCGTGGTCAGCGCATTGTGATGGATGGTATAGCCGTTCGCGGCCGTGCTGTTTTCAGCAAGGACCGGCAGGCCAGCCAACAACAGTAACAGGCCGGTTACTATGATGCCAATACGTTTCTTCATGGTCACTCCTCGGTTGAATCGAATATCAGCAGGGCAGAGGACGCATGGCCGGCCCCCTGTCTGTCCAATCAATATAGACCATGACGAGCGGAATTCTATTTCGGGAAAACCCGCAATCCAACTGGCTGTTGAAAAAAGCCTGGGGGATGTTTGCATCCGTGCCGGTCAAGTCAGCCTGAACGAGGGGGAGGCCGTGTTTCGAGGCGCTGGGCAGAGAAACCGAGACCGATCTGTTCTGAATATTCGACTCTGGCGCCGGAAGCTTGTCCTATTGATCGTGGTCAATGTTTGACTCGAAACCCCATGATCTAATTCCATTATCTTTTATCTTTTCATAGCGTGATGTAGGAGACAGACATGGAGCTTTGGAACCAGCTTTTCGGTGACTGGGTGGGAATCTTGTCCTTCCTCGTTATTGCTTTCATCATCGGTATGTTCGGCTTTTTTCTGGTCATGTTCATCGGCAAGTCCGGGGAAAAGCCGAAGGAGTAAGGCGGGTTATCCTAAAACCGTCATCTCCATGGCGCTGATGGGGCGTAAGCAGGATGCGGATGCGTTCAAGTCGGACTCAGTGCTGGCGGGTGACGATATAACGGGCGATGCCGCGTAGAGCCTCGCCTGGCGCTCCAAAGCCTTCGAGGCTGCGCAGCGCGTCGTCGATCAGGCGGGCTGCCATCTCGTGCGCGGCGCCCAGACCGATCAGCGCTGGATACGAGGGCTTGTCGCCACGTTGATCTTTTCCCGAGGTTTTTCCCAGTTTTTCGGTTTCTCCCTCGACATCCAGAATGTCATCATGAACCTGAAAGGCCAGTCCAATGCATTTCGCATAGTGGTTGAGCTGCTTCACCGAGGCCGCATCGGCGCCGGCGGCCAGCGTGGCCATGCGCACGCTGGAACAGATTAAGGCGCCAGTCTTGTGGATGTGCATGTTCTCCAGCTCGGGCAGTTCCAGTTCCGCGCCGATTGCGTCGATGTCCAGCTGCTGGCCGCCAGCCATGCCGCGCGATCCGGCCGCGTGGCCGAGTGTCTCGACCATCCGCAGGCGCACACTGGCTGGAATCATCTCATGGCTCGATGCCGCCAGGACATGGAAGGCCAATGATTGCAAGGCGTCGCCAACCAGGATGGCGGTTGCCTCGCCGAAGGCGACATGGCAGCTGGGTTGGCCATGGCGTAGTGCGTCATCGTCCATCGCCGGCAGATCGTCATGCACCAGTGAATAGGCATGGATCAGCTCAACCGCCGCGGCGGGCGCGTCGAGCAGCGCGATATCGCTTCCCAGGCACGCGCCAGTGGCATAGGTGAGCAGTGGACGAATGCGCTTGCCGCCACCGAGTACCGCATGGCGCATCGCTTCGTGGAGCCGTTCCGGCAGAATCTCCGCACCTGGCAGCAGCCTGTCCAGGTAGCATTCGACACGTCGTTGATGGCTGGCGAGGAATTCATCGAAGCTTTCACTCGTCATGCTCGAAGTCCTCGGGTTCGCTGTCCTCGGACAAGGGTTCACTGAGTTTCTGAACCTTCTGCTCCGCCATCTCCAACGCTTGTTGGGTGACGCGCGTTAGCGCGATGCCTTTTTCGAAGGTCTTCAACGATTGGTCGAGTGTCAGCTTGCCCGATTCCAGTTGCTCGACGATTGTTTCGAGTTCGGCGATGGCTTCCTCGAAGCTGGGTTGTTTCTTTCTGGCCATCAGATCTCGGATGCTTGTTGGGGGGCGTTGCCGATGTAGTTGGCTGGCGTGAGGGTTTTCAAACGGACTTTCTCGTCGTCGGGAATCGCCAAGCTGTCGATGAAGCGAGCCAGGCCCTCGGGATCGATGCGTTGCCCACGCGTCAGTTCCTTGAGTTTTTCGTAGGGTTTTTCGATGCCATGGCGGCGCATGACGGTCTGAATCGGCTCGGCAAGCACCTCCCAGTTGGCATCGAGGTCGGCGAGCATTGCCGCGCTATTGGCTTCCAGCTTGCCGATACCACGGATGACCGAAGCCAGCGCGATCAGTGTGTGCCCAAAACCGACACCCAGGTTACGCAGCACGGTGGAATCGGTCAGGTCGCGCTGCCAGCGAGATACCGGCAGCTTCGTCGCCAGATGGCTGAACAAGGCGTTGGCGACGCCCAGATTGCCCTCGGCGTTCTCGAAGTCGATGGGATTAACCTTGTGTGGCATGGTTGATGAACCGACCTCGCCGGCGACGGTGCGTTGCTTGAAGTAGCCAAGCGAGATATACCCCCAGACGTCGCGCGTGAAGTCGATCAGGATGGTGTTGCAGCGCGCGACTGCATCGAACAGTTCGGCGATATAGTCGTGCGGTTCGATCTGAATGGTGTAGGGGTTCCAGACGATGCCCAATGAGGTGACAAAATCCCGCGCGTGAGCGCTCCAGTCGATATGTGGGTATGCGGCGATATGCGCATTGTAGTTACCCGTGGCGCCATTGATCTTGCCGAGAATCTCGACGTTTGCAATCTGCTGGCGTTGCCGGCGCAGGCGGTGGACGACATTTGCCATTTCCTTGCCGAGTGTCGTCGGTGACGCCGGCTGTCCGTGGGTGCGCGACAGCATGGGCTGCTCGGCATGCGTGTGCGCAAGAGCCTGGATGGCGTCGATGGCCTTGTCCAGTTGTGGTAGCAGGATCTCGTCGCGCCCACGCGTCAGCATCAGCGCGTGCGACAGGTTGTTGATATCCTCGGAGGTGCAGGCGAAATGCAGAAATTCACCTATCTTCTCCAGTTCTGCGTTGCCGCTGATCTGTTCCTTCAGGAAATACTCGACCGCTTTCACATCGTGATTGGTCTCGCGTTCGATCTCCTTCACGCGGCGCGCGTGACTCTCATGGAAATCGGTGGCAATGGTATCCAGCAGCTTGTTCGCTGGCTCGCTGAGCGCTGGCACCTCGGTGATGGCCACATGCGCGGCCAGCGATTGCAGCCAGCGGACCTCGATCAACACGCGATGGCGGATCAGGCCGAATTCGCTGAAGATCGGACGCAGCACCTGGGTGGCGCGGGCGTAGCGGCCATCGATGGGTGAAACCGCAGTGAGTGGGGAGAGTTCCATGATTCGTTCCTCAGTCCGTTGCCAGTTTGCGTAGTACGTACTGCAGAATGCCGCCGTTGCGGTAGTACTCCACCTCCTGCGGCGTGTCGATGCGCACGCGCGCCTGGAAACGCTTCCGCTCGTCATTCGGCGCGGTGGCGGTGACATCGACCGTCTTTGCCGAACCGTCGTCGAGACCGCTGATGTCGAAGGTCTCTGTGCCATCCAGGCCGAGAGAGGCGGCGCTGTCGCCGGCATTGAACTGTAACGGGAGTATGCCCATGCAGACCAGATTGGTGCGATGGATGCGTTCGTAGCTTTCGGCGATGACGGCGCGCACGCCAAGCAGTAGCGGTCCTTTCGCTGCCCAATCGCGTGATGAGCCAGAGCCATACTCCTTGCCAGCGATGACGATGCACGCGATGTCATCGTCACGATAGCGCATCGCGGCATCATAGATGCTCAACGGCTCGCCGGACGGCTGATGCAGGGTGACGCCGCCCTCGGTGCCGGGCGCTATCCGATTGCGCAAGCGGATATTCGCGAAGGTGCCGCGCATCATCACCTCGTGATTGCCGCGCCGCGACCCATAGGAGTTGAAGTCGCCCGGAGATACGCCATGTTCCTGAAGATAGCGGCCCGCCGGGCTGTCTGCCTTGATAGCACCGGCCGGGGAGATGTGGTC
>Ga0256841_1000870_pt1 | contig 28481 bp, 29 predicted proteins | sample 356308metaG_FD_185971 | JGI IMG/M metagenome (GOLD analysis project Ga0256841, IMG submission 185971) | Hydrothermal vent microbial communities from Mid Atlantic Ridge, Atlantic Ocean - 356-308 | ecosystem: Environmental > Aquatic > Marine > Hydrothermal vents | place: Atlantic Ocean: Mid...
CAAAGCATAAAATACAAAACCGGAGTGAAGGCAGAAAAGCTACTGGATCTGGAATCCGTGCAAAAGGCTGCACAGGAAGCGAAGGAAAGAGGTGCAAGCCGGTTTTGTATGGGAGCGGCCTGGAGAGAACTAAAGGATCGAGATCTCGATAAGATCACTGGCATGATCAAGGTTGTCAAGGATTTGGGACTGGAGAGCTGTGTTACGCTTGGAATGATCACTGCAAAACAGGCCCAGGTAATGAAAGAAGCAGGCCTCGACTATTATAACCACAACCTGGATACATCGGAGTCCTTCTATAAAAACATTATCAGTACTCGTAGCTACGAGGATCGCCTGCAGACATTGGAGAATGTAAGACAAGCCGGAATTAATGTCTGTTGCGGTGGAATCATCGGAATGGGTGAAACAGAGGGTGATCGGATTGATCTCTTGTTATCCCTGGCAAATATGACAAAACAGCCGGAAAGTGTTCCAATCAATGTGTTGGTCAAGGCTCCGGGAACACCACTCGAGAACGAGCAGGATATCGATCCATTTGATGTGGTAAAAATCATTGCCATCGCGCGGATTATGATGCCAGCTTCCATGTTACGGTTATCGGCAGGTCGCTCGGAAATGAGTGACGAGCTACAATTCCTTTGTTTTATGGCAGGGGCCAATTCAATCTTCTACGGTGAGAAGCTACTCACAACCGAAAACCCACGACATCTCCAGGATCAGGCCTTACTGCAGCGCACAGGGATGAAACCCGTATAAATGCTACTTGATGACAGACTGAGTAAAGAGCTGGAGAAACTGAAAAGGGAAAACCTGTACCGGGCTCGAACAGTAAGACAGGGAAAGCAGGGTGCCCTCATCCGTATTGGTGAGTGTGAATATCTCAACTTTAGCAGCAATGATTACCTTGGGCTTGCCAGCCACCCGTTAGTGATCCAGGCATTCAAGGCGGGACTGGATACCTATGGTGTTGGTAGTGGTGGATCTGCACTGATCACAGGCAACACCCAGATCCATCAAAAACTTGAAGAAAAACTGGCAGAACGTACCAAGCGAAGCAAAGTTCTCCTATTTAATAGTGGTTTCACTGCAAATGTCGGCATAATCGATGCACTTGTTGGGAGAGGTGATCATTTGTTATTGGATAGACTGTCTCATGCCTCATTGATTGATGGTGCCAGGCTGGCCGGAGCGAAGCTACTGCGCTACCGTCATGTGGATATGGATCATCTCGATCAACTCACAGAAAAAAAGCAAGCAAAAACGTGGGTGGTAACAGAAAGTCTCTTCAGCATGGATGGTGATCAGGCGCCATTGCAGCAGATTGCTGATCTTTGCGATCGACGATCTGCGCATTGTTATGTAGACGATGCGCATGGATTCGGAGTTTATGGTGAAAATGGTGCAGGGTGTGTGAATGCGGCAGGGCTATCACAACAAGAGGTTCCCGTTTTGATAGCAACGTTCGGTAAGGCCGTTGGTGTTGGCGGTGCTTTTGTCGCAGGATCAGAAGTGTTGGTTGAGACACTAATCCAAAAGGCCCGAACCAGTATCTATACAACAGCAATGCCTCCTGCACAGGCAGCGGCTATACTTCAATCCCTCGAACTGATCGAGAAAGAAGCGTGGCGCAGGGAGAAGTTGTTTGAGCGCATAGCGCAGTTCAGAAAGGGTGCCTGTGATCGGCAAATACCACTTGCGGACAATGCTCACGGCCCTATTCAGCCAATAATTCTGAAGGATAGTGAAAAGGTGATGAACGTTAGCAACGCGTTGTTGAACAAAGGAATAAAGGTTTCAGCGATTCGCCCACCCACTGTACCACGAGGGACCGCAAGGCTACGCATCACGATCACGGCTGCCCATAAAAAGGAACATGTGGATAAATTGCTGTCAGCGTTGAGTGACATTCTGAATCATGTCTGAGCAGCGATCCCAGATGATAATGATTCATGGCTGGGGGTTCGATTCTGGAGTTTTCAAGCCTATTGCCAAACAGCTTGAAAAAAACTACCAGGTTAAACGGATCAACCTCCCAGGATACGGTGGATCAACAGTAGATAGTGTGTACTCACTCCATGGATATGCACGCTATGTTATTGATAAAATAGAAGAATCCGCGATTGTGGTGGGTTGGTCCCTTGGGGGGCTGATCGCTTTGGAGACAGCGAGGTATGAGCCGGATCGAGTGAAAAAGCTGGTCTTGATTACAACGACACCCTGTTTTTCCAGAAGGGTGGACTGGCCCCACGCCATGGACAGGAGAGTGCTTGAAAACTTCATCTCAGCCTACAATAAAGAACCACAGGAAACACTGGAGAAATTCAGGTTTCTAGCCACAGAAGGAAATAGACACCCACGCAATTGGATCAGGAAATTGAGAAATTTTTCAGAAGGGTCCGTCGATCAAAGAGCCTTGCAACAAGGGTTGGAAATCCTTATGTATTGTGATTACAGGGAACAGATGAAATCAGTAGAAAAACCTGTACTCATGATTTTTGGGCAGAACGACACCCTGGTTCCTGTAGCAGTTGAAAAAGAAATTCGTGCACTGAATACAAATGTTGAGACCAGGATCATTGCCGATTCTGGACATATACCTTTCCTCACTCACACGAATGTCACAGCAGACTTGATAAATGAATACAGTGCTGGATAAGAAAAAAATAGCGCGATCGTTCAGTCGGGCTTCTTCGACTTACGAAAAAGCTGCGATAATCCAAAAAGCGGTTCTTGAGGAACACCTTGATCGTCTAAAATTTACCCGCATCGAACCACACCGGATTCTCGATCTGGGATCGGGTACAGGAATAGGCTCCGAGCAACTACAAAAGCGATACAGAAAGAGTAACGTGGTAGCCATCGATATTGCACAAGGGATGTTGCAGGCCCATCAGAAAAAACTGTCAAGGTTTGCTAACAGAACAAAACTCTGTTGCGCTGATCTGGATAAATTACCACTTGCAGAAAACTCTGTAGATTTGATTTTTTCAAACCTCGCTTTACAGTGGAGTAACGACATCGAAGGTGCCTTGAGAGAAATATTAAGGGTATTGCGCACAGGAGGATTGTTGAGCTTTACTACTGTTGGACCTGACACCCTGAAAGAGCTGCGTGACGCTTGGTCCAAGGTCGATAATGAGGTACATATTCATGATTTCATGGATATGCATGTGATCGGCGATATGTTGATCCGGCAGGGGTTCGGTGCACCAGTTTTGGATGTTGATCGATATACCCTGACCTATCCTGATATACACACACTTGTGCACGATTTGAAAAGACTGGGAGCAACCAATGCATCAACTCACCGACCCAAGGCAGTTCCAGACAGGAATATCCTGAAAAAACTGGAAATGGTTTACGTAACACAGGATGATGGTAAGTTACCACTTACTTACGAAATCATTTATGCACACGCTTGGGTTCCAGAAAAAACTATGCGGCCGCAGGATGGAAGTACCGTTTCACGTTTTCCCGTGGCAGGGATAAAACGCCGGACATGAGTAAAGGTTTCTTTGTAACAGGTACGGATACAGGTGTAGGTAAAACGTTGATCACTGCCGGGTTGCTGTGTGCACTGGGAAGAAGAGGGATCAAAGTTGCCGGTATGAAACCGGTTGCCTGTGGTTGCAAGCAAACAAAGCAAGGCTTGCGGAATGAAGATGCCCTGCTGCTTGAGGAACACACAACAGTCGATATAGAGTATGACATAATCAACCCCTATGCATATGAACCACCCGTTTCTCCCCATTTTGCGGCAACAGTCTGCGGGCGACCCATCCGATTAGATACAATTATCCAGAGATTTCGTCAGATCGAAGAAGTCACGGATCGAGTTATTGTAGAAGGCGTAGGTGGCTGGCGCGTCCCTATCAATGATGAACAAGACATATCGGAAGTCGCAATAATACTCAAGCTGCCAGTTATACTTGTTGTTGGCCTGAGGCTTGGTTGTATCAATCACGCATTGCTCACAGCGAAAGCCGTTCAAGAGGGAGGTCTGAATGTGATTGCTTGCGTAGCAAGTCTCATCGATCCAGAATACCAGAATGTAGAAGGAACACTGATCACTCTGGAAAAGCGCCTGAAGGTAACGGTTGATCTTGTTCCTTGGAAAAGTAATTGCCAGCCAGAACAGATCACTCACTACCTGAAACAGACAACAAGAAAAATTTATGAAACTGTTTAATATTTTGGCTAGGCTGGCCCTTCTGCTGGCATTTTGTGTGATTGTTTTCGGTGCTTATGTCCGGCTTTCAGACGCAGGGCTTGGCTGTCCCGATTGGCCAGGCTGTTACGGACAAGTGGTAGTACCGGAAACAACAGAGCAGATCAATGGTGAGTATCAGCGTCAACTGGAGCCGGAAAAGGCATGGAAGGAGATGATCCATCGTTATCTGGCTAGCACGTTGGGTTTTTTGATCTTTACCCTGTCCGTTCTGGCCTGGCGGAATCGCGATGATCCCAATCAACCCGTTTTTATACCACTTTTTCTTGTGGCGCTGGTGGTTTTTCAAGGGATGTTAGGGATGTGGACAGTCACATTGTTACTCAAGCCACTGGTGGTCACCGCCCATCTCATGGGAGGAATGACGACTCTGGCCTTGCTGGCTTGGCTGGTGTTAACAACAAGGGATCGAAAAATCCTGCCGATGCTGAGTAAAGAAAGCCCTGTGTTATGGCCAATGGTTTTTGTGGCACTTGTTTTTCTTGTTTTGCAGATCTTCCTTGGTGGATGGACCAGCAGTAATTATGCAGCCATGATCTGCCCGGATTTTCCTACCTGCCAAGGCCGTTGGTGGCCGGCGATGGATTTCAAGGAAGCTTTTACTCTGTGGCGAGGAACAGGAATCAACTATGAATATGGTGTACTTAAAGCAGATGCGAGGACGGCAATACACATGACGCACAGAATTGGTGCACTGATAACGTTTGTGATCATAGGTCTGGTGTCGTTCCTGGCCATGAGAAGTCAACTGGGTACGATTAGAAAAGCAGCATTTATCGTTTTATGCCTGTTGCTGGTTCAGGTAACCTTGGGTATCAGTAATATTGCTACTGGATTGTCCCTGCCCATTGCTGTCGCACATAATGGCGTTGCAGCGTTGTTACTGATCAGTCTTGTAAATCTGTTATATCGAATTAAAAGTACAAGATGATGATTCGCCAATAATTACAGGATCATGATATAAAGTGATCTGAACAATTATAAAAAAGGGGAATGACAGATGCGAATCCTACACACCATGCTCCGAGTGGGGAGCCTTAACCGATCTCTGGAGTTTTACACCAGTGTTATGGGAATGAAATTACTCCGCAGGCAGGACTATCCCGAAGGAAAATTCACCCTGGCCTTTGTTGGTTATGCCGACGAATCAGAATCTGCAGTCCTGGAACTGACCTATAACTGGGAGATCGATAGCTATGATATGGGCAATGCATTCGGTCATATTGCAATCGAAGTCGACGATGTTTACAAGGCAGTAGATGACATCAGGGAAAGAGGTGGAGAAATTGTACGCGAAGCGGGGCCAATGAAAGGGGGCACGACAGTGATTGCATTCGTCAAGGATCCTGATGGCTATTTGATCGAGTTACTGGCGGCAAAAGGGGCTGAATAATAATCAAATGGTTGGTGGTTATAGATTGGAAGAGAACCAAGACGACAGAAGAAAAGTCCTTTGCCGACCAATGTTTTGGATATTAAACCCCCGGGCATAGCGATTGCCCGAGGGATGCTGAAATCGTCTATCAAGCTGCTTCTTTTTCCATGACCGTTCTCAGTTTTTGCATGGCTGTTTTTTCAAGCTGACGGATCCTTTCTGCAGAGATACCATATTCATCAGCCAGCTCATGCAAGGTGGCTTTCTTGCCATCTGTAGCGAGCCATCGCTTTTGCAAAATGTCTTTTGACCGATCATCCAGTGTTTTGAGTGCCTCATGCAGTTGTTCATACTGCTGAGTATCGTGTTCTACATTTTCGACCAAAGTGTCCGGTTGGAAACGTCGATCTTCAAGATACTGTGCTGGTCCAAAGGCGTGATGATCATCGTCATCCAGTTCAGGGCCAGGATCAAAAGAAGTATCATGTGCATTCATGCGCTGTTCCATCTCAAGTACAGTCTTTGGTTTTACACCCAGATCTTCAGCGACTTCTTCCACTTCCTTCCGGGTCAGCCAACCAAGGCGCTTTTTTGCACTGCGCAGGTTGAAGAACAATTTTCGCTGTTCTTTGGTCGTGGCAACCTTGACGATACGCCAGTTTTTGATAATGAATTCATGGATCTCGGCACGGATCCAGTGAACTGCAAAAGTCACCAGACGTACCCCCACTTTTGGGTCAAAACGTTTGACCGCTTTCATCAAACCGATGTTACCTTCCTGAATCAAGTCGCCTTGTGGCAGACCATAACCGCTATATCCTCGCGCGACCTTGACCACGAAACGCAGATGAGACAACACAAGTTGACGTGCAGCCCGTAGATCATTGTGTTTTCGAAAGCGTTCTGCCAGTTCTTTTTCTTCTTCGGCAGAAAGTATTGGAATCGTATTTACCGCCTGGATATAGGCATCCAGAGACCCTGTTGGTAACGGTAGTGATTGTTGCAGTGCAGCTAAATTTGTCATTTCTTCTCTCCTCCTCAATTCCCCAAACTCAATATTAATTTTAGCACTCACAGCGTTTGAGTGCTAACAATTTTAAAAGTTCCAGAAATTTTAGAGTTTTTTTTGATTTTTACGGTAAAAGTCCCCATAGAGAAGGGATATCGTTTTCTAGTTTTAAATAAACTCGCTGGTTTCCAGTTCTTTTTGATAAAAAGCGACAGCAATCCACGAGCTGATAACACCCAGTAGCACACCACCCACGATGACGAGGAGACAAACCCTAAATAATGGGGAAGATGAAGCGCTCGGACTCAATTGCCATGAGCTGACCAGTTCATGTAGAGGTTCGGAAAGCAGCGACCAAGAAGTCAGAAGAAGAACGCAGGCAATGATCCCGCCGATCAGGCCATAGAGCGATCCGCTATAGAGAAATGGCCGTCGTATGAAGGCCTTTGTGGCACCAAACAACCTGGAGATCTGGATCTCCTGCAGCCGGGATTGGATCCCGATGCGGATCGTAGTGCCGATGATCAGCACAACAGCAAAAATCAACAAAGCGGAAAGAACAAGTACAAACCGGTCCAGCAATGTGATTATGGACTGCAGCCGGCGGGCCCAGCCGCTGTCAAAAACGACCTGATCGATACCCTTCAGTGATTTGATAGAGCGTACCAGTGAATCCAGTTGTTTGGGAGATGCCTCGGCAGTTGGTACGATGTGGAGCGTGGTGGGTAACGGGTTTTCATCCAGCAGATCAATCAGGTCGCCCTGGCCGGAAAGTTCTCTGAACTCCTTCAATGCCTGATCGCTGGAAATAAAGATAATGTGATTTACACGTTCATCTTTTTCCAGTTTATCTCGGATGGCCGTGACGTGATCATCGCTAATGTCTTTTTTGAAATAGAGAGAAATGGAGTTAGTCGTGTTCAAACCTTCTGTCAGAGTTTGAAGCTGGTTGACTACCAGTATCAGCCCGGCTGGAAGCGCCAATGCAATACCGATTACGGTGACAGTAAGCAGAGTCGTTGTGGGTGTGCGCAGAAGTTGCCCGAGGCTGGTAAGAAAACAGCGCAAATGGGTTTGCCACCAGCTTCGGACTTTGTCTTCGAGTCTTGATGGTTTGGTGATACCCTTCACAGTGTATGCTCCTGTAAGGATGCATCATCCGGCGTCATCAAGCGGCCATCTTTAAGTGCGATAATACGGTGTCCCGTTGATCGAGCCAACTCCACTTCGTGCGTGGCGATGACAACAGTGACACCAATACGGTTGAATTCCTCGAACAATTTCATGATTTCGATGGAAAGTTCCGGATCGAGATTACCGGTAGGTTCATCCGCCAGCAAGATGGGGGGGCGATTAACCACCGCACGGGCAATCCCGACACGTTGCTGTTCACCGCTGGAAAGTGTCACCGGAAATTTATTTTCCTTGTTCAGTAGCCCAACCTTGTCTAATGCTGCGTGGACACGGCGAGGGATCTCCCGGTGATCAAACCCGGCGATAACGAGGGGCAAGGCCACATTGTCGAATACGGTTCGATCATTGAGGAGCCGGTGGTCCTGAAAGATAAATCCAATCTGCCGACGCAGGTAAAAACGGTGTTTTTCCGGAATCTTCTGTATATTGATCCCGTCGATAAGGATCTGGCCACGGGTGTGGGTTTCCATCAAAGCAATGAGTCGCAAGAGGGTGCTTTTACCAGCACCAGAATGACCGGTAACAAAGACCATCTGTTCTGCTGGAATGAACAAACTCAGAGATTTCAATGCCTCGCCTTGTCCAGGGTAGAGCTTGGTAACTTCAGAAAAGCGGATCATTCTTCGATATCGAGCAGGGCATCTACAAATTCTTTTGCATTGAATTCGCGCAGGTCTTCTTTTTGCTCACCGACGCCGATAAAACGGATCGGGATCAAGAATCGTTCAGCCAATGCGAAGACCACGCCGCCTTTGGCTGTACCATCAAGTTTGGTCAAAGTCAGCCCGGTGAGACGGGCTGCCTGATTAAATTTTTCCACTTGGCTGAGCGCATTCTGTCCGGTAGTGGCATCGATTACTAGCATGACCTCATGGGGGGCGCCTGGCATGACCTTTCCGATCACGCGATGAATCTTGCCGAGTTCATCCATAAGGTGTTGCTGTGTCTGTAACCGCCCGGCAGTATCCGCGATTAGAACATCAATATCTTTAGCCTTGCAGGAAGAGACTGCATCATAGATCACGGAAGCCGGATCGGATGAACCACTATGTGCGATCACGGTGACATTATTACGCTCACCCCACGCCTGCAACTGTTCCACGGCAGCCGCACGGAAGGTATCGCCCGCAGCGAGCGCTACGGAAAGCCCTTGTTCTTGAAAACGTTTTGTCAGTTTGCCGATCGTCGTGGTCTTCCCTGCACCATTGACACCCACCATCAGCAGAACAAAAGGACCTTCAAGATCGGTAGAAATTTCCAATGGCTTGCTGACAGGATCTAGCAGTCCCATCATCTGATCCCGCAGTGCCATCTTCAGGGATTGACCATCTTCCAATTTCTGTTTCTTGAGCCGATCCCGCAAACCCTGGATAATCTTTTCCGTTGCCTCGATTCCCACATCCGACATCAACAGATGATCTTCAAGCTCCTCGAGTGAACGGGGATCAATCTTTTCACCGCGACGAAAGAGATCTGTAATACCGCCGGTGAGATTTTCACGGGTGCGACTGAGGCCATCCTTGAGCACCTTGAAAAGGCCTCTTTTCTCTTCCTGGGTTTTGGCAAGCGTCTTGTCGTTACTCTGGTCAGACAGGTTGGAAGTTTTTTTCTTGCGTCCAAAAGTAAACATGGGTTATCTCTGGGAACTAATATTGAGAATACGCTATCCTACCATCCAAACGGAAAAACGAGGAGATAGAAACGGTGTTTCACAAGTCCGGAAAAAAATATGCAGCTTTGATATTTGTCATCAGCGGTCTAATACAAGGTCTGGCACAAGCGATGGAGAGCAACACGACCCATGAGTATAAACTGGAGAATGGTCTCAAACTGATCGTGCAGGAGGATCACCGTTCACCCGTGGTCGTCACTCAGATCTGGTACAAGGTGGGTTCAAGTTATGAGCACGAAGGGATCACGGGCCTCTCGCATATGCTGGAGCACATGATGTTTAAGGGGACAAAAACCCTGAAGCCGGGAGAGTTCTCCCGTATCATTGCCGAGAATGGTGGTCGTGAAAATGCCTTCACCAGTACAGATTACACGGTCTATTTTCAACAACTGGAAAAGTCCCGCCTGCCCATTAGCTTCCAGCTTGAGGCCGATCGCATGCGTAATCTTGTCATCGCCGATGAAGAATTTCTCAAAGAGCGTCAAGTGGTCGCTGAAGAGCGACGTATGCGAACCGAGGACAATCCACAAGCGCTTGCCTATGAAACCTTTCAAGCTACGGCCTGGCAGACCAGCCCGTATCGCAACCCTGTGATCGGGTGGATGGCCGACATTCTCCATTATGAGCCGCAGGACATGCGTGATTGGTACAACATGTGGTATGCGCCGAACAATGCTACCGTGGTAGTCGTGGGTGATGTCAAACCGGATGAGGTTTACCAGCTTGCCCAGGAATATTTCGGTCCGTTGAAGCCAGAAAAACTGGCGGTGCTGAAGGAACGCCCTGAAGTGCCGCAACGTGGAGAAAAGCGATTGTTTATCCAGGACGATGCCAAGGTGCCCTATCTGTTAATGGGATATAAGGTACCATCACTGGTAGATTCTAGAAAACATCCCGAAATGATACCGGAGCAAGATATCTATGCATTGGAGGTTCTGGCTGGGGTACTGGATGGTGGGAACAGCTCCCGCCTCACGCGAAACCTGATCAGGGGACAAGAAGTTGCCGCCAGTGCCGGCGCCGGATACAGCATGATGTCGAGATTGGGCACCCTCTTTACCTTTGATGGAACACCTGCCCAGGGACAGACCATAGACAAACTGGAAAAGGCCATACGTACGGAAATAGAAAAGATCAAGAAGGAGCCATTGGATGTTGGGGAACTGGAGCGGGTCAAGATTGGTGTCATCACCAGTGATATCTACCAGCGAGATTCGGTGTATTATCAGGCTATGGTGATCGGCATGCTGGAAACCGTAGGATTGGGTTGGCCTACACGCGATGAATATGTAGAAAAAGTCCGGGCGGTTACTGCTGAACGGGTTCAAGCTGTGGCCAAAAAATATCTGATTGATGACCATCTGACCGTGGCTGTCCTGCAACCTGCAGCCAGCAAAAAAGAACAACAATTGAGTGCTGTCACCTCTCGATAAGGAAAACATATGACTAGAAAAATTATCAGCTTTCTTCTTTTTTGTTTTGTTACCATTACTCATGCGGCGCCGGATATTCAAAAGTGGGAGACCAGCAACGGCGCTGTCGCCCTTTTCGTCGCTGCTCCGGAACTGCCAATGGTCGATATCCGGGTTGTCTTTGATGCGGGCAGTGCACGTGACGGTGATAAATGGGGAATCGCTGCACTCACCAACGCAGTCGTGGCCGAGGGTGCAGGTGGGATGAGTGCAGAGCAGATCAGTGAAAAATTCGACGACGTTGGAGCGATCCTTGGCAGTGGCTCCCTGCGAGACATGGCATTTGTGAGTGTTCGAACAATCACCGAGAAGAAAAACTACGATACGGCACTTGAGGGCTTGGCGACAGTCATCACTAAACCGGATTTTCCTCAAGCTGCTTTCGAGCGACAGAAAAGACGCACCCTGATCGGACTCCAGCAGAAAAAACAGTCGCCTTCAGCGATCGCTGAAGAAGCCTTCTACAAGGCTTTGTATGGTGATCATCCCTATGCTCATCCTCCTAGTGGTGATGAGGAGAGTGTAGGCCAGATCACGCGAGAAGATCTGGTGGCCTTCTACAACAAATGGTACACGGCAAAAAATGCAACCATTGCCATCGTCGGTGATTTGACGTTTGAACAGGCTAAACAGGCAGCGGAAAAAGTCATCGGGGAGCTGCCATCGGGTGAGCCCGCACCCTGTCTGCCACCGGTCAAAGATCTGGAAAAAGAGAAAGTTATCAGGATCCACCACCCCTCATCCCAGACCACGGTATTGATAGGACAACCTGGCATGAAAAGAGGTGACCCCGATTACTTTGCCCTCTATGTAGGTAATCACTCACTAGGTGGCAGCGGTTTGGTTTCAAGGCTGAGTAACGAGGTCCGTGAGAAACGGGGTCTCTCCTACAGTGTTTACAGTTACTTCTTGCCGATGCGGGAAAAGGGTCCGTGGATGGCTGGCATGCAAACGCGCAACGAAAAAGTCGAAGAAGGGCTGAAAGTCATGAGAGAGACGATCCGGACGTATATCGATCAGGGTCAGACAGAAGAAGAATTTGCCGCCTCAGTGAAAAACATCACCGGCGGCTTTCCACTGCGGATCGATAACAATAGTAAGATTGTGGAATACCTTTCCATGATCGGATTCTATGGTTTGCCATTGGACTATCTGGATACCTTCATCGATAAGATCAAAGCCCTGACCGTTGACCAGACTCGGGAAGCCATGAAGCGTCGCTTGCATCCAGACAAAATGGTTACTGTCGTCGTCGGTGGCAGTGTGGAAAAAACTCTAGCAGGACAGTGAGCAAACGATCCATACCGGGTTATGTACGCATCATTGCGGGTGAGTGGCGTAGTCGCAAGTTGCCGGTAGCCAATGTGCCCGGATTGCGGCCGACTACCGATCGAGTACGTGAAACCCTTTTCAACTGGTTACAGCCATATCTGCGGAACGCGCGCTGTCTCGATCTGTTTGCCGGCACAGGAGCACTGGGATTCGAAGCCGCCTCCCGCGGTGCGTCAGAAGTGGTGTTGATCGAAAAGAGTGACACGGCCTTAGGCATGTTGCATTCAAACAGACAGATGCTAAAAGCGGAAAACACCACCATTGTCAAGGCAGATGCTCTCGGCTGGCTGACAGATATGGGTCGGCCTTTCGATATTATTTTTATCGATCCACCTTTTGATCTGAACATTGTCTCGGTTTGTTTGCAGAGACTGCTTGATTCTGCATGTACGCAATCCGGAACACTTGTTTATGTGGAAGAAAGCAGAGAGTCACCTGATCATCCCGAAGACGATCGCCTGGTGTCGGTTAAACAGGGCCAGGCCGGGCAAGTTCGATATACACTTCTCAAAGTAGGTTAAAATATCCATCATCACCTGACGACAAGATGCTATGAGCAGAAAAGCGATCTATCCGGGTACTTTCGATCCCTTGACCAACGGCCATGTGGACCTCATCCGGCGTGCCTCCCGGATCTTTGATCACGTGGTGGTTGCCGTCGCCGACAGCACGTCTAAAAATACACTCTTTACCACACAGGAGCGTATTGCGCTCGCACAAGAAGCCCTTTCTGATCTCTACAATGTCAGTGTGGTTTCCTTTAATCGGTTGATGACAGACAGCGCACGCGAGCATGGTGCCATGATCATCATCCGCGGTTTACGCAGCGGAGCAGACTTTGAATACGAGTTCCAGATGGCAGGAATGAACCGCAAGCTATTTCCTCAGGCAGAGACGATCTTCATGACACCGGATGAAAAGCTCACCTGTATCTCATCCAGCCTGGTTCGGGAGATCGCGAAACTCAAAGGTGATGTAAGTGAATTTGTACCAGATAATGTGTTTGAAGCACTGCAAGAGAAATTTTCCTGATGGCACTCAAAATTACCGAAGAATGTATCAATTGTGACGTCTGTGAGCCGGAATGCCCCAATGGGGCAATCAGCCAAGGCGAAGAATTTTACGAGATCGACCCAAATCTCTGTACCGAGTGTGTCGGCCATTACAATACGCCACAATGTATGGAGGTCTGTCCAGTGGATTGCATCTTGATCGATCCGGAACGGCACGAAACCCGGGAAGAGCTGGAAGCGAAGTATCGCAGCATGCTGGGCCAACAGATTTCAACTGAAAAGTGAGAAGAACCCATCTCCTTTTATTTTTAATCACTGTTTGTGCCGTTTGCCGGGCGCAGGCGGAGCATCCGGGAGCCATCGCCTCTGCCCACCCTATTGCCACCGAAGCGGGCCTTGAAATTCTTCGTCAGGGCGGTAACGCTTTTGATGCCGCTGTTGCGGTTTCCGCAGTACTTGCAGTAGTAGAGCCCTACTCTTCCGGGATCGGAGGCGGTGGATTCTGGCTGCTGCACCGTGCTCGTGATGGCAAGCAGATAATGATCGATGGACGGGAAAAGGCACCGAAGAACGCGCATCGCGATATGTATCTGGATGCAAACGGGAAAGTCATACCTGGGCTGTCGCTGAATGGTCCGCTGGCAGCGGGGATTCCCGGTGAAATAGCTGCCTTGGTGCATATCGCGAATAACTATGGTCGTCTGCCCTTGGCGAAGACACTGGCGCCTGCCATTCACTATGCTGAAAAAGGCTTCGTGGTTACGGATCGGTACCGAAAACTGGCTGCTTTTCGACTGGACGTTCTGCGCCGTTATCCTGAGGCAGCAAACATTTTTCTCGTGGCAGGAGAAGTGCCGACACGTGGTCACCGGATTGTGCAGAAGGATCTTGCCTCAACCCTGCGCCGGGTTGCCGAAAAAGGACGGGATGGTTTTTATGACGGTGAAATAGCAGCAAAGCTGGTCCTGGGTGTGCAGGCAGCCGGCGGGATCTGGACAGAAGCAGATCTGAAAAACTATGCTGTTGAAGAGCGATCGCCGGTTATAGGCTCCTACAACGGAATAAAAATCACTTCTGCAGCGCCGCCCTCTTCTGGTGGTATGGTGCTGGTTGAGATTTTGAACATGCTGAAACATAAAAACCTGCCTGATCTTGGCGGTATCGTCAGAAAGCATGTCATCATTGAGGCGATGAAAAGAGCCTATCGTGATCGTGCGGAGTATCTTGGTGATCCAGATTTTATCACCATACCTTTCAGTTTGGTCAGTAAGCCCTACGCGACCATAAAGGGAGCATCCATCAAACTCTATCGAGCCACACCAAGTGCCCTGCTGGGAGGAGGAAAACCGGAAGAAGCAAAAGGAACGGACACAACTCACTTTTCCATCCTTGATACGGAAGGCAACCGGGTAGCCGCAACGTTGAGTATCAACTATCCTTTCGGTTCCTGCTTTGTTGTGCCTGGTACCGGTGTATTGTTGAATGATGAAATGGATGATTTTTCCATTCATCCAGGTGTACCCAATGTTTATGGATTGATCGGCAATGAAGCCAATGCCATCGAACCTGGAAAGCGGCCCTTGTCGAGCATGACACCAACTTTTTTGGAAACTGAAGACCGTGTCGCCATTCTGGGGACACCGGGTGGTAGCCGAATTATCAGCATGGTCTTGCTGGCAGTGCTGGATTTTGCCGAAGGTAACCCACCGAAATCGTGGGTTTCATTGTCCCGGTATCATCATCAGTACTTGCCGGATGAGGTACAGTTTGAACCAGGTGCCTTCACTGAACTGGAAAAACAGACACTGAAAAGACTGGGGCACAAGTTGAAACCCTTGTCCCGAAGATATGGCAATATGCAAGCAATTTTGCTGGAACGTGAAACAGGAAGGGTTGAGGCAGCAAGCGATCCCCGTGGCGAAGGGCGTGCACAGTTCACACTACCGAAATCGGAAAGCGAACAAATGTAAAAAAGCCCGGTCCCATTCTGTAATGGATAGAGGAGGAAAGGGTTATGAAAACAACACTGCTTTTCGTCGGTTTGTGGTTTTGCCTCATTGCTTATGTCCAGGCAGAGCCTGTCAATTTCGAGAAGACCTTCAGTAGCCCGGAGACACGGGTCAGTATTGTAGAGTTGTACACTTCGGAAGGTTGTAGCAGCTGTCCTCCGGCGGAGAACTGGCTGAACATGTTCAAGGATGACAAGCGGTTATGGAAGGAATTTATCCCCCTTGCTTTTCATGTCGATTATTGGAACTACATCGGCTGGCCTGATCGTTTCGCTTCTCCGGATTTCAGCAACAGACAGAGAAGATACGCCACAGAGAACAATCTGAGCACAGTGTATACACCAGGCGTATTACTCAATGGTAGAGAGTGGCGCGCTTGGTATTACAAAAGGCCACTGGCACTGGATCGATCAAACAATGTCGGAAAGCTTAGCATCAAGGTAAAGGATGATCAGGTTTCTGCAGAATATGTTTCTGATCGGACAGAGGGCGATGCCTTTTTGAATGTGGCCATATTGGGTTTTGATCTGGAAACTGAGGTACAGGCAGGTGAGAATCGTGGAAAAAAACTGCAACACAACTTTGTTGTCATCGGGTATAAAAGAACGCCTATGATCAAGTCGACAGAGGGTTTCTCGCTTTCACTGAAATTGCCAAAAACTTCTGAAACGGCACCAAAAACCGGTATTGCAGCCTGGATAGACAATGGCAGTACTCTTACTCCACTACAGGCAACTGGAGGGTGGCTGGCCAGTAATTGAAGAAAGTCCCTGTTTCTAGGCCGTCTCTTTCAAAACAGCGTGTGTCACCAGCAGAGAAAGCAGGCAATAGGCTGCAAAGAAATAAACACCTAAATCCGTTTCTGCACGGGTAAAATTCTGTGTGTCTAGTGCAAAGATCGAGATCAGGATTGCAACCACAAAAACGTCTGCCATCGACCACTTTCCGAGCAGATGGATAAGTTCGTGCGCCTTTTTGTGCAAGGAGGGTGCAACCTTGAAAAGGTTCATCGCAACGACGGCCATTTTCAGTAAGGGTGTGAGAATACTGAACACTACAATAAGGCCGGCAATGATCAAACTGCCATGAGCAAAAAGACTTTTCACAGTTGAATAAATACTTTTTGCCTCATATTTAAAAACCACATCGCCAAGGACAGGGAGTTCCTTGTGTGCTGTCATCTGCATCATGGGGGCAACGAGACCGACCAGTAAACAGAGGGCAGATATGAGTAAGACATGACGCCAGAATCGATCGGGATCTTCCCGCTTTTTTGAAAGAAAATAGTGTGCAGTAAGCCACACAATTGAGATAGTAAAAAATAAGAGAGCGTACTGCCTTGAGGCTTTTTTTTCTTCCTTAGCCTTTGAAACAAGTAACCGATGAGTCTCACCTCGATCCGAAGCACCATTATAGAGTGAAAAGCTCAACTTTTGCATCAATTCAGCCAATGCAAGATCGATACTTCCTTCCATGTTCATGGCTGCAGCAATACGTGTATTCAGGGTAATACTTTTATAGCTGTGGGTATAAACCTTAAACGCGAGAATGGCCAGACAGGCATAGACAGTTAGGTACAGCAGGCCGAGAGAGAAAAGATTCTTTTGTCTGGACATTGGATGGAAAAACAGAGATTGCTTCATGGACGTGCACAAGCATAACAGAGTTCATAGGGAATTGAATGAAAAGAGTTATAGTACTGTTTTTTGCAACAGTCCATACTGGGTGATTTATTGTGACCAATTCCATTCAGACCATTCCATTGGCTAACCTGACTATAATTTTTATACCCACAATCATTACCTTGGTGATCCTGTTCAAGTGGTCTCTCAATTCAGGCAATGCACTCTATGCAGTTATACGAATGCTGATCCAGCTCCTGTTGATCGGATATTTGCTGTCATTTATTTTTGAGACAGAAAATGCAGGGCTCATACTGTTGGTTCTCTTGATCATGATCACCGCATCGGGATGGATCGCCCTTAGTAGCCTTGATGTTCAAAGAGGGGCACTGTTCAAATATTCATTCCTGTCGATCCTGACTGGTGGGGGGATGACGCTGTTTCTGGTTACGGAGGGAGTGTTGGATCTCGATCCGTGGTACAAACCACAGCTTCTGATCCCACTTGCAGGGATGGTCTTCGCCAACGCGATGAACAGTGTCAGCCTTGCTGCAGAAAGACTGAATGCAGAAATAAAGAATGGTGTACCCTATCTCGAAGCACGCAGAACGGCTCTGCATGCGGCATTGATCCCGTTGGTAAACTCCCTTTTTGCCGTGGGCCTGGTCTCTCTTCCTGGAATGATGACTGGCCAGATCCTGTCTGGCGTCTCACCACTGATTGCCGTGCGTTATCAGATCATGGTGATGTTGATGATCTTTGGATCAGCAGGCATCACTGCAGCGCTTTTCCTGGTGCTTTCAAGAAAGGAATTTCGGGCATGAGCAGCTGTGTCATCCCTGATTCTCATTGGAAGGCTGTTTCAGGAAACTTCTCTGTAATCAACATGATCGGTTTTTTTTGGGCAAAGACACGGTAGGTTCTTGAGACAAGGTTAGCATCTGCAGGTAACTTGAAATGAGAGCCCAGTTCTTCGGCCTTCTCCCTTTTGCAAGTTAGGATCTCACGGAAGGTTTCGGTTCTGGCTTCGATCATCAACCGCCCAAGAGGCTTGTCGGTCTTTATCAATTTCTCTTGCAGGTCGCTTCCGAGCTTACCGGGAACCAGGATCGATTCGGCATAGATATAGTTGGTTTTGGATTGTTGCCCCTGCAGCAGGATCTTTCGTATGAGGATCTCGGTACCCGCATCGATCTCAAGGAAAGGAATACGGGTGTTTATAACCTGTTTCTCCTGAAACAGCTTGATCAGATTAATAGCTTCCCAGAATTGTGCTTCGAGGATCTCGGTGACTGTACCATCAGTGGTAAGCAGGATACGCTGAAAGGAAGACAGGTTTTTCAGATCCAGATCGCTGTGGGATAATGATTCTTCGAGATCAATTCTTAACATGGCTTCGTATTTTAATTTTTAAGAGCTAATTATACGAGAATTGGTGTTTCTCATTTGGACGATTAATGATCGAAGTGAAGCTTCTTCTGCTACTGGTGATTGTCAATGGTGCGCCTATCTGTGCACGTTTTATTTTCGGCAATCGATCCAACTTCCCTGTGGATTTTGGAATCAGGTTACCGGATACTTATCCTCTCTTTGGTGAATCGAAAACCTGGCGCGGTGTTATTACAGCGATCATGGCAGGTATGATCATGGCGCCCCTGCTCGGCTTTTCCTTAGAAGTAGGGTTCATCGTGGGCAGTGTTTCCATGCTGGGTGATCTTTTCTCCAGTTTCCTCAAGCGGCGGTTGGGAATGGTACCAAGTAGCATGGCCCTGGGACTTGACCAGATTCCGGAATCACTTTTCCCTCTGCTTGCAGTTTCGCAAAAACTTCATTTGAGCTGGTTGCAGATCCTTTCCCTTGTTCTGCTTTTTTTTATCATTGAACTGAGTCTTTCGCGTCTTCTCTACCGGCTCAAGATAAGAAAACGTCCCTATTGATCCTGTGCAGCCGTATACAGTCGGTGCAGTGTAATTTCCGGAGGACAGTTGAGCCTGACATTGACGATACAGGTGCCGGTACCTGCGGAAGTGTAACCATTCAGGTTACGGTACTGCCAGCGACCAGCGCCTAGACGGCGTGGGCATTTGGAATCCAGGGTGATTGGTATCCCGCCGGGAAGACAGATCTGCCCACCGTGTGTGTGTCCACAGAACATGATGTCAAAGCCGGCATGGGCTGCCTGTTTGTAGATTTCGGGAGTATGGGAGAGCAAAATTGAAACGGCATCAGCCGGTATCTTGAAAGCTGTACGCTCAATATTATCTACCCTGAAGTAGTGTGCGTCATCGATGCCTGCTAACCAGATGCTCGCATCTCCCTGGGTGAGCTGGTGGGATTCATTGAGCAAGAAGTTAATCCCCAGCGTTTCAAGCCAAGGCACCATGCGGATACTGTCATGATTCCCGAGGACGGCGAAGACAGGTGCTTTCAGGTGTTTCACCACACGTTCCATTCCAGCCATTGCAGCATCAATGGGACCACTGGTTTGTGCGCGATAATCACCAGTCATGACACAGATGTCATATTCCAATGGTTTGATTTTTTCGATCAGGGCATCAACAGCCTCAGGATACATATCGACATGCAGGTCTGTCAGATGGAGCATGGTATAGCCATTGAATTCGTCTGGTAAATGGGGCAGATGAATAGTGTTTTCAACTATGCGGTACTTCAGGGTGTTGTTCCGGCCACGCCAGTAGAGCCCCGTTGCTTTCAATGTGTACCGGATCAGGGCGTGTATGGAATACCAATTTTCAGGATGAAAAAAATTGATACCTCCCCCGAAGATCCTGGGCTCATGATCCTCTTCTATTCCCAACCGCTGCCGTGCATGAATCCGGCCAAGACGGTCTTCAAGCGTTTGCAGAATGTTTTGGTCCATAGAGTAATCTTATCGCTAAAATCCTGCACAGAAAGTGATCTGAGAACGAAGTTATCAATTAATGACACTCAGTAATGAGGTGGCTTTTCATCCGGGTTTCTGTCTGCCAAGGCGAGATCAGACAAGACCTTGGTTTGTTTGCTCAGGCTTTTGCAGATCGTTTCCAGATGCTCAATTTTTTGTTGCTGTTCAAACACACACCGGTTGAGTTCTTGGATTAGATCTTCCTGATAGGCCAGCCGGGTCTCCAGTTCGATAATACGTTCATCTGACATATATTGATTATAGGCGCCTGATATACTAGATGCTATGACTTACGTTAGGAGAAGCTCGATATGCTACGGCTGAAAATCCCACCACCCGTCTATATGTTGTTCACGGGATCGGTGATGTGGCTGCTCGATCACTATTTCCCCTTGCTCACTATTATACCTTCTCCATGGAATCTGCTGGGGTTGGTATTGATCGTGGTGGCATTGCTGACTGATGGTGCCTCTCTGTTGCAGTTCATCAGGGCACATACAACAATCAATCCCCTGCATCCTGAAAAGACCAAGCACTTGGTAACGACAGGGCCGTACAGCTATACCCGCAACCCAATGTATCTCGGTTTGCTGATCCTGCTGGCGGGATGGGGAATCTGGCTTGGCAGCTTGACGCCATTTTTCATGTTGCCGGTGTTTGCCTGGTTGCTCACGAGTCAGCAAATTATCCCGGAAGAAAGGATACTGGAGCAGAAATTCGGGCAGGCGTATCGAGATTATAAAAGCAGGGTCAGGCGCTGGTTCTAATTCATGGCGAAACGAAAGCTTACCAACCAGCAGTCGCGTAGGGTAAAAAAAAGAAGAGTCCTGCAACAGAAAACGGAAATGCCTGGGGTGGCGGTTTCAGGTGAACAGCTGGATGGTTTGGTAATTACCAATTTTGGAAAAAAAGTACTGGTCGAAGGATCGGATGGTGAAAGATATACTTGTTTTGTCCGTCAACATCTCGGAAAGCTGGTGGCCGGTGATCATGTAATCTGGCAGAAGGATCTGGAACCCGGTACGGGCATTATCAATCAGGTTCTGGAACGGCAAACACTTTTGTCCCGTCCGGGTTTTCGTGGTGAAATACGGATGATCGCGGCAAATATCACTCAGATCGGTGTTGTCTCACCCATCATCCCCGGGATTCATCCGGATATGATTGATCGCTACCTGATTGCATCTGAACAGATCGGTATCGATGCGTTTATCATTCTCAACAAGGTTGACCTCGTAGAAGAAGAGGAGCACTGGGATGCCATTGGAGCTGTCATGTTGCCGTATCATAAGATGGGGATTCCCATTGTCCTGACATCTTGTGTTAAGGAACATGGGCTTGACGATCTGCAACGGCAATTGGGCGGCGAGACCAGCGTCCTGGTTGGGCCTTCAGGTGCCGGAAAGTCTTCATTGATCAAGACACTGATCCCTGATCTGGAGATCAGGATCGGTGAACTATCGGCAGCAACAGGGCTAGGTAGCCATACGACAAGTAACAGTATTCTCTACCATCTGCCTGCCGGTGGTGATCTTATCGATTCACCCGGGGTACGCCTTTTTTCTCCCCAGCCATGCTCACTGTCTGAACTCGAGAGATATTATCCTGACTTTGAACCCTTCCTTGGCCAATGCCGATTCAACAACTGTAGTCACACCCATGAACCAGGGTGTGCCATTGTCGAGGCAATTGAAAAAGGTAAAATTGCTGATCAAAGGCTCCATAGTTTTCATCGTTTACTACGAGAGTTTGATCAATCAAAACAAGATTAACCCTCAACAAATCCGAAAATCCTGTGAGCCAGAAGTGGATCACAGAAAGGATTTACCAGAGATTATTTTCTGACGCGTTTGATGGAGATCCTGACGACAGGATTTCTCCAATCGTAACTTGTGTCAAGATCACCAATCCCCTGAATTCCAGGATGAACATAAATATACCTTTTTCAGGGACCGACAAATGTGTACTCGGGTTTACGCAGGGAGGGCCTGAATATTAAACACAGGTTTTATCGTTGTCTTCTGCCCCCGCGTCGTAGGCAAGCGTATAATAATTATTATGCTTTTCCTTAACTTAAATGCCACTCAAACCGGTAAAGTCGTCATATATAGTGACGAGTATTGAAGCAAAGGACACATCACTCATTTCAAGGCCCAAAACATGATCAAGTTCGGAGGATTTTGACATCAGGATAAGAATAGAGGTGTAATAATATCTGTTCCTGATCTGTCGGCAGATTTCCATTCCGTCGATTCCGGGCAGCATGAGTTCAAGAAGGCCAATAATTCAGCCAGATCCTTGTGATCTTCGATGATCAGGATTTTTCAGACATATGATTTTTTATAGTTAAAGTCACATTAAATTATAATTAGCAATGCCCCATCACAAATGTATCACGATATATTCCTTAAGAGCCGGAAACCAACAGGATCGTTTGGAAGGGCATCGTCCAGTCTAACGAGTGTTTCCCAGTGAGCAATGTAGACCGTGACGAAAAAAGTGGAATTAGAATTGGGTTCTAGCACTCAGGAAAAGCCCCTTCCTTTCACCACTCCTCCAGAGCTCTCTCAAGACCTTTTTTAGAAAAATATGCATCCCTGGAGCTAAACCTGTACACTACCTGTTCCTCTGGTTTTGATTCATATTTTCCAACAGCAGGGCCAATCCAGATTTCCCGCCGGATTTCACCCTTCGATACAGGTACAACGAATGACAAATGAAACAGAAACAACGGCCCGGCGTTTTAGCCAGCTGGCTCTTGATAAATCATTGCTGAAGGCCCTGGATGAGGTCGGCTATGAAACTCCTTCGCCAATCCAGGCACAGACCATTCCTCTACTATTGCAGGGCAGGGATATCATTGGTCAGGCACAAACGGGAACCGGCAAGACAGCTGCATTTGCTCTGCCACTGTTGTCCCGTCTCGATCTGAAAGAGAAAGATCCGCAGGTGATGGTCCTTGCCCCAACTCGTGAACTTGCTATCCAAGTGGCAGAAGCCTTTCAGAAATATGCACGTTACCTTAAAGGGTTTCATGTGCTGCCCATCTATGGTGGACAGGAATACGGAGGACAAATCCGAGCACTTAAACGAGGGGTGCATGTCGTTGTCGGAACACCAGGACGGGTTATGGATCACATGCGCAAAGGTACATTGAAACTGGATAATCTCAAGGCCTTAGTACTGGATGAAGCTGATGAGATGTTGCGCATGGGCTTTATCGATGATGTGGAATGGGTTCTGGACCAAACCCCTCCAGGAAGGCAGATCGCTCTGTTTTCCGCAACCATGCCAGATCAGATTCGGCGTATTGGCAAAAAATATTTGCAAGATCCTGCCCAGATCACGGTCAGGGTAAAAACCACCACGGCAGAAACCATTCACCAACGATACTGCATCGTTCATGGCTTTCACGACAAGCTGGAAGCGCTGACCCGGATTCTTGAAGCAGAAACCTTTGACGCCATGATCATTTTCGTTCGTACCAAGACATCAACGGTGGAGCTGGCAGAAAAACTCGAAGCCCGTGGTTTTACTGCTGCGGCACTCAATGGTGATATTCCACAGAAGCAGCGGGAACGTACCATTAGTCAATTGAAAAAGGGGCAAATCGATTTGCTTGTCGCCACCGACGTGGCGGCGCGTGGCCTGGATGTCCAACGGGTCAGTCATGTCATTAACTTCGATATTCCCACAGACACCGAGGCTTATGTCCACCGTATAGGCCGCACCGGTCGTGCTGGACGTGAGGGTGATGCTATTCTTTTTGTTGCATCACGCGAACGAAGGATCCTTGCCGCGATCGAAAGAGCAACACGGAAAAAGATCGAAAGTATGGAGCTGCCCTCAACGAAACGGATCAATGAAAAGCGAATCAGTCAGTTTAAGCAACGCATCACAGAAACGCTGGAAGAGGAGGATCTGGAATTTTTTACAGAACTGATCGAAGCGTACCGGGATGAACATAAACTTCCACCGGAGCGGATTGCTGCGGCGCTTGCCCGTATCCTTCAGGGAGACACGCCATTTCTATTGGAGAGTAGCTCAGTAAAAAAAGGACGAAGGAATCGTAAAGAACCGAAACCGAGAAACGAGCACCGTATTGAAACAAAACGCCGAACAGAAACCAGACTTGAAGAGGGTATGGAGCGGTACCGGATTGAGGTGGGACACATCCATAATGTCCAGCCAGGTAATATCGTCGGTGCTATTGCCAATGAAGCCGGTATCGACAGTGAATACATTGGACGAATCAACATTCAGGAAAACTATAGTCTTGTCGATCTGCCCGAAGGGATGCCGAAACCCATCTATAAAAGCCTGAGAAAAGTCTGGGTCGCAGGTCAGCAGCTGAAAATCTCCCGCTTCGATCCATCTCAAAAATCGGGAGTGTCTAACAAACGGAAACAGCCAAGCCAAAACTCAATCAGGAAGTAATCCCTTTTCATGGGAGAGCTTGTCTCTCTTGATTTTTCATAAGATGTCTCCATTTAGTCCCTAAGGCGGGAAAAGAAAGATTTCTCTTTCTTTTACCCTCAACGGCTCTTTGGTCCATTCAGTGGAGCTGAAAAGATTCAATACGATGAACTCAGAGACCGCTTTTTTATCTTTGACGCGAAATAGATCTTTAGGAGAAAAACTATGGCGACATTAAATCAAATCCGGGAGGGGTTTTCAGAAGCCTGGGATTCCGTACTCGATGGATGGCAAAAACTCTATCGGCGGGCCGCAGGTGCATTAACCCGCTTCATCCCCGGAAAAAAACATTCAGATGAAGCACAAGAACTGGAAGTTCGCAGCAGTGGCTGGGGTGTCTTGGCCGCTGAGGTTTACGATGATGATGAGCAGGTTATCGTCCGGTTGGAAGTCCCCGGAATGGAAAAAGAGGACTTCGATCTCGAAGTCGTCAACGACTACCTCGTTGTCCGAGGAGAGAAAAGGCTTGAACGCGAGCGAAAAGAAGGCCAATACCATATCACTGAATGTGCTTATGGTAGTTTTGAACGGGTCATCCCCTTGCCGGAGGAAGTCCAGCCTGACAAGGCGAAGGCCAGCTATCGAAAAGGCATTTTACGTGTCGAATTACCCAAATCAGAAAACAGCCGCCGAAGAAAAATAGATGTTGCAGTGAAATAACCCAGAGGAAACCATAATGAAAAAAATCTTGATTCCAATTTTTCTTTTACTAATACAGTTAATGGTCTTGCCTGTCCATGCATTGGATGGTGGGGTCGAAAGCCTGAAGCAGACCAGTAAGGCATTTGCCTCGGTTGCACAAAAGGTTTCTCCTTCTGTCGTTTTGATCCAAATCGAGGGAAAACCACAGGTGCAACAAGTACCCTTTGGCGGACCTTTTGGGAGTCCGTTCCCTTTTCCTTTCCCTTTCCCAGGTCTGCCGGTTCCACCGACACAACCGCAGCCGAACGTGCCGCAGGATCAGAACCGAATCATTGGTCAAGGATCCGGTTTCGTTTTTGAAGTCAAAGATGGCCTGGTCAAGGACAAGACCTATATCCTGACCAATAACCATGTGGTTGAAAAGGCAGAGAAGATCCTGGTCACTTTCAATGATGGCAGCGAATATGAGGCAAAAGTCACCGGACGTGATCCACAATCCGATGTCGCAGTGATCGAGATCGAAGAAAAAGTCGATGCACCCCCACTGAAGCTTGCCGACTCATCCAAGATTGAAGTTGGCGAATGGGTGATCGCAATCGGCAACCCTTTCGGTTTGAGTCACACCCTTACTGTTGGTGTCGTCAGCGCTAAGGGTCGATCAGGTATTGGTATCAATGATTATGAAAACTTTATTCAAACCGATGCAGCGATCAATCCCGGAAACTCGGGTGGACCATTGGTCAACATTGATGGAGAAGTGATCGGTATCAATACTGCTATCTTTTCACGGACCGGTGGGTACATGGGGTTGGGCTTTGCCATCCCCAGCAACATGGCGAATGTGATTGCCAAACAGTTGATCAACGATGGCAAGGTCACGCGGGGTTATCTGGGCGTGATCATCCAACCGCTGACACGTGATCTGGCCGAGTCCTTTGGAATCGATCGCAAACGAGGCATACTCGTTTCACAGGTCTCCAAGAACTCACCTGCAGAAAAAGCAGGTCTGAAACAGGGCGATGTCATCGTCGCACTCAACGGAAAACCGGTCAAAAATATCGGTAGTTTCCGCAATCAGATCGCGTTGACACATCCTGGTACCAAAGTTGAATTGACCGTCTTGCGTAATGGCAAGGAACAGTCACTGGATGTCACGATTGGTAATCTCAACGAAGCGCAGGATTTTGCTGTTGGACCTACCGTCACAGCGGAAGAACTGGGCATGACGGTGCAGACATTGACACCGGAAATCGCGAAGCAATTAGGCGCTGAACCGGGTGAAGGTGTTGTTGTCTCTGCCGTACAACCGGGTTCGGTTGCCGCTTTGGCAGGTATTGTTCCCGGTACCATTATTTTGCAGGTCAATCAACAGCCGGTAAAAAATGCGGCCGACTTTAGTCGTGCACTGAAGGCACAGTCAGATAAACGCCGAGCGGTTCTTTTGATCCGTAAAGAGGGATTCCAGCAGTTTATCGTTTTGAGCTGGTGACCAAAAAAGGGCACTCGCAAAGAGTGCCCTTTCTCTTTAAAGACAGGGTTCTCGGCCTTCTGGTTTAAACCTTCATGAATGACATGATCAATACTTTATGTATATCTTTTTTTGAATTCATTCAAAACGTCAACCACCATGTCACGCCTCCTGGAAGGCGTTACGGTAATCAACCTTGAGGTATCGGTTTGTTCCAGATGTACCGAAAAACACGTTGCTGAGTTTGCCATCATTGAAAAATCAGTCAATTTTATCGCTGCTTAATTCAAGTTCAATGGTGGGACCTTGTGTTCGTCCAATGAAGGTCTCTCTTATCTGACCAACCCGCTGCCAAGGAACGACCAGCCATTCGGTATTCTTACTCAACGGACATTCGGAAGGAAAGGAAAGCCCTGGTCATCGACGAAAAAATATCGCCATGGCATCCAGTTTCTGGCCCTTGATCCAGCCAGCAGAAAAACGAAACCTGTCACTAGGCAAAGCCCTTTTAATGAATGAGGTGATTGATTTACTAGGTTTACCAATTGAAGATTTAAAAAAGAAAAAAGGCCCAAGATAAAAGACAGAACCAGAAGAAGAAAAAAACCACCCTGCTTGACGTTTTATAGAAAAACCTGTTCTCCATGGTTTATGCTTTGGGAATCTGCATGATTTGTAAAAAGGTCATTAAAAAAACAAATTAGTCGTGATCCATGATACTTGGATGTAAAGAAAATAGAGATGCTTTCTCAGTTTCCGGTGTGATGAATTTGGGCAGATACGCTCCTGTGACTATCAGACCGAGTCAACCATCCATCCAACACGGAATGTTAGGTTTCCAGTTTTAATTTATTTGCAGAAACCCTTTCTACATTGAAAATAAAATGTTCACTCGGCAGCATGGCGATCCTTCCATCACTGGGCTTTGTATTGATCCTTAAGGAAAGTTTTCCTTTAATCTACTCAATAGATACTGGATTCTCTGAATCAAGTGTAATTACCCTATCCGTCATTGTTTTTTACAATGATTCTATCCTTTCCATCCATCGGCAGAGATTGAGCAGAAATACCCTCTGTCTCGGTTAACGCAGGTGCCAACGCTATTAAAGCAGATGAAATAATCCCGGTCGGTAGAGTAACCGCAGCACGAGCCATCCACTTAATAACAGAACGGCGTGAAAGATGAGTCATGTTTATCGCCCCATTTGTTTACTGTATGATCCGAGTATAAAAGTCATTCGTGAAAAATAAAAATACAAAGGGATGCCCTTCTTTTGGTTGTGAAACCTTATTTCTGACAGTTCATACAATAATAACTCGATCGCTGTCCAATAATTATTCTTATAATAGGTTGTTGACATTGGAGACAGGGTTTGCCTGCTCGATCATAAACAGCAAGTGCCTGTTTAAAGTAGCCCGGTTTCCCGTCACCGTTAGTAAAGTCACGAAGAGTGGTTCCTCCTTGTTCGATGGCTCTTCCAAGAACAGTTCTGATCGAGCAGATCAATTTTTCATATCGTTTTTTTGAGATCTTGCCTGCCTGAGTCGTTGGTCGAATGCCACTCAGAAAAAGGGCTTCGCTTGCATAAATGTTACCAACACCAACGATAATTGTGCTGTCCATGATAAAATTTTTGATCGCAGTTTTACGTTTGCATGAGAGATGATGCAGGAGATCTGCGGTCAATTTATCGTCCCAGGGTTCTAACCCCATATTTTTCAACAAAGGGTGATGGGATGGATCCTCTCTTGTCCAGAGGCAAACACCAAAACGCCGCGGGTCGTGAAAACGTAAACAACGGTCAGCATTCAAGACAATATCGATGTGATCATGTTTTTTCGGTTCTGTTGCAGCGGGCAGGATCCGTAGATTGCCAGACATACCTAGATGCAGAATGATAGTGCCCCCGGTTGTTTTCAGCAGTAAGTATTTGCCCCTGCGTGTGACGGCTATGATTTTTTGTTGATGGGCTTCTTTTCTCAGTGTTTCTGGAACAGGCCAACGCAAACGATGATCACGGATGATAATCTCGGTGATAATCTGATCTTTCAAATAGGGTT
>Ga0256841_1000871_pt1 | contig 28480 bp, 27 predicted proteins | sample 356308metaG_FD_185971 | JGI IMG/M metagenome (GOLD analysis project Ga0256841, IMG submission 185971) | Hydrothermal vent microbial communities from Mid Atlantic Ridge, Atlantic Ocean - 356-308 | ecosystem: Environmental > Aquatic > Marine > Hydrothermal vents | place: Atlantic Ocean: Mid...
GTTCGGGCAAGCTGGGTGAAAAGATCCCGGGAAAAACCGGATAGCATGACAGGTACAAACTGTATCCAGCATACTCGTCACGCAACAGGCTGTAATTCATGGTAAAAAACCCACATTTTGCGCGTTCTGGTGCAATATTCGGGTTAGCCCGCATGTTGCACCGGATAGCATGACAGGTACGAACTGTATCCAGCATAATCGTCACAGCAACATGCTGTAATTCATGGTAAAAAACCAACATTTTGCGCGTTCTGGTGAAATATGCGGGTTAGCCCGGATCGGATTCGTACTGTTGCTGTACCTGCTGGCTGGCATGGCCAGCGCTGGGCAAGGGGCTTCGGAACATCCTCAAAGCGAAGGGTTTCGTCAGCAGCAGGAAAAGCGCCAGCTTTTACGGCGCCAGATCGAAGCGCTTCAGCTTGATCTCCAGCGCACCCGCAGACAGAAGGATCATCTGATCGCGGAACTGGCGGATCGAGAGTGGGAAATGAGCGTTCTGCACCGGAAGCTGCGTGATCTGGAACAGGAGTCGCGGAAACTTCAGGCGCAATTGGCGCCGTTGCAAAAAAGGCAAAAGGAACTGCGGCAGGCCATGCGCCGCGATACCGATCATCTGGCCCGGTTGCTGCGCTCCGCCTATATGACCGGGCGTCAGGAGCGTCTCAAGCTTTTTCTCAATCAGCAGGATCCCGCCGCACTCAATCGCATGCTTGCCTACCATGATTATATTGGCAGGGAACGCGCCCGTCGTTTGCAGAAGCTGCGTGCCGATATGCAAGAGCTGCAAACACTGGCGAGGGGTATTGCCAGTCGGCAACAGACGCTGGAGCAAACCCGGCAGCAGGCTGAGGAACAGCGCCGGCATCTGGCGGACAGGCAGGAGCAAAGGCGGCAACTGTTGAAGAAAATCGATGCCAGTCTTGCAGAGAAAGCGGAACGCCTGGCGCGCTGGAAGGAAGATGAGCGTCGTCTTGACCAGCTCCTGGAAAACATTCAGTCTGCTCTGGAGTCGCTGGATTTTCCGGAGCAAAAGGGTTTTCGTGAAAGCCGGGGGCATTTGCCCTGGCCCCTGCGTGGCCGCTTGCTGAAACGTTTCGGCTCCGAGAAAATCGGTAACTTGCGCTGGGACGGGGTTATAATCAGCGCCAGGGAGGGTGACAGCATCAAGGCGGTACATGCAGGGCGCGTAGCCTGGGCAGACTGGCTGCGAGGTTACGGGCTGCTGATGATCGTGGAACATGGCAACGGCTTCATGACTCTGTATGGCAACAACCAGAGCCTCTTCAAGGAAACCGGAGACTGGGTGGAAGCCGGTGAAGTCATTGCTCTGGCTGGAGATGCCCGCATGGAGGGAAATGCCGGGATCTATTTTGGCATCAGGCACAAAGGGAAAGCGCTCAATCCCGTGCGCTGGTGCGGCAACGACGTCCACGGGGGTGCTCGTGGTGGCCGAACCCATTGAATTGAAAAAAGATTGGGACGTAAGACAAAAGCCAGCACTTTGTTCCGCTTGTTACCAATGGAATCACCATTGTCTGCGAAGCGCGCCGCGTTCTGACTTTTGTCTGACGTCCTGAGGATGGCATAGATTGATGCCGGGTAAATAAAAATGGCAACAGGCCGGGAAATATCGATATGAACAAACGGGTTGCAGGGCTGGTTTTCTGGATGCTGCTGGGTATGCCGATCCTGACGGGTGTACAGGCGAAGGAGACGGCTGTTGAAGAAAAGAGCCTGCCGCTCAAGGAGCTGCGCATCTTTGCGGAAATATTTGGCCGGGTGCAGCAGGATTACGTGGAGCCGGTCACGGATCGTGAGCTTCTGGATCACGCCATTCGCGGCATGCTCGAAGGGCTGGATCCGCATTCCGCCTATCTCGACGAAAAGCACTTCAAGGAACTGCAGGAAGGCACCAGTGGAGAGTTTGGCGGTCTGGGCATCGAAGTGGGCGTGGAGGGCGGTTTCATCAAGGTCATTGCTCCCATAGACGACACGCCTGCGCAGAAAGCCGGTATCAAGGCGGGGGATCTGATCATTCGCCTGAATGAAAGACCGGTCAAGGACATGGGGCTGAGTGATGCCATCAAGATCATGCGTGGCAAGCCAGGCACATCCATTACCCTTACGGTGCAGCGGGAAGGGGAACACAAACCACTGGTGTTCAAGATCGTCCGGGCGGTGATCAAGCAAGCCAGTGTCAAGTCCCGGATGCTGGCGCCTGGTTTTGGCTATGTGCGTCTCGCGCAGTTCCAGGCTCCCACGGCGGAAGACATGCTGACCGCCATCCGCGAGCTGGAAAAGGAGAACAAGGGGCCGCTGCAAGGGCTGGTGCTGGATTTGCGCAACAATCCCGGTGGTGTGTTACAGGGAGCTGTAGCCGTGAGCGATGCCTTTCTGGAGAAGGGCCTGGTGGTCTACACCCAGGGGCGCGCGGAAAGTTCGGCGCTGAAATTCCATGCCCGTCCTGGTGATGTCCTCAACGGCGCGCCTCTGGTAGTGCTGGTCAACGAAGGTTCGGCATCCGCTTCCGAAATCGTCGCCGGTGCGCTTCAGGATCACAAGCGCGCAGTCATCATGGGACGCACGACCTTTGGCAAGGGTTCGGTTCAGACCATTATTCCCATCAGCAGCAAGATTGCGATAAAACTCACCACAGCGAGGTATTACACCCCCAATGGGCGTTCCATTCAGGCAGAAGGCATCCAGCCGGATATCGAGCTGAGCAAGGTCAAGCTCAAGGAGCTGAAGAATAGCCTGTTGCAGGTAAAGGAGGCGGACCTTGCCGATCATCTTGCCAACCCCAAGGGGGAAGAAAAGGCCAGCAAGGGGAAAAAGACTGCGGATGGGAAGAAAAAGAAAAAACTTCTGGAAGAGGACTATGAGCTGAATGAGGCGCTCAATCTGCTCAAGGGCATTGCCATCTTCAGTAAAAGATAGATGAACTTCCCGTTTTTCTCTCCGTTGGGCGTATAAACTGACGTTTTCTTTGGTACTTTAACAGGATGTTGAAAAAGTCCTTCCCTGGACTTTTTCAACCCCGGAACCGGAAAATGCGATTTCCCGGTTCCTTCATTTTCAATGACGTACAGACATTAAAAATGGCGGTATATCCTTATACCGCGCACAGGATGTCGAAAAACTGCGTTTTTCAACACCCTGTTAAGACATGTCAGCAGGAGGAATCATATGGCGCGGGTCTTGATGCCCCTGGCCCAGGGCTGCGAGGAACTTGAAGCCGTGACGGTAATCGATCTGTTGCGGCGTGCGGGCATAGAAGTGGTGACAGCCGGCCTGGAGGAAGGCCCGGTCACCTGCAGCCGGGGTGTGGTTCTGCTTCCGGACACCCGGCTCGATGAGGTTCTCGATGAGGATTTCGACATGCTGGTATTGCCAGGGGGCTTGCCGGGCGCGGATCATCTGGACAATGATGAACGCATCAAGGTCTTGCTTCGGAGGATGGCGGAACAGGGAAAATATACTGCCGCCATATGCGCGGCTCCCAAGGTGTTGGCCAGCGCCGGCCTGCTCGAGAACAGGCGGGCGACTTCCTATCCCGGGGTGCTGGATGCGCTGGATTTGCCGCGTACTCATCGCCTGAATCAGCCGGTGGTGGTGGATGCCGGGGTAATCACTTCCCGGGGTCCTGGAACCGCAATGGATTTTGCCCTTGAGCTCATTGGCCAGCTGGCGGGCGAAGAACAGCGGCAAGCCGTCGAGTCGGGTTTGGTGCGCCCGTGATGCCCATGCACGCATTTCCCCAATGTTTTCCAAACAAGGAAATCAAGAACTACCATGTTTAGGCGCAGAGGCAATATCTGGGTATGGATCATCGGCATTCCCGTTATTCTGGGTGCGGTGGCGCATTGGGGCTTTTATTATTTCGTCAAGTCCCGGATTGATGCCTTCATTCTGGAGAACGCTCCCCGCGCGGCCATTCATTACGGGGATCTGGATACCAGTCTTGGTGGCCGCATCATCCTGAGCCGGGTTGAGATCGCGCCCACGGGATTTGATCAGAGTATTGACGTACGCCTGATTCACCTGCAAGGGCCTGATGTTTTCTCCTATCTCTTCAGACATTTGCCCTGGATCGGAAAGGAAGGTCCTCCGGATTTTCTTACACTGGACATGCGCGATCTGTTGCTCGACATTTCCGGGGACAAGGCGGCTGCCCTGGATGAGGCGTTTGCCAGGGCAAACCCTGCGGCAGCGGCGAACCGGGATATCTGCAAACCCCTGGGAAGTGCTTCCTTTCGTCAGTTGCAGGAACTGGGCGTGGAAAAGCTGCGGGGAAACGTCAGGATGGGATACCGCCATATCCCTCAGTCACAGAAGCTGTATCTGGATCTCCAGGGAGAGTTTCAGGAAATGCAGAAAACCAGTTTGTCCCTGGAACTCAACAATGTGCCTGAACTGGACATGCGCAAGACCATGGGCGTTGCCCTGGCAAATCTTAAGCTGACCTATTACACATCGCCGGACTTCGGCCATCGTATTGCTGCCTATTGTGGAGAAAAAAGAGGGCTGGAGGCCGAGCAGTATTCCGAGTTGCTTGCGGACCAGACCCTGCGCATGGTCAACCGGGAAGGCATTCTTCTGGGTTATGGTTTGACCTGGGCATTGAAGAACTATTTGAAAAACCGGGGCGAATTGAGCATTGAGCTCAGTCCGCCACGCCCCTTGGGGCTGGTGAGCCTCATGAATCTTTCCAGGAGCGAATTGGCGGAAAAACTGGGCCTGCAACTGGCGATCAACGGACAGGCGGTTACCGATTTGTATTTCAGCGTCCATGAGTCCGCCCCCCTGCCATGGAAACCCGCGGGCAAATCAGAACAAAAGATAGTGAAGCCCCGCATCCGATATCGCTGGGAGTATCAGAACATTCCCTTGGGAGGCCTGTCTTCCTATCTGGGCCACAAGGTACGGATTCGCACCGCCGATGGCGTGTTGCATGAAGGCAGACTGGCAGGTACCGGCGGGAAACATGTTTCCATCGAAAAGAAAGTCAGTGGTGGAAAATTCGTTGCCCATTTGTCACCGGCCAACATTCGTTCGATACAGGTACGGGTAAAGATAAAGGAGCATATCGAATAATCGAGGTTCCCAAAGGTCGTGCCAAAGAACTCAGCGGCGCAACAGGCTGTTGCCCAGCAGCCAGATGCCGAGAACACCCAGGCCGGTGCTGACTAGCAGCAGATTGCCGGCGGACAACAACGGCGAACCCAGGGCGGCGAGAATGGCCGCGCTTACCATCAGTGCGCCGCCGCCGATACTCTGTCGGGTGCGAAGCTGATTCTGTTTCATTTCCCGGCGCAGCGCCGCCAGTTCCCCGGACTGCCAGTTGATACGCAGCTTGCCTTCTTCGGCATTCTTCAGTATCCGGTAGGCCAGACGCGGGATGTCCGGCAACTGTTCCGACAGTTGCGGCATGGAATCTTTCATCCGGCGCAGGAAGGCTCTTGGGCCAACTTGCTCGGATAGCCATTTCTCCATGAAAGGCTTGGCGGTTGCCCACAGGTCCAGTTCCGGGTAGAGCATCCGCCCCAGGCCTTCTATGTTGAGCAGGGTTTTTTGCAACAGCACCAGTTGGGGCTGCACTTCCATGTCGAAACGCCGCGCCGTCTGGAACAGACGCAACAGGAAATGGCCAAAGGAGATATCCGCCAGGGGCTTTTCCCAGATGGGTTCGGAAACCGTGCGGATGGCTGCCTCGAATTCTTCCACCCGGGTGCCTTCGGGCACCCAGCCGGATTCCACATGCAGCTCCGCCACGCGACGATAATCCCGGTGGAAGAAAGCCAGCAGATTTTCCGCCAGATAGCGCTGGTCTTCGGTGGTGAGAGTGCCCATGATGCCGAAATCCACGCTGATGTAGCGGCCGCTGGGCTCGACGAAGATGTTCCCCGGATGCATGTCGGCATGGAAGAAATTGTCGCGGAACACCTGGGTAAAGAAGATCTCCACGCCGCGCTCGCCGAGCAAGGCCATGCTCACTCCCTGGGCCTTCAGTTTTTCCACTTCATCCACCGGAGTGCCGTAGACGCGTTCCATGACCATGACATTGTTGCGGCAGTAATCCCAATAGACTTTGGGAATGTAGAGCATTTCGCTGTTTTCGAAGTTGCGCCGCAGCTGGGAAGCGTTGGCGGCTTCGCGCATCAGATCCAGTTCATCGAAGATGGTTTTTTCGTATTCCTCCACTACTTCCACGGGACGCAGCCGGCGCGCTTCTTTTGAGTATTTCTGCGCCAGCTGTGCCAGGGTGTACATGAGATCCACATCCTTGCGTATGGCTTTCTCTATGCCTGGCCTGACCACCTTGACGATCACTTCTTCGCCACTGTGCAGGGTGGCTGCATGCACCTGGGCAATGGAGGCAGAAGCCATGGGTTCGCTTTCGAAACTGGCGAAGATGTCCCCCACTTTGCCACCCAGGGCTTTTTCCACGATAGCTTGGGATTGTGCTGCCGGGAAAGGCGGCACATTGTCCTGGAGTTTTACCAGTTCCTCGGCAATTTCATCGGGCAGCAGATCCCGCCGGGTGGAAAGGATTTGTCCAAACTTGATGTAGATGGGGCCCAGGTCCTCCAGGGTGCGGCGGATACGCACGCCGTAACCGGGGCGTTGCCCTTTTTGCAGCCAGTAGAAAGGGGAAAGATAGCGGAAAAAGCGGATCGGGCGGAACAGGTGGGCGGCAAGAATGAATTCGTCCAGGCCGTGTTTCGCCAGTACCCAGGCGATATGCAGCACACGCATGCCCTGACGCACCGGAATCATGCGCCTTGCTCCATGGCTTTTTTCAGCAAGCGGATACGGGCTTCCAGACGATCCACGGCTTCCCGTGTCTGATCCACCTGGGTGACGAAATCCTCGACTTCCAGGGGGTGTGGCAGCAGGCGCGCCTCTTCCACCAGATATTCCCCCAGATCCGCCTGCAGGCGGGTAGCGGTGTTTTCCGCCCACCAGGAAGCGCGCCGGATGTTGTTGCCCACTTGATGGGCAAGGATGTCACCGGTAAATTTCGCCAGTTGTTCTTCCCAGTCGATATCCAGCCCACCCAGGGTGGCGCCGAAATCATGGGCCAGACCGGTATCGCCACTGATGCTCACCCGGCCGGCAAACAGTTGCCTGCTGCCTTGTTCCTTGTCTCCGCTGCGCAGCAGATCCAGCGGAGTGCCGCTGAGCAGGGTATCCGGCTGGCCTTCGATGGTTCCCAGGAGTTGCAGTTCGCCGCGTTGGTCGGGCACGAAGTACAGGGTGATTTCCGGGCCGCGAAGATGGATGCCAATGATTTTTCCATGATGCCGCGCCAGCCTCTGGCGGGCAAAGGGATCGAGGCGCAACAGCGTGTTGATGCTGCTTTCCAGGGATGCCAGAACCAGGTCGCGGGTAGACATCTGGCTGCTTGTTACAGCTTGAATCCGCGATGGATGGCCACGATTCCGCCGGTGAGGTTATGGTAATCGCAGTTTTCGAATCCGGCCTCTTCCATCATTCCGCGCAGGGTTTCCTGATCCGGGTGCATGCGAATGGATTCCGCCAGATAACGGTAGCTGTCTTCATCCTGGGTGACCAGCTTGCCGATTTTGGGTAGTAGCGTGAAGGAGTACAGGTCGTACAGTTTTTCCAGGGGTTTGAGCACCGGCTTGGAGAATTCCAGCACAAGGGCGCGTCCGCCGGGCCGCAGGGCCGCATACATGGCGTCCAGGGCCTTTTGTTTGTCCGTAACATTGCGCAGGCCGAAACCTATGGTGATGCAGTCGAAGCTGTTGTCCGGGAAGGGCAGTTGTTCCGCATTCACCTGGGCATAACCGATATTTCCGGCCCGGCCATGATCCAGCATGCGATCCCGTCCAGTGACCAGCATGTTGGCATTGATGTCGGTCATGACCACCAGGCCGTCGGGTCCCACCAGTCCGGAGAAGCGGTCAGCGAGGTCGCCGGTGCCGGAAGCCAGATCCAGCACCCGCTGTCCGGCGTGTACTCCGGACAGTTCCACCGCGAAGCGTTTCCACAGGCGATGTACGCCAAAGGACATGAGATCGTTCATGAGGTCGTAGCGGGAAGCCACGGAATCGAATACTCCGCGCACCAGATCGGCCTTCTGATCCTTGGCCACCTTGCGGTAGCCGAAATGGGTTTCTTCGTGTTGTTCGCTCATGTTTCTCGGGTATCCTGGTCAGGCCAAGGCGCGGCGGAACCCGTACAGGAGTCGCTGCCGCCTGAACAAGATGTCGAAAAAACAGCTTTTTCAACATCTTGTGAAGGGTCAGGATGCCGGATCCTGCCGGGTGTATCCCACTTCCTTCAGTTCATCCAGATACTGTTGCCAGTACCGGTCGTAATTCTGCCCCAGATTATACAGGGTTTCCCAGGAGTAGATGCCGGTGTTGTGTTCATCATCGAAGTGCAAGACGATGGCGTAGTTGCCCACGGGCTCGATCTGGTCGATATTGACCTTCTCTATGCCTGTAGGCACCTTGCGTTGGCCCGGGCCATGCCCCATGACTTCCGCAGATGGTGAAAAGGCACGCAGATATTCCGCGGGAAGCTTGAAATTGGAGCCGTCGTCGAAAGTGATTTCCAGCACCCGGGAAACGCGGTGCAGGTTGAGTTCTGTAGGGATGGGGTGTGACATGTGGACTTCCTTGGGGATGTTCTTCAATCTGTCAATTATGCAGCAAAACAACCAGCCTGATAACACGTCAATCTTCAGGGTATCGGGTAAATCAGCTTCCCGGTTCCTTCATTTTCACTGGCGTACAGCCACTGAAAATGGCGGTATATCCCTATGCCGCACACAGGCTGTCGAAAAACTGTGTTTTTCAACGGCCTGTTACAAGATAAATCTTGTCAGGTCTTCATCGTCCGCCAGTTCGCCAAGATGGCTGTCCACATAGGCGGCGTCCACGGTCACGGTCTGCCCCTTCAGCTCCGTGGCCTGGTAGGAGATTTCTTCCAGTAGCCGTTCCATGACCGTATGCAGGCGCCGTGCGCCAATGTTTTCCGTGCGTTCATTCACTTCCCAGGCGATTTGGGCAATGCGCTCGATGCCGTCCCGGGTGAATTCCAGATCGACATCTTCCGTGGCCATGAGTGCCTGGTACTGTTCAGTGAGACAGGCGTCCGGTTCGGTGAGGATGCGCACAAAGTCTTCCGCGCTCAGGGAAGTCAGTTCCACCCGAATCGGCAGGCGCCCCTGAAGTTCGGGAATCAGATCGGATGGTTTGGAAAGGTGAAAGGCGCCGGAGGCGATGAACAGAATATGATCGGTTTTTACCATGCCGTGCTTGGTGGACACGGTACAGCCTTCCACCAGGGGGAGCAGATCCCGCTGCACGCCTTCCCGGGACACGTCGGCGCCCTGCCTTTCGGCATTGCCGGTCACCTTGTCCAGTTCGTCCAGGAATACGATGCCTTGCTGTTCGACCATTTCGATGGCGCGCAGCTTGAGGTCTTCGTGGTTGATGCGCTTTCCTGCTTCTTCCTCGCGCAGCAGCTTGATTGCGTCCTTGATGCGCAGTTTGCGTTTGCTGGTGCGGCCGCTGCCCAGGTTCTGGAACATGTTCTGCAATTGGCTGGTCATTTCTTCCATGCCGGGAGGAGCCATGATTTCGACCCCGATGGGGTTGTCGCTCAGATCTACTTCGATTTCCTTGTCGTCCAGTTCGCCGGCGCGCAGTTTCGCGCGAAATTTTTCCCGCGTGGTGGAAGAAATGGCCGGTTCCGGCCTGGCGTCCTCTTCCCAGGCATTGACCCGCGGAGGGGGAAGCAGTATGTCCAGCACCCGATTCTCGGCCGCGAGCATGGCCTCGTCCTGCACCTTGGTCAGCTCCTGTTCGCGCACCATGTTCACTGCGGCATCCGCCAGATCGCGGATGATGGAATCCACCTCACGGCCTACATAGCCCACTTCCGTGAATTTGGTGGCTTCCACTTTGAGAAAGGGTGCATTCGCCAGACGTGCCAGCCGCCGGGCGATTTCCGTTTTGCCAACGCCGGTGGGACCGATCATGAGAATGTTCTTGGGTGTGATCTCGTTGCGCAGGGCTTCATCCACCCGGGTCCGGCGCCAGCGGTTGCGCAGGGCAATGGCTACGGCGCGTTTTGCATCGTCCTGGCCAATGATGTGTTTGTTCAGTTCCTGTACGATTTCCTGAGGAGTGATCTGGGACATTATTCGGCTTCCAGTTCTTCGATGACGCGATTGTGGTTGGTGTACACGCAGATGTCGGCGGCGATGGCCAGCCCCTTTTCGACGATTTCCCGGGCGGACAGTTCGGTGTTTTCCAGCAGGGCCAGGGCGGCAGACTGGGCAAAAGGGCCGCCGGAGCCAATGGCCATGAGGTCGTTTTCCGGCTCCACCACATCTCCGTTGCCGGTGAGAATCAGGGATGCCTTGCTGTCGGCAACGCAGAGCAGGGCTTCGAGACGGCGCAGCATGCGATCCGTACGCCAGTCCTTGGCCAGTTCCACCGCGGCGCGCACCAGATGTCCGGAGTGCTTCTCCAGTTTTCCTTCAAAGCGCTCGAACAGGGTGAAGGCATCCGCCGTGGCGCCGGCAAAGCCGGCCAGCACCCGTCCTTTGTACAAGCGGCGTACCTTGCGTGCATTGCCTTTCATGACCGTATTGCCCATGGAGACCTGGCCGTCGCCGCCTATGACCACCCTGCCATTGTGGCGCACGGAAAGAATGGTCGTGCCTTTGAATTGTTCCATGCTGAAAAATCCGCGATTATGGGAAAGGAGGGAATTTTACCCCATTCGGGCGGAGATGCCCGAACAAGATTTCCCACAGACAAAGTCAGTGGTGTTTGCGCCAGCGATACAACATGCCTGTGCTCATGAGCAGCAATGCCAGCCCAAGCAGGGCATTCCGACTCAAGGATGGAATGCTGCTGGCCGTGCTGGCGGGATTCGGCACAAGTTGTGACTGTTCTTCCATGAGCTGTCCGTAGTAAGGTGCCGTCACGTCCGCCAGCGGCTGTCCGTGTCCGTCTTCCTGCCAGCCTTTCGCATCGAGAAGAAAGCGAAAACTGCGCCGGTAGATAAGACGCGCCCGAACCTGTACCTGGCGAACTCCTGTGGGAACCCGATAACGGTACTGACTGAGATCGTGGCTCAGAGCCGGGATGCGGGTGTCTGAAGTAATGCCGGTGGCATCGGTAAAAAAGGTCGGTCCGTTACCTGATGCGTCATGGTTGATTTTGGCGAAAAACTTGCCGGGCAGACTGGCATAGTAGCCCTGCTCCGGGTTGCCTACACCGCCCAGTTCATGTACCCGCTGGGTGCCGATGTATTCCAGTGACTGTTCGGGGCCGCCATTGTCGGCATCCCATGCTTCTACCAGCAGGATCATGTTGCGAATGGTGACGCCGGTGGGTACATGGTGTCCGGTGGCGTGGTTGTAGATGTCGGCATCCACGATCAACTCGCCATTGATGATGCGTGCATCCAGAGTCAGTTCCACCGCATTTTCCAGATACTCGGAAGTGGTGCCGAGGATGCGGTGGGAACGTACTGCATCCGGGTCTCTGGGTGGTGGAGTAATGGCCTGGCATACGCGCCCGTTACTTACAGCCGGCATGTGACAGTCCACGCAGGTCTGGTATTGGGGAGAGGATGGATCGCCATAGGGCGACTCGGCCCATTCCGTATAGGTTGGTTCCGAGGTGATGCCGTCGAACTGACCATTTTCATGGATGTCATTCTTGTCCTGATGACAGGCCCCGCAGACTTCCGCCACCAGTTGTGGTTGGTAGGAGGGCTCCATGGTGCCGGGGATATTGAAACTCACATCACGCAGTACGCCGTATTGTATCTGCTGTCCTGTCTGGGCAGGGCGGGTCATGCTGATCGCGCCGGGATACAGGCCAGGAAAATTGATCCGGTTTTCGTCCACGTTGGCGATCTTGTGGCAAATTTCACAGGATACGCCATGCGCCACCCCGGATGGGGGAATGCCCGGAGGATTGAGCAATGCGGTGTCCGGGTTTTCCAGCCAATGCTGAGGTTGATGGCAGGAGGCGCATTCGGAATTGAGGTTGCTGGAGGCGTGAATCGAGTCACGAACATACACGAATCCGCCCATGCCTCCGGGAGTGCCGCTGCCGTCATAGATGTCATGTACCCAGGTGTTGAGTCCGGCTTTGGCCATGGGGCTGTCCTGCCATTGGGATAGCTGTTCCGTGTGACAGAAACTGGCGCAGTTTCCTGGTTCCAGCAAATGGTAAGCCGGACTGTCTTGCTGTGGAACCGGGGCAAGACTGATGCTCAGGTTGCTGGCGGGAGAGCCGCTGGTGATGGAAGAGGAATAGAATCCCTTGGCTGCCCCGACCAGGGTGATGCCTGATGCCGCCGGTGGCAGGTCCAGGCTGAAACTGCCATCGGCAGCGGTTTGCACCCGGCTGAACATGCCCTGGGCGCTCACCCAGGCATTGCCTATGGGTTGTCCAGTGTCCTGGCGAGACAGAATTCCACTGACCGGCTCGGCCTGTACGGACAAACTGACCAGCAGCAACAGTATGAGCAGGAGGAAAGGATGCATCTGCCAGCCCAGCCTCCGGGCTATTCGAAACTATCGGCGAAAATGAGGCCAAAGCTCGTGATTCGGGAAATATTGTTGCCATAGGCAACATAGACTTCACCGTTCTGATCTTCGCCAAAGGTGGTCAGGCCAAAGCCGCCGTTGTATGCCGTCTCCACCAGCCAATTTCCTCCAGAGAGAGTGGCGCCCCAGATGACACCACTGCAATAATCGCCAAAAAAGTACACGCCTTTCAGATCAGGATAGCGGTTTCCCCGGTATCGGTAGCCGCCGGTAACGGAACATTCATTGCCATGTGGATACTCGATGACTGGATCCACCATGTCCGGAGCCGGGCAGCCGGTGCGGTTGCTGTACAGGTGCTTGCCTTCACGGCAGGCCCATCCGTAGTTTTCCCCGCCGGCAGATGTAGCGGCCTGAAAATCGATTTCCTCCCATGCGCCCTGACCAACGTCACCTATCCACAGGTCACCGGTCTGACGGTCAAAACTGAATCTCCAGGGGTTGCGAAGACCCCAGGCCCAGATTTCCGGGCGTATGCCTGTTTGTCCCACGAAAGGATTGCTGGCGGGTATGGAATAGGGGGAGCCGGTGTCCACGTCTATTCTCAGCATGCTGCCCAGTAGAGTACTGCGATCCTGTCCATTGTTGTGCGGGTCGCCGCCGTCACCACCATCACCCATGCCGATATACAGATATCCGTCTGGGCCAAAGGCCAGTTGCCCGCCATTGTGGTTGCCATAGGGTTGATGAACAGTGAGTATGCAGACTTCGCTGTTGGGGTCTGCAATATCAGGGTTGCTTGTGGATACGCTGAAACGGGAGACTACGGTGTCGTCATAGTTGGCGTTACAGGTTGTCCCTTTGGCGGAGTAGTTTACGTAGAAGTACCCATTGTTGGCATAGTCGGGATGAAATACCACTCCAAGAAGGCCGGTTTCTCCACCACTACGCAGTCGGTCGCTGATATCCAGGAAAGGTTCCGTCAGCAGTGTCCCGCTGTCTGATTTGTATATGCGGATTCTCCCTGCCTGCTCGTTGATGAACAGCCTACTACTGCCGTCCCCGGCATGGGTCAGGCCAATCGGAGCCGACAATCCGGATGAGATGATCGGCTGCAGTTCGATCTGTGGCAGAGCATCAGCCAGGCAGGGCAGCATGAAGAGTGGGAGAAGGATGCTTTTCATGGTGGCGCCTTGTATGGTTATGCGTTGAATACTGCTGATCACCCGCCCGGATGATCAAAGCACTGCGTATCCTTACCTGTTTCCAGTGTAGTACTTCCTGTTTAGGAGCGCCAATTTGGGTGGGGTGGCCACCGAAACCAGATTTTTCAGAGGGTCTGCGGCGTGGTATCTGCGGAAGGCGGGGGAGGGCGGCAGCTTTGCAGAACATGATCCTCTATGGCCATTTCCTTCAATCTGGCGCAGAGCCTGTCCACATGTGAATCGGGCATGTCGGGATACAGTGTGGTGCGTACCTGGAAGGGAATGCCGGCAGCCTGAATCAGCGCCAGGCTTTCCCAGGCCTTGTAACCGGATGCAGCTGCTCCGGTAAGCACCGGGTAGTGTTCCGGCAGTTCCTTGATATCCAGTCCCACCCAGTCCAGCATGGGCAACAGCTGTTGCAGTCTTCGCGGATAGGCTCCTGCGGTGTGCAGTCCTGCCTTGTAGCCGAGGGATCTGATCTGGGCTATTGCTCCTGCCAGGTCTTTCTGTGCACAAGGTTCCCCTCCGCTGAACACCACCGCGTCGAGAAATCGTCGGCGACGCGCCAGTTCTTCGAATACGTCCTCCCATTCAAGGAGTCTGGTGCTGTCGCCGGGCAGCAGGTGGGGGTTGTGGCAGTAGCTGCAGCGCCAGGGGCAGCCCTGACAAAAGACCACTGCTGCCAGCTCTCCAGGGTAGTCGATAGTGGTAAAGGGAACCAGACCGCCGATGCGCATGCGGAGCTGTTCAGTCTGCCTTGGGTTCCACGAAGGCGCGACGTTCCTGATATTCTGACTGCTTGCCGGAGTTGAAGGAAGTGACCGGGCGGTGGTAACCCATGACCCGGGTCCAGATCTCGCAACGGCTGCGTTCTTCATCTTTCAGTTCAATCTTTTTTGCTTTCATGCGGTTTCTCCTGTGTGGGTCGATGTTTGCCGGGCGGCAATGAGTTCTTCATCGCAACGCGGGCAGAATTCGTGTTCCCCTGCGAGATATCCATGTCTGGGGCAGATGGAAAAGGTCGGGGTGATGGTGATATAGGGAAGGCGGAAACTTTCCAGAGCGCGTTTCAGCAGACGCCGGCAAGCCTCCGCGCTGGACAGACGTTCACTCATGTACAGATGGAGCACCGTTCCGCCGGTATATTTGCATTGCAGTTCATCCTGCATGGCCAGAGCGGTAAAGGGATCATCGGTGAAACCGACCGGAAGCTGGGAGCTGTTGGTATAGTACGGCTTTTCCGGGGTGCCCGCCTGGAGAATGTCTTGCCAGCGCTTTTGGTCTTCCCTGGCGAACCGGTAGGTGGTGCCTTCCGCTGGCGTGGCCTCCAGGTTGTACATATGTCCCGTGGTTTCCTGGAACTCCAGCATGCGGGCGCGGATATGGTCGAGAAAGCGAACCGCCATGGCGTGGCCTTCTCCTGTGGTAATGTCGAGGCGGTCGCCGCTGAAATTGCGGATCATTTCATTTATGCCGTTTACGCCGATGGTGGAGAAATGGTTGCGCAGGGTGCCGAGATAACGCCTGGTGTAGGGAAAAAGCCCGGCTTCCATATGTCGTTGGATAACCTTGCGCTTGGTCTCCAGGCTGTTGCGCGCCAGCTCCAACAGTTCATCCAGTCGTCTCATGAGGCCGGGTTCATCGCTTTTGTGCCGGTAGCCAAGGCGGGCGCAGTTGATGGTTACCACGCCAATGGAGCCGGTCTGCTCCGCCGAACCGAACAGGCCGTTGCCTCGCTTCAACAGTTCTCTCAGATCCAGCTGCAGGCGGCAACACATGGAGCGCACCATATTGGGCTTGAGATCCGAGTTCAGAAAATTCTGGAAATAGGGAAGGCCGTACTTGGCTGTCATGGCAAACAGTCGTTCCGCATTTTCGCTGCTCCAGGGAAAATCTCTTGTGATGTTGTAGGTGGGGATGGGAAAGGTGAATACCCGGCCCTTGGCGTCTCCAGCGCTCATGACTTCGATATAGGCGCGATTGATGAGATCCATTTCCTGTTGCAGTTCGCCATAGGTAAAAGGCATCTCCTCTCCACCGATCACGGGAATTTCATTCTTCAGATCGTCGGGGCAGACCCAGTCGAAACTGAGATTGGTGAAAGGTGTCTGGGTGCCCCAGCGGGAAGGTACGTTCAAATTGTATATAAGCTCCTGTATGTATTGGCGTACCTGTGGATAGCCCAGATTGTCCTTGCGTATGAAGGGGGCCATGTAGGTATCGAAGGAGCTGAAAGCCTGGGCGCCGGCCCACTCGTTCTGCAAGGTGCCCAGGAAATTGACGATCTGGCCCACGGCGGAAGACATGTGTTTTGCCGGTCCCGCTTCCACTTTTCCGGGCACGCCATTCAGTCCTTCATGAAGCAGCATGCGCAATGACCAGCCCGCGCAGTAGCCGGCGAGCATGTCCAGATCGTGGATGTGCAGATCTCCGCTTCGATGGGCCTGTCCGATTTCCGGAGCATAGACATGGCTCAACCAGTAATTGGCTATGATCTTGCCCGAGGTGTTGAGGATCAGTCCTCCCAGGGAATAGCCCTGATTGGCGTTGGCGGATACCCGCCAGTCGGCGCGATCAAGGTATTCGTTCACGGAGCTGGCCACGTCCACCAGACTTTTGCGATCCTGGCGCAGTCGCTTGTGCTGTTCCCGGTAGACGATATAGGCTCTGGCGGTGGCGAAATGATTGGCGCTGATCAGGATCTGTTCCACGATATCCTGAATGCGCTCCACATCCGGGACGGCATCGGGTAAATGGCTGATGATCTTGATCACCTGGGCGGTGAGCAGCCGTGCTTCCTCTTCATCATATTCGCCGCTGGCTGAGCCGGCCCGAAAGATGGCGGAGAATATGCGCTCGCTGTCGAAAGGGGCGCAGCTGCCGTCGCGCTTGCGCAACTGGGCCGGCAAGGTATCGGCTTGTAAGGAATTGGTCGCGGGCATGAGGTTAAGCGCAATATATAGTATATATAATTTTATGTGATACAAAATATTGTGCAAAAAGAGAATCCTGACATAAGTCAGGAAAAGCCGGAAACAAGCATGACATATGTCAGTTATGGTGGTTTCGGAAACGCTCTTTGGTCAGCTGGACTTTTTTTTGTGCGCCCGGGGATGAGCCTGATCATATACCTGGGCCAGATGCTGAAAATCCAGATGAGTATAGATCTGGGTGGTGCTGATATCGGCGTGCCCCAGAAGTTCCTGTACTGCACGCAGATCGCCGGAGGATTCCAGCATGTGGCTGGCGAAGGAGTGTCGCAGCAGGTGAGGATGGACATGGCGGGGGCTGCCTTGTTCCCGGGCGCGCTTTGCCAGACGGCTTTGTACCGAGCGGGGGCTCAGTCGCTGACCGCGTTGGCTGACGAACAGGGCCTGTTCGTCATTCCGGGCCAGGCTGGGCCGAATCCGAAGCCAGTTTTGCAGAGCTTCCCGGGCTTTTCTCCCGACGGGCAGACGCCGGGTCTTGCGGCCCTTGCCGGTGACTTCGATCATGGCATCGGAGAGATCCAGGTCGGTGAGATCCGCGGACACCAGCTCCGCCAGGCGCAAACCGGAAGAATAGAGCAGTTCCATCATGGCCTGGTCCCGTATATCCAGAGGATGGTCGCCGGACAGTTCCAGCAGTTGTTTCATCTGATCCACGTCCAGGGTAGAGGGCAACTTGCGCCGCAGCTTGGGTGCGCGCACACCCACGGCCGGATTGCGCCGGATATGTCCTTCTCGCTTGAGGTAGGCGTAGAAGGCGCGCAGAGCCGCGAGACGCCGTTGCAGGCTGCGCCCGGAAAGCCCTTGACGGTGGCGCAACGCTGTCCAGGCGCGCACTTCGGCCTGAGTCAGGTCCAGCCAGTCGCGCTGCTGTTCCTGCAGCCAGGCGCGAATGTCCTCCAGATCGCGCCGGTAGGCTTCCAGGGTACGGGGAGAGAGGCGCCGTTCCAGGCGCAGATGACGCAGAAAATTCTCCACCAGCCGATCCTCGCTGGCAGGATTCGGCGTCATGCGTGGGCGGAGCCGCCCAGGGACTGCAGACTCAGACTGACCAGTTCCCCGAGGCGAATCAGAAAGTCCACGCCCTTGCCTGAATGGAATCGCTCACGATCCCGGCTGCCGATGGCGAGGATTCCGGACAGATCATGGGTGCGGATGGGGATGAGGGCGGCGGAGCCGGCGTCTCCGGCCTGGTCGCCAAACAGGGTCTTGAGCTTGTCGCCCTGGAGGGGGCCACAGGTAGGCTTGTCCGCATCCATGAAGGTACGGAAAACGGCCATGCCGGATTTGCTTACCTGGGCTTCTTCGAGTTCCCGGATGGAGAACAGTTTCAGCTCCACGGCGTCCGCGTTGAATCGCTCGCGCAGTTCGTCCTGCAAGGTGGTGAGGATGTCCTGGCGGTTTTGCGCCTCGATCAGACGCAGGGTCAGTCTGTGCAGGCGCTGGTTGAGCCGGTCATTGTCCCGGGCGACGCTGACCAGTTCCTGCAATTGTTTCTGATAGGCTTCGGCCTTGTCTTCCAGCATGCGCAGTTTGTGTTCGAGCAGGGACACGGCGCCGCCGGTTTTGTGCGGCACCCGAATATCGTCGAGTACGCTGGTATGCCGAACGAAGAAGCGCGGATGGGTAAGGAGGTAGTCGCAAATCTGTTGTTCAAAATCCTGATCGATGTCGCTGCTCATAGTTCTATTTTGCCCTGAAAAACTTCCGTAGCGGGACCAGTCATCCAGACGGGTTCTCCTTCACCCTGCCAGCTTACCACAAGATCGCCGCCACGAAGATGCACCAGAACCTCTTCTTGCAGCAGTTTTCGCTGGCGGCCGGCAACCACGGCGGCGCAAGCGCCAGTGCCGCAGGCCAGGGTTTCGCCCACCCCTCTTTCATGGACACGAAGGGTGATTTCGCTGGGCGAATCCACACTCATGAAGCCGGCGTTGACCCGCCGGGGAAAAAGCACATGCCGTTCAAGCAAGGGCCCCAGGGTTTCCACCGGAAACCGGTCCGGATCGGCAACTTGCAGTACCGCATGGGGGTTTCCCATGGAAAGCACGCTGATTTCCCTGGTTTCCCCGTCCAGTTCAATGGCGTAGGTCGTCTGTCTTTGATCCGCGGCAAAAGGTATTTCTTCCGGAGTGAATATCGGCACTCCCATGTTTACCTTTACCTGTCCGTCTTCCAGCAAGTATAGACGAATATCGCCGTTTGCCGTGCCGACGGGGATCTCGTTTTTGTGGCTCAGGCCGTGGTTGCGCACGAAGCGGGCAAAACAGCGGGCGCCGTTGCCGCATTGTTCCACTTCGCTACCATCGGCATTGAATATGCGGTAGTAGAAATCCGTGGTTTTGCTTAGTGGTCTTTCCACCAGCAAAATCTGGTCGCAGCCCACGCCAAAGCGTCGGTCGGCGAGAAAACGCAATTGCTCCGGACTCAGTTCCACCTGCTGATTGATGGCGTCGAAGACCAGGAAGTCATTGCCCAGTCCGTGCATCTTGCTGAATTGCAGCATCATGGCATTTGTCCGCTCACTGCCAGGTGGCGGTCGCTGACCTGGGCAGTCTCCAGATGCGCCAGGCCACTGGCCCGGAGCTGTTCCCGGATCTCATCCAGGGTATAGGCGGCATGCAGGGAGGCGTGAAAGTCCCGCCGCAGAACCTCGGGAGCGTCCTGGGCGTATTCCGCTACCAGGGCGTCAGCCTGTTCCGGGCTCTCCGGACGTAACAGATCCATGACCAGCACCCGGCCTCCGGGAAGGATGCAGGCGCCGATGCTGCGCCACAGATCCAGGGGATCCTTGAGATGATGCAGCAGACTGTTGGAGACCACGGCGTCATACTCACGCTGCAGATTGGTGGCGGGCAGATACTGGCAGTGGAGTTGAATACGGCTTTCCAGATGTTCGTTGGCAATCGCCTGCCCGGCCAGTTCCAACATGGCCGGCGCGCCGTCCAGGGCGTCGATCCGCGCTTGTGGATAACGCCGGGCGAAGCGCAGCGGAATATCGGCCGGCCCGCAGCCCAGATCGAGCATTCTGCCCTTGAATTCATTGCCTTGCACCTGGGCGAAAAGCTCCACAAACAGTTCGTTGGAGGCGGAAAAATCAGCTTCGGCATAGGCCAGGGCCTGATCCGCCTCATCCATCAGTTCTTCGGGTTCCGGGGTGCGCTTCATGGGATCAGATGTTCTCCGTGGTACAGATCGGCAAGGGTTTCACGTTCGCGCACCAGATACATCTGGTCACCGTCCACCATCACTTCCGCAGCGCGCGGCCGGCTGTTGTAATTGGACGCCATGGTGAACCCATAGGCGCCGGAGGAACGAATCGCAAGGAGATCGCCAGGACTGAGGCGCAAGGCTCTGTCCTTGCCCAGAAAGTCTCCGGTTTCGCACACCGGGCCGACAATGTCATAGACACTGTCGCGCCCCCCGGGATTTTCATCTACTGGCACGATGGCCTGCCAGCTCTGGTACAAAGAGGGACGGATCAGGTCGTTCATGGCGGCGTCCACAATGGCAAAGTCCTTTTCCGCCGTGGGCTTGAGATATTCCACCCGGGTGAGGAGAATGCCCGCATTGGCGGCAATGGCCCGACCCGGTTCAATGAAAATCTCGAAGGGACGGCCCGCGAGTCGTTCTGACAGGGTGCGGGCGTATTCGGCCGGAGAGGGAGGTGTTTCATCCTGATAGGTCACTCCCAGGCCGCCGCCCAGATCCAGATGGTCGATGCCGATTCCCCGGTCCGCCAGCTGGTCCACGAGGAGCAAGATTCGCTCCAGGGCGTCCAGAAAAGGCGCCAGCTCGGTGAGCTGGGAGCCTATGTGACAGTCGATGCCGGTAATCTTCAGTCCTGGCAGTCGGGCGGCTTTTGCATAGAGGGCCGCGGCTTCTTCCATGGGAATGCCAAACTTGTTTTCCTTGAGGCCAGTGGAGATATAGGGATGCGTGCCGGCGTCCACGTCCGGGTTGACCCGCAGGGCAACAGGCGCTTCCACGCCCATTCCGGTGGCGACCTGGGAAAGATGCTCCAGTTCCGCTTCGGACTCCACATTGAAACAGCGGATGCCCAGCTCCAGGGCGCGTTGCATTTCCTCTGTGCGCTTGCCCACGCCTGAAAATACAATGCGTCCGGCTTTGCCTCCGGCCTTGATGACCCTTTCCAGCTCACCCAGGGATACGATGTCGAACCCTGATCCCAGGCGCGCCAGCACATCCAGCACCGCGAGGTTTGAATTGGCCTTGACCGCATAGCATACCTGGTGCGGATGAGCGGCAAAGGCATCATCGAAAGCACGCCAGTGCCGCTCCAGGGTGGCCCGGGAATAGACATAACAGGGGGTGCCGTGGGCGGCGGCAATGTTTTTCAGTGGCACATCTTCCGCACAGAGCTGGCCGTTCTTGTAGTTGAAATAGTCCATCAGTTGGTTTTCTTCTCTGGTTCCGGCAAGTACAGGGGGCCTTTACTGCCGCAGCCGCCAAGGGTGAGCAGCAGTAACAGAAAGAGTAGCAGCAGGGAACGTGACGCGGTCATATGGGCAATCTGGTTGTGATGCTTCAAAGCCTGATAGTATAGCGTTTTTCCGCGGTAAATATTGTTATGCACTATCCTCCCTGTGTCGAAATCGATCCGCCGGGCCAGGCCGAATATTCAGTGATATGGCTGCATGGCCTGGGAGCGGACGGCAATGACTTTCTGCCCATCATTCCCGAGCTGCGCCTGCCGGAAGACAAACCGCTGCGCTTTGTGTTTCCAAACGCCCCGTCCATACCGGTTAGCGTGAACAATGGCTATGTCATGCCTGCCTGGTACGACATTTATGGCATGGATTTGCTTGCCAGAATCGATGTGCAGGGTATCGAGCGCTCGGCTGATTATCTGCTGACCCTGGTGGAGGCGGAGATCAACAAGGGGGTGCGGGCGGAAAACATCCTGCTGGCCGGGTTTTCCCAGGGGGGCGTGATCGCCCTGAGCGCGGCATTGCGCACGGACTTGCCTTTGGCTGGTGTAATGGCGCTGTCCACCTATCTGCCCCGGGCGCTGGTGCTGGAAAATCCGACGCCCCGCAGCATATTTCAGGCCCATGGGCGCATGGATAACGTGGTTCCGCCACAGGCGGCCCGGGATGCCTGCCAGCGCCTGAAGGAAATGGGCCATGAAGTGGAGTGGCATGAATACGAAATGGCCCATTCCCTGTGCGCAGCGGAAGTGAGGGACATGCGGGAGTGGATGTTGCGCCAGCTCGACTAAAGGGCGCCTCTCCGGATCAGGCTTTTTCGTACTCTTCCGCTCTGCGTGCGTCGCCTTTCACCTGCTCCACGGGGTAGCGCTTTTCATTGATGGCGATCTTCTGCCAGGCGGCATCCAGAAGATTGATGTCCAGGCGTTCCGCCAGGCGCACCAGATAGATGAAGATATCCGCCATTTCCAGGGCTACGGCTTCCTTCTTGTCTTCGTCCAGGTTCTGGCATTGTTTCTCGTTGAGCCACTGGAAATGCTCCAGCAGCTCTCCTACCTCGCCCGCCAGGGCCATGCTCAGGTTCTTGGGGTTGTGGAATTGTTCCCAGTCCCTTTCCCGGGCGAAGCGCAGTAGACGTTCATTGAGTTCCTGAATGGAATCGCTCACCAGTTTTCCCCCAGCAGTTCGAAATGGGCCTGGGGATGCAGACAGGCGGGGCAGAGATCCGGCGCTTCCTCGGCTTCATGCAAATAGCCGCAGTTGCGGCAGCGCCAGACGACCTTGCCGTTGCGCTTGAACACGCGGCCTGCTTCCAGGTTTTCGGCCAGTTCCCGGTAGCGCTTGCCATGCTGCTTTTCCGCCACGGAAATGGCCTCGTAAGCGGCAGCGATTTCGGGAAAACCTTCCTTGCGCGCGGTTTCCGCCATGGCTGGATACATGTCGGACCATTCGTGTTCCTCACCGGCAGCGGCGGCACGCAGGTTTTCCAGGGTGCTGCCCAGGGGACCGGCGGGATAGGTCTCGGTGATTTCCACATCGCCGCCTTCAAGGAACTTGAAGAAACGCTTGGCGTGTTCCTTTTCCTGATTGGCGGTTTCCTCGAAGATGGCGGAGATTTGCACCAGCCCTTCCTTGCGCGCGATGCCGGCATAATAGGTGTAACGATTGCGCGCCTGGGCTTCCCCGGCAAAGGCTTTCATCAGGTTTTTTTCGGTTTCTGTACCCTTGATGCTCTTGCTCATGCTTTATTCTCCGAAGAATTTAAGGGTTAGACACTATACTACAGCCATGACAGATAGGCCGACATTGATGGAAGTTCATGTGGAGGTGCCAGGGGAGGATTTCAACTGCGTGGATCTGCTTGCAGAGCACAGTGGTTTGTCCCGGGGACAGTTGAAGAAAGCCATGTTCAACGGCGCGGTATGGCTGGAACGGGGCAGGCAGGTGCGACGCTTGCGCCGGGTGGGACGCAAGCTGCGCCCTGGAGACGGGCTGCATCTGTATTTCGATCCCGCAATCCAGCGCCTGTCGCCTCCGGAGGCCAGACTGATTGCGGATGAATCCCGGTACAGCATCTGGTTCAAGCCTGGTGGCATGTTTTCCCAGGGGAGCAAATGGGGGGATCATTGCAGCCTGCCGCGTCAGGCGGAGGTGTTGCTCAAGCGCAATGCCTTCATCGTGCATCGTCTGGATCGCGCGGCTTCGGGGCTGATGCTTGTCGCTCATACAAAAGATGCCGCAGGCAGGCTGTCAGCTCTTTTTCGTCAACGCCGACTGGAGAAGCGGTATCGGGTATTGGTCCAGGGAGTTTTTCCTGAAAACGAACTTTGCATGGATGCCGAACTGGATGGAAAGGCGGCGTTGTCTCGGGCGCGCTTGCTCGAATATGATCCGGCGCGAAACCAGAGTCTGTTGGAGGTCGATATCGAGACCGGGCGCAAACACCAGATCCGTCGTCATCTCGCCGGCACAGGATTTCCTGTAGTAGGTGACAGGCTGTATGGCGGTGGAGACCAGGATGATCTGCAATTGCAGGCAGTGCGGCTGGCCTTTGTCTGTCCCTTGACAGGCAGGCATCGCCGCTATGAGTTGCCAGCCGCCTTGCGCCTTGGCAGGTATTGCCCATTGGCAGGGGCTTGATCGGCTCCGGGAGTACGGTTTTTCGACATCCCTTTGATTCAGAGCCTCCTGCGGTGCGGAGATTCAGCGCCAAAATCAGCCTTCCCTCATGACAAATGGTTTCAATATGAACAAGCAGACCATAGAATGCTTCATATGTCAGCTCAAAGCCTCAAGCCGGGTATATGGAAGATTTTCGCTATGTACTAACCCTGTTGGACGAAAATACAGGCGCTGCCCTGCAACGGCATTATTTGGGTACAGGGGTTTATATCATCGGTTCTTCTCGCAAGGCGGATATCCGTATTCCCAGTGAAAGTGTTTCACGCCAACATGCGCGCTTGACGATCACTTCAGATAATCAGGCCATACTTGAAGACCTGGGTTCGACCAATGGCAGCTGGGCAGATCATCAACGGGTTGAGAAGCAGGCGTTTCAGGATTCCGTGCTGTTGGCGTTCAGCCATGTACAAGCCTTGCTCGCGCCAGCTGATCCGGGCACCCGGATTGCCATGGCCAGCGATCGTTCCTCTCATCCTCGCCCGGTGCCATTCGGCGAACCTGGCGACAAGGATGCACCCACTCAGTATTTCAGCCAGGAAAAGCGTTTACTGGATGAGTTGAATATCCACAGCCAGGCATTGATTGCTGGTGATATCAGTCATGGGCAATTCGCCCGGAACCTGTGTCGTGACTGGAGCCTGACGCTGAATGCCGACGCAGTGGAAATCCAGGGCGCCGATTATCTGATTGCCAGCGTCGTCCGGCAGGAGCATGGTTCGCGACAAGCACAGTGTTTCCATAGCAATGGAACAAAGGAATTCACGATCCGTGTTATAGCAGAGCATCTGCCCCCATTGATGCCATCCCTGGCTCAGTTGGCGATGAACCTGCTCGATGCCGGCCCGTCAGTATCCGACTCGGGGAAGCCGCTGCCCCGGCATTTGCCGCCGGAGATGCCGGGTGCTGAATCGATCAACACGCAAATGATCGATTTGTATCGAACCTGCAAAAAGGCTGCCTCAGGCCAGATTCCTGTCTTGATCCTTGGTGAAACAGGAACCGGCAAGGAGGTGTTGGCGCATTGGATTCATCAGGTATCGGCCCGTGACGGCGAGTTTCTGGCGTTGAACTGCGCTACATTGGGTCGGGAGTTACTCGAAGCCGAACTGTTTGGCGTGGAAAAAGGTGCCGCGACCGGGGTGGAAGCCCGTGCCGGCGTGCTTGAACGCGCCCATCGGGGCACGGTTTTTCTGGATGAACTGGCGGACATGCCGCTGGAAACCCAGGCGCGTCTGTTGCGCGCCCTGGAAGATACCCGTATCTATCGGGTGGGGGGCAACCGACCGATAGAAATCGACGTGCGTTTCATTTCCGCTACCAATCAGGCACTGGAAAAAAGAGTGCAGGATGGAGAGTTCAGGCTGGATCTGTTTCACCGCCTGGCCGCGTTCGATATTACTCTGCCGCCTTTGCGTGCGCGCCGCGAGGATATTCCGGCATTGGCCATGTATTTTTTTGAGCGGGCGCAACAAGATACCCACATCTTCAGTCCTGGCATCACCCAGGCTGCATTGTCCAGCCTGTTGGCCTATCCCTGGCCGGGCAATATTCGTGAACTGCGCAATGAAATCGAACGAGCTGTTATATTGCTCGATTCCGGCCAGCCACTGGATGTGGTGCATTTTTCCAAACGACTGCAATCGGTGGGAGGGCAAAAAAACTGTCTCACATTGGAAAATGCGGTGCGCCGTGCTGAGCGTGAGGCATTCAATATCGCCCTGGCCACAGCCAAGGGCGATCCGCAGCAGGCGATGCAACTGTTGGGATTGTCGCGTACCAGTTATTACCGAAAGCTCAAGCAACTCGATGAGACAGCACCATCAACATGACTGAGCGGCGATCACCAGGCGACGAGGAAGCCACCCGGGTCACCCGAATCGAAAATTCCAGGCCTGATCCGCAGGGGATATTGCCGCAAGGCGTTATCCTGGGGCGCTATATCATTCTGTCGGTCTTGGGTTCTGGTGGCATGGGCGTGGTCTATGCCGCCTACGACCCCGAACTGGAACGCAAAGTGGCGTTGAAACTGCTGCACCGGGCAACAGACTCCATGGATCAGACCCGCCTGCTGAACGAGGCGCGTATCCTGGCGCGTTTGTCGCACCCCAATGTGCTGCCGGTATTCGATGTGGGCCGATATCAGGATCAACTGTTTCTGGCCATGGAATACGTGCCAGGACAAAACCTGCGGCAATGGGAGCAGGAACAGCCGCGTGGCTGGCGGCACACACTCAAGGTTTTTCTGGCTGCCGCACGAGGCCTGGCCGCCGCACATCAGGCGCGGGTCATTCACCGGGATTTCAAACCGCAGAACGCCATGATCGGTAAAGATGGCAGGGTGAGAGTGATGGATTTCGGTATTTCCTGGCGGCTGGAAAAAAACGCCGGGCCAACCGCGGATTCATTGAGTGGCACGCTTTCCTATATGGCGCCGGAACAGATCGAAACCGGAATTGCCAGTTTTCTCTCCGATCAATACAGTTTCGGTGTGGCCTTGTTCGAAGGTCTGTATGGCAGCCGCCCTTTCCAGGGCAAGACCGCCGGAGAACTGTTGGAGGCGACCCGGCAACCGCTGAGATTTCCCGAAGTCCAACACAAGGTGCCGAAATGGCTGCAAAAAATTCTCGGCAAGGCTCTGCATGCCGATCCGTCACAGCGGTTTGGCGATATGCGGGAATTGATTGCCGCGCTGGAAGACGATCCCGCCATCCGGCGCAAACGCTGGTTGGCTGGTGCATCGGTCAGCGGCCTGGCATGGATGGCCGGGTGGGGATTGTTCAACAATCAACAGAGTACTCCTCAACCGTGTAGCAATGCCGCCGACAAGTTTGCTGGCATCTGGGACGACGCACGCAAGGCACGGGTCGAACAGGCGTTGAAGGCATCGGCGCTGCCTTCTGCCGATACCGCTTTCAACACCATCAGCACCCAACTGGACGGATACAGGCGGGCATGGATCGACACCTTTACCCAATCCTGCAAAGCCACCCGTATTCAGGGTGAACAATCCGAACGGTTGCTCGATTTGCGCAATCTGTGTCTGGAAAGGCGCCGCCAGGAAGTCAAATCACTGGTCACGCTATTGAGTACGGCCGATGCGATCACTGCATCGAAAGCGGTCAAATCGGTCGGCAATCTGTCACCGGTTGCAGATTGTTCCAACCAGGTGGCGTTGAACAACAAGGCGCCGCTGCCGGGAAGCCCCGCCATCCGCGCCAGTCTCGAGATCATCGAAACCGAACTGGCGAAATCCAAGGCGCTGAAGGATACAGGGCATTATCAGCAAAGCCTTGAAATTGCGCGATCCCAGCTTGCCCAGGCCGCAAGCACTCGTTATGCGCCTGTTCTTGCTCTGGCGCACTATCGTGTCGCCGATGCGCTCGATTATCTGGGGCAGGATGAGCAGGCCAATCCCGCTTTCAAACAGGCGTTTATTCATGCCATCGAAGGGGGTGACGACCGCATGGCGGCCAAAACCGCGGCGGCCCAGGTATGGGTGACCGGGCATGTACTGAATCAGCCGGAAACCGCTGCGAGCTGGGGTGAATATGGTCAGGCTTTCTTGCGGCGTATGGGAGGAGATACGCGCATTGAAGCGGATTTGTTGGGCAATCTGGGAACAGTGGCTCAGGATCAGGGCAACTTCGACCAGGCTTTGGCGCTGGCGGAACAGGTATTGAAGCTCCGGGTTCAGGCCTATGGAGAAGTCCACGAAAGAACCATGGTCGCTTTGGTCAATCTGGCCAATGCCAAGCGTATGCGGGGTGACCTGGAACAGGCTCGGCGATTGAATCTACGGGCGCTGGATATATCCCGAAAAACCCAGGGGGCGGAACACCCCAGCAATGTTACCTTGCTATACAACCTGGGGGGGCTTATGAGTGAATTGGGTAAACCGCAGGAAGCCTATCAGTACAACCGCCAGGCGGTGGATCTGGCGCTGGCCAATTATGGTTCCGAGCACTATGAAAGCGCCAGCGCCATTGCCAATCTGGCCGAAGCCGAATACAGCCTGGGACGCTATCAGGACAGTCTTGGCCATTATCAAGGCGCATTGCCTGTGCTGGAACGCTATCTTGGCAAGCAGCATCCCCGGCTGCTGTCGCCACTGACGGGTATTGCCAGCGTTCTCATCGATCTGCAACGGCCCGATGAGGCCAGGCCCTACATCGAACAGGCTCAGAGCATTATTGCCGACAAAACCGGCCAGGAGTATCCGCGCTCGATTTTGTTGCTGTTGCAGGCAAAAATCGCCCTGTTACAGGAAAAGGATCCCAAAAAAGCCCGTGCCCTGGCGCAAGCTGCCCTGGCGCAGGCCAAAGATGCCGGTTCGCGGGCGCGTATGCAATTGCAGTCTGTACGAGAGTTTCTCCACGAGTTGTAGAAAAAAGGCCGGCAACTGCTGGGCGCAGCCGCCGGCCAGTTGAGGTCACCAAGCCCTGTACCGGGTTGAAAAAAGTCCCGGGAAGGACTTTTTTAACATTCCGTTAGCCCGAATATTTCACCGGAATCCGGAATTTTCCCGGAGAGATTTTTGCCCAGATTGTTCGAACGGACAAAAGTCGATGTTATTCATCGGCTTGCAGTGCGTTCGGGCAAGCTGGG
>Ga0256841_1000872_pt1 | contig 28452 bp, 20 predicted proteins | sample 356308metaG_FD_185971 | JGI IMG/M metagenome (GOLD analysis project Ga0256841, IMG submission 185971) | Hydrothermal vent microbial communities from Mid Atlantic Ridge, Atlantic Ocean - 356-308 | ecosystem: Environmental > Aquatic > Marine > Hydrothermal vents | place: Atlantic Ocean: Mid...
CGCCTACCGGCTTGGAACAAATGAATTGCTCGACCTGTTTCGACCCTTGCTCCTGCGCGTCTATAGAGAGGAAGGCTGTCTGGGGGACACTGCGAAGGGAATCCGCAACATTGCCATGATAGTTGCCGAGGCCTCCGGGACAAACACGGACAGGTTGACATCCATCCAGGAAAACATGAAAATTCGCCCTCCAGATATGCGCCCATAGCTCAGCTGGATAGAGTACCTGGCTACGAACCAGGTGGTCGGAGGTTCGAATCCTTCTGGGCGCGCCAAAAAATGCAGGCTTAGCGATTTGGTCGCTCAGCCTTTTTGTTTCGGCAAATTTTATGCTTCCGATCACATTGGGGCACCACTCTCCGACGCATCTGTACTATGAATCAGAAAACGGGATGAGCCTTGGTTCAGCCCATTTTTGTCCGTCATAACGGGCCGGTGCTTATTAACCCGGCAACAATATATATTCGCATTCAGGGCTTCAGGCAGTTGCCGGAACAAGGCGCAGTGCGCAGGCAAGGGTTGTTCCCTTGCCAAGGTCGCTCCAGTGCGTCCATGCACTCGCGACACTTGGACATCCTGTCCAGCGCGCTGGAGCGCAGGTCCGGCGCCTGCCTGAAGCTCCTAACCCTATGATATTCAAAGACAGGCCACGGCTGAATACGATATATATTGTTGCCGGGTTAATAATCAATTACTCTGAGATCCGACTTTTTAAGTCGGCGCCGCAGTGCAAGCAAGCGCATCGTTTCATCCCAAAGGGCCTGGGCCTTCTTTTCGTCTCCCATATCTTTCGCCCTGGACCACTCCAAGAATCAGAGAAAGAACAAAATCCGCTGAGTCTCGGGACCGAGTTTTTGAGCCCCCTCGACAACCTTGAATAGATCCTTTTTCATGGCGTTCTCCAGGCCGCCGGATTTTCGTCAGCGTCGGTTGATCTGTATGATTGCGGGGAGGTGGCAAGATATTCCATTTCGCCGGGCCACCATCGCGTATTGGGAAAGCGGTCCATTTTCCCTCGATTTTTCGTTGCGTAGACCCACTATGCGCCTCAAAATAGAGAAAAACTGGCCTCGCTTTCCCACCATGCTCGCGACGATCACCTAAACCCGACAGACTCCTAGCCCGGATTATTCATGAAATCGCTCGCGCCCTTGCTTGATCCTTGTCCACACAGGGAATTTTCCTTCCTCGGCAATACAGCCCGTATTCCACTCGGTCGGAAAATCCCCTGTGCGGACAATTCTCTGTGCAATCATCGCGGCGATTCATGAATAATCCGGGCTAGTCTTCTTTGCTCCGGTCCCAGTTCCGGCGGTTGATGGCGTAGCCGCTGATCTCGCCGACGAAGGGGAGGGCGAGCATGCCGGGGAGTTGGTCGACCTGTTTGGGATCACGGTATTTATGGATGCCAATGGTCATACCCTGGTGTCCGGCCCGGGGCTGGTCGCGGTAGGTGCCCATCAAACGGTCCCACCAGGAGAGGTTGAAGCCGAAATTGCTGTTTGCTTCATCGTCTTCCACTGAGTGGTGCACGCGGTGCATGTCCGGTGTGACGAAGAACCAGCGCAACACTTGGTCCAGGGCCTTCGGCAGTCCTACGTTGCCGTGGTTGAACATGGCCATTCCATTCAGGACGACCTCGAAGATCACCACTGCCATCACCGGTGCGCCGAGCAGAACAATGGTGGCGAACTTGATCAGCATGGAGAGGATGATCTCGATGGGATGAAAGCGGGCGCCGGTGGTGACATCGTAATCGAGGTCGGCGTGATGGACGCGGTGCAGACGCCAGAGCATTGGGACGGCGTGGACCATGACATGTTGCAGGTAGATCACCAGGTCCATCGCGATCACCGCGACGATCACGGCGAGAGGGAAGGGGGCGCTATAGAAGTGGAGCAGACCCCAGCCCCGCTCGGCTGCGAAGGCGGCAATGCCGACTGCTGCTGCCGGGAACAGGAGGCGTAGGAGCACCGTGTTGAGCGCCACCAGCCCCAGGTTGTTGGCCCAACGGCGGCCTTTGGGGAGCGACAGTTGGCGGCGGGGCGCTAGGACCTCCCACAGGGCCATTGCGGCAAAGATGCCGAAGAAGAAGCCCAGGCGTATGGCGGCTTCGTGAGCCAGAATCCAGTCGTTCCAATTCATGCTCCGTTCTCCTTCGATCGTGTTATACTTTTTGTGAATTCAAATATTCAATAGATATCTTGAATGCTAGATGGGGTGGCGTCGATATGTCAACAGGGAGTTTCAAACATGACCTCTTCAACCAGTTTGCCCGGGTGGCCAAGGCGATGAGCAATGGCTATCGGCTGGAGTTGCTGGAATACCTGGCTCAGGGGGAGCGCAGTGTGGATGCCCTGGCGCGGGTCTCGGGCCTCACCGTGGCGAACACCTCTCAGCACTTGCAGCAGCTCAGGCAGGCGGGCCTGGTGGCCAATCGCAAGGAAGGGCAGAAGGTCTACTATCGGCTGGGCGGCGAAGATGTTCTGGCGCTGCTCAATGCCTTGCGCGAGGTGGCGGAGCACCGCGTGGCCGAAGTGAACCGTCTGGTGGACGATTATCTCAAGGTGAAGGACAGCCTGGAGCCGGTTCCGGCGGGCCGGCTTCTGGAACGGGTCAGGGACGGTCTGGTGACCGTGCTCGATGTCCGCCCGCCGGAGGAATATGCTGCCGGTCACCTGCCGGGCGCAGTCAATATCCCGCTCGGGGAGCTGGAGAAACACCTGGATGTGTTGGATCCGGATCGGGAAATTGTCGCTTATTGCCGCGGACCTCACTGTGTACTTGCATTTGATGCCGTGGCAAAACTGCGGGAGAAGGGCATCCATGCACGGCGGCTGGAGGGTGGCCTGCCCGAGTGGCGATTGGAGGGATTGCCCGTCGAAATGGAGAAACGCTTCGATCGGGTGTGAACTCGCGCCTATACGAGGCGCTGGCGTAGGGGTTTGATGGCGGCAGCCAGCAGCAACAGGCCGCTGGCGATGGCGAGCCATTTGGGTACGGCCTCGCCGCCGGCGTCGAGCTGGGCCACGATATCGATGCCCAGCGTCGTTGCCAGCCAGTCGGTGAGGATGCCGAATAATACGCTGGCCAGACCGATGCCGGTGAGGTAGGCGGCCAGAGTCGCGTTGCCCATCTCCTTTTTCACCACCGCGATGGTGGCGATATTGGTGGCGGGACCGGCAAGCAGGAAGACCAGTACTGTGCCGGGGGAGATGCCCGCCAGCAGCAGACCGGCGGCGATGGGGGTGGAAGCGGTGGCGCAGACATACATGGGAACACCCACCACGAGCATCATCAGTTTTGCCGTGAGGCCGCTGCCCCATTCGGCCATTGCCAATGGCGGTACCCAGGTGGCCACGAGCGCTGCCAGCACCAGGCCGATCGCCAGCCAGAACACCAGGTCGTCGAGGATATCGCTGAAGGCATAGCGCAGGCCATGTATGCTTTTACCCCAGAAACCCGTTGGCATGGAAGTGATTTTCGTATCCTCGGCATGGGTGCAACAGGCGCCGCCATTGCATGAGACAGTCAATGGCGGCGCGGCATCTTTGCCGGTGAAGGTCCCAAGAAGACCGGTAAAGATGGCGCTCGCTACGGCGGCCAGCGGTCGCACCACCGCCATGAAGGGACCGAGCAGGGCATAGGAGATGGCGATGGAGTCCGGTCCGGTCTCCGGGGTGGCGATCATGAAGGCGAGAGTGGTCCCCCGCGATGCGCCTGCCCGGCGCAGCCCCAGCGCCGCCGGCAGCACCCCGCAGGAACAGAGCGGTAATGGTGCGCCCGCGAGCGCCGCCTTGGTCACTGGCCAGAATCCCTCGCCTCCCAGCCAGCGGTTGAGCTGCTCATCCGGCAGCCAGGCCTTGATCAGCCCCGCCGCAACCAGCCCCAGCACCAGCCAGGGGGCGGCTTCGAGGTAGAGGTTCAGCAAATTTTCTAGCAAGACCATTGCCCGATTATACTCGCTCCGAATGCGTAATCCCCTTGAAAAACGGCGGGTAGGACGTGGACAGCACGAACGTTGTCGGTGCGTCAGGGAGACGCCCCAGTACCCCCTATTACCGCGAACCCGAGATCGTGGAGCCTGTCGGACTTGACCGGTCCAGCGGTTGTGGGTGTCGTGCGCGCGACGGCGTTGTCCCGCTGAATCGAGAGCCGGGCGGTATCACAACCAGATCATGCAACCACAGGCAAAAGGGTGGCTGAGCAGCGGATGATAAGGGTAGAGTCTGATTTTGAAGTGCTCCAGACCGGCAAGGGGGTGGGGCTTGTACGTCTTGCATAGATCGAGGTGAAATACGGCCTCTCCTGTGCCCGGCAGGTTCTTCTCCGGTTCGAACGGCAGGATCTGCGAGGCAGTGAAACGGCCTAGGGCATCCAGCTGTCCCAGTACGCATTCGACGACGATGTCATCCGTGGTCAGGCCGTTGAGATCGACGGCAACTTCGATGGGATAGGGATGGCCTGTTTGGACCGATCCGGGCAGGTCGGCATTGAGGCGGGCCTTCACGCCAGGCCATGTGCGGCGCAGCTTCTCCATCCAGGCAGCAAGGGCCTTGGCGCTGGCGCCTTTGTCCTTGTGGATCTCTGTGCCATGGCGGCGGGCAGGGAGATAGAGATTGTTGATGTAGTCTTTGGCCATGCGGATGGAGTTGAAACGGGGCAGAATGCTCTTCATCGATGCCTTGGAGCGGGCGACCCATTCCTTTTTGTCTTCTTTGAAGAACAATGGCACCACTTCCTGTTCGAGGATATTCATGAGTTCGACGGATTCCTTTTGGTCGCGGGACTCCGGATCCTGTTCATGGCTGGGTGTAATTGCCCAGCCATTGGCGCCGTCGTAGGCCTCGTCCCACCAGCCGTCGAGGATACTGAGGTTGACCGCACCATTCAGTCCCGCCTTCATGCCGGAGGTGCCGCAGGCCTCCTTGGGGTATTCGGGGACGTTGAGCCACACGTCGACACCTGAATAGAGCTTGCGCCCCATGGAGAGGTTATAGTCCTCGAGAAGCAATATCTTGCCGCGGAACTCGGGACGCAGGGAGATCTGCACGATCTCCCTGATGAGTTGCTTTCCCGGCGTGTCGTTCGGATGTGCCTTTCCCGCGAACAGGAACAGAACGGGATGCTCGGGGTCGTTCACCAAGCGGGCGAGGCGCGGCAGATCCCTGAATAACAGGGTGGCACGTTTGTAAGTGGCAAAGCGCCGGGCAAAGCCGATCACCAGGGTATTGAGGCGTTTGGGGTCGAGCAGATGGGTGATTTCCCTGACGATGGTCTCGTTGCCACCATCGCGGCGAAACTGGACTTCGGCGCGCCGCCGCATGTCTTCGAGCATCTCCGCTTTCTGAATCTCGCGCACGCTGTTGTAGGCGTGATCCGGGATGTCGTCGATGAATCGGCGCCAAAACAGGTCGTCTGTCAGTTTGGCGCGCCATCCGCGACCGGCATACATCTCGAACAGCGAGATCCATGATTGGCCGAGAAACGTCTCCGCGTCGACGCCATTGGTCACGTAGGTGATGGGGTTCTCCTCTGGAGGGATCTGCGGCCAGACGTGGGCCTCCATTTCCGAGGCTACGCGTCCGTGGATGCGGCTGACACCGTTGGCGAAATCGGATCCCCGCAGGCCGAGGGCCGTCATGTTGAAGCCCTCTGGGTGGCCGGGGCTTTCGCCGAGCGCGAGAAAGTTCTCCATAGCGTTCCCGGAGTCGGTGAAGTAATCGTGAAAATAGCGGAGCACGAGGGCGCGGTCGAAGATGTCGTGTCCCGCAGGGACCGGCGTATGGGTAGTGAATACTGTGTTTGCCGAGGTCATCACGAGGGCCGTGGAGAAGTCATGGCCCTGGGCGATATATTCGCGGCACCGCTCCGCGATCAGAAAGCCGGCGTGTCCCTCGTTGATATGCCAGACCCAGGGAGACTTTCCCAAGGCGCGCAAGGCGCGGGTTCCACCAATGCCGAGCACCATCTCTTGCTGGATTCTTTCTTCCGTTCCACCGCCGTAGAGCTTGTAGGTGATGGCGCGGTCCTGGCTGGAATTCTCCTCGACATCGCTGTCCAGCAGCAGGAGCCGGATATGGCCGACCTTGGCTTCCCAGATGCGCAGATAGACCCTGCGCCCAGGGAGGTCGACGTCCACCCGCTTCTCCTTCCCTTGCGCATCAGTGATAGCGGTCACCGGCAGGTCGGCTGGATCGACATGGGGATAGTCCTCCTGTTGTTCGCCGGAACAGAGAATGCGCTGGGTGAAATAGCCCTCGCGGTAGAGCAGGCCGATGCCAACGAATGGCATCCAGAGATTACTCATCGCTTTGCAGTAGTCGCCCGCCAGGATGCCGAGCCCGCCGGCATAGATGGGAACGCTCTGATGCAGGCCGAATTCGAAGGAGAAGTAGGCAATCAAACCTTCACCCGCGTCACGCCCGTATTCGATCCGGGTCAGGGGCTGCTCGACCATATAGGTGTCATAGACGGACAGCACGCGGCTGTATTCAGCGAGGAAAATGGGATCGTTGGCAGCGTTGTCGAGCGTCTGCTGCGACACCCTGCGTAAAAAGACCTTGGGATTGCTGTTGCAACTCAGCCAGGTCTGGAGATCCAGATGACTGAATAGGCGGCGTACGCTCCTGTCCCAACTGAAATAGAGGTCATTTGCCAGTTCCTTCAGTCGGCTGATCTTGGCGGGGATGGTCGGTTGTACCTCAACGCCGAAAAGAGTGCCGGGCATCGGATGTATGGTTCCTATAGAACAAACGGGTCAAGAAAAATTGTCGATTGCCCCTCATTGTATAGACCATGTCTCGAAAGTAATACAATATTCTCCACCGGTGGACCATAGGATGCCGGTATCAAGAAAGCGTTCGGTCGGTCGACTATAAGAGAGGAGTGAATACGGCAGCGGGAGGCGCGCCTGTTTCAATCACGCTTGCAGTCTGTGTCGGTGACCAGGATCAACCGGCGCCGCTATTGCATCCAATTGGCATATGAACAGCATGTTGCACGATAGTTCGACCGTGATACCTGATCCTTCCGCAGGGCATTAGAGTACTGCGATGGGCCTCCACAATAAACGTGTCCCCCCCGTCTCCAAGACGGAGCTGCAGTTGATCCGGCAGCTTTTCCATTTCACCCCGCCAACCCTGCTAAGTAGTCTGGTGGTGGCCTGTATCGTCTTTTTTACCCTCAAAGGACATGTCGCAGAGACGCCTTTGAATGTCTGGTTCTCGCTTTCCATCGCAGTGGTTGCATTGCGGTTCCTGCTCTTTCGTTTCAAGCGAATGCAGGATTTGTCGCCGGATCAGTACCGCCTCAAGGCCAGGCTCTATGCCTTAGGGGCCTTTGTTTCCGGCTGCCTTTGGGCCAGTTTGTGCTATTTCTATGAGCCATCGCAAATGCTGCAGCTGCGGCTTTTTATCCTGGTGGTTCTGGTCGGCCTGTCGGTTGCCGCGATGCCGGCGGACTCGGTCTATCCGCCGGTGTACTACAGTTTTACCCTGCCTATCATTGGTGCATTGATCTATTGGTCCCTCTTTCTTTCGGAGCAGCTCAATGCGCAATTTTTCGCTGTCGCCATCGCCTTCAGCATCGTGGTTGTCATGACGGCGCGTATCTATCACCACAACATGAGGGAGATGATGGATGTGCGGGTGAAAAACCGGGATTTGCTGGAGCACCTGTCCGAAGCCAACCGCCGACTCGAAAAACTGGCCTATCTCGATCCACTCACCGGCCTGGCAAATCGCCGCTGGTTCGAAGTGCAGATGGAGGCTGCGCTCGCGCGAGCACACCGGCATCGTAGTAAATTCGCCCTGATGCTGATCGATCTGGATAACTTCAAACAGGTCAACGATTCTCTTGGCCATGACGCAGGAGATCTGTTTCTTGTCTCCATCGTGGAACGCCTGAAACATTCGCTGCGTTCCACCGACAGTGTGGTGCAAACCGTCGGCGAGATCGCCCGCTTTGGCGGAGATGAATTTACTGTGCTGCTGGAAGAGATCGACGGCGAACTGGGCGTCAATGCTGTCTGTGGGAGAATCCTGTCGTCCCTGTCGCAACCACTGGAGATAGAAGGGATCGCATTGCAGCCCTCCGCAAGTCTTGGTGTTGCCCTGTATCCCGATCATGGCGAAGAAGTGGCCGGATTGGTCCGCCATGCGGATACTGCCATGTATCAAGCCAAAAAGCGGGGCGGCAATCAGTGTTTTTTATACGGCGAGCACAGCAGGCCCCTACATCTGGGGGGGTGCGAGGGATGACCCGGTTTGGCGCAGTGCCGTGAACGGCGATCAATCCGACGGATCATGCCTGCTGGGCCTATGTCAAACTTCTGGATTGGAGCCTTGTTGCCCCCCGATAGGGCGTCGATTTGGCGGGTTGACCTCACAAAGGTCTGTGCGTATCATTTCGCATCTTCGCCTGATGGCGTTGTCCCGGACAGCGGGGTATAGCGCAGTCTGGTAGCGCGCCTGCTTTGGGAGCAGGATGTCGGGGGTTCGAATCCCTCTACCCCGACCATTCGCGGCGGAGTCGAATATGCGCCCGTAGCTCATTTGGATAGAGCATCGGCCTTCTAAGCCGAGGGTAGCAGGTTCGAATCCTGCCGGGCGTGCCATTTGGTGCAGGTAATGGTGGGTGTAGCTCAGTTGGTAGAGCCCTGGATTGTGATTCCAGTCGTCGTGGGTTCGAGTCCCATCATCCACCCCATTTTCTATGGGCCATTAGCTCAGTTGGTAGAGCAGTGGACTCTTAATCCATTGGTCGTAGGTTCGAATCCTACATGGCCCACCAATGTCGATCAAAGCCCGGACCTCGAATCCGGGCTTTGTTTTGTCTATGCCACGATTCGAGCCTACGACGAAATCAAAAGGGTAAGGTTCGACGGCGAAGCGCAGCGGAGCCGAACGCGGGCGTGAGCGCCCGCGGCCCGAAGGGCGAGGCGAAGCCGAGTCATCCTACATGGCCCACCAATGTCGATCAAAGCCCGGACCTCGAACCCGGGCTTTGTTTTGTCTATATCACACCACTGCTGTCCCGTTAACGGATGAATACGGGGGGGGCTGATTCGACCTGTTTGGTACAATATGTTTAGCAATAACCTAATCGGCTATCGGGATCCCGAGACCCGCAAACACTGTGTTTTCCTGACCCACAATTTCAAACTGGCGGCAAAGACCATTGCCGATATCTACAAGGCACGCTGTCAGGCGGCGTTGTTCTTCAAGTAGGCCAAGCAGAACCTGAAGATCAAGTCCTTCATTGGCACCAGCAGGAATGCAGTCCTGACACAGATCCGGATCGCACTGTGTGTTTATCTGCTTCTGGCCTTCTTGAAGTTTCAATCGAGTCTGGGTAGGAGCCTGAAGCAGATCCTCAGATTGCTGCAACTCAACCTGTTCGAAAAACGGGGCCTGATGGCCTTGTTGCGGGAAGATCCGCCAACTACACAGCAGGTCAATATCAATCAACTGGTGCTGTTGCGAAAGTTAACATAACAGCAGTGATATCACACATATTAGGATTGTATATTGACCCGCCTATTACCATAGCATTTGGTTGTCAGGGTAGCGGTCTTGGTTATTGGAAGTGCTTGGCTGGAATCTTTCGGCGCCGGGACAGACGGAAGTGTATGACAGGGTACAATCATGCAAAACACATTTACCAAACGTTTCATTGCTTTTCTTCTGCTGTTAGCACCGCTGTGTGTGGGTGCAACCATCATCGACAACACAGATGCCGGGTTCACGATGACGGGGACATGGAAGGCATCGCACAGCGTCCCGGGCTATTACGGGAGCGACTATCGGTATGCTGCGACGGGGAGCGGCGCGAAGTTTGCGACGTGGACCTTCAACATCGGGAGTGCGGGCAACTACAGCATTTCGGCGCAATGGGCGCCGGCGCAGGCGCCGTGGCGAGCGAGCAATGCGCCGTACAGCATCTACAACAACGGCACCCTGTTGGCGACAGTCACCAAAGACCAGACCACTGCGGGAGGGCAATTCAACCCGCTGGGCAGCTACGACCTGAACGCCGGGACGCTGGAAGTGCGGCTGACGGACAACGCCAACAACAACTACGTAGTGGCGGATGCGGTCCAGATCGTTCAGAACAGCAGCGGCGGTGGGAGCAACCAGGCGCCGAACGGAGTGATCGACAGCCCGACGGGGGCCGTGACCATCAACGTAGGCGAATCGGTGAACTTTGCAAGCACCGGAAGTGACCCGGACGGAGATACCCCGCTGAGCTACCGTTGGGAATTTGGCGACCCGGCGATCGCGGATTCCACCCAGGAAGACCCGGGTGCGGTGACCTTCAACACGGCGGGCACCTACACGGTACGATTGACGGTAACAGACGCGAAGGGCCTGGCGGACCCGAGTCCAGCGACAGTGAGCGTGACAGTCAATGAGCCGGGGTCGGGCGGAGGCGGCAGTTCATCGCCAACCATCATCGACAACACAGATGCCGGGTTCACGATGACGGGGACATGGAAGGCATCGCACAGCGTCCCGGGCTATTACGGGAGCGACTATCGGTATGCTGCGACGGGGAGCGGCGCGAAGTTTGCGACGTGGACCTTCAACATCGGGAGTGCGGGCAACTACAGCATTTCGGCGCAATGGGCGCCGGCGCAGGCGCCGTGGCGAGCGAGCAATGCGCCGTACAGCATCTACAACAACGGCACCCTGTTGGCGACAGTCACCAAAGACCAGACCACTGCGGGAGGGCAATTCAACCCGCTGGGCAGCTACGACCTGAACGCCGGGACGCTGGAAGTGCGGCTGACGGACAACGCCAACAACAACTACGTAGTGGCGGATGCGGTCCAGATCGTTCAGAACAGCAGCGGCGGTGGGAGCAACCAGGCGCCGAACGGAGTGATCGACAGCCCGACGGGGGCCGTGACCATCAACGTAGGCGAATCGGTGAACTTTGCAAGCACCGGAAGTGACCCGGACGGAGATACCCCGCTGAGCTACCGTTGGGAATTTGGCGACCCGGCGATCGCGGATTCCACCCAGGAAGACCCGGGTGCGGTGACCTTCAACACGGCGGGCACCTACACGGTACGATTGACGGTAACAGACGCGAAGGGCCTGGCGGACCCGAGTCCAGCGACAGTGAGCGTGACAGTCAATGAGCCGGGGTCGAATGCTACCGTTGTGACCGTGGACAACACCGATCCGGGATTTGCGACATCGGGAGGGTGGACAACATCGAGTTCGTCATCCGGGTATTTTGGGCAGGATTACCGTTATGCAGCGACCGGTGGAGGCAAGACGGCAAGTTGGAGTTTCACTATCGCCAGCGGCGGGAAATACGATATTTATGCCCGCTGGACAAACGACGATACATCGTCGCAGGCCAGCAATGCAAAATACAAGATAGAGAACAATGGGACTTTGATCGCAACCGTAACCAAGGATCAAAGCGAAGCAGGCGGCTGGTTCAACCTGTTGGGTTCCTATCAGCTTAATCCGGGAACCCTTGATATCAAACTGACGAACAGTGCCAACAACAGCATTGTAATCGCGGATGCAACGCGCATCGTCAAGCTGCCTGATGATATTCAGTACTATGTGGCCATCGGCGACAGTATTACCTGGGGATATGGAGACGACGATGCTTCGGACAATGTATCCGGAGACGGTCGTGATATGGGACCGGAGGCAGGAATCGGTGGATTCGAGCCGATCCTGAACGATCTGCTCACGGCCTCAACGGGGCTTCCTCATACCATCAAAAACGAGGGTCGGCTGGGTATCACGTCAAGCCAGGGTCTTGATCGTTTATTTCCCCCGGTGGATATACTCAACCGGCATCCAATAGCACAGAGATACTTGGTGTTGTTTGGGATGAACGATGCGCGGCCCTGGTTACCAGTGCCAAGCGGAAAGGGGCTGACCCCCTCGGACAGTGGTTATGCCGGAACCTTCAAAGACAACATGCAGCAGATCATTGACGCCATTAACAGCCAGGGCAAGGAGGCCATGCTGGCGAAGATTCCTATCGCACTGGGCGACAGGGCCACGGGCTCAACCTATCCTGATCCCGACAATGGCGCGCGGAGTCTTCTGATCCAGGAATACAACGTCGTGATCGACGAACTGAAGGCGATTCCGGGCAACAACATTTCGGTGGTGCCACCGGATCTATACAACTATTTCAGATCGCGCTATACAACCGAATATTTCGACAACATCCATCCGAATGGGGTGGGATATCAGGGGTTGGCGAACCAGTGGTTCAATGCCATCACACAGTAAGGTTGAGGGACATCTATGAGACGCATATTGACAATCATGTCCGCACTGATGGCCGTGCTATCGGCCTCCATAGCTTGGTCGGCGGATACCCCCATGGGTGACAGCGGGCGCTTGGAACGTGCGCGAAGTGCAACTTTTGCACCCCTTTTCCAGGCGATGAAACAAGGCGACATCGAAACGATAAAACAATACCTTCGAGGCGATACCTACGAGCAGTACCGAACATTGTTCGAACACAATAAAAAATATGGGGAGTTCCTCCGCTCCTATTACGCGGGCGCTACGTTCCGGTTGCACGACATATCCGCCCGCGCGGACAACACCTATGTGGCGAATATCTCGATCGAGTGGGGCGATGGACGGAAGGCGCGGTTCGATCTGGAAGTTTCGCCACCTAAAGGCGGTTTGGACCATAAATGGATGGTAGGCAACCCTACGCAATGATATGGCGTGGCCCGTATTGCGGAGGATTAATAAGCTCAGTGCCATAGGTTATTTCTGAATCCGTGCCTTCTGGGATGAGGAGTGGACTGTTTGGCGCTCTGGGGCAATCCACTTGCGTGGTGAGCAACAGAGGAGAGGCGAAGTAGTGGCTCCGTGTACCGTGATGATGGCAGATGGCCCCTTCTGCTGCTGTGCCGCACCGCTTGGGTGTTCATGTGATGAATTTCAGGGACAGCGATCTTGTCTTGCGACCTGATATTAGACTCAAATGTTATTAACCCGGCAACAAAATATATCGCATTCAGGGCTTCAGGCAGGCGCCGAAACAAGGCGCAGTACGCAGGCAAGGGGCATTCCCTTGCCAAGCACTGGAACGCAGGTCCGGCGCCTGCCTGAAGCCCTGAATGCGATATATTTTGTTGCCGGGTTAATAGAAAGCGTGGCGCAGCTAGCCGAAGGCGAGACGGTGGTAGGGATTCTGAAAGAGTCTGCCACCGCGCACTTTCGGCCAAAGCCGAGCTTCAACCGGCGGCCGGTCCCAATGACGTGAGCCGCCAGATACATGATTTCCTGCATCACGGTACGATCCGTCGGCGCTGTGCTCGGGACAAATTCCCAGGGGACACGCGACGTCCGCCATGCTTGCGGGTGTGTGAAGGGACGACGATATCTGTGGAGGGCTCGACCTCAACATCGGGTTCGCCCGTTGTCGAACAGCCGTTGCTGCCGATCGTCGAAGCGTTAGGACTTTGAATCGAAACGGTGGTGAAGGAAATAATTGATTTTTACTTCGAGCAGTTTGATCTGCTGGTCTTTGGCTTCGAAGGAATAGCTCAGTTCCTCGATGATTCTGATCGGATCCTCTTCTCGGAGTTATTGTCAAATCTGCTGTTTCGCAGCCAAATCAAGCGGCGGCCTGATCGTTCGTGGTTACCTCGACACCCTCTTTGAATCGGATTCCGGTTGCCACCTTCGCCAGGTAATCGAAGCCCCGTAATCGTCCCTAGTTCTTCTCAGCACACATCCCAAGTTTGAACATCATGTGCAGCATGCCATCCCATGACAGGCAGCCCTTGTATGGTTTCGTTCGATGACGAATCGTCCCAAAGCCCGATTCAATCGGATTGATCGTCCGAATGCTCTGCCAATGCTGGGCCGGAAAGTCATAGAACGCCATCAGTCCCTCCCGGTCCTTGTGCAGGCAGGTTGCGGCCTTTGGATATTTCGGTTCATAGGTCTTGATGAACAGGTCAAAAGCCTTCTCTGCCGCTTCTCGGGTCTCGGCCTGCCAGATTTCGTGCAACGCCTGTTTGGCTTTGGGCTGCGCTGATTTCGGCAGGTCATTCAGGACATTCGATGTCTTGTGTACCCAGCAGCGCTGCTGGCCGCCTTCATTGACGCCAATGATCACCAAGGCACACAGCTTGTCCTGGCCCAGTGGCTCATGGTGCCAGCTTTGGTATTCTTACGTCAATTGCCGCTTGAGTCGGGATATCATGCTGGCGGACAGTCCTCCGGCTTGTGCTCCGGTCAGTACCTTCAGCGCTTCATCCATTTCGCCGGTGGAGGCGCCTTTGAGATACAACCAGGGCAGTGCTGCTTCGAGTGATCGTGTCTTCCGTACATACGGCGGCACCAGGGCTGAACGAAAGGCCACTGGCTTGCCGGTCTTTGACCGAACCATGGGGATCCGGACGGTAACGGGACCTATCCCGGTCTGGATGTCGCGTTCAGGCAAGTAGCCGTTGCGCACGACAGCCGCTTTGCCGTCCTCGGTGCGCTCGCTGGCATGCTTGGCCACAGCAGTTCTTGCAACTCCGCTTTGAAGGCTTGCTGGATCAGTTGCCGGGCACTGGCCCTGATCAGATCATTCAGTGGATCGGCGCCTATCTCTGGACCGGTCAGTTCTATCGCGATATGCCGCTTTGTACAGTGGCGTATCTCCTATGGTTGCTTTTGATTGTTTTGCGTTGTTCCAGTCGGGACTCGACGCCCGCCAGGGATGTGTGGCTGAATCCGGCTGTCCGTGCATGGCGGAAGGGCCGGAAAAGGAGAGTATTGGAGCTTGAAAATTGTGACGGCTATCTTGACAAACATCGGTATGTGACATCTGGACACCCTTAACCCCATCGGATGCTGATATCATAGTAAAGATGTTCCTATTTTGGCCGAATAGTGTAGAAATACGGTATTCGGCTTGTCGAACTCCCGTCCATGGTGCAGAATACGAAGTTGGCAAAAGACTAGAGGGCAATTCTATGTTTTTTAAAGGAAAAAATGTTGTGGTGTCTATCGCGATGCTGGCGCTTCTGGGTGCGCTGCAGTTTGTTTCTGCGGAGCCAAAAGTGGGAGATGCGCTGGCTTCCAATGAGTATCGTATCGGACCGGAAGATGTTCTCGATATCTCGGTATGGAAGGAAGAAGATCTTCAGAAACAAGTGCTTGTCAGGCCGGATGGTGGGATATCCTTTCCGTTGGCTGGCGAGTTGAAGGCAGGCGGCAAGACGGCCCGAGAGCTTCAAGCCGAAATCACCAAGAAGATCCAGAAGTATATTCCTGATGCGGTGGTGACAGTCTCGGTCGTCAAGATTGCGGGGCTGCAGATCTACGTGTTGGGCAAGGTGAAGAAGCCTGGACAGTATACCGTTGGCCGCTATGTGGATGTGATGCAGGCGTTAACGCTCGCAGGTGGTGTGACCCCTTACGCGAACGATGATGAGATCAAGATCGTGCGCCGTGAGGGTGGGAAGGAGAAGACCTTTCTGTTCGACTATTCCGATGTCAAAAATGGCAGACATCTGGAACAAAACATCCTGTTGAAGTCGGGCGATGTCGTAGTGGTGCCCTGATGCATGCACACTCAATGTTCCTATAAGAAAATTATTTAGGCAATAGATAGCGCGGGAGGAACTCTAGTATGGGCACGAAGACTAAAAAGGGGATGGTGGCTTTTGCTATATCGACTTTGCCCCTGGGTGCGATGGCAGAGACCTGGGTCTATACGCCGATCATTACGTTAGGTGCAAGTTATGATGACAATTTTCGTCTTACGACAGCGCCGCACGGATCGGTGACCGGGGCCAACGTCAGGGCTGCTCTCGCATTTACGCGCGTCAGTGACGAACTTTCAGTCGATGGCCGTGGCGTTCTGGATTTCAATCGGTACAGCGGTGACAAGGTCCCGAATGAGAATAATCAAGCACTCTATGCAACCATCGCCAGGAGACTGGAGCTGGATACTTTCAAGCTGTTCGGTTCCTACAAACGCGACACGACGCTGAAGGATATCAATCAGGGATTCGATCTTAATGATCCAACGTTGGTGCCTGATCCGGATGCAGGTATAACGACGACTCGCATCCGTCGTAATACCTTTCGGCTGTTACCTTCCTGGAAACGTCAATTGGATGAATTGACGGATATGACGCTGGACTACGAATATCGAAATGTGAGCTATAAAGACGGTGATGTCGTCAGCCTAAATGACTACGATTCTCATCGTCTGCGAGGCACAGTGAGTCGCCATTTAACGGAACTTGATACCGGCAGTGTCTCCGTATCGTACCTGACCTACAATTCCGATGCGGCAAATGCAGATTATGACAGCTATTCCATTTCCGTCGGATTCGATCACGCCTTTGACGAAACGTTAAAGGGCGGCGCGCGCCTGGGCTGGCGTAGTACCAACAGTGATACAGGTGATGATACCGGCCTGGTGTACGAATTGCATGTCAGAAAGGACACGGAGTTGGCTATCTATAGCGCCAAGCTTGAGCGACGACTCGCTCCAAGCGGTACGGGTGATCGAAACGATACCGATCAACTTCTGTTGCAGATGAAGCGTTCCTTGTCGCCCACCCTGGATCTGAATATTCGGGCCCGGTATTTCAAGGTGGACTCAAATAACGACAATAACGATAGGGACTATCTGTCGTTCGAACCGGGAATTAGCTGGTCATTCAGGCAGTGGTGGACGCTTGGCTTTTCCTATACTTATCGTCGGCAGAAATATGATCGGGCAGCCTCGAGTGCCGATGGTAATACATTTTATTTAAGCGTAAGTTACGCAAAACCCTCTGGTCCGACAAAATGACTAAGTAGGGCACGGAATGTTAGGATTTGTTGGCAATTGAAGAAAACTCTAGAGAAGGACGATTAAAGGTGGCAGCTGAGGATAAACTGGAATTGGATGATATCGTCGGTATTTTTCGTCGGCGGAAGGCATATTTGATCTGGCCTTTCCTGCTAATTATGGCGGCGGCGGCCTATGTCGCGTTAACGCTGCCACCGGTTTACCAAGCATCTGCAAAGATTATGGTGGAGCGGCAGGAAATTCCCCGGGACATCGTGGAAACTACGGTGACTGGTTATGTGGATGAGCGTATTGAGGCGGTAGCGCGGCGTGTATTGACGGATGATAATCTATGGAAAATTGCGAAAAACCTCGATCTGTATCCGGGGGAGCGTGATCCAAACAATATTGGTGCTACCGCAGCAAGAATGCGGGCGGATATCAGCCGTGAAATGGAAAGTGTCAATGTTTCTACACGGTCTGGCCGTAGAGGGTCGGCGACAATCGCCTTCTCACTCTCTTTTGAGTATGGAGACGCGGAAAAGGCCCGTGACGCGGTCAACGCGTTGGCCGCATTGTTCGTTTCAGAAAGTCAAAAAGGACGTCTTAAACAAGCGCAGGAGGTCTCGCGCTTTCTTACCCAAGAGACTGATCGCCTGCGTAAAAAGATCACATCTTTGGAAGACAGGTTGGCGGAGTTTAAGCGCGAGCATGCGAACACCCTTCCAGGTATGTCTGCCTCAAACATCAAACTGCAGGAGTTGGCCCAGTCCGAACTGCGCGATGTCGAGAATAAAATCCAGGTACTGGAGCAGCGAAAGGCTCGTCTGGAGGTGGAGCTGGCTGCTGAGGATCCTACAGCGGGGAGTCTGTATGGCGGCAAAAAAGGTGGTTTAATGAGCCCCGAGGATCGGTTGAGTGCACTTCGCTCGCAGTATATTAGCGCATCGGCCTCCTATGCGCCCGATCATCCGGATCTGGTGCGTATGAGGCGGGAGATCAAGGCGCTGGAGAGTCAGGTGGGTGGATCGTCAAGAACTTCCAATTTGATCGACGAATATGAAGCAAACAGACGCCGATTGTCTGAGCTGCGTCAGCGGTATTCGGACGCCTACCCAGACGTCAGGAAGTTGAAAAGGAAGGTGGCGAGCCTGGAGAAACAGCTAAACCGGGAGCTTGCCGCGGGGGCAGGGCGATCAGCACGATCGAGAAGGGTGAGCAATCCACGGTACGTGACATTGAAGTCACAGCTTGAAGCGCTGGAAGTGGAGTTGCGCAATTTGCGTAAACGGCCGGCTGAGCTCAGGAAAAAGATTGAGGAATATCAGCGTCGCCTTCTCGATGCACCAGGCGTCGAGAAGGAGTACCTGGCGCTCACACGTGACTATGACGCGGCGAAGAAGAAATATCGGGAAATAAGCGAAAAGCAGGGAGAAGCCACATTGGCACAGCAGTTGGAGTCGTCTAGTAAGGGAGAGCGGTTTGTTCTCGCTCAGCCGGCGAATACGCCACTGCGCCCAATAAAGCCCAATCGGCCGGCGATTCTCATCATCGGGCTGTTCCTCGCCTTGGGAACGGGCGCCGGGTTGGCATCGGTAGCAGAATACTATGACCGGACCATTCATGGCGCGCGGTCGGTAAAAAATGTTACGGGAGCGCCCCCGTTAGTGGCCATTCCCGATATTGACGAGCTTCTTGGGCATGATAAGCCTAAGGCTAAAAAAATCCAGGATAATTCGTCTCTTGGAAAGGTAGCTCTAATACTGCTTCTCGTTGCGGTTATTGGCGTGGTGGGAATGCATTATTTCTGGAAACCGATCGACCAGTTATGGATGGAAGCGACAGGTAATGATCTTACCTCTCGGTGGGAAGATATGCTGAAGAATATCGATCGGGCTATTGGCCAAAATCTCGGGGGGAAATAACGAATGGACAGGATTTCACGAGCGCTCGATATGGCGCGCCAAAAGCGGGGTCCTTTGGTTTCAACAGGGCAGCGCGAACAGCTGGGAAAGGTCGAATATAACCAGACCAAGGTAGTGAAGGTCGACAATGAGGTATTGCGAAGAAACAAGATACTTGGGGGTATTACGGATCCACGGATCCTAGATGCCTATGGCATATTGAGAACACGGGTGCTGCAGCAAATGCGGCAGAATGGTTGGAAGACATTGGGCATTACCAGTGCGAATTCAGATGTGGGAAAAACACTGACATCCATCAACCTGGGTATAAGCATTGCGCAGGATTATAGTCATTCGGTGTTGCTCGTGGATGCAGATCTACGTCATCCCAGTGTCCATCATGCGTTTGAAGTCGACGTCAAGAAGGGGCTGGGAGACTATCTCGTAGGTAATATTACGCCGGAAGACATCATGATTAATCCCGGTGTGGAGCATTTCGTGCTCGTTCCTGGGAAAGGGGGAGGAGGCGGGACATCGGTCTTGCTTTCATCGCCTCGAATGGAGCAGTTGGTCGTGGAATTGCGAGAACGTTATCCAGAGCGATTCGTATTGTTTGATTTGCCGCCGGTGTTGGTGGGTGATGATGTGCTTGCGTTCTCACCGAACCTGGATGCGGTATTGGTGGTGGTTGAGGACGAAAGGACCCGGGACGATGAGTTAAAGCGTGCAATGGAACTTCTGGACGGTGTGGAAGTGCTCGGTACGGTTTTGAATAGGTCGGCGGAGTCGGTCAAACACTATGGGTATTATAATTAGGGTGGCGTGCACCCATGTGTTAAATCACAACAGTTAATTATTTACAGGAAGTGGTCGAAAACTCCCTGAGAAGTGGCTGTCGGCTTTAGGAGAAATGAGAAGTGTATGAAGAATTCTATGGGTTGAAGGAAAAACCGTTTGCCTTGACACCCGATCCCGCTTTCTTGTTTCTGAGTACGAAACATAAGCATGCTCTGACTCTGCTCGAGTATGGTTTGGAGAATCAGGCAGGATTTACGGTAATCACCGGCTATATCGGCTCAGGTAAAACAACGCTTGCGCGAAAACTCCTCCAGGAAATGCGCCAGGACGTCACCGTCGGTCTCGTCTCGAATTCGCAGTGCGAGTCGTTTGAAGAGTTGATGCAGTGGATCTTGTTTTCGTTTGGGCTGGACTTCAAAAACAAGAGCAAGGTCGAACTCTATCAGGTCTTCAGCGATTTCCTTATCGCCGAGTACGCAAAAAGAAAAAGAACCGTCTTGATCATCGACGAAGCGCAGCACCTTGGAGAAGAAAACCTTGAGCAATTGCGGATGCTATCCAATATCAATGCGGACAAACATCAGGTCCTGCAACTGATTTTGATTGGACAGCCGGAACTCTGGGAATTGCTTCACAATCCGCGCCTCGAACAGTTCGTGCAGCGCATCTCTGTGGACTACCATCTGGAACCCCTCGATCAGGACGAAGTGAAGGAATATATCCAGCATCGGCTTGCGGTGGCTGGTGGCTCACCGGATATCTTTGAGGAAGACACCTACGAGATCATCTGGCGTCATACCAACGGTGTGCCCCGTCTGATTAATCTGATCTGCGATACCGCACTGGTATACGGGTTTGGTGATCAGAAGGCGCATCTCGATGCTGACCTTGTCAGGGATGTGATTCGAGACAAACGCCGAAGCGTGGCACCCCTGAAAAACAAGAATGTTGTGTTACATGGGCGAGACAAATTTGCCAGTCAAGGAAATAGCCGTCGTGACGCTAAGAAAAAGAAGAAGCGGCGTTCGACGATTGAGAAGTGGAACGATCTGTAGCCACCTCAGTCAGGCGCCGCAGGGGCTCTTAATTTCAAAAAAGCATTATCTTGTAATGGCGTAGTTGGCCCGGCGGGCGATGACAGCGTCGTGTAGGGATCGAGATGGGCACCTTCAATAGTTCAATGTATCGATTTCGTAGGAACGGATTATGAAAGCAGTCATATTGGCAGGTGGTTTAGGGACAAGAATATCAGAAGAGACCTCGATTCGGCCGAAGCCCATGGTAGAGATCGGGGGTATGCCGATTCTGTGGCATATCATGAAGATCTATTCCGCGCATGGCATTAATGATTTCATCATTTGTCTGGGCTATAAAGGATACGTTATCAAGGAGTATTTCTCGAATTACTTTCTGTACATGTCCACCGATGTAACCTACGACTTTAAGAACAACAGCAAGGAGATTCATGCGCACAATGCCGAACCTTGGCGTGTAACGCTTGTCGAGACCGGATTGAACACCATGACGGGCGGTCGGTTAAAGCGGGTGAGGAATTATCTGGACGATGATGAGCCGTTCTGCCTGACCTATGGCGACGGTGTAACCAACGCCAATATCAAGGAAGAGATCGCCTTCCACAAAAAGCATGGTCTCAAGGCGACTCTCGTCGGCGTTCAACCTCCCGGGCGGTTTGGTGCATTCACCCTGCACCAGGGGGAGGGGCGAATCGAGTCTTTCCGGGAGAAACCGGACGGGGATGGTGCATGGGTCAATGGTGGCTTTTTTGTATTGGATCCCTCGGTTATTGACTATATCGAGGGGGATTCGACGGTATGGGAAAAAGCCCCGATGGAGCGTCTTGCTCACGAGGGACAATTGGCCGCTTTTCGGCACGAGGGCTTCTGGCAACCCATGGACACCCTGCGTGACAAGCAATACTTGGACAGCTTGTGGGAGTCTGGTGAAGCGCCATGGAAACTGTGGTAGGGTCTGAATTTATTATTATTAACCTGGTGCACTGGGCTCTGGACATCCCGCATAGACCGACCCTCATGACGGTGGGGCTTGTTTGGTTGCCGTTGGCGCGATCGTCAAAAGGTGGTCGTAGAACCGCTGGGCCACCACCGAGAGGCGCTTGCCCTTTGGGTAGACCAGATACCAGTGTTTTTCCAGTGGAAACCCCTCCACGTCCAATACCACCAATGGACTTTCAGTTCCTTCCAGCGAGAGGGTGTGGCGGGAGAGCACGGCCACGCCAAGCCCACCTGCCACCGCTTGCTTGATGGCCTCGTTACTGCCAAGTTCGAGGCGCACCTTGGGACTCAAACCATAGGATTCGAACAGCCGCTCCGCCGCCTTACGGGTACCGGAACCGGGCTCACGCAAGATGAAAGGCTCCTCCAGCAAGCGGGCAAGGGAAATATGGGATGCGCCAGCGAGGGGATGGTTGCGGGCCGCCATCACCACCAGTGGATTTGGCATGAAGGGCTGGGCCTCCACATCGACGCCATCGGGTGGTTGCCCGAGAATATAGAGATCGTCCTGATTGGTGGCCAGACGATCGAGCAAGCGTTTCCTGTTCGTAACCTCCAATTCCACCTCGATACCGGGATAGCGGTCGCAGAATGCGCCCAGCACGCGGGGAGCAAAATATTCGATGGTGGTAACCACCGCCAATCGTAGCCGTCCCTGTTTGAGGCCCTGTATGTCGTCGATGGCCATCTCCAGCCTTTCCAGGCTTTCCGAAATCTCACGACACGATTCATAGAGTACATTCCCGGCCGGGGTGAGGTAGACACGTTTCCCCACCTGTTCGATCAAGGGCAATCCCACTGCATCCGTCAGTTTTTTCAGTTGCATAGACACGGCGGGCTGGCTCAGAAACAGGGATTCCGCTGCCCGGCTGATACTGAGGTGTTCCGCGATTGCCTTGAAGACCTTGAGTTGCCGCAAGGTAAGATGCATGTCGATCTCCAACAAGGTATAACCTAATACTTATATTATATATCAAAAATATTTACTTTTAATTATGTGAATGACCGTCTATATTTCCTTGCCAGTTCCGGGGGATAAGGAGATCCTGGATTTCCGGCATCTTGCAAGGACTATCTAATTTACTCACGAGGAAAATCATCATGGCACTAGACCAGTCAGCACGTTATTCGGATCTCAGCCTGAAAGAAGAGGATCTCATCGCCGGTGGCAAACACATCCTGTGCGCCTACAAGATGAAGCCAAAGGAAGGACATGGCTATCTCGAAGCTGCGGCGCACTTCGCTGCTGAGTCTTCTACCGGCACCAACGTGGAGGTCTCCACTACCGACGACTTCACCAAGGGTGTGGATGCGCTGGTCTATCACATCGACGAGGCTACGGAGGATATGCGCATTGCCTATCCCATCGAGCTGTTCGACCGCAACGTCACCGACGGCCGCATGATGCTGGTCTCCTTCCTCACGCTGACCATCGGTAACAACCAGGGCATGGGTGACATCGCCTACGCCAAAATGATCGACTTCTTCATGCCGCCGCGCGCCATCCAGTTGTTCGACGGTCCGGCCAAGGACATCTCCGACCTGTGGCGCATCCTCGGGCGGCCCATCAAGGACGGCGGCTACATCGCCGGTACCATCATCAAGCCCAAGCTGGGCCTGCGTCCGGAGCCCTTCGCCGAGGCCGCCTACCAGTTCTGGCTGGGCGGCGACTTCATCAAGAACGACGAACCCCAGGGCAACCAGACCTTTGCCCCCGTCAAGAAGGTGATGCCCCTGGTGGCCGACGCCATGCGGCGGGCTCAGGACGAGACGGGCGAGGCCAAGTTGTTTTCCGCCAATATCACGGCGGATGATCATTTCGAAATGTGCGCCCGCGCTGACTTTATTCTGGAGACCTTCGCCGAGAACGCGGATCACGTCGCCTTCCTGGTCGATGGTTTTGTGGGCGGTCCGGGCATGGTCACAACGGCCCGGCGTCAGTATCCGAACCAGTACCTCCATTACCACCGCGCCGGTCACGGCATGATCACCTCGCCGAGCGCCAAGCGTGGTTATACCGCCTTCGTGCTGGCCAAGATGTCCCGCCTGCAGGGCGCCTCCGGCATCCATGTCGGCACCATGGGCTATGGCAAGATGGAAGGCGAGGCCGACGACCGCATCATCGCCTACATGATCGAGCGTGACAGCGTGGACGGTCCCGTCTATCACCAGGAATGGTATGGCATGAAGCCCACCACCCCGATCATCTCCGGCGGCATGAACGCGCTGCGTCTGCCTGGTTTCTTCGAGAACCTGGGTCACGCCAACGTGATCAACACCGCAGGCGGCGGTTCTTACGGTCATATCGACAGCCCGGCGGCGGGGGCCATCTCCCTGCGTCAGGCCTACGAGTGCTGGAAGGCCGGCGCCGATCCGATCGAGTTTGCCAAGGAGCACAAAGAATTCGCCCGCGCATTCGAGTCCTTCCCGCACGATGCCGACGCCCTCTATCCGGGCTGGCGCGAGAAGCTGGGCGTGCACAAGTAAGCGATTGTCCGTTTCCAGTATCGAGAGCCCCCGCTGGTCGGGGGCTTTTTTATCCCGGCAATTCAACCGAGCACAGGACCATGAGCGATATCGAGCAATACAAGATCAAGGCAGAACCCTTCTACCAGCCCCAGGGCAACGAGGTGGAACTCTACGATGCGGCCTACGCCCGCCGTCTTCCGGTGATGGTGAAGGGGCCGACCGGCTGTGGCAAGTCCCGTTTCATCGAATACATGGCCTGGCGGCTGGGCAAGCCCCTGATCACCGTGGCCTGCAATGAGGACATGACCGCCTCCGACCTGGTGGGCCGTTACCTGCTGGATGCCCAGGGCACCCGTTGGGTGGATGGGCCACTGACCACCGCGGCCCGGATCGGCGCCATCTGCTATCTGGACGAGGTCGTGGAAGCGCGCCAGGACACCACCGTGGTGATCCATCCTTTGACCGATCATCGCCGCAACCTGCCCCTCGACAAGAAAGGCGAAGTGGTGGAAGCGCACCCGGACTTCCAACTGGTGATCTCCTACAATCCGGGTTATCAAAGCCTGATGAAGGACCTCAAGCAGTCCACCAAGCAACGCTTCGTGGGCATGGACTTCGACTACGCCCCGGCCGACCTCGAGGCGGGCATCGTCTCGAAAGAGACGGATATCGATGCAGACACCGCGGCGAAACTCGTTCAAGTGGGCGAGGCGGCCCGTAATCTGAAGGGGCACGGCCTGGACGAGGGGGTCTCCACCCGGCTGCTGGTGTATGCCGCTGGCCTCATCAGTGAGGGCATCGCCCCGCGCGATGCCTGCCGAATGGCGCTGGTACGGCCCATCACCGATGATGCGGATATCCGCTCAACCCTCGATCACGCCATCGACGCGGTGTTCGAGTAACCACTGTCGGCGCCCCCCGTGGGCGTGGATGATCTGAGAGGGGTGGAGCCATGAGCCTGAGTGAAGAGCAACGAGCGGAATATCGGGAACAACTGAGTTGCAGCTTTCCCGAACTCGAAGAGGTGTTCGGCGACTGCATGGAAGAGGCGGCGGCGTTGTTGACGGCGGAAGGGATCAAATCCTACCTGGACGGCGCCTCCCTCATCTGCATGATCGGGCGCGGTTTCGAGCCAGTGCTGGTCTATCTCGAGGAGATGCCGCAGGTCGCGGCGCGGTTGGACGAATCGACCCTGTCGCGGGTGTCGCAATCGGTGTGGCAGATCTCCCGCTCACCCAACGGCAAGGCAATCCTCCCGTTTCTACAGAGCCTTGCAGAGGCCGCCCGGCGCCTGGGCAGCGTAGGGCAGTTCGAGCGCTATATCGAGATCGTCTTCGACATGATGGAACGCACCACCGGCTCCATTCATGGCTTCCATACCACCATCCCCAGTCCCAGCCTGCCCGACCTGCTCGAACATATACCCTATCTTCTCAGTCAACTCCCCCTCGATGGACTGAAGAACTGGGTGGAGTACGGGGTACGCAACTACAAGACCCATCCTGAGCGCCAGAAGGACTATTTCAGTCTTCAGTCCGCTGACAGCCGCGCGGTACTGCAACGGGAGCGTCACGGCACCCTGTTTGCCGACAACGAGCGCAAGTTGTCACTCTACCTGCGCGCCCTGTGGGGAGAGAAGGACCACTTCGTGCCCTACTCGGAGGGGTTCGACGAACTGCGCAAGCCACAGCCCTACTACAATGCACTCGGTATTCGGATACCGGACGTCTATGACGATCGCGCCGGCGTCAGCGGCATCGACCGCTATCGCGCCCTGCTGGCCCATATCGCCGCACACAAGCGTTGGAGCAGCGCCATCTTCGCTGACAACTACAGCCCCTTCCAGCGCATCGCCATTGAGATCTTCGAAGACTGCCGCATCGAGACCCTGGCGATGCGGGAGTATCCCGGCCTGCGCCGACTGTGGCTCGCCCTGCACCCCTTTCCAGGCGAAGAGGACTGCAATCCGGAGAAAGAGTCCTGCATCCGTCACCGCCTGGCCATGTTCTCCTACGCGGTCCTCAACCCCAACCACCCGTATCGCAATGGCGACCTGCTGGAGTTCGTGGAGCGCTTTCACCAGGCCCTCGCCGGAGGTGAATCCAGCATGGAAGAAATCGCTGCTCTGGCTGTCTCCTTTATCGCCCGTACCCGCCGTCAGTCGGACCTGCAGGCAAACGTCCGTTTCGAAGACACCGAGGTGGACTACCGTGACGACAACCGTCACCTGTGGAAATTCATCGAGGAGGGTGACGAGGAAGAGATGTTCGAGGCGGAACAGAAATCCAAAAAGTCCGAGGACAAACTGGAGGGACTGCCGCCACGCCACTACCCCGAATGGGACTACCAGACCCGCACCTACCGACCCGACTGGGTCAGTCTCTACGAGGGCCTGCATCCCTCCGGTGACCCGGCCTTCATCGACACCCTGCTGCAGCGGCATGCGGCGCTGGCCAAGCGGCTCAAACGGGTGCTCGACCTGCTCAAGCCGCAGCAATATGTCCGCATCCGTTATCAGGAGGAGGGCAGCGAGCTTGATCTCGACGTGGCGATTCGTTCACTGATCGATTTCAAGAGCGGGGCCAACCCCGATCCGCGCATCAACATGAGCCACACCCACGCGGGACGCGACATCGCCGTCACCCTGCTACTGGATCTATCCGAATCCCTTTCGCAAACCGTGCCGGGCAGCGAGCAGACGATTCTCGAACTGAGCCAGGAAGCGGTAGCCCTGCTGGGATGGGCGATCGACAACCTGGGAGACGAGTTCGCCATCGGGGGCTTCTCGTCGAACACCCGCCACGAAGTCCGCTATCAGCATATCAAGGGCTTTACCGAACCCTGGGGGGAGACCGTCAAGGCGCGGCTGGCGGCGATGGAGGCGGGCTGGTCCACCCGCATGGGGGCCGCCATGCGTCATGCGGCCCATTATCTCGGCGCCCGCCGGGCGGACAAGAAACTGCTGCTGATCCTCACCGATGGCGAGCCCTCGGACATCGACGTCGACGACGAGCGCCTGCTCATCGAGGATGCCCACCGGGCGGTGCAGGAGCTGGACCGTGACGGCATCTATACTTATTGCATCAATCTCGATCCGCGCGCGGACGAGTACGTGGGCGACATCTTCGGCAGACAGTACATGGTGATCGACCGTGTGGAGCGCCTGCCGGAAAAACTGCCGGAGCTGTTTCTGTCCCTCACCAAATGACCCTCCGGTCCCGCCACCATGAAGATGACGGCTAATGTACAAAAGTGGCTGATGGCGTTTGCAGATATTGCGGGCAGTACGCATCTCTACGAAGCCTTGGGCGATGTGGCGGCAAAATCGCTCGTGACCGATCTGCAATCCGCCATCGCGCGTGTGATCCGGCGCCACGGCGGCCAGGTGCAGGAGATTGTGGGAGACGAGGTGCTGTTCCGTTTCCGGGAGGCCGACGCAGGCGCCGCCTGCGCCTGTGATATCCAGTGGACCACGGAGGCCTTTGGCGACCGCAGCGGTAAACCCCTGACGGTGCGTATCGGTCTGCACTATGGCAGGGTGATCATGGAAGATGGCCGCTTGTTCGGCGATGCCCTCAATACGGCGGCCCGTGTGGCGGACATTGCCCAGGGTGGCCAGATCATCGCCACCGAAGAGGTGATCCGGCGATTGCAATCCCCCATGAAGACACAGGCAAGACGCTTCGACGAGGTAACGGTGAAAGGGAAACGGCACCCGCTGGTGGTCTTCGACTTGCCCTGGAAAGCGCCGGATCTCACCGAAATCCGCACATTGCCACAGGGCTCGGGGTTTTCACCTCCCTGCCTGACATTGCAACACGACGGTCAGCGATATGCGCTGAGGATGGGGCGTGCATTCACCCTTGGCCGGGACGCCGGCTGTGATCTGGTGACAAGCGGGACGCTCGTCTCGCGCCGGCATGCGACGATCGACCTCAACCGTGGCCGTTTCATGTTCACCGACACCAGCACCAACGGCTCCTACATCCGGGGACAGGGTGGAGAGGCGGTCTATCTGCGGCGCGAGGGTATGCCGCTCTCCGGCCGGGGCGAGATCGCATTAGGCGCCCCCTTCGACGCGGCCTCGGCCCCCGTCGTCATGTACGAACATTCCGCCGCCGACGACCGTTGACGCCAATTCCTAGCCCGGATTATTCATGAAGTCGCTTGCGCCCTTGCTTGATCCTTGTCCACACAGGGAATTTTCCTTCCTCGGCAATACAGCCCGTATTCCACTCGGTCGGAAAATCCCCTGTGCGGACAATTCTCTGCGCAATCATCGCGGCGATTCATGAATAATCCGGGCTAGTAAGTATCCCCTGGCTTTGCCGGGTTATTAACCCGGCAACCAAATATTGATATAATATTGTCTCCTTGAGCGAGGAGGCATTGATGGAAAAGAGTGATGCACGCAAGCTTCCACTGGAGGCACTGAACGAGCGTCGGAGAAGAGCGGTGAA
>Ga0256841_1000873_pt1 | contig 28410 bp, 28 predicted proteins | sample 356308metaG_FD_185971 | JGI IMG/M metagenome (GOLD analysis project Ga0256841, IMG submission 185971) | Hydrothermal vent microbial communities from Mid Atlantic Ridge, Atlantic Ocean - 356-308 | ecosystem: Environmental > Aquatic > Marine > Hydrothermal vents | place: Atlantic Ocean: Mid...
GGCGCTGATTTTAGCCGGCTGCGGTCAAAAGGGCCCACTGTATCTGCCAACCCCAGAGCAAGAGAAAAAACAGGAAAAACATTAAGTGGATTATTTTCAGTATCAACAAGACCAGCTTTTTGCCGAACAGGTACCAGTGGCGGAAATCGCCGCTCAACACGGCACCCCGGCTTACATTTATTCCCGTGCAACCTTGGAGCGCCATTGGCGGGCTTTCGACCAGGCTTTTGGAGAATTTCCCCACCAAATCTGCTATGCGGTCAAGGCCAACTCCAATTTAGCGGTGCTCAATGTGCTGGCCCGTTTGGGATCAGGATTCGACATCGTGTCCGGGGGCGAGCTGGCACGAGTGCTGAAGGCCGGCGGCGATCCCGCCAAAGTGGTCTTCTCCGGCGTCGGCAAAACCGAGGCGGAATTGCGCCAAGGTTTGCAAGCCGGGATTGGTTGCTTCAACGTGGAAGTCCAGGGAGAACTGGACCGGCTCAACCGGATTGCCGGAGAATTGGGCGTCAAGGCACCGGTATCGTTGCGGGTCAATCCGGACGTGGACGCCCAAACCCATCCTTACATCGCCACGGGGTTGAAGGAAAACAAATTCGGCATTGCGCCCCACGCAGCGCTGGATGAATACCGGCGCGCCGCCGGGCTGCCCCATATCGAAATCGTTGGACTTGATTGTCATATCGGCTCTCAATTGACCAATCTTTCACCGTTTCTGGATGCCTTGGAACGGGTGTTGGATCTTGCCGGTCAACTACAATCCGAAGGGATTGCCTTATCCCATCTCGACTTGGGCGGCGGCCTGGGTATCCGCTACCGGGACGAAACACCACCAGAGCCAGCGGAATATGTCGGCGCGATTTTGAATCGCCTTGAAGACGAGAAATACACGATTTTTCTGGAACCGGGACGGTCCATTGCCGGCAATGCCGGGATTTTGGTGACCCGGGTGGAATATCTCAAGTACACGCCGGCCAAGTGTTTTGCCATTGTCGATGCGGCGATGAATGATTTGCTGCGCCCCGCTTTGTATGATGCCTGGCAAGATATTATTCCAGTCCAAAAACACCAGGATATTCCCGGGCGACAGGTGGACGTGGTAGGACCGGTTTGTGAAACCGGCGACTTTTTGGGCCGGGAGCGCTTTTTGTCATTGCGGGAAGGAGACTTATTGGCGGTACGTTCGGCGGGCGCTTACGGTTTTGTCATGAGTTCCAATTACAATTCCCGACCCCGGCCTGCAGAGATTATGGTATCGGGCGATCAAGCCTATGTGGTGCGGGAGCGCGAATCGGTGGAAGACTTGTGGCGGGGAGAACGGTTGTTGCCATGAAATTTTCTAAAATGCAGGGGCTGGGCAATGATTTTGTGGTGATTGATGGCATCAATCAGCCGGTCTCGCTCACGCCCAGTAAAATCCGCCGCCTGGCGGACCGGCACTTTGGAGTGGGGTGTGACCAAGTTTTACTGGTAGAGCCGGCGTCCAACCCCGGGGTGGATTTCCGCTACAGGATATTCAATGCCGATGGCTCGGAAGTCGCCCAATGTGGCAATGGCGCCCGTTGCTTTGCCCGCTTTGTCCGGGCCAAGGGATTGATTGACCGGGATGTGATCCGGGTAGCTACCACCGCTGGACAAATGATATTGGAAATTAACGGGAACAAGGTCAAGGTAAATATGGGCGTTCCCCGCTTTGCGCCACCGGAAATCCCTATGGCTGTGGCCGAAGAAGCCAGGGAATACACCATAAAGATCGAAGAACATCTGTGGCGTTTTGGCGCGGTTTCTCTTGGCAATCCCCATGCCGTCATCACCGTGCCCGCGGTGGAAAAAGCGCCGGTACAGGAAATCGGCGCTAAGATAGAAAGTCATCCTCTGTTTCCCGAGCGGATCAATGTGGGCTTTATGGAAGTGCTCGATTCACATGCGATTCGCCTCAGGGTCTTCGAGCGCGGCACAGGAGAAACCCTGGCTTGTGGCAGTGGCGCTTGCGCCGCCGTGGTAATTGGCATTGAGCAAGGCAAAATTCGATCCCCAGTCAAAGCAGCGCTGCCGGGCGGAACCTTGGAAATCGAATGGTCAGGACGGGGGACAAGCGTTATGATGACAGGGCCGGCGGAATTTGTATTTGAAGGGGAGATAGCATTATGAGCCGGAAAACCAAGCAACAAGGTCAATCCCCCGCTTTATCAGAAGAGCAGGTGGCTGACTTTCTGGCTTCGCACCCTGATTTTTTTTCCCACCACCCCAGTTTGCTGGAAAATTTATCTCTTTCTCATGAATGTGGCCCGGCAGTCTCTTTAATCGAACGCCAAGTAGAACAGTTGCGCCAAAAGAATCTCAACCTGCGCCATCAGCTCAACAACCTGATCCAGGTGGCGCGGGATAACGATGCGCTGCTGGCAAAGCTTCACGTTCTGACACTGTCACTGTTGCAAGCGGACACTTTGACTGATGTGGTAGCTGCCGTGGAAGACACATTACGAACCCATTTTTTGGCGGAATGGGTAACGCTGAAAATTTTTGCCGGCGGGCCCGATCTGCCTTTGTCTGGCGTATTTGCCGCGCCCTATCATGTGGAGTTGTTTCAGACCGTGATGGAAGAAGGCGCGCCCTACATTGGCCCGCCCACACCAAGCCAAGTAGCGTTTTTGTTTCCTTCGGAAGATGAAATCCGCTCATGCGCCCTGATTCCTCTCCGCCAACCTTCGCTGACGGGCATCTTGGCCATTGGCAGCCGGGACTTGGAGCGCTTTACTCCCAATCTGGGAAAAGTAATATTGGCCCGCTTGGGGGAAGTGATAGGCACACGCTTGAACGGTTTAATCCATCACTGTCTGGTTCCTGAGTGAACGCACAACCAGAATCCTGGCTGGAGCAATTTCTCGAAGTGTTACGCAGCCAGCGGCAGGCTTCGCCTCATACGGTCAAGGCTTATGCCCGTGACTTGAATGCCGTTTTATGCTTTTTCCGTAAGCTAGGCTTGCAATCGTGGGCGGAACTCAATGATGCCATGGTACGTCAATATATAAGTGAAAGAAGCCGGCACGGGATCAGTTCCCGGAGCTTGCAAAGAGAACTGTCGGCGCTGCGCAGTTTTTTTGACTTTTTGGTTAAGCAGCGCCGGGTAAACGGCAATCCCACCCGCCATGTAAAATCCCCCAAGGCGCCGCAGAAACTGCCCAAAACCTTGAATGTGGATGGTGTCACGGCATTGCTGGAAGCCAAGGCAGTAACAGATTTGGAGGTTCGCGATCAAGCCATGTGGGAGGTATTTTATTCCAACGGCATCCGGTTGAGTGAATTGGTAGAATTAAACCTGGAAGATGTTGATTTACATGAGGGTTCCATTTTGGTGCGCTCGGGGAAGGGCAGTAAATCGCGGCTCTTGCCTCTCGGCCGATGCGCCCGCGAAGCGTTGCAAAAGTGGTTGCAAATACGTAGCCAAATGGCGCAGCCCACGGAAAAAGCATTGTTTATCAGCCGCCGGGGCACCCGCCTCAGCGGCAGGAATATTCAGCTAAGGCTGAAGCAATGGGGGAAACGATTAGGGTTTGAGCAACCGTTATACCCCCACCTGCTCAGGCATTCGTTTGCCAGCCACTTGTTGGAAGCCAGCGGGGATTTGAGGGCGGTCCAGGAGCTATTAGGGCATGCCGACATTGCCACGACGCAAATCTACACCCATTTGGATTTTCAGCACTTGGCGCAAGTGTATGACCGGGCCCATCCACGGGCAAAAAAACGCAAATAACCCCATGGAAATTTGCTAACCTATGGGGAGTTTTACATAATTTTTATAGATAAGCTTACAGGTATAAGCCGCTAAAATTAATAGGTTTTCACAAATTTGATTAAGGAGCCTCTGACTTAATCAGAGGCTCCTGCGGCAGATGGAGGTGCCGCCAAAGTCAGTTACTGTAAGTGATTGACTTTGTTAGAAAAACAAAAATCGCAATTTTTGTTTTTTCGCTCTCTGAACAAGCCAAGGATGACTTGTTCAGAGGTTTCTTAATTTATTATTGATAACGTTGAGGATCATGTAATGGTCTCACCTCATCCTACAGACTCTGAAACCACTTTAAACGAAGAACTCGAGGATCTGGGAGAACTCGAAGAAGAAACCTCGGGGGAAAAGCGATTACTGTGGAAATTTATCAGTTTGGTTGCCGTCGTTGTTCTGGCGCTGTTCGCCTTGGGGTACTATTGGACATTTCCTTGTTTTGTCCCTCCCACTTACGATGTAACCCAAGTGGCACTCAAGGAAACCGGGCTGACCGATCCCAAGGAATTGCCCGTTGGCGCAAGGACAGCAGCCGCGCTTATCCATAATATGGACTATTTAATGAGCAAACAAGGCGGCTATTTAACTAATGATGTGACGCCACCCAGTATTTTTCTCGACAACATGCCCAATTGGGAGTTTGGCGTAGTGGTCGCTTCCCGGGATCTGGCAACCGCTCTTCGTAACCATCTTTCCCGGGCCCAATCCCAATCGCAAGAAGACAAGGATTTGGGTATCGGCGAACCTTACTATTACTTTGAAACCGATTCCTGGATTTTGCCAACGACAGAAAGTCAATATCAAAAAGGTATTTCAGCATTTCGCCGTTATATCTCCCGCTTGAGAGAACACCGGGCGCCCTTTTATCCCCGGGCAGACAACTTGACGCAATATATTGAAATTCTCGCCAAACGATTAGGCAGTTATACCCAGCGTTTGAGCGCCAGCAGTTCGGTACACGAAGAAGCGGCTCTGATTATCCGGGGCAAACCATCCACGGCGTTTACGCCCATGGAGCGCACTCCCTGGTTGGAAGTGGACGATAATTTTTACGAGGCCAGAGGGTATTGTTGGGCATTGCTCCATATTATGCGGGCTATCGAACAAGACTTTCACGATATCCTGAAATTGAAGGCGGCGGAAACCCCCATACACCAGATCATCCGTGAGCTGGAATCCACCCAAGCCAAGATATTGAGTCCGGTGGTTTTAAATGGCAGCGGATTTGGGGTTTTTGCCAACTATTCGTTGACCTTGGCAACGTATATCGCCCATGCCAACGCGGCCTTGATCGACCTTAGGGATTTACTCAGCGTCTAAACAAATGGCAACACCCAAAATTCATCCGGAGATTCAAAAGAACCTCAAGGAAATCAGCACCTGGCAGCGGATTTTCTATATGGCCGTGTTCATTTTCATCGTCGGGTTTGTGAGAGCCCTTCTTTGGGCAGTCATTGCTTTCCAAGCGGTGACCAAGCTTCTCACCGGCACGGTCAATCCCAACGTTTGCCAGCTTGGAGCTAACTTGGCGACTTATCACTACCAAATTATGCTCTTTTTGACATTCAATACGGATGAAATGCCTTTTCCATTTGCAGAACTGTAGATTAATCGCAGAGGTTGTGGTTTTTGCAAGGATTGATTGTCCATTGCAGGCAAAGAGGAAGAAGGCTTCAGCCTTATTAGCCTTGGGATAATGATGATCAAAAAAACCGCAGCCTCTGCAGATTCATGGGAAAAACGCATTCAATTTGCCAATACGATGATAGGCTGGATATTCATCCGTTTCAGCAACTGGGTCGCACTATCGATTTGTGCTTTGGAATTGAGAGGGCCTAACCGGACCAAATAAAAGGTTTTGCCTTGTTTCCGGGTTTGCTGGATACCCGGTGGTGGCAGCTCATAGGCATCTAGATACTGTTTTAGCTTTTCTGCATTACTTTTGGCAGCGAAAGCCCCTACCTGTAAAAAAACGGGTTGGTCCAGCGATTCCCCGGCATCTATCACCTTGACCTCCACCGGCGCTGTGCCGGTTTTGTCCATGCCCAGCTTTACCGCGGCGGCATAAGACAAATCAATCAAACGGTCTTTATGAAAGGGTCCCCGGTCATTGATTTTGACCACGATACTGCGGCCGTTTTGCAAGTTGGTCACGCGGGCAAAACAAGGAATGGGCAAGGTTTTGTGGGCAGCCGTCAAGGCAAACATGTCGTAAGATTCGCCGGAAGCGGTGGGCTTGCCGTGAAACTTCCGGCCATACCAGGATGCCAGGCCCCGGGCTGTATAACCATGGCTGTCTCTCATTACCCGGTAGCGCTGGCCAAGCACTTGGTAACTATCAGGATTGCCCGAGCGGCTGGGAGGCAGGTAATGAGGAATGGGTTCACTGATGCTGGATATATCAACCGGTTTGAGCGGTGGACCGTCGCCCGATTGGTAACTGCACCCAGTCACTGCAAGTCCCAAAAAAAGACCACATGGTTTAATCCGCATTACTTGCCTTCCTGCTGAAAACGCTCACGAATGGCCTGGCTAAGTTGATGAACTGCCATGGCGTATAACGGGCTGTGATTGTAACGGGTAATGACATAAAAATTGGTGAATCCCAGCCAATATTCCGCACCATTTTTACCGTCCAGTTTGAAGACATTGGCCTTGAGTTTTGGCGGATAGTTGTCTTCCAAAGGGAGTCCCTTGGCTTTTAAGAAGGCCAGCGTATATTGGGCTTTGAGCGTCTCGTTGGCTAATGCTGGCGCGGGTTTTGACAACTTTACTGCCACCGGTTGGTTGGGACGCCAACCATGGGCGGTAAAATAATTGGCGACACTGGCAATGACATCACCGGGATTGGTCCAGATATCCCGTTTGCCATCTTGATCGAAATCCGCCGCATACCGCCGGTAACTGCTGGGCATAAATTGAGGCCAACCCATGGCGCCGGCATAGGAACCCTGGGGTTGGCGCGGATCAAGGCTCTCTTCCCGGCTCAAAAGCAGAAAGTGTTCCAATTCCTTGCTGAAGAAGGCCGCACGCCGGGGATAGGCGAAGGCCAAGGTGGACAAGGCGTCAAGCACGCGGAACGAACCGGTTCGAGTACCGTAAAAGGTTTCTACCCCAAGAATGGCGGTAATGATATGCGGCGGCACCCCATAGGCTTGTTCAGCCTTGTCGAGAAGGGCATGATGTTGGTGCCAGAAGTTAACGCCATGACTGATTCGCTTTTCCGTCAAAAAGATATGTCGGTATTCGTGCCAGGGTTTTGCTTCCGCCGGACGGCTGATAGCCTTGAGAATGCTTTCTTTGATTTGCGCGTCGAGGAGAATTTGCTTCAACTGCTCCCGGGAAAAGCCGTGCTTGCCGCTGATATCAGCCAGGAACGATTCCGCCAGGGGATATTCTTCCAGGGAAAGCCCCATGGTCCAGACGGGAAACAGCAATAACGATAACAACAAAACCGATTTTTGCATTATCTGCCGCCGAATTACTTGATGGCGACCATCCATCTCGCTCATATTCTCGGAATAAAGACTGGAAAATCTCATTAAGGCATCGGTATGGTCGGTATGGAAAGTAGCTAAATTTTTATAGGCACATTTCATCAAGATGGCACCAATTTACGATGGGTGTGTAGCGACATCATAATACCAAAGCCTGCCAAAAGTGTGACCATGGAAGTGCCGCCATAACTGATCAGTGGCAGGGGAACGCCAACTACCGGCAAAATCCCGGCCACCATCCCGACATTCACAAATACGTAGACAAAAAAGGTAAATGCCAGGCTGCCTATCAACAATCGGCTGAAAGTATCTTGGGCCTGAAGCGCCATTACAAAGCCACGGCCGATAATGGCCAGATACAAAACCAACACGCTAAGGCAGCCGATTAAACCGAACTCCTCCGCCAATACGGCGAATATGAAGTCTGTGGAAGGCTCCGGCAAGAACTCCAAATGTGACTGGGTACCCGCCAGCCAACCCTTCCCGGATAAGCCACCCGAACCGATGGCGATTTTGGCCTGAATGGTGTGATAGCCGCGCCCCAGGGGATCTTGCTCCGGGTTTAAAAACATTAACACCCGGTCCCGCTGATAGTCATGCATGAAATGCCAGGCAAGCGGCAACAACGCGGCACCACCAACAATCAAGGCAATTAACAAGCGCCAGGAAAGCCCGGCCAGGAACAGGACGGCAAATCCCGAGCTGCATACTAACAAAGCCGTTCCCAGATCAGGTTGTTTGGCAATCAGCAAGGCCGGCACCAGAATCAAAAGACCGGCAAGCGCAATTTCCCTGGCTTGGGGCGGCAGGGGCCGATCCGATAAAAAGCGGGCGACCATTAAGGGTGTAAATATTTTTACGAACTCGGAGGGCTGAAATCGGACAAAACCCAGATCCAGCCATCGTTGCGCTCCTTTTCCGATATCTCCCAAGAGTAACACCGCCACCAGCAAAACCATGCCAACGCCATACATGACAGCACTCCAGCGGTAAAAGGTTTTGGGATGCACTTGGGCCAAAAGAAAGAGTGAGGTAAAGGCGATAGTCAGTCGGATGCCTTGCTTCCCTACCAACTTCATGTCGCCGCCTCCCGCGCTGTATAAGATTGCCAGGCCTATGCCAGCCAGCAGAAACAATCCGGCGAGCAGGAAGAGATCCAGATGCAATTTATCCCACCAGCTGGATGGTTGCGATGGAGCCGGCAAGACAGTACTCATTGCGCCATCCTAAAATAAGCGTCCATAATTTTCCGGGCAACCGGCGCTGCCGCGGAGCCGCCGTGTCCGGCATTTTCCGCCAGTACGGCAATGGCTATCCGGGGAGCTTCAGCGGGTGCGAAAGCAATGAAAAGCGCGTGATCCCGCAATTTTTTCTGTACCTCTTTGGCTTTATATTCTTCATCTTGCTTTACGGTGAATACTTGGGCGGTTCCGGTCTTGCCGGCAATATGGTAATCAATGCCCTTGGCGAGCCGGCGGGCAGTACCCCTGGGGCCATGAACGACAGCAATCATGGCATCGATGATAGTTTGCCAATCATTTTTTGGAATATTATCCAAGACAGCGGCATGTTGAGGTTCATGGGTTTTTTCCAATGCGGCGATACGGGGTGTGACAATCATACCCCGATTACCCATGATGGCCGCTGCTCTTGCCAACTGTATTGGAGTGGCCTGCAAAAAACCCTGGCCGATACCGGCAATAACCGTTTCCCCCGGGAACCAAACCTGATGAAACCGCTTCCGCTTCCACTTCCTGGAAGGAAGCAGGCCTGGCTTTTCCCCAACCAAATCGATGCCGGTTTTGGCACCAAAACCAAAACGGGCTAGAAAATCGTGTATCCGGTCGATTTCCAGATTATGGGCCAAGTCGTAAAAATAGACATCGCAAGACTGAGCAATAGCGTCGTGCAAATCCACCATTCCGTGGCCCCATTTTTTCCAGTCCCGAAAACGGTGCCGGTTGTTGGGTAACTGGTAATAACCGGGACAATGGAGCTTATGGTGGGCATCGATGACGCCATAATTCAACCCTGCCAACCCCATAAATGGCTTGATGGTGGAACCGGGTGGATAGGCGCCCCGGATACTGCGGTCAAACAAAGGACGGTCGGAAGAATATTGCAGATCACGGTATTTTTGCCTGCTGATTCCCGAGACAAAGTCATTGGGATCAAACCCGGGCTTACTGACCAAAACCAACACTTTGCCGCTGGCCGGTTCCAAAGCGGCCACGGCACCATTATGCTCCCCCAATGCTTCATAGGCGATTGCCTGGAGCCTGATATCCAGCGACAGTTGAAGATCCTTGCCGGGCCGGGAAGGCACCTCTTTCAGCACTTTCAATTCCCGGCCCCGGGCATTGGTTTCAATTTCTGCATAACCGGTTACGCCGTGAAGGTGTTTTTCGTAAAACTTTTCCACGCCGGTTTTGCCGATATGGGAGGTTCCCCGGTATTCGGCCGCGTCCAGTTGTTTTAATTCCTTTTCGCTGATACTGGCCACGTATCCCACCACATGGGAAACCAGCTCCCGAAAGGGATAATGACGGATAAGGCGGGCGCGGATATCCACGCCCCGGAAAAATGGGCGTTTGACAGCAAAACGAGCCACTTCCTCATCCGTCAAACGCAATTTGAGAGGAATGCTTTCGAAGGGCTTGTGGCGTTTGAGTTGGGTTTTGAAACGTTGGATCTCCTCGCCGTTGATTGGGAGAATGGCTTGCAGGCGGGAAAGCGTGTTTTGCAAATCCTTGACTTGTTCAGGCACAATTTCCAGGCTATAGACAGAAATATTTTCCGCCAGGACGTTACCCGCGCGGTCAAAAATCAAGCCCCGGGCGGGAGGCAGTGGTGCAATCTTGACCCGGTTATCCCGGGCCAGCATGGCATAGTGTTCATGGCCAATAACTTGCAAATAGATCAAACGGCCAATCAAGCCTGAAGTCAACAGTACGATCACGACCGCCGCCGCCGTGATGCGGTTAACAAATAGATGTTTTTCCAGACCGGGATTTTTTAGCCGGAATTGGGTCATGGATTATTTAAACGACCAGGCACTTTGACGGCGCCAGTTAGCAATGGCCAAAATGATTGGCCAGCCCAACACCCCTGTCAAAGCAGGCAGCCAATACTGCCAACTAAGCGGGGGATGACTGTGCAGCGCTTCGAACCAAAACAGCAAAAAGCGCGATAACAATAGGCAAAGAAAAACAAACGCCAGTTGTTGGGTTATGGGAAATACCCGTAACCTAAGATAAAAGCGGACGCAGAAATAAGCGACAATGGCATAGACAAAAGCGTGCTGCCCCAATAGCCGGCCAGTCAAACTATCCGTCAGCAAACCCATCACCCACGCGCTTGCTACCCCGAAACGGTCTGGCTGGACCAAGGACCAGTATAAAACCGCCAGTAACACCCAATCCGGGTTGAAAGAGGCCAGTAGCGGCGGCAAGGAGATAATCCGCAAGGCCATGGCTATGGCGAACGATAACAATACCCACAGGAGAGCCGAAGAATTAGGGTGCATTGCCGGTGGTCCGGGTTGTATGAGTGGTAGGTTGATCTTCCGGATGGGCCAAAAATTGTTTTGAGGTGGCATCCGTCCAGGTAATCAGGACTTCCCGGATACGATCCAGCGGCACTTTTGGGCGGGCCAGAACTTTGGCAAAACCCCGCGCGGGTTGAGGGCTGACTTCAACGACCTCCGCCACTGGATAGCCTGGCGGGAAAACCTGGCCCAAGCCGGAAGAAACCAGTAAATCGCCCGGTTTGATGTCCACATTATTGGGCAGATTAGGGACTTCCAGTTGATCGATTTCACCATTGCCCACGGCGATGGCCCTCAGCCCGTTGCGATTGACCTGTACTGGAATCGCGTGACTGGGGTCGGTGATGAGGAGGATCTCCGAAGTCAAAGGCGATACCCGCACCACTTGGCCAACCACTCCTTCGGCGCTCAATACCGGTTGGCCCACGTGGATGCCAAAACGGCTGCCCTTGTCGACCAAGACCAAATGTTCATAAGGTACCAATGTGACCGAGAGCAACTCCGCCACCAGCACATTTTCCCCCAGTTTGAAGGAATTATCGAGAAAAGCCCGAAGGCGCATGTTTTCTTTCTCCAGCGCTTCGTATTTCAACGTGCGCTGTTTCAACCGGGTGTTTTCTTCACGCAAAAGCTTGTTTTCCTTCAACAACCGGGAACGGCTGCTCAGATGCGCACCCAAGGTTTCACTGATATCCACAGGGATATGAACCAGCAATTGGACGGGATAAACCAAAATCGACAATACCGAACGCAACGGATTGATTTGCCCATAATGATCGGCCACCATCAATCCCGCCGATAGTAGCAAACATAACCCCAAACGAACATTGAGCGACGGTCCGCGGGCGAAGATCAGCTTAATGGCAAAATCCCCTTGAAGTAGTCAGCTTGCCCGCAAAGGCATCTACAGGGGCGTCGGGAGACAGCCTTCGGGTACCCTGACCCGCCCCTGGCCACTTGGATGCAGCCATCATCCGGCCAGTCTCCGCCCCTCAGGCCGCCTCCCGGCGGCACCAACAGGTGACGACAAGTTTTCCATCTTCCAATAATCATTCCAGAGAAAACGCCGCCGGCCCTTTTTCGTCAATCATCTCCAGAATCTTTCCCCCACCCCGGGCAACACAAGTCAGAGGATCTTCCGCCACCATGACGGGCAAACCGGTTTCCTCGGTAATCAATAGCTCCAAATCCTTGAGCAATGCCCCGCCACCAGTAAGCACGATGCCCCGCTCGGCCACATCCGCCCCCAGATCTGGCGGAGTTTGTTCCAAAGCCACCCGGACCGCGCCTACAATGCCGGAGAGCGGTTCTTGCAGGGCCTCCAAAATTTCGTTGCTGTTGAGGGTAAAACTGCGGGGAATCCCTTCCGCCAGGTTGCGGCCCAACACTTCTATTTCTTTCACCTCCGAACCGGGATAAGCGCTGCCGATTTCGTGCTTGATTTTTTCGGCGGTGGCTTCGCCAATCAACGTACCATAATTGCGCCGCACATAGTTGATGATAGCTTCATCAAAACGATCCCCGCCTACCCGGACCGATTCCGAATAGACGATGCCATTGAGGGACATCACCGCTACTTCCGAGGTACCCCCGCCAATGTCGATCACCATGGAACCGCTGGCTTCATCCACGGGCATGCCGGCGCCGATAGCGGCAGCCATGGGTTCTTCCACCAAATAGACTTCCCGGGCCCCTGCACCCACGGCCGATTCCTTGATGGCCCGGCGCTCCACTTGGGTGGACCCGCAAGGAACACAAATCAAAACCCTCGGACTGGGTTTGAGGAGCTGGCTTTCGTGCACCTTATGAATAAAATACTGGAGCATTTTTTCGGTAACGGTAAAGTCGGCAATAACGCCGTCCTTGAGGGGGCGGATTGCCGTGATATTGGCCGGGGTGCGCCCCACCATTTGCTTTGCTTCACCGCCCACGGCGGCAATGTTCTTGGTGCCCCGGGTTTTATCTTCCCGGATAGCGACTACCGAGGGTTCGTTGAGAACAATCCCCTGTCCGGGAATATAAATCAGCGTATTGGCTGTACCCAGGTCGATGGACAAGTCATTGGAAAAAAGCCCGCGCAAACGTTTGAACATGGATGAAACCCTAAGAAAAACGAATTACTTTAACAATTAGGTGAGGAAACCAACAAATTTTCGATTATGATATTTCATTCCGCCAATACGGAAAGCCGTTGAAAAGATATTTCGCACTGAAACCAATCAGCATTTCCTCAAAACCGTATTTGCCATTGCCAAACAAACGGTAATGGTGGGCAGGCGAATAAATTTATTGTTTTTTTGCAAGGAGATGATATGTCATTGACCGCCGATGAAGTCAAAAATATTGCCTATCTGGCCCGGATACAAATCGATGCGTCCGACAGTGAAAATTATGCCAAAGATCTGTCCAGTATATTGGATTTCGTTGCCCAGATGAATGCCGTGGATACGGAAAATGTGCCGCCGATGGCCCACCCCCTGGATCTACCCCAACGGCTGCGGCCGGATGAAGTGACCGAAGAGAATCAGCGCGAATTGTTCCAATCCATCGCGCCAGCGGTGGAAGCAGGATTATATCTCGTCCCCAAAGTCATTGAATGAGGAACACAAGGAAACCATGATGCACGACAAAACTTTGTCTGAACTAGCGGCTGGACTTAAACAGCGGGAATTTTCCAGCCAGGAACTGACCCGGCATTTCCTTGACCGGATCGCCCGTCATAACGAGACCCTCAACGCCTTCGTTACCGTTACCGAAGAACATGCCATGGCCGCCGCTCAGGCCGCCGATGCCCGATTGTCAGGCGGAGATGGCGGACCCCTCACCGGGATTCCCCTGGCCCAGAAAGACATCTTTTGCACCCTTGGCATCAAAACCAGCTGCGGCTCGAAAATGCTCGATAACTTTCCCGCCCCCTACGATGCCACGGTGGTCGCCAAACTCAAGGATGCCGGCACGGTGCTGTTGGGCAAGCTCAATATGGACGAATTCGCCATGGGCTCCTCCAATGAGACCAGTTACTATGGGACGGTAAAAAACCCTTGGCGGTTGGACTGTGTGCCGGGCGGCTCCTCGGGGGGCTCGGCGGCGGCAGTCGCGGCAGGCTTGACGCCCGCGGCGACCGGGACCGATACCGGCGGTTCCATCCGCCAACCAGCGGCCTTTTGCGGCATTACCGGTCTCAAACCCACTTACGGACGGGTTTCCCGCTGGGGGATGATCGCCTTTGCCTCCAGTCTCGACCAAGGTGGCCCCATGGCCCGCAGCGCCGAGGATTGTGCTTTAATGTTGGGCGCCATGGCCGGTTTCGACGAAAAAGACTCTACCAGCGTCAACCAGCCTGTGCCCGATTATACGGCCACCTTGAATCAAGATCTGGCCGGACTCAAAGTGGGCTTGCCCAAAGAGTTTTTTGAAGGAGAGCTGGACAGCGGCGTCGCTCAGGCATTGGAACAGGCGATTGCCGAATATAAAAAAATGGGCGTGGCATTCAAGGAAATTTCCTTGCCCAATATCGGTTTATCGGTACCCGCCTATTATGTCATCGCCCCCTCGGAATGTTCCTCCAACCTGGCCCGCTACGACGGCGTGCGTTACGGCTACCGCTGCCAAGACCCCAAGGATCTGGAAGATCTTTACCTGCGCACCCGAGGCGAAGGGTTTGGCGCCGAAGTCAAGCGCCGGATATTGATTGGCACCTATGCCCTGTCGGCGGGATACTACGATGCTTATTATCTCAAGGCCCAGAAAATCCGCCGTCTGATTGCCGACGATTTCAAGCGGGCTTTAGAAGAGGTAGATGTACTCCTGGGGCCCACGACCCCGACCCCGGCCTTCGGTATCGGCGAAAAAACCGGCGATCCCATCGCCATGTATCTGTCGGATATTTTTACCATTGCCGTCAATCTGGCGGGGCTGCCGGGGATGTCCCTCCCGGTGGGATTTGCGGACGGCAAACCGGTAGGCATGCAACTGATTGGCAATTATTTCGACGAAGCCCGGCTGCTGAATGTGGCGCATCGCTATCAGCAAGCAACCGACTGGCACCGGCGCTTGCCGGAGCAGTTTGCATAAGCGACAGGGGAAAATGACACCAAGGGTTAATCTTCAGACTTGAGGCGCACGCCCCGGTAAAGATGATCCAGCGCCAGAGCCAGGTCGATGGAAGCGAGCCGGATTTGCTCGCCGGGGCCGTAGAGGGCCAGATCCCATCCCGCTTCGCCCCGGCGGTACAATTCGGCCCGGAGCCGGTCCTGCTCCAACAGCAAGTATTCCTGTAAAGTTGGAATGCGCTGGTAGGCCAGCCGCTTGACCGTGCGGTCCCGCTGGGCGGTGGTTTCCGACAACACCTCGACAATCAGAACCGGCCGCTCCAGGTAGAAGTCGTGATCGTCATCCGCATCGCAACCGACCACCACATCGGGATAGAAAAAGCAGTCGTCCACGTGAACTTTCATGTCGGTCACGAAGACTTCGCAAGGGCTTTCATCCAAATGTTGGCGCAGCGGCAAGGCTATATTCAGCACCAGCCGGCCATGATTCCGGCTCGCCCCCACCATGGCCACCACCTCGCCCCGCTCGTATTCGTGGCGGATATCGGAATACTGTTCGCCTTCCAGATATTCCGCGACACTCAATTTGACGTTGCGCTTGACAATGGGCATAGAGGATGTCTCCGCATGTGCTTTCATGCCAGTCTATCGGAATCGGGTCGCCGCGGCAACGGCTCAATCGGCGCCAAATGAACAAGGGAAAGACCACCCCGGCGGCGGAACACAGCACCGACCGTAAAGTAACACCTTGCCGGCAGCTTTTTCAACAAACTTGAGCATGGGGACGAAGGTTCATTTATGGTATTCTTGGGGGACAAAAGGCTGGCCCTTCAGCTTGATTTCCCAGGCAAACAGCAGTTGAAGATGCCGGTTTTTCCCTCGCCGACGAAGGTCGCCAGCGCCGAATCGAGGCAGATGCCGACAGGTAAAAAAAGGGGAATGTTTTTTGGAATTTCATACTTCGCATCTGGCGGTAAACAGTATTTTGTCAATGATAAAGGTGTAGTTGTAAATGCAGTGGGAACCTGTCATCGGGCTGGAAATCCACGCCCAGCTTAAAACCAGATCCAAGATTTTTTCCGGCGCTTCCACCGCTTATGGCGCGCCGCCCAACACCCAGGCCTGTGCCATAGACCTGGGAATGCCGGGAGTGTTGCCGGTATTGAACGAAGCGGCGGTGAGAATGGCGGTCAAATTCGGCCTGGCGGTGGAGGCTGAAATCACCCCGCAATCGGTGTTCGCCCGCAAGAATTACTTCTATCCCGACCTTCCCAAGGGTTACCAGATCAGCCAGTACGAATTGCCGGTGGTGGGAAAAGGCCATTTGATGATTACCGTGGACGGCAGCGAAAAACGCATCGGCATCACTCGCGCCCACCTGGAGGAAGACGCTGGTAAATCCTTGCACGAAGACTTCCACGGGATGACTGGCATTGATTTGAACCGCGCCGGCACCCCGCTTCTGGAAATCGTCTCCGAGCCGGATTTGCGCTCCCCGGCGGAAGCGGTGGCCTACATGAAGAAACTCCATATGCTGGTGGTGTATCTAGGGGTCTGCGACGGCAACATGCAGGAAGGCTCGTTCCGCTGCGATGCCAATGTCTCTGTCCGCCCCAAGGGGGATGATGCATTCGGCACCCGCACCGAAATCAAGAACGTCAACTCGTTCCGCTTCGTGGAACGGGCCATCAGCTACGAGATCGAGCGCCAGATCGAGGTACTGGAATCCGGCGGCACCATCACCCAGGAAACTCGCCTTTATGATGCCGACAAGGATGAGACCCGCCCCATGCGCACCAAGGAAGAAGCCAACGATTACCGTTACTTTCCCGACCCCGATCTGTTACCGCTGGTGGTGACTGAAGACTTTGTCGAAGAAGTCCGCAAGGAATTGCCCGAACTGCCGGACGCCAAGCGGCATCGATTCATTGAAGACTACGGTCTCAAGCCCTACGATGCGGAAGTCTTGATTGCCACCCGCCAGCTGGCCGATTACTTCGAAACCGTGGTCCGGATTTCCCGGTGCGATCCCAAACTGTGCGCCAACTGGGTGATGGTGGAACTGTCGGGAGCGCTCAATAAAGCGGGATTGGATATCACGGAATCCCCGGTTTCAGCGGAAAAACTGGCGGGGCTGCTCAAGCGGATCGCCGACAACACCATTTCCGGCAAGATCGCCAAGCAGGTGTTCGAACTGATATGGGAAAGCGGCAAGGATGCCGATACCTTGATTGAGGAAAAAGGGCTCAAGCAAATCACCGACACCGGCGCCATCGAAAAAATCATTGACGAAGTCATTGCCGCCAATCCCAAGCAACTGGAACAATACCGGGCGGGCAAGGACAAACTGTTTGGTTTCTTTGTCGGCCAGGTGATGAAACAAACCCAGGGCAAGGCCAACCCCAAGCAAGTCAACGAAATCCTGAAGGAAAAACTGAAAAGCTAGTATTGAAAGACCATTTGCTACCTCTCGCCTGTCTGGCAGGTGACAAACAAACACTGAAAAGCCTGCCGGACGATTCGCCACTCCGCCAGCATCTGCCCCACGCCCAGGCGGCCATGACGGCTTATTGCCAAGGAGACGACGAGGGGATGCGGGCGGCCCTCAAGCAAATCCCCTTCCGCTCTCCCTACAAGGACTTGCGTTGGCTGCTGTCAGCCCTGGCCTGTTATCCCGCCGATCCCGGCAAGGGCCGGGAATTGTTGAACAAGATTCCTTCGGACTCGCCTTTCACATGCCCAGCCCAAGTGGTGACGGCATTATTTCAAACACCGCCTGAAACGCGGAAATCGGGCGTTGCCGCCCGGACTTTTCTTGCCGCCATCCGGGGAAAAAGGGATCAGGCCAAACCCAAACGCATTTTCGCCAAGCTTTTGAGCGAAGCCAAAAAAACCAAAAAGCCGACGCTCATTAAGGCGGTAAAGGATTTTCTCGCCTGGTATCCCCAGGGAACGAAGGCATACGAAAAAGCCTTCGACCCCTTGCCCGAAGTAGAAAAACTGCACATTCAGGCTCTGCATTTGGAGCAATCTGCCGCCTATCCCGACCAAACCTATAATGCCTGGATTGATCTTGGCAGAACCTATGACAGACAAGGCGATTTGGCGCGGGCCGCGGCCGTATGCAGGCATCTTGTGCAATTGATTGAAACCGAGTGTGGCCCCGGCGACCCCGAACTTGAAAGGGTTTTGAATAACCTGGTCTCCCTGGAACCTGGAGATCGGGATGCCTGGCTGAAGCTGGCGGCATTCTACCAACACATGGACGATCAAAAAGCCCGGGGGCGTTGCCTGGACGATGCACTCAAACACCTGCCGGAGGAGCCCCGGATTCTGGAAGCGGCGGCAGAGGCGGCCATTGACCGGGGGGCCTTCAAAAAGGCGGCGCAACTGACCCGGAAGCTGTTAAAGCTCGATCCCATCAACCAGCAAGCCCGCCGCCGCCTGATCCGCGCCCACCTTAACCATGCCCGCAAGCAGATGAAGCGCGCCAAATACGATTTGGCACGCAAGGAACTGGAAGCCGCCCAAGCCCTGGCAAAGGAACCCTTTGAACAAGCGGAAGTATTGGTAGCCCAAGGATATCTGGAAAGTTTCGCCAGTCTGATGGAAACCGGCGACCGCTGGTTCGACCAGGCTTGCAACCTGTTGCCGGTTCCCCTGGGTGAATGGCTGGTGGCGGCCGAAGCCTTGCGCTGCCAATTACCCGGCAAGGAATGCAAGCGGCAACTGAAAAAACTGCGCCTGATTCTCGATACGGCCGTCATGCGGCCCGACAAATCCGTGGTGCCGGAAATGCTCGATCTGGCCCGGCAATTACAGTTGGAAGACATCGATCCCACCCCCCTGCTGCAAGCGGGAAATGCCTATTTCAAAAAGGCCTGCGAGCGGGACTGGACCCTTGCCGAACTGGAACACGCCTGCGACCTGCTGCTGGCCCTGGAACGCTTCCAACTGGTGCGTGACTTTGTACGCAAGAGCCCGTTGTGGAAACAACGTCCGCCTTCCCTGGTCTATTTTGATATTGCCGCCAAATGCCGGGGCGTGGCCGGCAATATCAACCTGAGCGATGTGGAACGCCTGGAAGCGGCTTTGGAGGAGGCCGACAAAAACCGCATGAATAAATGGGCGGACCGTATTTTCGCTTTATTGGGGGATTATGACCGCAGCCGCACCGCTTTTGGCGCGCCATTCGAGGAAATGGCGGAATTCGAGGCCGAGGTGGACAAAATCGCCGAGGAAACTGGAATTCCGCCCCAGGAAATCATGGCTCAAATTATCGACAAGCTTTTGGGTGGAGGCAGAAAAAAGCAATGAAATCACCTTACCAATGCCTTGCGGTGGATCCAGATGCCAGCGACGAACAAATCCGCCAGGCCTATCTGGCAAAAGTGAAGGACTTCCCGCCCGAGCGGGATCCGGAACAATTCCGGATCATCCAGCAAGCTTACGAACAGATCAAGGATCAAAAGTCCCGTTTGGCTTACGAATTATTTCATGTCCCTGCCCTTGAAGAATTTGAGCAGTTGCTCAATGAATTACAACCGCGCCGGCCCAGTTTATCCCAGTTCCGGGCCATGCTGGCCGAATGCCTGAAATCCAAGCGATATGGCAACTAGAGAAGAGTTGCTGACCGCCTTCGAACAATTTCTCGATGACGATCCCGCAATAGCCAATGACGACCCCCAGGCGGGATTGGCGCAGCTTTTTGCTGAATTGGCCGCCCTCAAAACCGAAGTGCGCGCCGAGGCCCGGCAGTTTAAAAATGCCTTGGCGGATTTCGGCAGGGTACTGGAAAGTCACGAGCGGGAACGAGCGCGCCATGCACAAGCCTTGACAAAGGCGAGCGAGGAAACGCTCAAGCCCGTGCTGCTCGAATTATTGGATTTGCGGGACCGGCAACAGGCGGGATTAAAAGCTCTGGAAAAACTGCGTCCTGGCTTTTTCAAGCGCTTGCTTTTCAAACGCAAACGCCAACTCTATGAATCGGTGCATGCCGGGCAAAGCTTGACCCTGGCCCGTTTCGATCAAATGTTGGCTTCCCACGGAATTCAGCCGGTGGCAGCCGAAGGACGGCCGTTCGATCCGAACTTGATGCGGGTGGCGGAAGTGGTCCAACTGAAAAAGCTGGAAGACGGTATCGTCGTTTCCCAGTTACGGCAAGGATATTTATGGCACGGCAAAGTGCTGCGGCTGGCGGAAGTAAAAGTCAATAAATGGTAGGCCGCTGACACATGCGTAACACGACATTCCACCATTCACAGCCCGGGTGACTCTGCTACCCACCCGGGCTGCTTTGTTGCAATCACAGGTAAGAATATGAGTACAACAGATAAAATCATCGGCATCGACCTGGGCACCACCAATTCCGAAGTAGCCGTGCTGGAAGAAGGACGGCCGGCAGTCATCACCGATGAAAACGGCAACAAACTACTACCTTCGGTAGTAGGATTGGATGAATCCGGCCAATTGCTAGTGGGCGAGGCGGCCTTGAATCAATATGCCCTGTCCCCCGAACGCACCGTCAAATCCATCAAACGCAAAATGGGCAACGATGATACCGTCCACCTGGGTGACAAAACCTTTACGCCCCAGGAAGTCTCCGCCATCATCCTGCGTACCTTGAAGCAACGGGCCGAAAACCACCTGGGCCAAGTGGTCACTAAAGCGGTAATTACCGTGCCCGCTTACTTTAATGACGCCCAACGCCAGGCAACCCGGGAGGCCGGGGAAATCGCCGGCCTGGAGGTAGTGCGCATCATCAATGAACCGACCGCGGCAGCGCTGGTATATGAAACCGATCTGACCCAGCCCCGAAAGATTCTGGTGTATGACCTGGGAGGCGGGACCTTTGACGTTTCCGTGGTGCAGATTCAGTCCGGCGTGGTGGAAGTGATTGCCAGTCACGGAGATAATCACCTGGGCGGCGATGATTTTGATCAGCAGATTGTCTCGCAGTTTGCCGAAAGGTTGCGCGAAGATTATGGACTGGACGTGACCTCCGACCGCAAGGCCATGGCCCGCTTACTGCACGCCGCGGTGGCGGCGAAACTGGCATTGTCGGACCGGCCCTATGTCCAGATCCGGGAAGAATTCCTGGCGGAAAAAGACGGCGTGCCGATACATTTCGAGATGGAACTGGCGCGGGAAGAATACGAAGCCTTGATCGCCCCCTACGTGGAACGCACTCTGGAAGCACTCCATATCGCCCTCAATAGCGCGGGCTTGACGGTGACAGCCATCGACGAAATCCTGCTGGTGGGCGGCGCCACCCGCACACCGCTGGTGCAGGAGTTATTGGAACGGGAGCTGGGGCAAACGCCCAAGGCGGCTATCGATCCTGATCTGTGCGTGGCCATGGGAGCGGCGGTGCAAGCCGGCATGATTGCCGGCGAACAGGTTGCTTCGGTGCTGGTGGATATTACCCCCTATACTTTTGGCACCAGCGCTTTCGGCGAGATCGATGGCGTACCCACCCCTGCTTTGTTTGTACCAGTGATCCGCAAGAACACACCGCTGCCGGTCTCCAAAAGCGAAGTGTTTTACACTTTGATGGACAATCAAGAAAGAGTCGATGTCAAGGTCTATCAGGGGGAAAACCAGGATGCCGAACAAAACACCCTGATTGGCGAATTCAAGATCGAGGGCTTGCGCAAAGCGCCGGCCGGTGATCCCATCGTGATGCGTTTCGATCTGGATCTTAACGGTATCCTCAAGGTCACAGCGACGGAAAAAGCCACCGGACTGGAAAAAACCATCCGCATCGAAAACGCCGTGGAAAGAATGGATCTCGAGCAAATCGCCGCCGCCCGTGGCAAAGTAGTCTCCTTGTTTGGCGATCAAGCCGAGGTGGCGGCTGATCCTGCCTTCCAACAGGCCTCGGAATTGGTCAAAAAAGCCCAGGCTCTGCTGGCGCAAGTCAGCGAGGAAGACCGCGAGGAACTTCAGCAATTGATCCAGGCCATCCATTCCGCCCTGGCAAATAAGGACACCGACGCCTTGGTGGAACCCCTGGAAACCCTGACTGACGTACTTTATTATCTGGACAGCTGATGCCGCGCTGCCCTGTCTGTAACGCCAAACTTGCCGGGGCGACTTCGTGCCGCCGTTGCGGCTGCGATTTGAGTTTAACCGAACAAGCCCGCCGCCAAGCCCGCCAGGCACTATCACGTGCCTTGCAGGCGTGGAGAAACAATCAAACCGAGGATGCCCATGCCTGGCTCAAGCAAGCGTTAATGTGGGATTCATCGGAGTTGACTATAAAGGTAGCCAGTTTTATTAAAACTCGGCTATCTTTGTCATAAACCCTTTTGCCTGTGAACTCTGGGCAGCACCTCAACATATCAAGCCGCCAGAACTTTTTGGGCAAGAGAGCAAAATAATACTCTATTTGTTTTTTCCGTGGTCGAGGGAATGTGCCACCAGAATAATATCCCTTCGGCCAGACCAGGATGGAGGTTGAAGGCTTTGAAGAATAGGTTATGCCATGACATCCCAAAAAATTTGTTTTCTCCTGGTCTTGCTGGGGGCTGCTTTTGCCACACATAGTACTGCCAAAGAGCGATATTTTTTTGACGGCAACGCATACATTGTCAAAGAAACCGGTGTCAACCGCAGTTTTGTTTTCGAACAAAATTTTGATGATCCAGAAAAGCGCAAACAAGCAGGCTTGCACGTACTCAGAACCGTTTATGACGATTTTACGATCGAGCCCGATTTCTCCAAGGCCTATGTGAAAGAAAGGGCCAAATGCTATGCATTGGACAGCCGTTTTTACACTTATACCCTTTGTTTTCTGCCCAACGAATTCACCAAGCAAAAGGCGGTGTTACGTGGCTTCGTGACCCAAGTCCCAAACTGGTTTTGGCAATTTACCCATATCCTGTTACCAGCGTTAGCCATCCTCGGTTTGGTCTTTTGGCGATTCAAGCCTCTGCACAAACATCAGCGTGCCATGGAAGCATCCCCAAGCCCGAAATAGAAAGGGCTTGGGGAAAAGGCTTGAATACCGTGTCCTGGTTTATTGCCAAGAAGCCTTGATGGTCACGTTGGCAGCAGTATAACCATGGAGCAGGATATGCCAAGTGCCGGGTGCGGGCGATTGGAAACGCAAGGTTTCATTGGAGCCGAATGCCCACAAGGATTTAAATTCAGGACTATTGTGAGGACCAAAGTCTTGCGGCCACTGAATAGCGCTGCGTTTCACGTACAGATCCGCATCCCCGGTTCCGGTCATGGTGACCACCAGATTGCGAGCCCCGGCCGGCAGGTTGAGGCTGAATTCCTTCACCTGGTTCCTAGTCAAATTCACGCTGACTGGCGCGCCATTGGTTAATTGATTAGAGCCGGGTGGAGGCGTGTTATTTCCGCTATCTCCATTATCGTTAGCAATATCCCAGGTGGCTACGATGTTGCCTTGGGAGGCACTATAGCCATGAATTAACACGTGCCATGTGCCTGCAGCGGGAGCGGCGAATACAACGGATTCGTTGGAGCCATAATTGAACGGCGCTTTGAACTCCGCCTCGTTATGAGGGCCAAAATCATTCGGCCATTGGATAGGCGTGCGCTTGACATAAAGATCCGCATCTCCAGAGCCGCTCATCGTCACCTTCAAATTCACTGCATTAGCCGGGACTTGGATAACGAACGCCACAGTTTGATTTTGAGCTGCCGAGAAAGCTTTAGCCTGGCCATTGGCAAGACCATTGCCAGTATCGGGCGTGGGTTGAGGCGTTGGTGTACCCGGAGGGGAAGGCGGATTAGGGTTGACGGGATTTGCAGGTGGATTGGGATTGACTGGGTCGGCAGGAGGATTGGTGGGAGTTTGGGGTTCAGGACAAGAAAATACCCCTTGTTTGCGGCCAAAATCCTGGGTCCAGTAACGGCCTTGACTCTCGTAGCCAACACCCACATCGCAAAAAGTTGAATTCAAAATATTGGCGCGGTGTCCGGGGCTGTTCATCCAAGCATTCATGACCGCGGTTGGAGTCGTATAACCGGCGGCAATGTTTTCTCCCCAGGCATTCCAGGAATAACCGGCTTCAAGCATGCGTTGTCCGGCGGATTTGCCCTGCAAGTTAGTATGGCTGAAGTAATTGTTTTGCGACATATCCTGGGAGTGGGCCCGCGCCGCCGTAATCAAGGCAGGATCGGAAGATAATAAGTGTAATCCTTGAACGGCCCGCTCCTGATTGAGCAGCTGGAAAACTTCCTGCTCTTCGGGTAAAAAGGGTTGAGCATTGAGCTGGAAGGTTTGCAGGAAAACAGGCTCTCCTTCGAATTGGGCGTTTTCCAGAACTTGGGGTTCCGAGCCGCTTGTAGAGGATGCAGCCTCAAGAGTATCTTGCAAAGTGGCGAGGTCAATTTCCCGAATTACATGCAGTCCTGATTGCAAGGGGCGAATGTGATAACCAATATCTGACAGCATAATTGTCCCAGAGACTTTGCCATGATTGACCACAAAAGTCACTTCGCTGTCACTTTCTCCTTGAACCTTGCCAATCCAGGCCCAGTTGCCATTCCCAGCATTTTCTATATGATCAAGTTCAGCAGTGAGAAAAACATTCTCGAACAAATTAATAAATATCAGTTCTGATTGCTGGGTCAAAGCATCTTGCGCAATAGTTACACCTCTTTGTCTGAGAACAATTGCCGGATTAACCGAACCCAACGTTTCCGATGAAGCTTCAGCTTCTATGAACAGATCGTTGACTGGAATATCAGCCTTTGAAATGCTGGTGATAAAGACGAAAACCAAAAGCAACCAGATGGGACTGTAACTGGTTCTGATGAATACATTGGTCGGCAGTATTTTGAGTTTCATATGTATTGTTCCCTCTTGCATAAAATTCGAGTATCAGTGGCTTTCCTTGGGTTTACTTGTCCGCCTGTTTCGAAAAGACACAATGTCAGTCTAATTCGAATGAACAAAATAAACTGTGAAACAGTCTTCAAGTTTGATGCCAAAACCTTCTGGGCCATACAAAACAATGCTGTACCATAAACAGACTGATAGCTTTTGATGCCTTGGCGTCGTAGATCCACGACAAGAAACAAGGTGGTTTTTGCAGTACTTTGATATTAAAGGGAAAATAGATGTCGCATTAAGCCGACATTGAGGGCAAAAAATGTTAGGGTGTCATCCTACTAAAGATGTATGAGATATTCATCTCACTTTGAATCAAGGAACGCAATTGTTGGAAACAGCAATTCACTTGCCGGGTCCGGTTAATGAAATATGAGGCAAAGCAATGACAAACAAAAGCTTAACCCTATGTTTGACAATAGCATTACTGTTATCTGTTACCGCTTGCACTACTTCTCAAAGTTATCAAGGTGGCACGGCAGGCGCGCTTTTGGGTGCTGCCGCCGGTGCCTTGATTGACAAGCATAACCGCTGGCGCGGCGCTGTGTTGGGCGGCACCATCGGCTCCGCTATGGGAGCGATTACCACGGAAATCGCCGCCCGCGCGGCCCGGGAAGCGGCTTTTTCCAGGCAGCCTGTCGCCTACGAGAGCAATGACGGCTGGCAACGGGTGGAAGCGCGGCCCATGGGTTATGATGCCCGCACCCGTTGCCATAAAGTGCATGAGAAAATATGGCAAGGCGGCAAGTTAGTCAAAGACTATATCCGCGAAGTCTGTGAAGGAAATAAAACCGAAAACCGGTATTGAATCTTATAAGGAGTTCGTATGAAGGTATTGATTATTGGCGGAGGCGGGCGAGAGCACGCGCTGGCATGGAAAATAGCGCAATCCAGTGAAGTAGATCAGGTATTCGTCGCTCCTGGCAATGCCGGTACGGCGTTGGAACCCAAAGTAACCAATGTGCCCATTGCCGCCCATGAGATAGAACGCCTTTGTAACTTTGCAAAAACTGAAAAAATTTCCTTGACCGTGGTGGGGCCGGAAGCGCCATTGGTCGCTGGACTGGTGGATGTATTTCAAGACAATCAACTGCCTTGCTTCGGCCCTACCCAAGCGGCCGCAAGGCTTGAAGGATCGAAAGCCTACTGCAAGGAGTTCATGCGCCGCTTTGCCATTCCCACCGCCGCCTACGAAACCTTCACTGATCCAGCGGCAGCCTTGGATTATCTGGAAAGCCACCCTTATCCCGTTGTCATCAAGGCCGACGGTTTGGCGGCGGGAAAAGGCGTGATTATCGCCCAATCCAGAGAGGACGCAGTCTCGGCGGTGCAAAGCATGTTGACGGAAGGTGCCTTCGGAGAAGCCGGGCAAAAAGTGGTGATTGAAGAATTTCTGCAAGGAGAAGAAGCCAGTTTCATGGTGATGGCCGACGGGGAGAATATCCTCCCCTTGGCCACCTCCCAGGATCACAAACCCTTGGAAGAAGGCGACCGGGGCCCCAATACCGGGGGGATGGGGGCCTATTCCCCCGCGCCGGTCATCACCCCGGAGATTCACGAACGAGTCATGGCGCGAATCATTCGCCCCACCATTGAAGGCATGGCCCAACAAGGCGTTCCTTATACAGGCTTTCTTTATGCCGGATTGATGATTACCCCCGAAGGCGAACCCAAGGTGTTGGAATTCAATTGCCGGATGGGAGATCCTGAAACGCAACCCATGATGATGCGCTTGCAAAGCGATTTGGCGGCCCTTTGCTTTAGTGCCTGGGAGGGAAAGCTCAATACTGTGGCGGCGCAGTGGGATAGCCGCTTTGCGCTGGGTGTCGTACTGGCGGCGCAAGGTTATCCTTTTCAATATCGTAAAGGGGACATCATTGAAGGATTACCCAAAGAGGAGAGCCCCGATGTCAAAATATTCCATGCCGGCACGGCGCTGGAAAATAGCCAAATTGTCACTGCCGGTGGGCGGGTATTGTGTGTGACCGCGCTTGGGGAAACGGCCGCAGAAGCGCAACGCAAAGCCTATGGTCAAGTGGAAAAAATTCATTGGCCAGGAATGGTTTACCGCAACGACATCGGCTGGCGGGCCATTACCCGGGAGTTTAGTAAATAAGACATTGACCGGCACGCTTGGGCGGGTAGTTTATAGTCCAAATTCAATAGGTGGGTGACGATACTTTTCCCGTACTATGCAATTGAATGATATTACTGGCTGGGGGGACACAGGCAATTTGCAGGACAGGGCAGCGGAATCCGCTTTACCCAACATTGGCGTTTTGGCGCTGTTTCCGGGGAAGAATTAGCGAAATTTAGGCTTTCTTCAGCGGGCTTGGGTCACATTCACAAACTTCCCATTGAAGAAATTCGCGGGTCTCGATTTGTTGCGGATGCTGAAAAAAACTTTCGGCCCGCCCAGATTCGATTAATCGCCCTTCACATAAAAAAACCACCTGGTCAGCCAAGCGCTTGGCTTGCTCGAGATCGTGGGTAACACAGATAACCGCCATCTTTTGCGCCAATGCCGACAGGGTGCGCTCCACCGTTTGACGCGAATGAGGATCCAGGGAGGAAGTCGGTTCGTCCAGCATAATCAGCTTGGGATTGAGTATCAGCGTGCGGGCGATGCACAGACGTTGCTGCTGTCCGAGGGAGAGGTCGCTGGCAGAAGCATCCAAGCGCCCGTCCACTTCCGGCCAGAGGGCCGCTTGAGTCAATGTGTGTTGTATTTGTTCTCTTGAAAGCCGGCGCTTTTCCCCGTGCGCCAAGCCGAAGACGAGATTTTTTTTAATGGAACCTGGGAAAACCACAGGCTTTTGCCCAATCAGCCCGATATGGCGGCGCAGATTTTCCGGCCCTTTGGGCCAATCCCGAATGGAAATACCATTGATTTGAACCGTGCCTGTCCATGACCTATGGAGAAGATTCAGGCAGCGCAAAAGCGAACTCTTACCGGCGCCGGAAGGACCAATGACACAGGTCATCCCCGGCGCCGGCACACCAAAGCTGATTTGTTTCAAGATCAGGCGGCCACTCAGCGAAAGGTTCAAATTATCAATACGCAAACATTCCGATGGAGAAGCGCGAAGCGCTGGGCTTTGTTGAGAAAGGGTATCGCTGTTTATGGGTGCCGATATCTTAGCCATAGCGCCGCCAGAGAAAAAAGAGAAATCAAGCCTATCAGTATCACGGCCGCGGCCCAAGCGCTATTGATGGCTTGCGCGTCAAGGCCTTCTTGCGCCAAAAAGAAAATATGGGTCTGTAATGTGGTCACGGGAGAAAACCAAGAGGCTGGCCAAATCACCCCGGAAAAAACCGTGGCCGTGAAAAGAATGGGCGCAGTTTCTGAAAGCGTCCGTGCCAATGACAGCAGGATGGCGGTGACCAGCCCCTGCCAGGCGGCTGGCAGCCAAATCCGCATCAATACCCCTGCCGGACCGAGCCCCAAGGAAAAGCCAGCTTCGGTATATTCGGGGGGGATGCGGTTCAAGATGTGAGAAAAATTCAATGTCAGCATGGGAAGAATGATAGCGGCCAGAACCACCACGCCTGCCAACAGAGAGATACCCCAATCCAGTAGCTGGACCAATACCACCAGCCCGCACAATCCATAAACGATCGGAGGGATGCCTTGCAAGAGATAAAGAATATTTGTCACGCTA